>VFQU01000117.1_pt1 | contig 101429 bp, 89 predicted proteins | sample 3512311 | NCBI WGS metagenome assembly VFQU01 (sample SAMN10412377, study PRJNA504923) | tailings metagenome | isolation source: Relicate 3 Philex TSF3 active mining site | place: Philippines: Tuba, Benguet | collected 2017-08-29
CCCGAGCAGCGAAGCCTTGCACTATAGCAAGAAAAAGCAAGGAGACGCAAGAGGTCGCAAAGAACGGCAAGAACGGGACCACGGTTTGTCTTTCGCGGGTCACGCAGGCGCTCGCCAGTCGAACCCCTTCGGATGGACCGGCCCTCTCAACCCAAGTCAGAACACGCGCCGTCTCCTGTAGACGTCCGCCGTCAGACGACCAATCGAGCGGCCCTCGCTGCATCAAGGGGATCGGCGGCCGCCAAGATGCCTGGCATCAATTCGCGCAGGCGGGCGGCGTCAGCGCGAATGACATGCTGTTTCACGACGCCGATCTGCTGCGGCTGCATCGAGAAGCAGCGCAGTCCCAAGCCGAGCAGAAGTTCGGTAAAGCTCGGATCGCCTGCCATCTCCCCGCACACGCAGACCTCCTTGCCGGCAGCATCTGCTGCCTTGATCACTTGCGCGATCAGACCCAGAACCGCGGGATGCCAAGCGTCATACAGATGACTGACGCTTTGATCAGCGCGATCAATCGCGAGGGTGTATTGAATCAGGTCATTCGTTCCAATCGACAGAAAGTCGACCCAGGGCAGCAAGCTGCCTACGCTGATGGCCGCCGCCGGGATCTCGACCATCACGCCGATCGGCAATGGACAAGCCTGTTCATCGACCAGGCCTAGCTGCATTCGAGCCAATTTGACGGCTTCGCGAACCTGCTCGATCTGGCGCCAGTGGCCGACCATCGGCACCAACATGCGAACAGGCCCGTGTTGAGCAGCCCGCAAGATGGCCCTGACCTGCTGCCGGAACATGGCCGGCTCGCTGAGGCTCCAACGAATTGCACGCAAACCGAGAGCAGGGTTCAGGACCAGTTCATGCCCGGCATGCGGCTTGTCCAAGGGCTTGTCCGCCCCCACGTCAACGGTCCGAATCGTCAATGGCCGTCCCTTGAGGCCCTGAACCGCCTGCACATAGGCTCGATACTGCTCCTCCTCCGAGGGCAGTTGCCCGCCTCGATTCATGAAGAGGAATTCGGTGCGAAACAGGCCGACGCCCTCTGCCCCTTCGGCCAGCGCCACCTCGCTGTCGGCAGGTAGTTCAATATTCGCCAGCATCTGCGCGCGGACTCCGTCCAAGGTCACCGCGGGCTTGTCGCGCAGCCTTCCCAACCGAACGCGTTCCAACTCGGCCTGGCGCTGGCGGAACCGGTACTCCTCCAGCGCGATCGGCGAGGGGTCGACGATGACCACACCATGGTCGCCATCGATCACGATCCAGTCGTCCTGTCGGATCAAGCGACTCGCTTCGCGGGTGCCGATCACCGCCGGAATTCCCATGCTGCGCGCGACGATTGCCGTGTGCGATGTGCGCCCTCCGGTGTCGGTGATGAAGCCCTGGAACACGCCTTGGCGAAAGCCCATCAAGTCGGCTGGCGAGATGTCAGAGGCCACCAGCAGCAAGGGACCATCACCCCCAAAGTCGCGCGCCGGCGACGAGGCCAGCGGTGGCTTGACACCCCGTTCGCGCGCCAGTGCCTCCAACACTCGACTGACCACCTGCTCGAGGTCCGACTTGCGTTCGCGCAGGTAGTCGTCCTCCATGTCGTCGAACTGCCGCCCCAACACCTCTAACTGTGCCGCGAGCGCCCACTCGGCGTTGTAGCGCCGTTCTTCGATCCAATGGCAAGCGCCTCCGGTGAAGAGCGGATCGCGCACGAGCATCAAATGCACTTCGAGGAGCGCATCGAGCTCTGGCGGGGCATCGCCCGGGAGTCCGTCGCGCATCGCTTCCAGTTCGAGCGCAACCTGTTCGCAAGCCTGGAGACAGCAACGCACTTCCTCGGCAACGGCCGACTCGTCGACGAAGTAATGGGCAACATCGACCCGGTGCGCCGCAACCAGCACCGCGCGGCCAATGGCCACGCCCCGGGTGACCGGAATGCCGAAGACCTGGAAGCTCATGCGGCCGACTCTAGCAGTCAGCCCAGCGGGCTACTGCCCCTCGCCAAACTTGTCGTTGACCAGGGCGGACAAGGCCGCCACGGCAGCGACTTCGTCAGCACCATCAGCCTCGAGCTCAACCTCGCTACCCATTCCAGCCGCCAACATCATCACGCCCATGATGCTCTTGGCGTTCACTCGGCGGCCGTTGCGCGCCAAGTGGATCTCTGCGCTGAAACTGCCTGCCAGCTTGGTGAGCTTGGCGGACGCACGGGCGTGCAGGCCCAGACGATTGGAGATGGTTAACGTCGCTTTTTGCATGGGCGGGGTCTCAACCCGAGTTGTTCATGGTCATGATGCCGCGCTGTCCGCCGGTCATCGCCCGTTCGGCCAACGCCTCCAGGTCCTCCTGGCGGTAACAAAGCACGCGCCAGAGCATGGCGACGTTCAGGCCAGCCACGGCACGCAATCCAGCTCTCTCCGCCAGGATCTGTTGAATGGCGTTAGCCGGCGTTGCGCCAAGCACATCGACCAAGAACAAGGTCGGACGGGCATCGAGCAAGGCCAACAGTCGCAACTTGAGCTCGTCCTGGTTGCTGTCGGCGGAAACGTCGATGCAGTCAAGACCAGACGCGCACTCTGGGAATGCATGACGCGCCACCTCACCCATCGCACTGGCCAGGGGTGCATGCGCGATCAGAACAACGCGCACCTCGTCATCGCTGCTCAATCAGCACTCCTCATGCCATCGAAGAAAAGGGCGGCGGCTTCCGCGCTTCCGGTGCCGGTGACCAGTGCCCGGTAGCTGGTCAGCCCACGCGCCCATAGCAGCATCTGACCGGCCTGCCCGTCAGACCCAAGGGTGAAGCGACCGCTGCCCGGCCAAGCCAAGGCGCCTTGGGGAAGCTGGGCGTCGACCACGGCCTGCATCGGAACGCCCGCGCGTCGCGCCGACTCGGCGGCGGCCTGGGCAAGATGCAGTCGCAACGGGTTCGGCTCAGTCCATCGTTGCCACGCCAACACGAAGCGCAGCCCCCCTGCCTCGCATTGCATCAGGCCAAGCTCCTGTTGAACGATGCGCTGTGGCTTGCAGGGAAAACTTGCCACCAGCCCAGCATCAGCGACGGCCAGCTCGCGCCAGTCAAGCGCCGGGCTGCAGGCCAGCAATGCGCCCGTGACGCCAACACCCATGATCCAACGGAATGCCATGACGGGATTATCGACAGGCCCACAATGAGCTGATGGATAGCGTCTCTTCCACAGCACCGAGCGGCAGCCTGGCAGGTCTGCGCATTCTGGATTTGAGCCGCGTGCTGGCCGGCCCGTGGTGTACGCAGATGCTTGGCGATCTCGGGGCCGAAGTGATCAAGGTCGAACGACCCGGCCAGGGGGATGACACCCGTCATTGGGGGCCGCCTTTCGACCCCAGGACCGGGGATGCCGCCTACTTTCAATGCGCGAATCGCAACAAGCGCTCCTTGGCAGTGGACTTCTCGTCGCCGGTGGGAGCCGATCTGCTTCGGCGCCTGGCCGCCGGCTGCGATGTGCTTGTCGAGAACTTCAAGCCCGGCACCCTGGAACGCTACGGACTTGGCGCGCAGCAATTGCTCGCCGCCCAACCCCGTCTGATCATTTGCTCCATCTCCGGCTTCGGGCACAGTGGCCCTCTCCGCGAGCGCGCTGGCTATGACTTCATCGTCCAGGCCATGGGCGGCCTGATGAGCGTCACCGGCCCCGAGGATGCTGGCTACAAATGCGGTGTCGCGGTCGCCGATCTGTTCACCGGCATGCATGCCGTCGTTGGCATCCTCGCTGCCTTGCGGCATCGCGACCGCACCGGCCTCGGGCAGCATATCGACCTTGCACTCTTCGACTGTCAGTTGTCGATGTTGGCGAACCTGGCCAGCCAATGGCTTTGCGACGGCCAGTCGCCTCGTCGACTGGGCAATGCCCACCCCACCATCGCCCCTTACGAGACACTACCTTGCGCCGACGGAGAACTGGTCCTGGCGGTTGGCAACGACGCCCAGTTCCGCCGCTGCGTCGAGGCGCTGGGTCGTGCGGAGTGGGCGCAGGACCCGCGCTTCAGCAGCAATGCCAGGCGACTGCAGCACCGCGAGGACTTGCGTGAACTGCTGGCCGGCGAGCTTCGCCGCAACTCGCGCGAACACTGGGTGACTCGCTTCGAGGCGCTTGGAGTTCCAGCCACCGCGGTGGCCAGTGTCCCCGAAGCCTTGCAGCACCCGCAGAGCCTGGCCCGCGACATGCTCGGGCCGCTGGATCCCGCCGAGCCAGACGGACGCCTGGCCGTTCAAAGCCCCTTGAAGCTGTCGCTCAGCCCGGTGCAGACGCGCTACCCGCCGCCGCGCCTGGGAGAACACAGCGAGCGATTGTTGCGGGACCTGGGCATCAGTGACGCGGAGATTCAAGCCCTGCAGGATGCAGGTGTGATTCCGCCCCCCGCTCTCGGGATGGACGGGGACCGGCCCCACTAGGGACACTCGCGCGCCGGCAGACCGGCTCCGATCCATGCCCGACACCCCACAACAAGCCACTGCATCCGCCCGTCTTGCCGAGTTGCTGATCGAGCTGGGAAGCGAGGTGGGACTGCCACTCTCCCAGGCCCTGGACAGACTGCAGCTTCTGCTCAATCAGCGTGATTGCCCGGAAGGCCTCGTCACGCTGCGCGAACCCTTGCGCCGCGCGCGCGACGCCAGCCTGCTCGCCAGCCAGGTAGGTCGGCTTTCCAGTGGGCGGGTCAAGCCAGCCCAATCGCAGTGCGCCCTGCACCTGGCGCTGCGGCAGACGGCCGATATGCGGCGCCGCGAAGCGCAAACCCGCGGCCTGCAACTGCGACTTGACGCCGTCGATGCGATGGTGATTTCAGACCCGGCGCTGCTGGCCAGCCTGCTGCAGGCCCTGCTCGACTGGGCGCTGTGGCACACGCGCAGTTCCATCCAACTGCAGCTCTCGCTGACCAGCTGGCCGGCGCAAGCCCGATTGCAACTGCGCTTCGCGTTGCGCGATCTGGACCAGCCGACGAGCAGTGCACCTCCCACGCTGGACGGCTTGCGTTGGATGCTGGTCGAGCACACGGCCCAGGCCCTGGGTCTGCGCGTGCGGCGCGACGACGAAGCAGGCATCTGCGTGGCAAGAATCGACTTTCCGCTCTGGCGCGAGGAGTTGTCCCTGGAGCTACCGCCTCATGCGCAGCCCGAATCCGGCCATGACACCCAGCCTTTCGCAGGTTGGCTGGCCATCATCGTCAGCCCCGACGAGGAGTTCCTCGGCCAGGTTCGCGCATTGATGCAGCCGCAAGGTTGGGCCCTGGACACGGTGAACAGCGTCGACGCCGCGTTCCAGATCTGCACGGAGGCGCTGCCGCAAGCCATCGTCGTCGATGGCGCGCTGGCCGGCGCCGATCTCGACCAATGGCGCTGTCATGTCATGGCCGAGGCACCAGGGTTCTGCTTCATCGAAGTCGTCCGGCGCGACGCTCGGCAGGCCACCCAACGCCCCACGGGAGGCCTGCGCTGTCAGCTCGATCAGCTGCCACGCGAACTGCCCGCGCTGCTGCGGGCGGCACTGGCGCCGCCCGGCGAAGCGCTGACCTTCCGGCTCTGAAGGTCAGCGGCGGACGTGGACAATCGCCGCATGACGATTCGACGCCGCCCCCTCGCCTTGCTGGGTCTGGCAGCCGCCGGTGCCGGCGGTCTGCTCTGGCAGTTGCAGGCGCTGCCAGAGACCCCAGCCATCGACTATGTCCTGCTGGATGGCAAAGCCGCCTCGAGCGCCCAATGGCGCGGTCGGGTGATGCTGGTCAATTTCTGGGCGACCAGCTGCACCAGCTGCGTGAAGAAGATGCCGATGCTGATCAGCACCCATCTTCGCTACAAGGAGCAGGGATTCGACACCCTCGCCGTGGCCATGCAGTACGACCCGCCGGCCTTCGTTGCGCAATTTGCAGCGTCACGACAGCTGCCGTTCGGCGTTGCCATCGACAACCAGGGCCATATCGCCCACGCGTTTGGCGGCGTCACCGCCACACCGACCACCTTGCTGATCGACCGGCAGGGGCGGATCCACCAACGCCTGCTGGGAGAGATCGATGAAGCCAGGCTGCACCAGCTCATCGAAGGTCTGCTGGCCGGCTGAAACCCGCAAGAAAAAGGGCGCCCCAGGGCGCCCTTCGTGCGAGTGAAGACGGCTCAGGCCGCGTTCAACCAGGCCGAGGTGTCGAAGGCCGAGCACATCAGCGGCATGTTCAAGCCGAAGTTCGGGTTGCCGCCAGCCTTGTTGGCCGCGCTCTTGGGGAGTGGCTTCTCCAGCGCCGGCGCCGGCTCCAAGCTGCGGCTTTCCCAGATGCCGGCTTCCTGCGCCGGGTACTGGCAGCTGTAGAAAACACGGAACTGAACCCGACGATCGGCCCAGTAGTCGGCGGCTTCCCGGAACACATCGAGCAATTGCTCGCGGCTTTCACGATCGAACTTGGCGTTGTCGGGCAACAACTCGAGCACGACCACGAAGCCCGGCTGCGGACCGGCCTTGTGAACCAGATCGGTCATGCTGTCGTAGAGCGCATCCAGGTTCTTGCCGAAATGGCTGGGCAGCAGGAATTGCTCGGCAATACGGTCCAACACATCCTGCTTGGACGGCGCATCGGCAAGATGCGCGTACAGGAAATGCTGGCCGGCCTCTTGCGCGGCAGCCTGCAGATCTTCAACGCGATAAGCGCGGATCGCTTGCACCACATTGGGGCGGATGTTTTGCAGCAGCATGCTCGGGGTCCTCACTCGATCATCAAAAGAACGTTACCGGGATCGCAACCGCGCGATCAGCTGACCACGCGCCGGAAGCTGGCGTAGTGGTCCTCGGTGTAATAACAAGCCTTGGGTGCTGTCGGCGGCACACCGCCGCAGACCAGGCGCCGTGCGCCCCGATGGCGCAGACCGGGCGTACGCACCGTGTACTCCCGGTAATAGCCACGCGGCTCGCGGGGCAGCAGACGTTCGCGATTGCCGAACACCGTACCGTCCTTGGCATAGGGGAACGGGCCGCCTGCCAGGATCAGGGCATGGGTGTTGCGGGCTTGAACGGGCAACTGCGACAGGGCGACGGTCGGCAGACCGTCAGGCGGCGCCTCGCGAGCTGCAGCGGGCAGCCCCAGCGCCAGTCCGAGGCTCACCGCCAACAACCAGCGGCCCAGGCGCGGGAAGCCCGCTGCGCTGTGCACCAGTTGCATATTGCCGGCCTGTCGATCCACGGGTTAACCCTTGAACAAAGGCCGACATGGTATCCAACTGGCCCCAAAAGCTCAAGCTGCCATTCCCCCGGAAACGCCCCAATGGCGCAGCGCAGCATGGGCAGGCAGAGCGAGCAAGCTCTTGATATTGAAGGATTTTTTCAATACACCATCGCCTTCAAGATCATGCAAAGAATTTGAGCGGAATACCGGGATTAGAGCCGGGTTTCCCCGGCTGGCACGGCTCTCGCTTTTGGGCTGTCAGCGCGCCGCGTTGGCGTCGACCACCGTCATCGCGGTCAGGTTGACGATGCGCCGCACGGTCGCCGATGGCGTCAGGATGTGCACCGGCTTGGCCGCGCCCAGCAGCACCGGCCCGATCGCGATGCCGCCGCCGGCGGTGGTCTTGAGCAGGTTGTAGGCGATGTTCGCGGCATCGATGTTCGGCATCACCAGCAGGTTGGCCTCGCCGCTCAGGGTCGAACGCGGCATGAGCTTGGCGCGGTAGGCAGCGTCCAGTGCGGTGTCGCCATGCATCTCGCCGTCGACCTCCAGCCAAGGCGCGCGCTCCTGCAGCAGGGCCAAGGCGGCGCGCATCTTCACGGCCGAGGGCTGGTTGCTGGAGCCAAAGTTGGAATGGCTGAGCAGCGCCGCCTTCGGGTGGAGACCGAAGCGCTTCATCTCCTCGGCGGCCATGATGGTGATGTGCGCGAGCTCCTCGGCCGTCGGGTCGTAGTTCACATGGGTGTCGACCAGGAAGACCTGGCGGCCCGGCAGGATCAGGCCGTTCATGCAGGCATAGGTGCAGACGCCGGGCCGGCGGCCGATGACCTGGTCGATGTATTGCAGATGCGTGGTCGTCGTGCCCCAGGTGCCGCAGATCAGTCCGTCGGCATGGCCCTTGTGGACCAGCATCGCGCCGACCAGGGTCAGGCGGCGGCGCATCTCGATCTTCGCCAGCTGCTCGGTGATGCCCTTGCGCTCGCCCATGCGGTGATAGGTCTGCCAGAAGTCGCGGTAGCGCTCGTCGTGCTCGATGTTCACGCACTCGAAGCCGGCGCCGGGACGCACGCGCAGACCGAAGCGTTCGCAGCGCTGCGCAATCACCGCCGGTCGGCCGATCAGGATGGGCTGGGCCAGGCCCTCGTCGACGATGACCTGGGTGGCGCGCAGCACGCGCTCCTCCTCGCCCTCGGCGAGCACGACGCGCTTCTTGGCCGCCCGCTTGGCAATCTGGAACAGCGGCTTCATCGTCGTGCCCGAGGCGTAGACGAAGCTCTGCAGCTTCTCGCGGTAAGCGTCGAGATCGGCGATCGGGCGCTGCGCCACGCCGCTATCGAACGCCGCCTGCGCGACCGCCGGCGCGATGCGCATCATCAGCCGCGGGTCGAAGGGCTTGGGAATCAGGTACTCGGGACCAAAGCTCAGGGAAGCGCCGACATAGGCCGCGGCCACCACCTCGCTCTGCTCGGCCTGGGCCAGCTCGGCGATCGCATGCACCGCGGCGACCTCCATCGCGTCATTGATGGTCGTTGCGCCGCTGTCCAGCGCGCCGCGGAAGATGTAGGGGAAGCACAGGACGTTGTTGACCTGGTTCGGGTAGTCGCTGCGGCCGGTGGCCATGATGGCGTCGTCGCGGACCGCGGCCACCTCCTCGGGCAGGATCTCCGGCGTCGGATTGGCCAGCGCGAAGATCAGCGGCCTGGCGGCCATGCTCTTCACCATCGCGGGCTTCAGCACACCGCCTGCCGACAGGCCGAGGAACACATCGGCGCCTTCGATCACCTCGGCGAGCGCGCGCGCGGTGGTCGGCTGCGCAAACTCGATCTTGTCCGGGTCCATCAGCTCGGTACGGCCCTCGTAGACCACGCCGGCCAGGTCGGTGACCCAGATGTTCTTGCGCGGCACGCCGAGCTTGACCAGCAGGCCCAGGCAGGCCAAGGCCGCAGCGCCGGCGCCACTGGTCACCAGCTTGATCTCGTCGATCTTCTTGCCGACCACCTTCAGGCCGTTGAGCAGCGCCGCGCCGACGACGATGGCCGTGCCATGCTGGTCATCGTGGAAGACCGGGATGTTCATGCGCGAACGCAGCGCGCGCTCGACCTCGAAGCAGTCCGGCGCCTTGATGTCCTCGAGATTGATGCCGCCGAAGGTCGGCTCCAGCGCCGCGATGATGTCGACCAGCTTCTTCGGGTCGCGCTCCTTGAGCTCGATGTCGAACACATCGATGCCGGCGAACTTCTTGAAGAGCACCGCCTTGCCCTCCATCACCGGCTTGGCAGCCTCGGGGCCGATATCGCCCAGGCCCAGCACCGCGGTGCCGTTGGTAACTACGGCGACCAGATTGCCGCGCGCCGTGTAGCGGAAGATCGAACTCGGGTCCTCGACGATGGCCTCGCAGGCAGCGGCCACGCCGGGCGAGTAGGCCAGGGCCAGGTCGCGCTGGTTGACCAGCTGCTTGGTCGCGCTGATCGCCAGCTTGCCCGGGGTCGGGAACTCGTGGTACTCCAGCGCGGCCTGCTTGAGTTGAGCGCGTTGTTCTTCGGTGGACGGCATGGCGATCAAGGACTTCACGAAGGGGGCAGCGAGTTTGCCCGAGCTCGCAAACCCTGGCCTAGGATGCGGCGCTTCTTTCATGCCAAGTCCGCATGCCGCACCCATCTCTCGGTGAGTTCGACCTGATCCGCCGCTACTTCGACCGCCCCGGATCGGGCATCGGCGACGACTGCGCCTTGCTCAGCCCGACGCCCGGCCAGCAATGGCTGGTGAGCAGCGACATGCTGGTCGAGGGCCGGCATTTCCTGTCCACGGTGGATCCCGAGGCCCTGGGCCACAAGGCCCTTGCCGTCAATCTCAGCGACCTGGCCGCCTGCGGCGCGACGCCGCGCGCCTTCTTTCTCGCGCTGGCCCTGCCGCGCGCCGACGAGGCCTGGCTGGCCGGCTTCGCGCGCGGTCTGTTCCGGCTCGCCGACGCGCACGGCATCGGGCTCGCCGGCGGCGACACCACGGCCGGCCCGCTGAACATCTGCATCACGGTGATGGGCGAGGCACCCAGCGGCAGTGCCTTGCTGCGCGGCGGCGCCCGGGTCGGCGACGAGCTCTGGGTCAGCGGCGAGCTCGGCGATGCGCGACTCGCGCTGGAGATCATCCGCGGCCGCGCCAGCGCCGACCTGGCTGCGGTGCGCGAACGCCTGGAGCGCCCGACGCCGCGCGTGCAGCTCGGCCAGGCTCTGCGCGGCCTGGCGAGCAGCTGCATCGACCTCAGCGACGGCCTGCTCGGCGATCTGCAGCATGTGCTGAAGGCATCGGGCGTTGGCGCGACGCTGAAACTGGATGCGCTGCCGCGCAGCAGGTTGCTCGCCGCGCAGCCCGAGGACCTGCAGCGCCAATGCCTGCTGGCCGGCGGCGACGATTACGAGCTGCTGTTCACGCTGCCGCCGGGCAGCCGGCCGCCGGAGCTTGGCGTCCGCCTGACGCGCATCGGGCGCATCGTCGAGGCGCCGGGCCTGCACCTGCGCGACGCCGCCGGCCACCCGGTCGACGCCGGCGGCCTGCAGGCCTTCGACCATTTCCGCAGCTCATGAGGCCGGACATCGCCTTCATGGTCCGCCACCCGGCGCGGCTGATCGCGCTGGGCTTTGGCGCCGGCCTCGCGCCCAAGGCGCCGGGCACGGTGGGCACGCTCTGGGCCTGGGCCGCCTTCCTGCTGACCGAGCGCTGGTTCGGTCCCCAGCCCTGGGGCTGGCTGATCCTCGCCGGCACCCTCGTCGGCGTCTGGGCCTGCGCCCGTTGCGCGCGCGACATGGGCGTCGCCGACCCCGGCAGCATCGTCTGGGACGAGGCTCTGGCCTTCTGGCTGATTCTCTGGGTCGCGGCGCCGACCGGTCTGGTCGAGCAAGCCCTGCTGTTCGCGCTGTTCCGCTACTTCGACGCCGCCAAGCCGGGCCCGGTGGCCTGGGCCGACGGCCTGTTCAAGGCCGAGCGTGGCGCGTCGATCGGCTGGCGCCAGGGCCTCGGGATCTTGCTCGACGATTACGTCGCCGCAGCCTGTACCCTGCTGACCTGGGCCCTGGGCCTGCAGCTGTGGAGGGCGTTCTGATGTTTGCCGACGAAACCGAACTGATCCAGCGCATCGCCGTCGCGCTGATCCGCCGCAAGGAGCGCATGGGCGTGGCCGAGAGCTGCACCGGCGGCCTGATCGCCGCCGCCTGCACCTCGCTATCGGGCAGCTCGCAATGGTTCGAGCGCGGCGTGGTCAGCTATAGCGACCAGAGCAAGACCGAGTTGCTCGGCGTGCCGCCGGCCCTGATCGGTCTGCAAGGCTCGGTCAGCGAGGCGGTCGCCGGCCACATGGCGCGCGGCCTCTTGGCCCATGCGCCGCTGGACTGGGCGCTGGCCTGCACCGGCATCGCCGGCCCGACCGGCGGCAGCGAGGGCAAGCCGGTCGGCACGGTCTGGCTGGCGCTGGCGCATGAGGGCCGGCTCGTGCGCTGCTGGCGCGAGCAGTTCCCCGGCGATCGCCACGCGGTGCGCCTGGCCACCGTGCGTGCCGGCCTCACTGCCCTGGTCGAGGCGGTCGAGGACCGCGAGGCCTGATGCCTAGACCCGCGTGACCAGCGAGCCGCCCAGCAGCTTGGCGATCAGCTGCTCGGCCGGCATCGGCCGGGCGATGTAATAGCCCTGGGCCTCGTCACAGCCCCAGCGTTCCAACAGCTGCAAGGCCTCGACCGTCTCCACGCCCTCGGCGACGACCTTCTTGCCCAGCTTGTGCGACAGCTCGATCGTCGAGCGCACGATGGTCTGGTTGTTCTCGTCCTTGTCGAGGTCGAAGACGAAGCTCTGGTCGATCTTCACCTCGTGCACCGGCAGCTTCTGCAGGTAGGCCAGCGACGAGTAGCCGGTGCCGAAGTCGTCGATCGCCAGGCGGAAACCGGCATCGGCCAGGGCCCTGACAGTCTCCAGCGCCCGTTTTGGATCGTCCATGATCGCGCTCTCGGTGATCTCCAGGCAGAGCCACTCGGGCGCACAGTCCTCTTCGGCCAGCATGGTCTGCAGCTTGCCGAGCAGATCGGCTTCCAGCAGGTCCCGGGTGCTGAGGTTGACGGCGATGCGCAGCGACAGGCCCTTGGCATGGGCATCGGCGGCATGGCGGGCGGCGGCCCGCAACACCCATTGGGTGAGCTGACGCACAAAACCGGTTTCCTCGGCGAAGGGAATGAACAGCCCGGGTGGGACCATGCCGCGGGTCGGGTGCTGCCAGCGCACCAGGGCCTCGGCGCCGCGCACCTCGAGCTTTTCCAGATCCTGTTTGGGCTGCAGGAAAAGACGCAACTCCTCGTTGGCAACCGCGCGGCGCAACTCGGTCAGCAAGCCGAGCGAGGCCGGCGTGCGTGCGTTCATCGCGTCCTCGAACAGCAGGCTGCCGGCCTGACGGCGTTTGGCCAGGTCCATCGCTCGCTCGGCGTGCGTGAGCAGGTCATCGGGGTGCACGCCATGGCCGGGGAACACCGCGATGCCGATGCTGGCACTCACATCGACCTTCAGCTTGTCGTGCAAGGGATCACCGTCGCGGGCCTGGGTGCGCCGCTCCAGTTCGACCGGTGGTGCCAGCGCCTCATGGATCGCCTTGGCGACGGCCATGGCCTGCTGCTCGTCGGCGCCCTGCATGAAGAAGGCGAACTCGTCGCCACCAAGGCGGGCAACCAGACGCCCTGGACCCGCGGGCAGCAGACCGGGCAGGCGCTCGGCCACCGCCATCAGCAAGCGGTCGCCCAACTCCCGTCCCAGTGCATCGTTGACCGGCTTGAAGCGATCCAGGTTGAGCACCAGCAGCGCCAGTCGGTCCGGCTGCTCGGCCAGGCAGCCGCTCAGCGCCTCGACGAACTGGGCGCGGTTGGGCAGGCCGGTCAATTTGTCCCAGTAGGCGTAGCGCTCGATGTCCGCCTGGTGCCGCTTGATGCCCTGGCGCATGGTCTCAAAGGCCAGGGCCAGCTCGCCGACCTCGGCGATACGGCTGCGCATCAACACCGGGCTGTCGTAATCACCACGACCCAGTTGCTCGGCAACGCCGCGCAGGGTCTGGATGGGCCCGCTGAGCCGGCGCGCGGTGAACACCGAGCCCAAGGCGAACAAGCCCACACCGGCCAGGTTCAGCCACAGCAGGCTGAGCTGAAGGTCGCGCGCCGGCTTCATCTCCTCGTCCAGCGAGGCCCAGAGCATGGCCATCAGGCGCCGTTCGTCGCCGTTGCCCAAGGCTGGCAGCTCGACCCGCTGCGCACGGTAGTCCTCGCCCAACCACGCCAAACGCCCCGGCATACCCAGTGCCAGCTTGGACGCCGCCATCAGCAACTCGTCCAAGGCATCGGGGGCCTCGGCGTGCACCGCGTGCTGCCACTGCCCAGGCGCCGTGCGCACGCCGACGGCCACATCGACATTGCTGTACTTCTTCACCGGCGTGAGCTGATCGGGCCCGACAGTGAACGCAAACACCACCTCACCGACCGGGCCGGGCGCCCGGGCCGGCACGCGCAACAGCTGCAAGGGCTCACCGTCGACCAAGGCCAGTCGCAGCTCGTTGGCGCCCGGCTCGCCGGCGGGCAACTGGCGCGCCGCCTCGACCATGCTGGCCGCCTGCGCCTGGGAGGCGATGACCTGACCCTGCAGGTCGACAAAGGCGGCCATGCGTGCGCCGACCCGCTGACCATGGTTGTCCAGCGCATCGAGCAAGGTCGCGCGGCCGGCGGCATCGACATGCATCTGGCCGAGCACCTCGATGAAGCCGGCGTCCTTGACGAGCACACCGGCCTTGATCTGCTCGACGACCAGGCGTTGCGCCAGCTCCCGGCGCAAGATGAAGGCGGCCGAGTTCAAGCGCTGGTCGATGGCATTGACAGCCTGGTTCTCGATCGCCCGGCGCACCAGCAGAAAGCTGGCGGCCTGCACGACCAGCAAGAGCACCAGGAACAGGCGCACCGTGCGCCCCTCCAGGCGACGGGCGTCGAGAAAGGCCGGCAAGCTCACGGTTGCATGACCCAGCGCTGCACGCCGCCGGCAGCGAGCGGTTCACTGCGCAGCTCGGGCACGGTCAGCGACGGATGCCAGGCGCGCAGGGTTCCGCCGCCGGGCAGGCGCTCCAGGCGCAGCTCGCCCTTCGCGTCGGTGACGCCGAACACCGGGGTGTCGACGACAACGATGTGGGCGCTCATTTGGTCATGGATGTTGCAGCCCAGCTGCACCACGCCGGCCTTGTCGAAGCGCTGCGGTGGCGCCGTCTCGCCGAGGTAGAGCTTGAGCTCGAAGGTCTTGGCCGGCGAGTAGGAATACACATGGTGGCGCACCGGGTCCTCATTGGGAAAGCGCACCTCGGTGCCGGTCTGCACGATGAGCAGGCGCGGGCTGAACTGGCGGTCGCGCTGGGCCATCTCGGCGCTGGTCCCTGCGCGTGCACGGCGCGGCAGCGCTGCTTGCTCCAGCGCCACGGCAGCGCCGGCCAGCGGCCGCCCGCCGGCGTCGACCAGCTGCAGGCGAAACGCCTCGGCCTGCGCGACCTGCGCCGCCAGGCCCATGCCCAATCCCCCCACCAGCCATTGCCGTCGCCGCATCGTCATCCCTTGTGTACCAGGGTAACGATAGCGCCTGCTCAGGCCGGCAAGACCAGGGTACGCCCTTGCAGACCGCCGGCGGCGAGCAGCAGGAAGCGACGCATCGCCGCCCAGGGCTCCGTCGGCCAGCCGGGTTCGCGCAAGCCCTTGCAAATGCCTTCGAGCTGCTGCACGGCGACCAACAGCGCGTCGAGCGCCGCCGGCTTCAGATTCGGCAGCACGCGCTCGAACAGGCGCTCCTTGGGGCCCCAGACCCGCGCCTCGCGCAAGGCCATGGGCAGCGGCTTGCCGGCAGCCAGCGCGGCGGCGCCGCGGCGCAAGGCGCGCACATCGTCGGCGAGCAGCCAGTGCAGACGCACCACAGCCTCGCCCTCGGCCTGCAGCGCATCGAGCAAGCGCAGGCAGCGGCCGAGCTGACCGGCCCAGAGCGCCTCGCCGAGCTGGTTGGCCTCGAAGCGGGCGACATCGGTCACCAGGGTCTCGATGCGCTCCAGGGTCAGCGGCTGGCCGTCGGCGAGCAGGGCCAGCTTTTCCAGTTCCTGCTGGGCGGCGAGCAGATTGCCCTCGACGCGGTCGGCCAGGCGGGCGAGCAGTTGCTCGCCCTCGGCGCCTTCGGCCAACCTCAAGCCGAGCTGCTGCGCGCGCCGCGCCAGCCAAAGCGGCAGCGCGCGGCGCTCGATCGGGTCGGCGCGCAGGGAGGCGCCGGCGCCATCGAGTGCCGTGAACCAGGCCGATGACAGCTGGGTCTTGTCCAGGCGCGGCAGCTGCACGAGCAAGAGCAGCTCGGGCCCCAGGCTGGCGGCGAGCTTCTGCAAGGCCTCGCTGCCGTCCTTGCCCGGCTTGCCGCCGGGGATGCGCAGCTCGAGGATCTGCGCCTCCGCGAACAGCGACAGCGAGCTGGCCTGGGCGATCACCTCGGACCAGTCGAAGCCGTTGCCGACCACGCTGAACACGCGGCGCTCGCTGAAGCCCTGGCCGCGCGCCTTGGCGCGGATCTGGTCCATGGCCTCGTTGGCCAGCAGGGTCTCGTCGCCATGCACCAGGTAGCAAGGCTTCAGCCCTTTGGCGAGCTGGGCGGGAAGATCGTCGAGGCGGATCTGCATCAGCGGGGCTTGATCGCCGCCAGGCGGCGCATCAAGAGGCCGACCGCCTCCTGCTCCATCGCCCGGCGCAATCCGGCCTCCTCCTGCTCCTTGGCCAGGGCCTGGGACTCGGTGGTGCTGAGGTCGCGGGTCAGGCGCAAGGAGGTCAGCGGCAGCAGCAACTCGTCGGCGGCATTGGCCAGGCGGTAATCCAGTTCCAGCACCAGCTGCCATTCGCGCACCTGGCCGGCGGCGGTGCTGGCCACCGCGCTCTTGCCGTGAAACTCGCGCTGCAACTCCAGCACCACCTGGGCCTGGGCGCGGTCGACGAGTTGCAGCGGCAGGCGGGCGATCTGGCGTTGCAGCGCGTCGCGCATCGGCGAGCGCGGCGCGAAGCCGACCAGGGCCAGGCGATCGAAGAAGAAGCGTGGCGCGCCGCGCGGCGCGAAGCCGCAACCGGCGAGAGACGCGGCGCCCAGCAGCGCGAGACGCCGCCTCACAGCACCAGGTTCACGAGACGACCGGGCACGATGACGATCTTCTTCGGCGTCGCGCCGTTGCCGAACTGCGCATAGCCGGGCGAGGCCAGCGCCGCCGCCTCGATCACCGCCTTGTCGGCACCGGCCGGCACGGTGATGGACCCGCGAAGCTTGCCGCCGATCTGCAGCATCAGCTCGATCTCGTCCTGGACCAACGCGGCCTGGTCGACCTGCGGCCAGGGCGCGTCGAGCAGATCGCCGAGCTGCGCGGCAAAGCCCAGGTCCTCCCACATCGCGTGGCCGATGTGCGGGCAGGCCGGGTAGAGCACGCGGATCAGCACCGAAGCGCCCTCGCGCAGCACCGCGCGGTCGGCATCGCCCGCCGGCTTGAAGCCGTCCAGCGCGTTCAGCAGCTTCATCGCACCGCTGACCACGGTGTTGAACTGCAGGCGCTCGTAGTCATGGCTGACCTGCTTGAGCACCAGATGCAGCTCGCGGCGCAAGGCCTTGGCATCGCCAGAGATCGCGCTGAAATCGGCACCGCCGGCGCGGATCGCGTCGCCGTGCTTCTGGCCGAAGTTCCAGACCCGCTTCAAGAAGCGGTGCGCGCCGTCGACGCCGGCGTCGTTCCACTCCAGGGTCTGCTCGGGCGGCGACGCGAACATCACGAACAGGCGCGCGGTGTCGGCGCCGTACTGGTCGATCAGGGCCTGCGGGTCGACGCCGTTGTTCTTCGACTTCGACATCGTCGTCATCTCGTACTCGAGCGGCGTGCCGTCAGCCTTCAGCTTGCCGCCGACGATCTGACCGGTCTCGTTGGTGATGACATCGAGCTCGTGGTCCCAGTAGTAGTTCTTGCCACCGCCCTCGGGCTTGTGGAAGTAGGCGCCCTTCAAGACCATGCCCTGGGTGAGCAGCTTCTTGAAGGGCTCGCCGACCGAAACCAGGCCGAGGTCGCGCATCACCTTGGTCCAGAAGCGCGCGTACAGCAGGTGCAGGATCGCGTGCTCGATGCCGCCGATGTACTGGTCCATCGGCATCCAGTACTTGGTGCCGTCGGCAACCATCGCGTCCGCATTCGTCGGGTCGCAATAGCGCATGAAGTACCAGGACGAGTCCACGAAGGTGTCCATGGTGTCGGTCTCGCGCTTCGCCGGCTTGCCGCAGGTCGGGCAGGCGACGTTGAGGAAACCGGCATGCTTGGCCAGCGGGTTGCCGCTGCCATCGGGGATCAGGTCCTCGGGCAGCACCACCGGCAGGTCCTTCTCCGGCACCGGCACCACACCGCAGTCATCGCAATGGATGATGGGGATCGGCGTGCCCCAGTAGCGCTGGCGGCTCACGCCCCAGTCGCGCAAACGCCAGGTGGTCTTCTTCTCGCCCAGGCCCAGCGCGCCGACCAGCTCGGCGACCTTGTCGACCGCTTCCTTGTAGCCCAGGCCGTCGAGCACGCCGGAGTTCACGCAGCGGCCCTTGCTCTTGTCGGCGTACCACTCGGCCCAGTGCTTGTCGTCGAAGGCCTGGCCGTCGACGTCGACGACGGGCTTGATCGCAATGCCGTATTTGTTCGCGAACGCGAAGTCGCGCTCGTCATGCGCCGGCACGCCCATCACGGCGCCGTCGCCATAGCTCATCAGCACGTAATTGCCGACCCAGACCTCGACCTGGGCCCCGGTCAGCGGGTGCGTGACGAACAGCCCCGTGGGTACACCCTTCTTCTCCTGCGTGGCCAGCTCGGCCTCGGTGCTGCCACCTGACTTGCATTCGGCAATGAAGGCGGCGACTTCCGGGCGCTGTGCCGCGGCGATCTCGGCCAGCGGGTGCTCGGGCGCGACCGCACAGAAGGTCACGCCCATGATGGTGTCGGCTCGGGTCGTGAAGACCCAGAGCTTGCCGCCCTCGCCACCGATGGAATGCGGGAACGCAAAGCGAACGCCCTGGCTCTTGCCGATCCAGTTCTCCTGCATCAGGCGCACGCGCTCGGGCCAGCCTCTCAGGTATTCCGGATCTTCAGGGTTGGCGACCGCGCTCAGCAGCTCCTCGGCGTACTGCGTGATCTTCAGGTAATAGCCGGGGATCTCGCGCTTCTCGACCAGCGCGCCCGAGCGCCAGCCGCGGCCGTCGATGACCTGCTCGTTGGCCAGCACCGTCTGGTCCACCGGGTCCCAGTTCACGACCTGGGTGCGGCGCTCGGCGATGCCTTTCTCCAGCATCTTCAGGAACAGCCACTGGTTCCACTTGTAGTACTTGGGGTCGCAGGTGGCGACCTCGCGCGACCAGTCGATCGCCAGGCCCATGGCCTGCATCTGCCCCTTCATGTGGGCGATGTTCGAGTAGGTCCAGGCGGCGGGCGGCAGCTTGCCCTTCATCGCCGCGTTCTCGGCCGGCAGGCCGAAGGCGTCCCAGCCCATCGGCATCAGGACGTTGTAGCCCTTCATGCGCAGCTGGCGGGCCAGCATGTCGTTGATGGTGTAGTTGCGCACATGGCCCATGTGCAGCTTGCCGCTCGGGTAGGGCAGCATCGAGCAAGCGTAGTACTTGGGCTTGCGACTGTCCTCGACGACGCGGTAGGCGTCGCGGGCGGTCCAATGGGCGGCGGCGCGGGCTTCCAGCTCGCGCGGCGAAAACTCTTGCGGGGCGTTCATAGGGGCGCGATTGTAGGAAGTGCCCCTGCTCCTCACGGCGAAGAGGCGGCCGGTGCGGTCGCGAAGGCGACGCGGCTGAGCTTGGCGGCCTGCAGCTGGTCAAGCAGCTCGGCAACCCTGCCATAGGGAACCGCCTTGTCGATCGCCAGCTGCAGCTCGGCCTCGGGCCGGCTGCGGCCAAGCTGCTGAAGCTCGGCCGCCAAGGCGGGTGCCGAGATCGGCTTGCCTTGCCAGTACAGCTGCCCGGCGGCATCGAGCGCCAGCTGAAGCGGCGCCTCGCTGCTCGCCTCGGCATGGCCGGCCGGCGGCAGCTCCAACCTCAGTGCCGCGCCCATCAGCGGTGCGGCGACCATGAAGATGATCAGCAGCACCAGCATCACGTCGATCAGCGGCGTCATGTTGATGTCGCTCATCGGCCGCGCCGCCACGGGACGCAACAGGCGACCGAAGCGACTCACCGGAAAGCCTCGACGAGGTCCTGGGCAAAACCCTCCAGCTCGGCCTCGCAATCGGCGAGCAGCTGGTTGAAGGCGTTGTAGGCGAGCACCGAGGGAATGGCCACGACCAGGCCTGCAGCCGTCATCACCAGGGCCTCGCCGACCGGACCGGCGATGCGCTCGATGCTCAGCGCGCCGCCACCCCCCAGGCCGAGCAGCGCCTGGTAGATGCCCCAGACGGTGCCCAGCAGGCCGACGAAAGGCGCGGTGGCGCCGATCGAGGCGAGCACCACCTGGCCGCGGCGCAGCGCCTGAAGCTGGGCATGCAGTTGGTCGCGCAAGGGACGCGTCAACCTGGCCGACGGCGGCAGGGCAGCGGCCAGCGCCGCCTGCGGTGCGCGCGCCGCATCGAGCAGCGGCAGGAGCAGGCGCTCGCGGTCACAGCGAAGCAGGACGGCGCGCGCCTCGTCCCAATGGACAGCCGCCCAGCAGGCCGGCAGCGCTTCGCGAAGACCGCGGCGCGCACGCAGCAACACCCAGGATTTCCAGCCGATCAGGCCCCAGCTGGTGCAGGACATGGCCAACAGCAGCAGGCCGACGGCACGCCCGACGGCGTCGCTGGCGGCCCACAGCCCGTCCATGCTCAGGCCTGCTTCAAGGCAGCGACCACATCGGCCATGCGGTAAAGCCGCGGCGGCCGGCCCTGCAGGAAACGCGCTGCCGCCAGTGCACCCTGCGCGTAATGGATGCGACTGCTCGAGCGGTGGGCGATCTCGATGCGCTCGCCGTCGCCGCAGAACATCACCAGGTGGTCGCCGACGATATCGCCGCCGCGCACCGTGGCAAAGCCGATCTCGCCAGCCGGCCGCGCGCCGGTATGGCCCTCGCGGCTGAGCCGCGCGACCTCGGCAAAGTCACGGCCGCGAGCCGCGGCAATGGTCTGGCCCATCTGCAGCGCGGTGCCGCTGGGCGCGTCGACCTTGTGGTGGTGGTGGGCCTCGACGATTTCCACGTCGTAGGCGTCGCCGAGCTGGCGCGCCGCCTGCGCGAGCAGGTCCATGACGACATTGACCCCGAGGCTGGTGTTCGGCGCCCAGAGGACGGGAATCCGTTCGGCTGCCGCCTCCAGCCGACCCAGTTGCTCGGGCTGGAAGCCGGTGGTGCCGACGACCAGCGCGCAGCCGGCATCGATGCAGGGCTGCAGATGCGCCAGCGTGCCTTCGACGCGGGTGAAGTCGATCAGCACCTGGGCGCCATTCAGCGCGCCGGGCAGGTCGGCGGCGATCGCCACGCCCGCCCGCTTGCCGAGGAATGCGCCCGCATCGCTACCGATCGCCGCATTGCCGTCGGGCACCAGCGCCGCAACGAGTTGCAGATCATCGGCGGCCAGCACCTGCTCGATCAGCATGCGGCCCATGCGACCGCTGGCGCCAGCCACCGCGACGCGCAAGCGCATCACTGCTCCAGCGGCGGGTAGACGCGGCTGGGGCCGCTGGGCGCTTCGGCCACCGCGCCGCCGCTGGCCACGCGAGGGCGCGGCAAGGCGGCGCGTTCGGCCTCGCTGAGCTCCAGCTTGGGCGGATTGCCGCGCGGCTTGAAGGTGTTGATGGAGGCGACGAACTCCTCCTCGGTCGGCAGGTCAACCGGCGTCTCCAGCGTCTTCAGGCGCTCGCCGTCGAAATGCGCGACCAGCTTGCGGGCCTGCGGCGCTGCGCCTTGCCGGCGGATCGTGAACACATAGTCCCAGCGGTCCGCATGGAAGGGGTCGGCGATCATCGGCGAGCCCAGGATGTCGCGCACCTCATCGCGGCTCATGCCCGGCTTGACCAGGGCGGCCTGCTCCTTGGTCACCACATTGCCCTGCACGATCTCGACCTTGTAGAGCGGCACGACGTAGGCAAAGCGGTCGCTGTGACCGACCCAGCTGCTGCAAGCACCCAGGGTGCAGACGGCGGCCAGCGCCAGGGGAGTGAGTAGCTTCATCGACGACGGCAAACAGGAACAAGGGGCAGCCAGCTGTCGCTGGCTAAGATCGGGCGATTCTAGGTGGCGACCCATGAAGCAAAGCGACGAGATCAAGAACAGCGGCCTGAAGGCCACCCTGCCGCGCATCCGCGTGCTGGAAGTCTTTCAGCGCAGCGAGCGCCGCCACCTGACCGCCGAAGACGTGTTCAAGGCCCTGCTGGCCGAGGATGCCGACATCGGTCTGGCCACGGTCTACCGTGTGCTGACCCAGTTCGAACAGGCCGGCCTGCTGTGCCGCAACCACTTCGAGACCGGCAAGTCGGTGTTCGAACTCAACGAGGGCAAGCACCATGACCACCTGGTCTGCCTTTCCTGCGGTCGCGTCGAGGAGTTCTACGACGAGGCCATCGAGTCGCGCCAGCATGCGATCGCTCGCGAGCGCGGTTTCGAGTTGCAGGAGCACGCGCTGTCGCTGTATGCGGTTTGCGCGAAGAAGGACTGCCCCAACCGGACGAAATGAGCCGGCTTAAGTGAGGCTGTCAGGCTGCTCCATCGCTCTTTGGTGGCGGGCGACGAACTCCTGGTAGGTGTCGATGCCGCGCAGCTGCAGGATGGTGTTGCGCACCGCCGCCTCGACCAGCACCGCCAGGTTGCGCCCGGCATCCACCGCGATGATGACCTTGCGCGTCGGCACGTCGAGGATGCTCTCGTACAGCGGCTCGTAGGGCAGGCGCTCGAACTCGCGCTCCAGGGTCTCGCGGCGCACCAGGTGGACGATGAGCTTGAGCCTCATCTTGCGCCGCACCGCGGTCTCGCCAAAGATCGCCTTGATGTCGAGCAGGCCGATACCACGCACTTCCAGCAGATTCGCCAGCAGCTCCGGGCAGCGCCCCAGCACGGTGTCCTGGGCGACGCGGTAGAAGTCCACCGCGTCGTCGGCGACCAGGCCATGGCCGCGCGAGATCAGCTCCAGGCCCAGCTCGCTCTTGCCCAGGCCGGATTCGCCGGTCAGCAGCACGCCCAGGCCGAGGATGTCCATGAAGACGCCATGCCGGGTCGTGCGGTTGGCGCAGATCAGCGACAGGTGGGCGCGCACGACGTCGATGACGTGGCCCGCCGAAGCCGCCGTCGTGAACAGCGGAATCTCCGCACGGTCGCACATCGCCACCAGCTTGGGCGGCGCGGCGCAACCGTCGGCGACGATGATCACCGGCGGCTCCAGCGTGACGATGCGTGACACCCGACGCTCGAGGTTCTCGTCGCTGGCCTCGGTCAGGTAGCCCACCTCGCGCCGGCCGACCAGCTGCACCCGATACGGGTGGATGTAATTCAGGTAGCCGACCAGGTCGGCAGCCGACTGCGCGTCGCGCAGCGCCGCCTCGTCGAAACGCCGCTCCGGGTGCGCATGGCCGGCCACCCATTCCCAGTGCAGCGCCTCGCGGTGCTCCTCAAAGAGCCGATCCGCGCTGATCGAAACAGGCTTCATGCAGCCGACTTGACCGGCTGCCAGGCGCTGATCAGCTGGTGCACGACTGCCGCATCGGTCTCGCTCTTGAGCCGTTCGCGCAGTTCGCGCTCGCTGAGCATCTCGGCGATCTCGCCGAGGATCTCCAGATGACGCTGGGTCGCCGCCTCGGGCACCAGCAAGACGATGAGCAGGCTGACCGGCTCGTCGTCGGGTGCGTCGAAGCCGATCGGCTGGGCCACGCGCAGCACGGCGGCCAGCGGGTTCTTCAAGCCCTTGATGCGGCCATGCGGAATGGCCACGCCATGGCCCAGACCGGTCGAACCCAGGCGCTCGCGGGCGAACAGGCTGTCGGTGATCAGCGCACGAGACAGCGAGTGCTCGTTCTCGAACATCAGCCCGACCTGCTCGAAGACGCGCTTCTTGCTCGTGGCGTCCACATTCACCTGCACCAGGGGCGCGGGCAGGATGGCGGCAAGACGGTTCATGGTCGGGTGGTGCAGTGCAGCAAAGATGGCCATTCTAGGAGTCTGGCGCGTTTTGGGAACCTGCAAAGTCCGACAGACTGCCGGCTCTTGCACGGCGCGTCTCGGGTCGCACCCCTAAAAAAAAGCGGCCAGCTGATCGCTGGCCGCCCGTCGTGCTCAAGGCCTCAGGCGCTCAGGCCGAGGCTCCCAAGTCCAACCGCTTGGCGGAGGCATGGCCGTGGTTCTGCAGCATTTCCTTGTGACGGCAGACCTGGCGATCCAGCTTGTCCATCAGCTGGTCGATGGCCGCGTAGAGGTCCTCGTGCGACTGCTCGCAGAAGATGTCCTTGCCCTTCACATGCAATGTCACTTCGGCGCGCTGCCGGCGTTCCTTCTCCTTTTGCTTCTCCACGGTGAGCAGCACGTTGATGTCAACGACCTGATCAAAGTGTCGGGTCACCCGTTCGAGCTTGGTCACCACGTATTCGCGCAGTGCCGGTGTCACCTCGAGGTGATGTCCGCTGATCGTCAGGTTCATAAGGCAGTCTCCTTTCCAGGACGGAACAAAAAAGCCACCGCGCCCGACTGAAGGCGAACGGTGGCGATGGTGTGCTGACCGGATGGACAGAGGCGACGGAACCCGGCCTGCACCGACGGCCAACGCGGGGTTGGCTTGGAGGCTTGGCGCCGCGTGGGCGCCCGCCGGTTTCAGGTCATCGAGCTGCAACATCACTCCGGTAGCGAGCCCAGCGTAGCCGGCCTTGGCCGCCGCGGCAAGCGGCCTTCGGGCTTCCCCCTCCCCGGCGAAAGCACGCGTTGAGGCAGGTCAATTCGCGAGGCCATAATGCCCCGTTTTCTAGGAGTTCAGCTTGGACAGCGATCACCCTCGGTGACCGTCCCTTCGGTGCAGTGACCGCAAAGGGACGGTACCCCAGCGCCCCCTACCGCGCCGCCACGGCGCCACCCTGCACCGCACGATGCTGAACATCTTCACGATCGAAGCCGGCCGCCTGGCCGGGTTGCCGCTCGATGCCTTTGACGGCCCGGATGCCGCGCGTCTGAAGCCGATCTGGGTCGACCTCGAAGACCCCAGCCCCGAGGACAAGGCCTGGGTGCTGGAGTACTTCGGCCTCAGCATTCCCGAGGACGCGGTCGACGACGACCTGGAGGAGTCGGCGCGCTTCTACGAGGAAGACGACGGCCGCCTGCACATCCGCTCCGACTTCCTGCGCCTCGACGAGGAAGGCGGTTCGCGCAATGTGCGCGTCGCCTTCATCTTGTTCAAGCAGGTGCTGTTCTCGATCCGCAAGGAGGAGTTGCCGGTGTTCCGGCTGCTGCGCCTGCGCGCGCGGCGCACGCCGGCGCTGATCGACGACGCCAAGGACGTGCTGCTCAAGCTCTTCGACGCCGATGCCGAGTTCAGCGCCGACTCGCTGGAAGGCATTTACGACGCGTTGGAGCGCATCAGCGCCCGCGTCCTCAAGGAACAGATCAACGACGCCACCGCCGGCGAGGTGCTGACCGCCATCGCCCAGGAGGAAGACTTGAACGGCCGCATCCGCCGCAACATGATGGACACGCGGCGCGCGCTGTCCTTCATGATGCGCAGCCGCATGCTCAGTGCCGAGCAGTTCGAGGACTCGCGGCAGATCCTGCGCGACATCGATTCGCTGGACAGCCACACCGCCTTCCTGTTCGACAAGATCAACTTCCTGATGGATGCGACGGTCGGCTTCATCAACATCAACCAGAACAAGATCATCAAGATCTTCTCGGTGGCCAGTGTCGCGCTGCTGCCGCCGACGCTGATCGCCAGCATCTACGGCATGAACTTCGAGCACATGCCGGAGCTCAAGTGGCCCTGGGGCTACCCGTTCGCGCTGGGCTTGATGGCGCTCTCCGTTGCCGCGCCCTTCATCTTCTTCAAGCGCAAAGGCTGGTTGCGTTGAACTTTCGCGCCATCACGCTTGATCTGGACGACACGCTGTGGCCGATCGCGCCGACCATCGCGCGCGCCGAGCAGGCGCTGCACGCCTGGTTTCAGCAGCACGCGCCGGCGACCGCGGCACGCTTCGACATCCCGACCCTCGTGCGCCTGCGCGACGCCGTGGCCCACGAGTTCCCCGAACGCGCGCATGACTTCACCTGGATGCGGAAGATCGCCATCGAGCGGGCGCTGCGCCAGGCCGGCGACGACCCGGCGCTCACCGAGCCAGCTTTCGAGGTCTTTTTCGCCGCCCGCCAGCAGGTCGAGCTCTACCCGGATGCCGAACCGGCGCTGCGCCGGCTGGCGTCGCGCTACCCCATTCTTGGCCTGACCAACGGCAATGCCGACTGGCAGGCCATCGGCCTGGGCCCATACCTGACCGCAGGCTGCCTGGCGGCGCGGGACTTCGGCCGCGGCAAGCCGCATGCCGACTTCTTCCACGAGGGCTGCCGCCGCCTGGGCCTGGCCCCCGACGAGGTGCTGCACGTCGGCGACGACTGGCAGCTCGACATCGTCGGCGCCCATGGCGCCGGCATGCAGGCCGCCTGGCTGCGCCGCGACCACCACCCGGACAAGCCGGCCGACGGCCGCGCCTGGTTCGAGGGCAACAGCCTGCTGCAGCTGGCCGACGCGCTAGACGCGTAGCTTGGCCTTGAGATAGCGCAGCAGGCTGCCCAGCAGCGGCAGCTTCTCCCACAGCTCCTCGGCGGCGTCCCAGTAGTCGCGGTGGTAGATCACCTTGCCGTCGGGCGCGAAGCGCAGATGGCTGCTGCCATGGATGCGCCACTCCTGGCCACCGCCGCGGCGGCGGAAGCTGAAGTCCCAGCTCAGAAAGGCCTGCTCGCCCTCGCCGAAGGCGTCACGCACGACGAAGCGCGGCTCGTCCAGGGTCTCGAACATGTGCGCAAAGATGCGCTGCACCGCAGCCAGGCCGCGCACCTCGTTGAACGGGTCGCGGAAGTAGACATGCTCGCCGTAATGACGCCCGAGTTGCGCGATGTCGTCGGCGCACAGCGCCTCGTAGAAGCGCTTGATGGACTGCAGGTGCGGATGTGGGATCACAGCTTGGTCCCCCGTCGAACGGCCCAGAAATACCAGCGATAGGGCAAGTATTTCAGCAGCTTGACGAAGCGCGTGAAGCGCTTGGGGAAATGGATCTCGAAGTCACCCGCCGCCCAGCCGGCCAGGATGGCGTCCGCCGCCTGCGTCGGGGTCTGCAGCGCGGGCATCGCGAACTCGTTCTGCGCCGTCATCGGTGTGGCCACGAAGCCGGGGCAGACCACCGACACCCCGATGCCGCGCGGCCGCAGGTCGAGGAACAGGGTCTCCGCGAGCTGGATCAAGGCGGCCTTGGCCGGCCCGTAGGCCAGGGCCTTGGGCAGACCCCGGAAGCCGGCCACGCTGCTGACCAGGCTCAAGTGACCGCCACCCTGGGCCAGCAGCCGGGGCAGCAGCGCCGCCAGCAGGTTCAGCGCGCCTTGGTAATTCACCTGCAGCTGCGCGGTCGCCGAGCGCAAATCGAAGGAGTCGGCGCGCATCGCCGTGTAGCTGCCCGCGCAGTAGACGACCAGATCGACACGCCCCCAGGCCGCCAGCAGGCGTTGCTGCGCCTGCGCCAACTGGGCTGCGTCGAGCACGTCGGCGACCAAGGCCAGGCTGCCGGCATGCTGTTGCGCAAATGCCTCCAGCTTGTCGGCGCTGCGCGCGCTGAGCGCCACCCGCGCGCCCCTGGCATGCAGGGCGCTGGCCAGGGCCTCACCGATGCCGGTGCTGGCGCCGATCAGCCAGACCACCTGGTCCTGCCATTGCCGCAGCGGCGGATTGAGGCTCATGGCTTCACAAAGGCCAGCGTGACCTCGCCGAGACGGATGCCGAACTTGCTCATCGCCGCCTTGTTCAGCATCACCTTGTCGTCGACCAGGTACATCCAGTCGTCGAACTGCACCTCGTAGACCTTGCCGTCGACCGGCAGCCTCAAGGTGTAGGCCCAGCGCAGCGCGTTGCCGGCCTGCCGGCCATCGGCCTCGCCGACGACATCGTCGGCCCGGCCGGTGTAGCGGCCGTTGCCCTGGTGGGTGAGACGCCAGACGCGCCGCTCGGTGCGCCCGTCGCTGTACTCGAAGTCCTCCTCCAGCACGCCCTGCTCGCCGTCCCAGCGGCCCAGCATGCGGACCACGAAGCGCGCCTTGACGACGCCGCTGCGGTCGGTGAACACGCCGTAGCCGGTCATCGCCCCGTTGAAGTACTGGCGCAGGTCGAGCGCCGGCTTCTCGGCGGCGTAGTCCTGCACATCGGGCGACGCGCAGCCGAGCAGCAACGCGGCGCTGGCCAGCAGGGCCAGCAAGGATTTCTTCGTCATCGGGTCGACTCCAGCGCGAAGGCGCCATGGGCCGGGCGCAGCCAAAGCACCCAGAGCAAGGCCATCGCGATCAGTTTCAGGGCACAGGGCAGCAAGGCGTAGACGCTGCTCAATGCCTGCAGCGCCTCGGCATCGCGGGCGCCGTCGCGGTAGCCCAGGGCCTGCAGCAAGGGCAGCGCGAGGCCGGCGGCCAACGCCAGGTTGAGCTTGCTGGCCGCCGTCCACCAGCCGAAGAACGCCCCCTCGGCCCGCCCTCCCAGGCCGCTTTGCTGGACCACCCGGGCCAGCATGGCCGGCGGGATCGCCAGGTCGGCGCCGGCAGCGGCACCGCTGGCCAGGCAGATCAGCAGGAAGGGAATCACATCGCCTGTACCCAAGGAGGCTGCCCAGACGAAGCTGATGACCGCCAGTCCCATGGCCAGCAGCCAGCTGCGCGCCTGGCCCAGGCGACCGACGGCGCGCAGCCACAGCGGCAGGGCCAGCGCGGCGGCCGCGAAGTAAGCCACCAGGAAACCCGCCTCCCATTGCGGCGCCTGCAGGCGGTCGCGCACGAAGAACAGCAGCACGGTGGCCGGCACCGCCGCGGCGACGCCGTTGACCGCATAGATGAGCAACAGGCGCCGGAACGCCGGCGTGCGCCAGGGCAGGCTCCAGCGCAGGGCTTGCACGGCCGGCGCCGGCGCCGGCAAGGGGCTGCTGAACAAGGCCAGCAGGCCGGCCAGCAACAGCAGGGCCAGGGCGGCAGTGGTCACCGTCCAGCCGGCGGTGCTGATCAGCACGCTGGCCAGCAGCACGCCGACGAGGGCAAAGCCCTCGCGCCAGGCATGGATGCGCGTCTGCGCCTGCGCGCTGCCGCCCAGTCGTGCGCCCCAGGCCTGGTGGCTGATGCTCAGCACGCTGAACGACAGATAGGCCAGCACCAGCATCAAGCCGGCCCAGCCGAGCAAGGCATCGCCGGCCAGCGCCGGCGGGAAGAACAGGGCCGCGAACGCGGCGAGCATCAGCAGCGCCGCCAGACCGAGCACGCCCTGCACCCGACCGCTGCGCAGCCAGCCGTCGCTCCAGCGGCCGATCATCGGATCGACCAGCGCGTCCAGACAGCGCGCCGCCAGCAGCAGCGCGCCCAGGCTGGCCAGGGCCACACCGTGCTCGCGGGCGTAATGGGCGGGCAGGCTGACGTAGAGCGGCAGCGCCAGGAAGGCCAGCGGCATGCCCAGCAGGCCGTAGCGCAGGCCGCTCACGAGGCCAGCCCGAGCAGCTTGCCGCGCAAACCCGGCTCCGAACTTTGCGGCGCCAGCCAGATGCCGAAGAAGCGTTCGGCGAACAAGGCATCATCGACCTGGCCGCGGGGCTGGCCGTTGAACCAGAACTGCGCGCGCTGGCCGGGCTCGTGCAGGCCGGTCAGGCGATCGCCGTCGCTGACGTCGGGGAAGGCGGCCGTCATCGCCGCCAGCCAGCGCTCGGCTTGGGCGGCGGTGATCTCGCCCTGGCGGCGCATCTCCTGCAGCGAGCGCTCGGCGATCAGCGGCCCCTTGAGCGAGCGCGCGTAGCGCAGCGACAAGGCCAGCGGCTGCGTCGCCCAGCGCGAAGCCTCGACGGGCTGCGGCGACCACAGCGAGATCTCGTAGACCTTCAGGCCCAGGAAGCGCATGCGCGCGCGGCTGCGCTCGCGCCAGTCCGGCGGCAGCTCGGGCAAGGCCGGCGCGGCGCTCAGCGCGGCCGGTGCCGCCAGCACCAGCAGGGAGCCGAGCCACTCACGCCGGGTCTTTGCGCAGGGTGAACTGGATGACATCGGTGTTGCCGGTCGCGAACGCCGCCTCGCAATACGCCAAGTAGAACTCCCAGAGCCGGATGAAGCGTTCGTCGAAACCCTGCTCGCGCACCTGGGCCTCCTGGCGCAGGAAGGCGTCGCGCCAGCGCTTCAGGGTCTCGGCGTAGTCCTGTCCGAAGGCGAACTGGCGCTCCACGCGCAGCCCGGCGGCCTCGGCCTGGGCGGTGAAGCGCTCGGGGCTGGGCAGCAGGCCACCGGGGAAGATGTACTGCTGGATGAAATCGGTCGAACGGCTGTAGCGCTCCCACAGGTCGTCGCGGATGGTGATGCTCTGCACGCAGGCGCGGCCGCCGGGCTTGAGGGCACGGGCTAGGGCCTCGAAGTAGGCCGGCCAGTACTCCTGACCCACCGCCTCGAACATCTCGATGCTGACCACCGCGTCGAAGCCCTGCTCGGGCAGGTCGCGGTAGTCCTGCAGGCGGATCTCGCTGCGCGCCTGCAGCCCGGCGGCCTGCAGCCGCTGGCGGGCAAAGGCCAGCTGTTCGTCGCTCAGCGTCAGGCCCAGCACCTGGGCGCCGAACTCATGCGCCGCCATCTCGGCGATCGCGCCCCAGCCGCAGCCGATCTCCAGCAGGCGCTGGCCCGGCTGCAGTTCGACCTCGGTCAGCGCTCGCCGCATCTTGGCGCCCTGCGCCTCCTGCAGCGGCTGGCTGAGCCGGTCGCCGTCAAACCAGGCGCTGCTGTAGTTCATGCTCGGGTCCAGCCAGAGCTTGTAGAAGGCATTGCCCAGGTCGTAGTGGGCAACGATGTTGCGCCGGCTGCCGGCCTTGGTGTTGCGGTTGAGCAGGTGCTTGAGCCGGTAGAGCAGACCACCCCACCAGCTGCCGTAGATCGCCTTCTCCAGCGACTCGCGGTTGCGCAGCATCAGCTCCAGCAGGCCGACCAGATCCTGGCTGCTCCAGTGGCCCTCGATGTAGCTCTCGGCAAAGCCGATGTCGCCGCGCGCCAGCGTGGCCGAAGCCAGTGCCCAGTCCTTGATGCGCAGCATGGCCCGGCTGCCGTCCGGCGTACCGGCGTGCAGCGAGCTGCCGTCGGGCAGTTGCAGGTCCAGGCTGCCGTGCTGCAGCCGCGCCAACAAGGCGAACAGGGTGCGCGCAGCGGCCGGCGCGTCCGGGGGGGCGCGCAACGGCGCGCGCAGGCTTTCGCAGGGATTCATGGGCTACCCCGGGTGATGGCGTGCATGGGAGGTGTGGGCTTGGAAAACCAGGGTACACGCTTGACCCACAGGCGAAGCGCCTGCCAGTGGATGCGTGCCACCAGCATCAGGCTGTGCAGCGGCTGCGCGAGTGCAGCGGCACGCAGGGCCTCGCGGCTCAAGGGCTGCAGCTCGCCCGACAAGCTGGTCAGCAGCAGCGGCGCCCCGGCTTCATCGTCGAGCTCGATGCGCGCCAGACAGCGCGGCTGCGGGCCGTCCAGGCGCAGGAAGAAGCGGAAGCGGTAGCGGCCGCTGACCGCGGCGAAGGGCGAAACGTGGAACAGCTTGCGCGCCTGCACCTCGCCGCCCTCGCGCAGGCCGGCGCCTTGCAGCAGGTAGCAATGGCGTTCGCCAAAGGTGTTGTGCACCTCGGCGACCACCGCCGCCAGGCTGCCGTCGCGGCGCTCGCAATACCAGAAGCTGACCGGCTTGAAGGCATGGCCGCCCACGCGGGCAAAGCATTGCAGCCAGATCTCGCCAACGGCATCGCGCACGCCCTCGCGGGCCAGCAGGGCTTCCAGCCAGGCCAGCGCGTCAGGGCCGCCGTCGCCATGGTCGGCGTCGTGGAAGGCCACCCAGGCGCGGCGGTTGCGCGCCAGCAGCGGCTCGGGCCGCTCGCGCAGGCTGCGCATCGGCAGCATCAGGAAGAAGCTCGGGTAGGCGAAGGCATTCGGTCGCGGCGCCAGACGGCGGTGGCGCACCGACCCGATGCCAAGCCGGGTCCGGTTCATCGCGACATCACCTCGGCGACGCGGCGCGCCGCCTGCAGGCCGGACAACAGCCCGTCCTCGTGAAAGCCGTAGCGCGTCCAGGCACCGGCGAACCAGACGCCGCCCTCGCCCTGGATCGTCGCCAGCCGACCCTGGGCCCGAACCGCCGCCTCGTCGAACACCGGGTGGGCGTAGTCGAACTCGCGCAGGATGCGGCTCGGCTCGCGCAGCGGGTTCATCGAGACGATCACCGGCTGCTGCCAGGGCAGCGGCTGCAATTGGTTGATCAGGTAGTGCAGGCAGACCGGACGGCGACCATCGGACTGCGCGGCGGCCTCGTAGTTCCAGGCCGCCCAGGCGCGGCGGCGGCTGGGCAGTTGGCGCTCGTCCAGGTGCAGCACCGCGCGGTTGGGCTGGTAGCGGATGGCAGCGAGCAGCTCGCGCTCGCGCGCGCTCGGCTGGTCGAGCAGGGTCAGCGCCTGGTCGCTGTGGCAGGCCAGGATGACGGCCGCGAAGTCCTCGCCGCCCGCCGCGCTGTGCACGCGCACTCCGCCGCCGGCCGCCTGCGGCAGGCGCTGCACCGCCAGCACCGGCTGACCGCTGCGCACATCGCCCAGCTGCCCGCGCAGGCGCTCGACGTACTCGCGCGAGCCGCCGCGCACCGTCATCCAGCGCGGCCGGCCGTTGACCTGCAGCAGGCCGTGGTTGTGGCAGAAGCGGATCAGGGTGCCGATCGGGAAGGCCAGCATCTGCTCGGTGGGGCATGACCAGATGCAGGCGATCATCGGCAGCAGATAGCCGTCGCGGAACAGCGCGCCGAAACGCTCGCGACGCAGGAAGGCGTCGACCGGCTCGGCCAGCTCGCGGTCACTGCCCTGCTCGGCCATGCGGGTGCACAGGCGGTTGAAGCGCAGCAGCTCGCCGAGCATGCGCAGGAACGAGGGCTTGAGCAGGTTGCGGCGCTGGGCGAACACGCCGTTCAGGTCGTTGCCGCACCACTCCAGGTCGAGCTCGCGCTGCTGGACCGAAAAGCCCATGCTGCTGGGGGCCAGCGCCACCCCCAGGTGCTCGAAGAGCGCCAGCAGCAGCGGGTAGGTGCGCTCGTTGCAGACCAGGAAGCCGGTGTCCACGCCATGGCGCAGGCCGTCGATCTCGACATCGACCGTGTTGGCGTGGCCGCCCAGCCGGGGCTCGGCCTCGAACAAGGTGACCTCGGCCTGCTGGCGCAGCGCCCAGGCGGCGCCCAGGCCGCTGATGCCGCCACCCACCACGGCAACCCGTGGCCGCGGCCCGCTGGCGCGCCGCTCGCCCATGCGCTCGCGCAGCCAGGGCAGCAGGCCGTCGGCATGGGCCTGCGGCCCTTGGTCGGCCTGACGCCACAGCGCCGCGGGAGAGGAAGAGAAGCGAGCCGGCAGGCGCTCCGCCAACCCAACAGGGGAGAGGGAGGAGGAGTGATCGGGGGCGGGCTGTTCCGCGCACCAGCGCGGGCCTGCCGGCTCGAAAGCGGAACTCATAGCAGTTTCTCGATCGCCTTGGTCAGGCTGGCCGATTCCGGCGTGGTGACCGAGCTGAAGGCGTCGACCGCGCGGCCGTCACGGCCGATCAGGTATTTGTGAAAGTTCCAGCGCGGCTTGCTGCCGGTGGCCTTGGCCAGCTCGACGAACAGCGGGTTGGCGCCGGCCTGGTCGGGCTTGACCACCGACTTGGCGAACATCGGGAACTTGACGTTGAAGGTGTTCTCGCAGAACTCGGCGATCTTCTTGTTGTCGCCAGGCTCCTGTTCGCCGAAATCGTTCGACGGAAAGCCCAGCACCGCGAAGCCGCGCGCCCGGTAGCGCTGGTAGATCGCCTCCAGCCCCTTGTACTGCGAGGTGAAGCCGCAGAAGCTGGCGGTGTTGACGACCAGCAGCACCTGACCGGCGTACTGGCAAAGCGACTGCGGTTCCTCGTCCTGCAGGCGCGGGAACTGGTGCTGCAGCAGCGCCGGACAGGCGGGCGCCTGGGCCTGCGCCAGCCGTGGCGCCGCCAGCCCGGCCACCAGGCCGCCGAGCAACAGGCGACGGCTCACAAGGCCTTGGACAAAACCGGGTTGTTTGCGCATTTGTCTTGGTCAAAGTTGACTTGAGTGCTTTAATTACAGCACATGTCGAGCCAACCATCAACTTTGTCCAGGACAAATACAGAACAAGGCCTGGGCATCGCCGCTGTCGAGCGGGACACCGGGCTGTCCAAGGACTTGCTGCGCGTCTGGGAGCGGCGCTATGGCTTTCCGCAACCCCAGCGCGACACCCTGGGCGAACGAATCTACCCGCCTGACCAGGTGCAGCGCCTGCGCTGGATCAAGCGCCTGATCGATGCCGGCCAGCGACCCAGCCAGGTGGTGGCGCTGCCGGTCGAGAGCCTGCAGGCGCGGCTGCGGGAACAGTCCAGCCAGCCGGCGGGCGGTTTCCTGCGCAGTCCGGTCGAGGGACCGGCCCGCGAGCAGCTCGATCAACTGCTCGAGCCCCTGCTGCAGCACCAGCTCTATCGGCTTCACGAGCAGCTGCAGGGCGAGCTGCTGCGCCGCGGCCTCGGCCCCTATGTGGTCGAGTTGCTGGCACCGCTGATCCGCCATGTCGGCCAGCTGTGGAGCGAGAACCGGCTGCAGGTCTTCGAGGAGCACCTGTTCACCGAGGTCGTGCAGCAGCAGCTGCGCCGGGCCATCGCCATGCTGCCGACGCGGCCGCAGGAAGACAGTCCGCGCGTGCTGCTGTCGACCCTGCCCGGCGAGGAGCATGGCTTGGGCCTGCTGATGGCGCAGTCGCTGCTGGTGCTCGAGGGCTGCCACTGCGTGTCGCTGGGCGTGCAGACGCCGCTGGGCGAACTGGCCGACGCCGCGCGCAGCCAGCGCGCCGACGTGCTCGCCCTGAGCTTTTCCGCCTTTGCCAGCAATGCCCTCATCGACGACAGCCTGAGTGCGCTGCTGACCAGTCTGCCCGAGCGCACCGAACTGTGGGCGGGCGGTGCCGCCGCCGGCCTGCGACGCCATGCCAACCGCCGGCCCGAGCGCCTGCGCGTGATCACCGAGCTGTCCCGGCTGGCGCCCGAGGTGGCGCGCTGGCGCCAGGCCAGGGCCTGAAAACGGCAAAGCCCGGCCAGGCCGGGCTTTGCGGGTCGATGGGGCCGACGGTTCAGCCGCGACGGCGCTTGGCGACGATGGCAGCGCAGGCGACCGCCGTGACCACCAGACCGACCACCGCCGGCAGGCTGGCGAAATCGCCCAGGGACTGCGCGAAGAAGCCGGCGACATCGGTGGGCTTGGGACCATCGCCACGGCCCATCTGCACCAGCTCGTTCGAGCGCTGCGCCAGCACGCCGGCAAGGCCCTCGAAGAGGTGACCGATGCGGGACACATAGTCCTCGGCGAAGCTGCGCACCGCGCCGCGGGTGCTCGGGAAGTTGGCCAGGAAGACCGCGACCACGGCGAGGATGGGCAGGGCCAGGCGCTTGAGCCAGACCGAGGCGGCCATCACCGTCAGCACGATGGGCGCCATCCACAGCGCGCCGAGGAACAGCGCCGGGACCGCCAGCAGCATCGGCACCGCCAGCACCGAGATCATCTGACCCATCGGCAGCGCCCCCAGGCCCAGACCGAGCTTCAGCATGGTCAGCGGCACCAGCAGCAGCCCGAAAACCAGGCCGAGCACCAAGGCCAGCAGCGGGAACACGAAGGCGTGCATCAGGTACTGCGCGCCGATCTGCTCGCCGTGGGTGCTGGGCAGCGACAGCCAGAACTCGATCGAGCGGTCCTGCCAGTCGCGGCGCGCCAGGCCGCTGGCCATGAACAGCGTGGTCAGCCAGGCGATCATCACGCAGGTCAGCGGCGTCAGCGCCAGCGGGATGAGCACGACGGCGCCGTCCAGCTTGGCCAGCTTGTCCGGGCCGAGCTGGATCTCGCCGAAGGGCAGCGAGACCAGGGTCAGCACCGGCAGCGCGGCGATCGCGATCAGCCAGGTCCAGCGGTTCTGCAGCCACTCGCGCAGCATCAGGGTCTTGAAACGCGTTGCGTCGAACATGATGGGGTTCTCCTAGATCAGGCGCGCGGGGCGAGTTCGGGCTTGCGCGTCAGCGCCACGAACAGATCGACCAGGCTGGGGCGGAAGCGCTGGCCGGCCTCGGCCAGGTGTTTCGGCGGTTCGCCGTCGAACAAGGCGGCCGGGATGCCGCCACCGGCGCGGTAGCGCAGCAGCGGGTGGGCGGCGGCCACGGCCTCGGCCGCCTCCGGGTGGTGGCTCAGGGCCACGAAGCGGCTCTCGATCGCCTCCAGGCTGAGGTTGAGCACCAGCTTGCCTTCGTCGAGCATCAGCACATCGGTCAGCAAGGCCTCGATCTCCTCGACCTGGTGGGTCGAGATCAGCACCGAGCGCTCGCCGTCGCACCACTCGTCGATGAGCATCTCGTAGAAGCTCTTGCGCGAGATCACGTCCAGGCCCAGGGTCGGCTCGTCAAGGATCATCAGCTTGGCGTCGATCGCCGCGATCAAGGCCAGGTGCACCTGCACCACCATGCCCTTGGACAGCGACTTGACCTTGTCGTTCAGACCGACCGAGGTGCGGCGCAGCAGCTGGCGGGCGCGCTCGGCGCTGAACTTGGGCTGCAGACCGCTCATCAGGGTGATCAGCTCGTGAACCCGGGCCCAGCGCGGCAGCACCGCGACGTCGGGGATGTAGCTCAGCTCGGTGAGCAGCTCGGCGCGATCCTTGATCGGGTCGCGGCCCAGCACGCTCAGGCTGCCGTCGGCCGGCTTCAGGCCGACCAGGGCCTTCATCAGCGAAGTCTTGCCGGCGCCGTTGTGGCCGAGCAGGCCGACCACCCTGCCCTTGGGCAGCTCGAAGCTGATGTTGTCGATGGCGGTCTTGCTGCGACCGTAGCGCAGCGAGACGTTGTGGGCTTGCACGAGGGGGGTGGTCATTGCACGTTCTCCCAGTTCAGATCGGCGGCACTCAGGCCAAGGCGGCGCAGGCGCTCACGCAGCACCGGCCATTCGTCGCGCAGGAAGGCCTCGCGCTCGCTGTGCAGCAGGCGCTTGCGGGCGCCTTCGGTGACATACATCCCCAAGCCGCGGCGCGGCTCCAGAAAGCCCTCGTCCACCAGAGACTGCAGCGCGCGGCTGACGGTCAGCGGGTTGATCAGGTATTGCTGGGCCAGCTGGCGCACCGAGGGCATGGGCTGGCCCTCGGGCGGCTCGCCCTCGATCAGCTGGCCAGCCAGCTGCTGGGCCAGCTGCCGGTAGATCGGCGCGGTGTCGTTCCAGGTCGAGTGCATGGGGTCGCTCCTCGGTGCGTTGCTGTGTTGGTGAGGTAACACACTATGCCGGCACCTTCCCGACCCGCCGAGCGGATGGCGACAGGCTGCACGAAACGCGGGATGAACTGCAAACCGGCGCCGACGCGCCGACTGTCGGGTTTCACTGAATCCCGAATTGTTTTCACTCAATCCTGAACTGGCGACCAACCGCAGCTCAGGTACCTCGGGTGCTCTGGGCCGCCTCCGCCTTGAGCACACGCTCCAGGAGCGCAACACGGCACATCGCACGAATAGAAGCCGGGTCGTACTCTTGCGCGATGAACGCGTCAGGTGTCAGGGGAACCATCCCTTGTCGACGGATGCCGGTACGGCGGACCACTTCCCAACGCAGATCCGGTCGCCGATAAAGCCAAAGTGGAAAGGTGGTGTCGATGAAGTCGAACAACTCCTCAAGCGCGGGCGCCGCCCCAAACTCGACTCGCATGCTTGGCTGAGATCGGATGTAGGACTCGCGCGCCAGCCGACGCAGGTCAGGCGAGGGCATCAGCTCGCCCAACTTCATCAGCAGCACCGCAGCCTCCAGCGCATGAAGGCCACCTAAGCGTGCAAGCCCAATGGATTGCTGAGGATTGAACTCACGCAGCTCCCGTCCAAGGAGGGAAGCCGGGAAATCGTTGATGGCCGGCAAGAAGAGCAGTTCGACAAACTCTTGGGGCAGGCTGAGTAGCTGGCCGTAGATCCAGTCAATGCGTACCGGATCTCCGCGGAGCAACTTGCGGACGGGCGAGTCGAAGATGCGCGCCGTTCCTGGATACCTAGCTTCAGCCAATGTGAGCGAGTTCCGGGAAGGGACTCGCTCGCTTGCGGCGTATGTGTCCCACTTTCTGGGTCGGATGACCCCAGCCGTGACTCGCCGCACTCGCCCCGACTCCAAGCTGAGCTCGATCGCATACGCGGAAGGAAGGCCAGACCGAGCCTTTGTCGCACTGAACCAGAGCCCTGTGAACAACAAATCCACAGGATTCCGCGGAGGTCTTCCGCGCCGGCGGGAGGTACTCGCGGCGGGCATGGCGTTTGATGTACAGAAACGCTTAGTTTCTGCCGGCCTAGCCAGAGCCGTGACCAGGGCGAACACTGCGTGGTCAACCCTGCATTCGAGAAGCCGCCCATGGCTGAGCCAAAGATCGGAGACTTTGTCGAAGAGTTGCGCATCGAACTGGAGCAGCTCTACGGCCCGCTGCTGGGTGGCTCGAAGCTGATCGCAGCGCTCGGCCACACAAATGCAGCCGCACTGCGGCAGGCGCGAAAGCGCGGACGCGTGTCGGTGCCGCTCTTCACGCTGCCGAAGCGGCGTGGCTACTTTGCGCTGACCCGGGATGTTGCTGAATGGCTGGCAGCAGCCAGGCATGCAGCGATCCTGTCCACCCCATCGACGAGCGAGAAAGGAACCATCCACCGATAGCCCAAGACCACGAACACCCGCCCAGAACGAAAAAAGCCCAAGGCGGCAACCTTGGGCTTTGGTCGTCCGGCACAACGGCCGAAGAGAGTCGGAAACTCGTTAGGCAGTATGGGCCGCAAGCCTTGAGGCGTCAAGCCTTGGGGTTGCTGGGCGAACTCATCCTTCAATTCTGAAAGGACCCGCCCATGCGGAATTCCGTCTGCCGACGGCGTGCCAACGCACGCCTGTCGAAAACGCCAACTGCTGAATCAGTGCCCGGTCGTGGCTGCGCCACGTCGCCAAGCTGCGCGAGCCTGCCGAGGACGCCATGACGGCCCCCGCTCGCCGGCTGATCAAGCCAACCACGCCGCGCACGGTTCACCTGCTGAACCTGAGCGGCGCGCTCAGCTCTCCAGTTCAAGCGGAAGCCACCACTGAGGCGGACTTCGTGCGCCTGGCAGCTCTCTGCCCCAACGTCGTCCATATCGTTTCGCAGCCGGAGACCTTCGAGCTTCCCGAGGGACGGTACACGCCGGACTACCGGATCGAGTGTCGAAACGGCCAGGTGTCGTACTGGGAGGTCAAGCTCGAAAAGCGAATCGCCGAGTACAGATCCACGTTCGGGGCCATGGCCGCACTGGCGGCCACCAAGAACGCTCGCTTCTTCGCCATTTCCAACACGTCGATGGGCAGCCTTGGTTCCGGTGCTGCCCCGCACCCGTTCTGGCCGTGACTGGCAAGCTGTTCAATCAGAACTCGACGACATAGCCCTCAGGCCAGTGTTCAGGTACCAGATGCCGTGACACTTCGCTTTGGCCTTGACTTCGTCGTTCAAGAGAATCTGATCGACCTTAGTAATCGCCTGCTCTGCGAAGAGTCTCCACCGCAGCATCGCGTCTTGAGCCTCCTCGGTGTCGACGATGAACTCTTCACCCGCCCTATCGAACTCGAAGCCCAAAAGGTAGACCGTCTCGCGCCTGCCGTCAGGACCGCTTATCAGCGTGTGCGACTTCAAGTCCACGGTTGGGTGGCTTTCGCCTCTGTCAAGTGACAAGCCCAAATCCCGAAATTGCTTGGTGCGGGCTGTAATAAGGGTCTTGGCCGAGAAGAGCCTTGTATCGAACACAACCTTTTGAGATCCCACCCTGGCCTGCAGCATGAAGCTAAGCGTCTTCAGGAGATCGGGTTGTGCTGATGACACTTTGACTTCGCCCTCCGTCGTTGAGCGAACGGATACGGTGACTGGAGCCACAACCACAGACAACGACTGCAACAAGGCGGACTGCACTCGGCGCCAGATTTGAGGAGGTCCAAATGCCACGGTCCCGGAGGCTCTGCAGCAAATGCGGCAAATGCAAACCTTGGCGCAGATCGACGACCAAAGTCACTTGAAGCGCGCCAATGCGCAATGCGCTAAAGGCAGTGAGCCGATCGGCGAAACGAGCAATCTTTTGCTTGATTTCCGCCGGTGATGGCTTTCGATGGGCGACCCCAGCGATGGAGAGTTGACTTCGAAAGCGGATGTCGAGAGCTTCGGTCAGCGAGTACCTGATGCCCTTCGACTTGCCTCGCACCGACGAGGGCACCCCGACCCAGGTGCCCTGCAAGGACTCGATGTAATCGTCAAGGTGGTCGAACGTCGCAATGGCGATCAGGCCTTGCCCATCTGCAAACACCGCAGTCAAGTCACGCAGTCCTGGGTGGATTGGCAAGGGCACGTCCAGGTGCCGACCTCGTCGAGTGACACGCTCACTACCCACGGACCGCATCTGCCGCCATGCGGCTTCCTTGATGCTCCGGTTGGCAGCCTGCCACTCAGGCGGCAATGCGCTCGAAGAAGTCCGGTCGTTCAGGGTCCGGATCAGTTCTTCCGCCTCCAACCCCGCAGATTTGGGGCGCCCTGGCCTCGGCGCATCCAAAAGTCCAGCAGGACCAAACCGGCGGTAACTCATGACCCACTGATGGAGGTCTGACGCATCGCCCCATGCTGAAGAGAGGTCGCCTGGCTTGGTCCGCTTGTGGTCTTCAAGGATGGCCCATGCACGCCGTGCGAGTCGTGGCCCAGCGCCAGCCAACTGATTGCTCCAAGCCATCAGCAGCGCTCGCTCGTATCGGTGCAACTACTGACCTCCATTTGCAGTCGGAAAACTTATCCAACTAAGACCCCCATTTTGCGCATATTTAGTAGGAGACACCGCCTGCAACCTGGAGGACCCTGATGACGCATCTGAACTGGGAAGCCGCTCGGCGACGCGCTATACCTCGCGAGATCGATGTGGATCCGTTGCCGTCTGCCGGCAGTTGGGCTGATCGGCGGAGGTACTACGCCGAGCAGCACGGGACGCGAAACCCACCTAACCAGCTCCCGAGTGCAGTGCGCGCAATGGCCGCCGAGTTCGCGCAACTCAGCGCATACAGCCAGCACATCGAACACCGGGACTTCCTACGCAAGGGGCAATCGCAGCAAAGGGAACTCCTCCAGATCCTTCGGCGCTTGGTTGAGCGATGCGCCGTCTGGGATTCATGGTGCAGCCCCGAGCAAAGGGAGGCCATCGACAAAGCTAGGCGGCTTCTCCTGAGAGACCAGCGCCCCGCGCGCCTGGCCCGCGTTCAGTAGCTCACACCGTGAGCGATCAGCAGGGCAATCTCTGAAGCGAGTGCCCGCCCCCTCTCCACAGGATCACCCGACATGGATCAGTCGCTTCCGCTCAAGCCCAGTGCACCGTGCTTCCCAGACTCTGCCGACCCAGGCCACCCGCGCCAGCCATTCCGCCAGCCCCTGTCTAGGCACGCCAAAGTGCGCTGCCAGCAACGGGGGATCCCGCAGTCAGCGGTTGCACTCATCAGTCAGTACGGGGATCGTCAGCACGATGGGCGCGGGGGAATTCGTTTCCTCATGACCGGACGTGCCATGCAAAAGCTGGCTTGGGACCTCGGGCGTGACCAGTCAGTCGACCGCTTGAGGGGCTGCTACCTAGTCAAGAGCCTCGACCAAGCGGCAACCATCGTGACCGTCGGTCATCGGCGCAGGTGAGAAACCCAGGCGCCCAGCCCCAGGTACCCCTCGCTTTAATCAGCAGCAGGACAACCATGTTCGTCATCGTCGAGACATTCAGGAACCCCGGTGAGCCATCAAGCAGTGAGATCCGGGTGCGGCCCGTCGCGGGCCAGGGAATCAGCACGGAGATGCGCGTTCAGTGCTCGCGCGCCATGCGAAGCACTGCTCCGGTTGGCAGCCGCTTTCGGCTCTTCTGCGAGTTAGTGCGTCCTGAAAACAACTCGCCGTTCTTGAGGCACAAGGCGTCGGACCCGTGGGAGCTCGTGGACGAGTGAGTTCGTTGCATACGAACGGAATGCCGCCAATCAGCTTTGCCCTCAGCGCTCCAAGCAACAAGGTCAGAACAGGTCCTTGAACATCAACAACTTATGCACCACGTATCGGATCGCCACTCTCGGAATTCAGAATTGAATGGGACGATTCGCCAGAAATTCAGACTTGAATGGGACGCCGGTTCAGGAGTCCGTGAGACGTGCCCGCGCAACTCATTGATCTGCCGATCTCGCGAATTCAGTTTTGAATGAGAACCGACACCGACCGCGAGCAAGGCTCAAGCGCTGACCACGCTCAGCCGGCCGGCATCGACCGACTGCCGCAGCGGTTGCTGCAGCACCTGGTTCAGGTCGGCCAGGTCGCGCAGGTCCCGGTTCTCGACCAGCAGCCAGCGGTTGCGGCCGCCGGCCTTGCCCTCGTAGAGCGCCAGATCCGCCAGGCCGACGACGGCGGGCCAAAGCGGCGCGTTGTCGCCGTCGACGAAGGGCAGGCGCAGCGCGCCGATCGTGCAGCTGACCGGAATCGGCGCCTGGCCGCTGATCTCGAAGGGCGTGCCGTTGACCGCGTTGAGGATGCGCTGGGCCACCTGGGTCGCGTGGGCCGGCGTGTCGAGCCGGGCGACGAGCAGGAACTCCTCGCCGCCCCAGCGCACCAGCAGGTCGGTGGCCCGGGTGGCGGCCTGGATGCGCCGGCTCAGCGTCACCAGCACCTCGTCGCCGACGGCGTGGCCGAAGCGGTCGTTGATGGACTTGAAGTGATCGACGTCGAACAGGTAGACGCCCAGCGAGGCCTCGGGATGCTTGCGCCGCGCCCGCGCCAGGCTGGCCAGCTCGCGCCCGATCTGCTGCTCCAGGAAGCGGCGGTTGCCCAGCTGGGTCAGGGTGTCGGTCAGGCTCAGGCGCTCGTACTGCTCGGCCAGCTTCTTCTTGGCCCGCCATTGCAGGGCCACGAGCAGGGCGACCATCAGCAGCAGGCCGGTCAGCGCGGCCAGAAAGTACTGGCGCTGCGCATTGGTGGCGTCGCGCTCGCGCTGCAAGGCCTCGCTCTGCTGCAGCGCCAGGCTCTTGAGCTCGGATTCCCGCTGCAGGCGCTGCAGTTCGGCGTTCGACGCCGCGCTGCTGCCCCTCCGGCGCAGCTGCGGCTCGATGGTTTCCAGGAACAGGGCCTTGAGCCCCTTCAGGCCGGCCAGCTCGGTGCCGGGGTCGTCGCTCCTGGCCAGGCGCTTGTAGATGTCCAGCTTCACCTCGGCGGCAGTCTCGGGCCGCAGCTGCAGGCAGGCCGACAGCGTCGGCTGCGCCTGCCAGTGGCGGCTCGCCAGCTGGCGGTAGCAGCGCAAATACTGCTGCACCACCGGTCCGCCGCCGCCGCCGCCCTCGCGTTCGGCGCGTGCCAGCAGGGCCTGGGCACGCGGGAAGCGGCCCAGCTCGGCGGCGGCCAGCGCGGCGAACACCAGGCTGTCCTCCAGGAAGGGGCTGCTGACGGCGGCGGCCCGCTCGAAATGCGGCAGCGCGCCGGCGGGGTCGCCCAGGTGCAGCAGGTGGGCGATGCCGCGGTTGAAGTCGGTCAGCACGATGTTCTCGCGCAGCACGCCCTTGTCGGCGCTGTCGGCGGGGTCCTGCAGCGCCTTCTCCATGCGCTGGCGTGCCTCGCCGAGCAGCTCGATGCCCTTGCGGATGTAGCTCGGGTCGCCGTTGACGATGTAGCTGGTGGCCGCGTCCATCATGATCTCGCCGAGCAGCTTGATCTGATCGGCCGGCAGCAATGACAGCGCCAGCGCGTAGTTCTCGAAGGCGCCGGCGATGTCGCCCGCCTGCGACTGCCGCCATGCCGCGTCCTTGAGCAGCAGCGCCGCCGCCGCCGGCTTGCCCTGCTCGCGCGCCTCGGCCACCAGGGCGAGCAGCGGCGGCAGCTGCTCCTCCTGCGCGGCATGGCGGGACACGATGCAATTGCCGCGGTAGATGAGGTCCTCGCGCAGCGGCGGGTTGAGCTCGCACAGGCGCGCCGCCTCGTCGCGCCGGTGGGCACCGTAGAACTCACCGAACAAGGCACGCTGCGTGCGGTAGCGCTCGGCGGCATCCAGCGGCTGCGTCAGGCGCTGCTGCAACCAGGCGATGCGTTTCTCGCCGGAGGCCTCTTGTTCGTAGTCGGCCGGCAGTGGCGGCAGCGCACGGAACTGCTCGATGCTCGGCTGCGCCGACGCGGCGTGCGGCACCGCCGCCAGGCAGAGCGCCAGCAGCAGCGACGTCGGACGAGGAATCTTCATGAACCGCGGGACGGAATAGGTGACAAAGGGCCTGGGGCATTATGGGCAGTGGGTTCGCGGCACACTGGCCCGCATGCAAACGCCCCCTGCCCTGCTGCTGCGCCAGCTGTTCGACGCCGCCATTGCCGCGGCCCAGCCGGCCGCCTGCCTGCCCGCGCATCTGCCGGCGCGGCCGCGCGGCCGCACGGTGGTGATCGGCGCCGGCAAGGCCGCGGCGGCGATGGCCGCCGCGCTGGAGCGACATTGGGACGGCCCGCTCGACGGCCTGGTGATCACGCGCTACGGCCATGCCGAGCCCTGCGAGCGCATCCGCGTGGTCGAGGCGGCGCACCCGGTGCCCGATGCCGCCGGCCTGGCCGCCACGCAGCAGATGCTCGCGCTGCTGCAGGGCCTGACGGCCGACGACTTGGTGATCGCGCTGATCTCCGGCGGCGGCTCGGCCCTGCTGGTGGCGCCGGGCGACGGCCTGACGCTGGCCGACAAGCAGGCGGTCAACCAGGCCTTGCTGGCCAGCGGTGCCAGCATCGGCGAGATGAACACCCTGCGCCGCCACCTGTCGGCCGTGAAGGGCGGGCGGCTGGCCGCGGCCTGCTGGCCGGCGCGGGTCTGCACGCTGCTGATCTCCGACGTGCCCGGCGACGACCCGCGCGACATCGCCTCCGGCCCCACCGTGGCCGACCCGACCCGCTGTGCCGACGCCCTGGCGATTGCCGCGCGCTACCGCATCGCGCTGCCGGTTGCCGTGCGCCAGCACCTGGAAAGCGGCGCCGGTGAGAGCATCAAGCCCGGCGATGCGCGGCTGGCGCGCTGCGAGACGCGGCTGATCGCCACGCCGCAGGCCTCGCTGGAAGCGGCGGCCGCGCTCGCCCGCCAGGCCGGTCTGGCGGCGCACATCCTGGGCGACAGCCTGGAGGGCGAGGCGCAGGCGATGGGCCAGGTGCTGGCCGGGTTGACGCGCCAGGTGCGGCTGCGCGGCCAGCCGTTCACCGCGCCTTGCGTGTTGCTGTCGGGCGGCGAGTCCACGGTGACGCTGCGCGGCCAGGGCCGCGGCGGGCGCAATGTCGAGTTCCTGCTCGCGCTGGCGATCGCGCTCGACGGGCTGCCCGGCGTGCACGCACTGGCCGGCGACACCGATGGCGTCGACGGCGTGGAGGCGGTGGCCGGCGCCGTCTGCGGCCCCGACACCCTGGCGCGCGCCTGGGCCGCCGGCCTGAACCCGCGCCATGCGCTGGCCGACAACGACGGCCATGGCTTCTTCGGCGCGCTGGGCGACGCGGTGATCACCGGGCCGACGCGCACCAATGTCAACGACTTCCGGGCGATCCTGATCGCTTAGCCAGCGGCACGATCGCCATAGCGCTCCAGCGCCAGCTCGCGGATCAGGCGGCGCAGCGCCTCCGCCCCGGGCGACAGCTGATGGCGGCGCCGGGTGATGATGCCGTAGGCGTCCATGCGCAGGCCGAGCTCAAAGGGCAGCACCGCCAGCAGGCCGGCGTCCAGATAGGGCTGCACCAGCTCCTCGGGCAGGGCGGCGAGCATGTCGGAGCCGGTCAGCAGGCTGGTCACCACCGGCATGGCCAGGGTCTCGACGGTCTCCGGCGGCTGGTCCAGGCCCTGGGCCAGGAACAAGGCGGTCAGGCGGTCGCGCAGGATGCTGCCGTAGGGCGGCAGGATCCAGCTCTGGCGAGCCAGGTCCTCCAGGCGCAGATCGGCGCGCGCGAGCAGCGGGTGGCCGGCGCGCACGATCAGGCTGTGCGGCTCGTCGTTCAGCGGCTCGAACTCCAGCTCGGCGGCCGACTCGGCGTCGAGGATGCGGCCGATCACCAGGTCCAGCTCGCCACCGCGCAGCTGCTGCACCAGGGTCTTGCTGGTGTCCAGATTGACCGCCACCTGGACCCGCGCGTGATGGGCCTTCAGGCGGCGGATCGCCTCGGGCAGCAGGCGGGCCGAGGGGGTCAGCACCGAGCCGACCGCGACCCGACCGGCGAGGCCCGACTGCAGCTCCATGACCTCCTGGTAGGCGGCGTCCATCTCGGCCAGCGCGGCGCCGGCACGGCGGATCAAGACCTCGCCATAGCGCGTCGGCGCGACGCCACGCGGCAGGCGTTCGAACAGGCTGACGCCGAGCGCATGCTCCAGCTCGGACAGCAGCTTGGAGGCCGCCGGCTGCGTCAGGTTGGCCGCTTGCGCCGCGTGCAGGATCGAGCCCTGGCGGCCGAGTTCGACCAGCAGCACCAGGTGCCGGGTCTTCAGGTGGGAGCGGACGAAACGGTTGGCGCGCGGGTCGGACATGGCGGCATTGGAACCGCGATCAAGGGTGGTACTGCTGACTCAGGCCGCCGTCGATCAGGATGTCGGTGGCGTTGATGAAGCGGGCCTCGTCGCTGGCCAGGAACAGCGCGGTGTAGGCGACTTCGTCGGGCTCGCCGATGCGCTTGCAGGGCAGGTGCTCGGTCTGCTGCTTCCAGGCCAGGGCCGGGTCGGACGCGCCGTTGAGCCAGTCGCGCACGCGCTCGGTGAGGATGAGGCCGGGCGAGATCGAGTTCACGCGGATGCCGCGGGCCGCGTATTCCAGCCCCAACGACTTCGTCAGCCCTATCAGCGCATGCTTGGCCACCGGGTAGGGGAAGCAGCCCGGGATGATGCGATGCCCGTGCACCGAGGCGATGTTGACGATGCTGCCCGCGCCCCGCTCCAGCATGCCGGGCAGGGCGGCGCGGATGCAGTGCCAGGCGCCTTCCAGGTCGATGCCCAGGCAGCGCTGCCATTGCTCGGGCGTCAGCTGCAGCGGATCTGCGAACACGTCGACGCCGGCGTTGTTGACGACGATGTCGATGCGGCCGAAGCGGGCGATGCCTGCCTCGACCATGGCTTGCACCGCGGCCGCGTCGCTGATGTCGGCGGCGACGAAGAGCGCGTTGGCCTCCCCCAGCTCGGCGCGCAGCGAGGCCGCGTGCTCGTCGTCGCGATGGCTGTTGACGATGAGCTTGGCGCCCTCGGCAGCGAAGCGGCGCGCGATCGCGCGGCCTATGCCCTGCGTCGATCCGGTGACCAGGGCGATCTTGTTCTGCAGCCGCATCTCAGCCTCTTTCGCTACGGGTCTTCAGCTGATCGAGCAGCACCGCCGCCAGCAGTATCAGCCCGCGCACCAGGTACTGGTAGAACGCGTCGACATTGAGCAGGTTCATCACGTTCTCGACCGTGCCCATGATGAGCACGCCGATCAGCACGCCAAAGATGCGCGCCTTGCCGCCCTGCAGCGACACGCCGCCGAGCACGCAGGCGGAGATCACGTCGAGCTCAAAGCCCTGGGCGGCATTCGGCTGGCCGCTGGTGATGCGAGCCGCGAGCACCAGGCCGGCGAGCGCGGCGACCAGGCCTTGCAAGGCAAAGATCCAGACGCGCAGTCGCTCGACGCGCACGCCGGCCAGGCGCGCCGCCTCCGGGTTGCCGCCGATCGCCAAGGAATTGCGGCCGAACACCGTGTGGTTGAGCAGCAGGCCGAAGACCGCAAAGCAGACGACGGTCAGCCAGACCGGCAGCGGCAGGCCGAGCCATTGCGTGTCGCCGAGGTCCATGAAGCCCTCGTTGGCGATGCCGACCGCCTGGCCTTCCGACACGATGAAGGCGAGCCCCCGCACCATCAGCATGGTCGCCAGCGTGGCGATCAAGGCATTCACGCGCAGATAGGCGATCAGCACGCCGTTGCCGGCACCGATCAGGGCGCCTGCGCCGAGGCCGCCGGCAAAGGCCAGCAGCAGGTTGTCGGTCTTGGCCAGGATCATCGCGCCGAGCACGCCGGCAAAAGCGATCGTCGAACCCACCGACAGATCGAAGTCGCGCGAGGCCAGGCAGAACATCATGGTGCAGGCCACCATGCCGATCTGTGCGACCGCGAGCAGCAGGCCGATCAGATTGCCGGCCGAGAAGAAGTTCTCCACCGTCAGCGCGAGCACCACGAAGAGCAGCGCATACCCGAGGGTCATGCTGTGCTCCTTGAGCCAGGCGGGGGCGCGGGGGCGGGAGGCGGGAGCGGGGGACACGGTGGTGTTCATGGTCGGTTCAATGCAGGTCCTTGCCATCGGGCAAGGCCAGGGCCAGCGCCGCCGCTTCGGTGGCGCTGCTCCGCTGGAGTTCGCCGCTGATGCGGCCGTCGCGCATCACGATCAGCCGGTCGCTGATGCCCAGCACCTCGGGCAGCTCGGAGGAGACGACGATGACCGCGCAGCCGCTGGCGGCGACCTCGTGGATCAGGCTGTAGATCTCGTTTTTCGCGCCGACGTCGATGCCGCGGGTCGGCTCGTCGAGGATCAGCACCTTGAGCCCCGGCTCGGCCAGCCAGCGCGCCAGGATGACCTTTTGCTGGTTGCCGCCGGACAGCAGGCGGATCTCCTGCTGGCGGTTCGGCGTCTTGATGCGCAGGCGGCGGATGAACTCGTCCGCCCGTTCGGCCTCGCGGCCATGGCGCAGCCAGATGCCGCCGGCCAGATCGTGGCGGCGGCAGCTGATGTTGATGTTCTCGGCCACCGAGCTCTGCGCCAGGATGCCCTGCTCCTTGCGGTCCTCGGGGCAGAGCACGATGCCGGCGGCGATCGCGTCGGCCGGGGCGCCGAGCCTCACGGGTTTGCCGTCGAGCAGCACCTCGCCGCCGCGCGCCGGGTCGGCGCCGTAAAGCAGGCGCATCAGCTCGCTGCGACCGGCACCGACCAGGCCGAAGAAGCCCAGCACCTCGCCGGCATGGACCTCGAAGCTTTGCGGTTCGGGGATGCGGCGGCCGCTCAGCCCTTTGACTTGCAGGCGCGCTGCGCCGCGCGGGCGCTCGCGGTAGTCGTAGATGTCCTGCAGCTCGCGGCCCACCATGTCGGCGATCAGGCGTTCGCGCGGCACCTCGGCCATGCGCTCATGCACCGCCACCTGGCGCCCGTCGCGGAAGATCGTGCAGGCATCGCAAAGCTCGTACAGCTCTTCGAGCCGGTGTGAGATGTAGATCAGGGTGCGCCCCTCGGCGCGCAATCGCTTGACGAGACGGAACAAGACCTCGGTCTCGCGGTGCGACAGGCTGCTGGTCGGCTCGTCGAAGGCGATGACCTGGGCGTCCTGCATCACCGCCTTGCAGATCTCGACCATCTGGCGCTGGGCGATCGACAGATCCGCCAGCTTGGCCGCAGGGTCCAGATCAACGCCGATCGCCTGCAACTGCGCGGCGACCCGGCGGCGGGCTTCGGCATGATCGACGAAACCGTAGCGCGTCGGCAGCCACCCGAGCAGCATGTTCTCGGCCACGGTCAGCTCGGGCACGTACTGCAGCTCCTGGTGGATCACCGCGACGCCGGCGGCGATCGCATCGCCGGCCGAATGGAACTGCCTCGCCTGCCCGCTGATCAGCAGCTGCCCGCCATCCGGCCGGTACTGGCCGCCGAGGATCTTCAAGAGCGTGGACTTGCCGGCGCCGTTCTCGCCGAGCAGGCCCTGCACCTGGCCGGCATGCGCCTCGAAGCTGACCTCGCGCAGCGCCTTCACGCCGGGGAAGTTCTTGCTGACTGCGTCGAAACGCAGGTAGGCGGAGCTCACGCAGCCAATCCCATCTCGGCGCGAACAGCGGCCTGGTTCTTGCGCGTCATCAAGGTACCCGTGGTCAGGGTCAGCGCCGGCGGCGCCTTGCCATCGCGGATCCAATGGAACAGGTTCACCGAGGTCTCGTAGCCATGGCGCTTGGGGCTGATCAGCACGGTGCCGAAGAAGGCGGTCGGCGTCGGCTTGCTGAATTCGTTCAGCGCCGTCTGGCTGCCGCCGATGCCGATGGCGACCATCGCGTCCTGCTTGATGCCGCGGTTCTCGGCCGCGCGCACCGCACCGAGCACGGCTTCGTCGTTCATGCCGAAGGCGAACCAGCGCTGGAAGCGAGCGTTCTTCGTGAACGCGATGTTGGCGGCGTTGAAACTGTTCTCGGTATCCGTCTTGGCCTGCGGCGCGTCGATCACATTGCCTGCCGGCAGCCCAGCATCCTTCAGCGCGGCAAGCACCCCTTGGGTGCGCTCGCGCGCCGTCGGTAGCTGGTCGTAGGCGATGCGCAGCGCGCCGATCTCGGTCAGCTTCCAGCCGCGCGCCTTGGCCTCCTCGATCAGACCCTGACCCACCTGACGGCCGATCTCGAAGGCCGAGATGCCCATGTGCGGAATGCCGGCGATGGGCTTTCCCGCCCCGTCGAGCAACTGGTCGTCGACCGAGATCACCTTCAGGCTGTGCCGCTTGGCGGCCCGGGCGATCGCGGTGCCCAGCTTCACATCGGGCGCGCAGATCACAAAGCCCTGCGCCTTCTGCGCGGCCAGGTTGTCGATCGCCGCGAGCATCTTCTCGCCGTTCGGAATGCCGATCTTGACGAGCTGGAAGCCCTTGTCCTTGGCCGCTTGCTCGGCAAAGCGCCACTCGTCCTGGAACCAGGGCTCCTCGGCCTGCTTGACCAGGAAGCCGATCTTCACGGGGGTCTGGGCCTGGGTCGCAAAAGGCAGGCTCAGGCCAGCCAGCGCGAACGCACGTCGTTGCATCATGGGGTCGTCTCCGGGCTCGCGCCGCCTTCAGGCGGCGTCGTCAAACAAGGTCTCGGGGGCGGCCAGCGCAGCGGGCAGGCGCAGGCCGAACAGGCTGCCGGCCAGCGGCTGGTCGGCCAGTTCGGCGCGGCTCATGTCCTGGCGGGCGGTGGTCACGCAGAGCTCATCACCGGCGGGGCCGCCAAGCGCCGGGCAGCTCGGGTTCTTCACCGGCACCGGGTAGCGCTGCATCAGCTTGCCGTCGCGGTCGTAGCGGGCGATCTGCGCGGCGCCCCATTGGGCGTTCCACAAGCAGCCCTCGGCATCGATCACCGAGCCGTCGGGCGAGCCGGTCTCGACGCGGGCGAAGGAGCGGATATTCGCGACCTGCGCCGATTCAGCGTCGTAATCGCATTGCTGGATCTCGCCCTTCAGCGAGTCGCAGAAGTACATGGTGCCGCCGTCCAGGCTGAAGCAGACGCTGTTGGCGATCGCCACCGCGGGCAGGGCCAGGCGGCGCAGGCCGTGGCGGGTCGAGTACTGGTAGAAGCTGCCGATGGGCCGGCGCTCGGCCGCCTCGTTCAGCGTGCCGAACACGAAGTAGCCGCGGCGGTCGCAGCGGCCGTCGTTGATGCGGGTGCGCGGCTCGCTGGCGTCCACCGGCACCAGCTGCTGCAGCGCGATCGCCTGGCTGCCGCTGGCGGCCGGGTCGGCGAGTTGGCCCTGGCAGAGCCGCTTGGCCAGGCCGAGCAGCAGCTGGCCCGAGCGCGTGTGCGCGAAGCAGCCCAGGCGATCCGGCAGCCGAACGACGAGCAGACCGCTGGCCGGCGACCAGGCCTGCAGGCTGGAGCCCTCGATATCGGTCCACCACCAGCGCTGGCTGCCGCCATGCCATTGCAGGCCCTCGCCGAGTTCGGCGGATTGGCTCAGCATCAGTTCGAGCGAAGGGTTCATGCGACGACGGTAGCGGCTCGCGGCATGCCGGAGCCATGGGTTATTGCGATCGATCTATCTTTTGATCGAATAGCTGGGAGGCTGTCGGGCTTGGGCTTGACCCCGCGCCAGAGCGAGTTGCGGGGCGAGGCAAGGCGCCGGCGAGGCCGTGTGGCGGGCCACACAACGAGCTGGCAACGCCGCATTCGCCCCGCAAATCGCCCTGGCCCTTCGGGTTGGGCCTGCAAGCGGGCTGATCCGTCGTTGCAAATGCTCGCCGTGCCGCTGGGCACGGCTGCGCTTTGCGCCTAGGCTGAGCCCGCTTGCAGGCCCAACGCGGGGCCAAGCCCAAGCCCGACAGCCTCCTACGGACTGACCCTAGCCCGATAGACCGGAATCAGGCGCGCGGCGCGCAGTTCGGCGATCTGCGGCTTGTCGCCGAAGTCCGGCTTGTGTTCGCGCGGCCAGTAGATCGGCGCGTCGGCGCGCAGCGGCAGCAGGCTCAGGCGCAGCGGCCCGGCCTTCTGCTCGGTGCCCAGGCCCTTGATGCCGATCTCCCAGGCCTGGCCGTTGACGTACCAGTCGTCGAGCATGCGCGTGCCGGCGAACAGCCGGCCCATGTCGGCCACCGGGTCGAGTTGCAGCAGCCAGTCGTCGACGCCATCGCCCAGCGGCAGCGTCGGCAGCTTCAGCTCCCAGGCCGCTGCAGCGCGCCAGGCCTCGGGGATGGGTTGCATGGCCGCGTTCGCGTGGCCGCCCTTGGGAATGGGCGGGGCGTTGCCGGCGGCGCGCAGGGGCTGGACGCCGAGTGAAGCGCTGCGCGCCGGCGCCGTGAGCGTGAAGCGCTGGAAGATGCCGTCGCGCCCCGCCTCGCGGAGCGGCAGGCTGGCCTTTGGCGGCTTGCTGAGCGCCGGGTAGATCGCAAAGCCGAGGTCGGCATTTCCGGCGCGGCGCAGCTCCAGCCCGCCGGCATGGAACCAGGCCTGGCCCTCGCTGAGCATCAGGCGCTCGCGGCCGGCGAAGCGGCCGACGACCAGGGACTGCGCTTGGGCTCGGCTGAGCAACAAGAGGCGTTGCACCGCCTGGCCCGGCTTGCGTATCGTCAGCTGGGCCTCGGTGCCCGGCCGGATACCGGCGAAAACCACGCGGCCCTCAGCCTCGTGGCGCTCGGCTCCCGGTGCGTCGACGACGGCCGCATCGGCGGCAGAGAAGGCGAACTCGGCCGGTGCGTCGCTCGTGAAGACCTGCAGGCCATCGATCGTCGTCACCGGCTGCGCCGTCGCGTAGACCAGCTCGGTGCCACCGAGGTCCAGGTTCAAGGGCCAGATGAAGTGATCGCCGTTCTTCAAGGCCATGCCGCTCCGCGGCAAGGTGATCGTCTGCTGCTGCGGCAGCTGGATCTCGAAGCGCAGATCGGCTTGTTCCGCCAGCGCGTACTGCCGCACATGGTGGTTGACGAACAGGAAGCCGCTGCGACCGTTCGCGCGCACAGCGGCGCGCGGGGTGGCCAGATCGCGCGCATCGGCGGGCGTCAGCTCCGGCTTGCGCACCGTCATGGTCGCCAGCTGCTCGCCCCAGCTGCGCAGGAAGTAGTGGACCGGCCGCAGCTTCGTCAGCACCTCGCGCTGCTGGCCATCGGGTCCGAGAGGCGCCTGGAAGTCGTAATTGATGCGCGGCGTGTCGTTGTAGCCGCCGCTCAGCGTCGTCTCTTCCAAGGCGACCCCGCGCGGATTGCGTCCGCCATGGAACATGTAATAGCCGAGCAGGTTCACGCCCGAGCCCAGCTGCACCGGCAGCATGGACGCGATGTCGGTGGGGCTGACCAGGGTGCGGCGTCTGTACATGGCCGGCAGGCCGGCGCCGTACTCGGCACCGAAGAAGGGCACCAGATGCGCGTCGGTCTCCGCCGTGCCGCGGCCATGGGCTTTGGTCTGCGCGCCCAGATCGCCGCTGACGCGCGAATCGAAGCGGAATGCGTAGGTCTCCTTGGGCGGCATCTCATCGGTGCGGCGCGACCAGGGTTCGTCCGGGTAACCGCCGAACACCGGGATCACCTCGCCGACCGGGTAGACCGCACCGTCCCAGCCGGTCACGGTGTAGAGCGGCACATCCATGCCGGCCTCGCGCGCCAGGCGCTTCAGGGCCGCGATGTGCTGCGCGCCGGCGCCCGGCCCGCCCAGGTTGTATTCGTTCTCCAGCTGGATGCCGATGACCGGCCCGCCGTCCTTCCACAGCAGGCCCTTCAGCTGCCGCGCGATCTGGCCGTAGAGGCGCTCGACCACGGCCAGGTACTGCGCGTCGTCGCGCCGCGTCGGCATCGCGTCGACCACCCAGTCGGGGATGCCGCCGTAGCGCACTTCGGCATGCACCCAGGGCCCGATGCGCACAAAGGCCTTGAGTCCGGCGGCCTGCGCCTCCTTCAGGAAGCGGCGCAGATCGCGCTCCTGCTTCCAGTCGAAGCGGCCGTCCTGCGCCTCGTGGTGGTTCCAGATCACATAGCTGGCGACGATGTCGACACCGGCAGCCTTCATTTTCTGGAGCTCGTCCCGCCATTGCGCGGCCGGCGTGCGGCTGTAATGGAACTCGCCCATCACCGGCAGCCAGGGGCGACCGGCCAGGCTCAGGAACTGGTTGTTCGCATCGATCCGGCGGCCGTCCGGGGCGACGGCGTTGCCAAGCTTCAAATGACCGCTGAGCGGTGCGGGCACTGCCTGGGTCGCGTCGATGCGCAGCAGGGTCTGCGCTTGCACGCCGACCGCCGCCAGGCAGGCGGCAAGCCAGAGAGCGCGCCTCATGCGGCGCGCCAGGCGTTCACAAAGGCGCGCGCACGGCGCCCCACCTCGGCCGCGTCCATGCCCGGCGCATAGAGAGCACCGCCGAGGCCGAAACCGGCGGCGCCCGCCGCGCGATAGGACGCCATGCCCTCGGGCGTGATGCCGCCGACCGGCAGCAGCGCGAGATCCTTGGGCAGCACCGCGCGCATCGCCTTGAGGACTGGCGGGGTGATCAGCTCGGCCGGGAACAGCTTCACCGCGTCGGCACCGGCGGCGACGCAGGCAAAGGCCTCGGTCGACGTCGCCGCGCCGGGCACGCAAAACAGGCCACGCGACTTGGCGTGGCGGATCACCGCGGTGTCGGCATGCGGCATCACGATCAGCCGGCCGCCAGCCGCTTCCACGCTGCTCGCCGCGTCGACGCTGAGTACCGTGCCGGCGCCAACCAGGACGTCGGCCGGCAAGGACTTCGCCAGGCGCGCAATCGACTCCAACGGCTGCGGCGAGTTCAGCGGCACCTCGATGAGGCGGAAGCCCTCGGCGTAGAGCGTGCCGGCAATGGCCTCGACCTCGTCCGGCTTCACGCCGCGCAGGATGGCGACCAGGGGCAGGGCCGCGAAGGCCTCGCGGAACACGGTCATCGGATCTCCAAGGCGGTCGCGCGCTGTGCGAGGGCCCAGAGCCCGGCGGCGGCGGTGTTCGGAAGCGGCGGCAAGCAGGTCTGGCCGAACATCACCAGCGCGGTGGCGTAGCGCTCGCAGAGCGCCGGCTCGCCAACCAGCTGCAGGGGTGCGCCGGCGAGTCCGGCGGCCTGGCGCCAGGTCAGACCGGCGCGCAGCTCATGGCCGATGAGCAGGCCGGACAGGTAGTCGGGCAGGGCCTCGGCCGGCAGCTGCTGGGACAGACCCAGGCTGCGGACCGAGAACAGCTGGTGCAGCAGACCGGCCTCGCCGGCATCGCGCACCGCCGCCACGCCGGCCGCAAAGCCGCCGGCATGCGCGGGCAGCGCGCCGGCCGGCATCAGCCGGCCCAGCACCGAGTGCTGGCGCAGCAGCGCATACAGCTCGCCGCTCATCTGCGTGGCAAAGGCCTGCACGCGGCCCTCGCGCACCGCCGCCCACTTGGAATGCGTGCCGGGCAGCACGAAGAGGCTGCGCGTGGCCAACTCGGGGCGCAGCTGCAAGACGCCGATGACCTGCGTCTCCTCGCCACGCATCAGATCGGGCACGCCGCGGCGGTTGCTGCAGCGCAGTCCCGGCAGCAGGCTGATCACCCGGCCGCGCCAGTCCACGTCCAGTGCGGCGGCGCGCAGCAGCGAGGCATCGGCTGGCGCCTCGGCATAAGGCACCTCGCGCCAGCCATGCGCGCTGCCGACCATGCCGCAGGCGAGCAAGGGCGCGTCCAGCCCATGCCAGTCGGGGATCAGCGCATCGAGCGCAGCGACGAAGGCGGCCGGGCCGCCGTGCAGGGTCGAGGCGCCCTGGTCCGAGGCGCGCTGCTCCAGGATCTCGCCGCCTGCACCCAGGCGCATCGCGCGCAGGCTGGTGCTGCCCCAATCCAGCGCGATCAAGCTCGTCATCACCACTCCGCCACGCTGCCATCGGCATGGCGCCACAACGGATTGCGCCAATCGGGCGCCGTCTTGCTCGCCTCGATGACGCGCTCCTCGTCGACCTCCACGCCGAGCCCGGGCTTTGGCAGGGGGGCGATGTAGCCGTCGACGACGCGGAAGTCGTCCTTGTTCTTTACGTAGTCGAGCAGCTCGGCACCCTGGTTGTAGTGGATGCCCATGCTCTGCTCCTGCAGCACGGCGTTGTGCGACACGAAGTCCACGGCCAGGCAGGCGGCCAGCGCGACCGGCCCCAGGGGGCAGTGGGGAGCCAGGCCGATGTCATAGGCCTCGGCCATGCCGGCGATCTTCAGGCACTCGGTGATGCCGCCGGCATGCGACAGATCCGGCTGGGCGATCGCGATGCCGCCAGCCGCAAACACCCGCTTGAACTCGAAGCGCGAGTACATGCGCTCGCCGGCGGCCAGCGGGATGCTGGTGTGCTGGGCCAGGCGCGCATAGCACTCGTCCTGCTCGGCGAGGACCGGCTCCTCGACGAAGAGCGGGCGGAACGGCTCCAACTCGCGCAGCATCACCTTGGCCATAGCCGCGCCGATGCGGCCGTGGAAGTCGATGCCGAACTCGATCTCCTTGCCGAAGGCCTCGCGGATCTCGGCGATGCGCGCCACGGCTGCATCGACCTTGCGGGCCGTGTCGATCAGGCCCATCTCCTCGCTGCCATTCATCTTGAAGGTGTCGAAGCCGCCCTCACGCAGGCGTTTGATGTCGCGGATCACATCGGCCGGGCGATCGCCGCCGACCCAGGAGTAGAGCTTCATGCGATCGCGCACCAGGCCGCCGAGCAGCTGCCAGACCGGCACCCCGAGCGCCTTGCCCTTGATGTCCCAGAGCGCCTGGTCGATGCCGGCGATGGCGCTCATCAGGATCGCGCCGCCGCGATAGAAGCCGCCGCGGTACATGACCTGCCAGAGGTCGTTGATGCGCGCCGGGTCCTGGCCGACCAGATAGGGCGCGAACTCCTGCACCGCGGTCTCGACGCTGCGCGCCTTGCCCTCGATCACCGGCTCGCCCCAGCCGGTGATGCCGGCGTCGGTCTCGATCTTCAGAAACATCCAGCGCGGGGCCAGGCGGTAGGTCTTGAGTTGGGTGATCTTCATGGGAGCGATTCAGGAGCCGCAGCCAGCTTAGGGTCGCCCGCCATCCCGGAAATATGCTTTGTTCGGCGTCGGCTATCTCGTTCTCGGATAGCTGAGCCAAGTCGTAAGCCGCCGGCGATACCCTCGCTTTCCTGGAGCTGCAAGCCCTGCCGAATGCCCGCGCCGACCGCCCACCCAGGCGGCACACACGAGCATTAGGACGGCTTATCAGCCCCATCAGCCCGCCCCGGCCTGCTCTGCCTACAGTCCAGGCTCCACCCCGTCTGCCCGCCACGCCATGCCCGTCATCACCTGCATCGAGGATCTGCGTCTGCTTGCCAAGCGTCGTGTGCCGCGCATGTTCTACGACTACGCCGACTCGGGGTCCTGGACCGAATCGACCTACCGCGCGAACGAGAGCGACTTCGCGGCGATCAAGCTGCGCCAGCGCGTGGCCGTGAACCTGGAGAACCGCAGCACGGCGGCGACCATGGTGGGGGTGCCGGTGACGATGCCGGTGGCGCTGGCGCCCACGGGACTCACCGGCATGCAGCATGCCGACGGCGAGATGCTCGCCGCCCGCGCCGCCGAGGCCTTTGGCGTGCCGTTCACGCTGTCGACGATGAGCATCTGCTCGATCGAGGACGTGCGGGCTGTCACCAAGAACCCGTTCTGGTTCCAGCTCTATGTGATGAAGGATCGCGGCTTCATCGAGGCCTTGATCGACCGCGCCAAGGCCGCGAACTGCGGCGCCCTGGTGCTGACCCTGGACCTGCAGATCCTCGGTCAGCGCCACAAGGACCTGAAGAACGGGCTGTCGGCGCCGCCCAAGCCGACCATCGCCAACCTGATCAATCTGGCGACGAAGCCGCGTTGGTGTTTGGGCATGCTGGGCACGCCGCGGCGCAGCTTCGGCAATATCGTCGGCCACGCGAAGGGCGTGGGCGATCTGAGCAGCCTGAGCTCCTGGACGGCCGAGCAGTTTGACCCGGCGCTGTCCTGGGCCGATGTCGAGTGGATCAAGCGGCGCTGGGGCGGCAAGCTGATCATCAAGGGCATCCTCGACGAGGAGGATGCGCGTCTGGCGGTGAACAGCGGCGCCGACGCGATCATCGTCAGCAACCATGGCGGCCGGCAGCTGGACGGCGCCGAGAGCTCGATCGCCGTGCTGCCGCGCATCGTCGATGCGGTGGGCCATGACATCGAGGTGCATCTGGACGGCGGCATCCGCTCTGGCCAGGACGTGCTGAAGGCCTGGGCGCTTGGCGCCCGCGGCACCTACATCGGCCGCGCCTTCCTCTACGGCCTGGGCGCGATGGGCGAGGCCGGCGTGAGCAAGGTGCTGGAGATCATCCGCAAGGAACTGGACCTGACGATGGCCTTCTGCGGCAAGACGCGCATCCAGGACATCACCGCCGACGCGCTGGTTCGACCCCGATGAGGCTGTTGGTGCGGGATGCGGCCACTGACGCAGCGGCAGCGCTGGCGGCGCCTGGTGTGCAGATCGCCGTCGCCGGTCGCGAGCTGGGCTCGCTGCTCGCCACGGTGTTGGCGCTGCGCGCCGCCGGCGCCGAGGTCTGGGGCGAGCTGCTGACCGCGGACGAGGATAGTGAGGCCTTCGCCGCTGCGGCCCGCGAGCGTTGGGGCGGGGACTTCGACCGGGTGATCTGAAGTCGCGGTGCAGAATCGCCGCCCACTCTCCGTGAAGCTCTCGACCTGATGCGGAACTTGACGCTGCGCGGTCTGCGCGTTTTCGAAGCCGCCGCGACGACCGGCAGCTTCTCGCGCGCCGGCGAGCTGATGGGCATGACGCAGAGCGCGGTCTCGCAGCAGATCCGCCAGCTCGAGGAGGAGCTCGGCACGCGGCTGTTCGACACCGCGGCGCGGCCGATTCGCCTGACCGAGGCCGGCCACGAGCTGCTGCGCCATACCCGCGTGATCCTGGCCCAGCTTTCGGTCGCCGAGGACGCGTTGTCGACCTTGCAGGGCTCGTTCCGCGGCCAGCTGCATGTGGGCGTGGTCTCGCCCGGGCAGTTCTTCGTGCCCAAGCTGCTGACCAGCTTCCGCCGCCAGCATCCGGAGCTGCGGCTGAAGCTCAGCCAGGGCCGGCGCGACCTGCTCTTGGAGCGCCTGGCCGAGCGCCAGATCGATCTGCTGATCGGCGGATACCCACCGGCCGAGGCCGAGGTGGAGATCGAGGTCTTCGCCCGCCACCCGCATTGCATCGTCGCCAGCGCCGACCATCCGCTGGTCGGCGCCAAGGACATAGCCTGGGCAGCGCTCAGCGACGAGACCTTCATCCTGCGCGAGGCCGGCTCGGCGACCCGCGCCTTCCTCGAACATCTGCTGCAGGTGCAGCGCCTGCAGGTGCGCACCGATGTGGAGATGCAGGGCCCCGTGGCGGTGAATGCCGCGGTGATGGCCGGCATGGGCATCAGCTTCGTGTCCGCGCACACGGTGCAGAGCGAGCTGGCCAGCGGCCGCATCGCCGTGCTCGACGTGCAGGAGATGCCCAAGCTGCTCGATTGGTGCGTGCTGACGCGGCGGGACACGCCGCTGTCATTCGGGCAGCGGCTGCTGCGGGATCACATCCTGGCCGAGGGCGAGGCGGCGGCGGCTTGTCGGATTGGCTGACCCAGAACTGCAGTGCACAAAGAGGCGGTGGTTAGCCTTCGAAGCTCAACAGAGAACAAAGAGGCAGCTCAGCGTGCTGGGCGCTCAAGAACCAATGCGCGAATCAACAATCCACTCTCTTGTAGTTGCTAGGACCCTGCTTGAGCAGGCTGGCCCGCTATGCAGTTCAGAGGACCGATACCTGGCCTCGGCTGGGTTGGTCGTCTTGCAAGATGCCCTCGAAGCCGTTCTATACGCGCTTCTTCTTGAACTTGGCGTCGATGAGGAGAAGAACCTTGAGCGAAAGAGCTTCGATGAGCTCATCGGAGAACTGAAGAGCGCGGACGTTTCGATCCCGCGCTCTGGCACGCTCAAATCCCTTAACAAACAGCGAGTTCTGGTCAAGCACTACGCGCAGCTTGCTGAACCTGCGATGGTGCGGGGCTACCTCAGTGCCGCGCAAGAAGCAATCAAGGCAATGACTCAAGCGGTTTTGGGGCAGTCGCTCCAGGATCTCTTCGTCGCCGACTTGCTTCATGAGGGCGAGGCCAAAGAGTTTCTTAAGGCTGCTGAGCGAGCGATTCAGGACCAGCGCTACTTGGATGCGCTTATCGACGTCCGAAAAGCGATCTTTGTAGAGTTTGAGCAGGCGTACAGCATTTATGGTTGGCGGGACTACGACGAGGTCAACACTGAAGGCCTGATGGCTCAGGCGCTTCGCCGTGGGTGGCGCGCGCCGAGCTGGACACGAAGCAAGAGGTGGATCGATGCGAACGTTAAGGTTCCTACGGACTACGTTCAGATCGATCATCAAGACTGGCGCCTGCAAGCCATGGAGCTGGGAATCCATACGGCTGAACTGCACAACCTGCGCCGCCTAACACCTGCTGTGTTTCGATCCAAAGCAGATCAAGGCTGGTCGATCACCCACGACGCCTCTTTCGAGACCAACAATGCGACCGACGCAAACGCGCGGTACTGCCTAGATCGTGCTGTCTCCATCATCCTGAAGAAGCAGCAGCACGCAAAGGTACGCCGCGAGCCAGCTGAAAACGTTCCGTTTGATCCGCCCCCGATCTACGAAGGTCAAACGCTCCACGAACGTGCGGATACTCAGTCGCCCGGTGTCCACACTGTCCAACAAGGGTTCAGCTACTCGATTCGCCGCATCGTCAGCGGTTTTGATCCAACCGAACGCTTTTACGAGGTTCAAGCGAACTCGGACGAGCAAACTCAGGAGGGGATCTTCTCCACGCCAAGAGAATCAGTTGGCGGATTTCTGCTGATTCTTTCGAGTTGAAGTCGAAGCCGGCAGCGAAGTAGTCCGATCCATCATGAAGGCTGGCAAACAGCTCATGCCGCATCTCGCGCAATCGACTCGGCGGCCTTGCGCCAGCGCGCATGCAGCGCAGCAAGCGCCTCGCCGCCCAAGACCTTCGCGCCATGAGTCGCCGGCGCACTCAGGCCGGGCTCGGTCCAACGCGACAGCATCCAAGCCCCGCGCGCCGTGCCTTCCAGCGGGTCGGTGCTGATCAACAGCGACTCGCGCGGCGTCAAGGCGGCAAGCACGCCGGTGTAGACAGTGTTGTGCGCGAACGGGCCTTCGACGATCAGCGGCCCGGTGCCACCCAGGCTGTCGACAATCCAGGCGGTGACCTGGGCCGTGTAGAGCGCGGCGAGCGTCGCGCGCTCGGACGGTGTGAACTTGGTTAGCGGGATCTCGTCGCCTGCGGCGTCGACCACGCGACCGATGCGCTCGCGGAACGGGCCGCCCTGGGTCTCGAAGCCGGGCAGCGCCATGACCCCGCGGGCAAGCAGGCGCTGCAGGTCGTCGGCGTTCGCGAGTTCCGGGTCGGCGCCGGCGCAGAGCCATTGCAGCTCGCGGCCGCCCATGAAGCGGCCGGTGGGCACGCGCTCCTGTCGCACCGAGGCGTTGCAGAGCTGGTCCAGCTCGGCATGCAGGCGGCGGGCGGGGGCGCCGGGGGCCATCACGACGATCCAGGTGCCCGTCGTGACCAGGGTCATGCGCGGGTGGCTGCGCAGATAGCGAGCCAGGCAGGCATTGCTGTCATGTGCGCCCACATGCACGCGCAGGCCCGAGGGCAGGCCCAGGCGCTGCGCGAGCTGCGGGCGCAGGGGGGCCAGCACCTCCCAAGCGCGGCGCAGGGGCGCGAAGCGCTGCGCCCAGCCGCGGCGCTGCGCCAGGCTGGAGTAGCTGCCGGCGTCCGGCGCCCATAGATGGGTGTGGCAGCCCAGCGAGCTGACCTCGCTGGACGCGACACCGCTCAGCCACCAGGCCCAGTACTGCGGCAGCGGTAGCAGCTGGCCGCGCGCGAAGGTATCGGGGTCGTGGCGCTCCAGCCAGTCGAACTGCGTGGCGGCGTTCAGGCCGCGCGGCAGATCGGGGCTGTAGGTCTCGCCGAAGTCACCGATCTGCTGCGCCCAGTCGGGCGCGCGCTCGTTGAAGCCGTCGAACTCGTAGTCGGGCACGGGCCAGGCGAGCTGATCACCCTCGACTGCCGCGAAGGCGGCGCCATGGGCGCTGACCACGGCACTACTGAGCTGGCGGCGCAGCGTGCCGAGACCGGCCAGGCCGTCCTCCAACCAGGCGGCGATGCCTGCGGTGTCGAGCGCGCTGTACCCGAGGCCGCTGTCGCGCACCTCGGAGGCGCGGTCCAACTGGACCAGCACCTCGCCGGCGCGGTCCAGCACGAGCAGCTTGCTGCGCGTCTTGCCGATGTCGAGAACGAGGTCCAGCGGACCGGTAGCGCCGCCGGGGCGAACTTCAGACAATGCCGCCGCCCCCGCCCGCGCGGGCCGGGCGCTGCTCGGCCATCTGCGCGCGGTAGCCGCTGGCGCGGTAGGCGCCGATCAGGTCGATGGCGCCGCCGCCCTGCAAACGGACCTGCTGCAGGATGGGCTGCACATCGGTCTGGAAGGCGCGCTGCAGCAACCGGGTGGCGGTCAGTGCATCGTTGGCCTGCTGCGCGGCGTCGAGCGCCGCGCGGTCGACCAGCAGGGCCTGCGCGTAGCTGCGCACGACTTGCTCGGCGCTTGCCATCAGGCTCTCGATCGGGTCGGTGACGTTATGGCTCTGGTCCAGCATGTAGGCCGGGTCGAAGCCCTTGACCTGCTCGTGCGCGGCGGCCACCAGCTCGTTGAAGACCAGGAACAGGCGGTAGGGCGAGACCGAGCCCGAGTCCAGATCGTCGTCGCCGTACTTGCTGTCGTTGAAGTGGAAGCCGGCCAGCTTGCCGGCGGCGATCAGGCGGGCCACGATCAGCTCGATGTTGACGTTCGGCGCATGGTGGCCGAGGTCGACCAGGCATTGCGCCTTGGGGCCGAGCGCCGATGCGGCCAGGTAGCTCGAACCCCAGTCCTGGATCACCGTCGCGTAGAAGGCCGGCTCGCAGATCTTGTGCTCGAGGAACATGCGCCAGTCGGACGGCAGCGCGTCGTAGATCTGGCGCGTCGATTCCAGGTAGCGGTCGAAGGCGCGGCGGAAATGCTGCTGGCCGGGGAAGTTGCTGCCGTCGCCGATCCAGACCGTCAGCGCCTTGCTGCCCAGCTTCCTGCCGATCTCGATGCAGTCGAGGTTGTGCGCCACCGCCTGCGCGCGCGTCGCCGCGTCGGCATGGGTCAGGCTGCCGTACTTGTAGCTGTGCGCCTGGCCCGCCTGGTCGCTGAAGGTGTTGGAGTTCATCGCATCAAAGCCCAGGCCGTAGGAGGCGGCCTGGTCCTTGAGTGCCCCCCAGTCCGAACACCGGTCCCAGGGGATGTGCAGCGACACGGTGGGCGTGGCGCGGCTCAACTGGTGGATGACGCCGCAGTCCTGCAGCTTGTCGTGCACATCGCGCGGCTCGCCCAGGCCGGGGAAGCGCGCGAAACGCGTGCCGCCCGTGCCCACGCCCCAGCTGGGGATGGCGACGCCGAAGGCCGCGACCTTGGCAGTGATCGTTTCGATGTCGACACCGCGGCGGGCGAGCTGCTCGCCGAGGTGCTCGTAATCGTTCTTGACGTGGCGCAGCAGGGGTTCGTTGTGCGCGTCGATGACGCTGCGGTGGATCAGGCTCATGGTGAGCTCCTGGTTCAGCGGGTGAACGCGGCAAGGTTGCCGGCGTCCACGTTCAGGATATTGCCGGTGCACTTGCCCGAGAGCTGCTCGGCGGCAAAGAAGTAGGCCCCCTCGGCAATGTCTTCCGGGAACACCGAACGCTTGAGCATGCTGCGATCACGGTAGAAGGCCTCCAGATCACCCTCCTCGACCTTGTTCGCCGCGGCGCGCTCCTCGCTCCACTTGCCGGTCCAGATCTTCGAGCCGCGGATCACGGCGTCGGGGTTCACCACATTGCTGCGGATGCCCAGGGGCGCGCCTTCCAGCGCGAAGCTGCGGCTGAGCTGGATCTCGGCCGCCTTGGCCGCGCAGTAGGCGGTGGCCTGGTTGCTGGCCACCATGCCGTTCTTGCTGGCGATGATGATCATGTTGCCGCCGGTGCGCTGGCGCTTCATCACGCGGAAGGCCTCGCGGCCGACCAGGAAGTAGCCGGTGGCCAGGATGCTCTGGTTCTTGTTCCACAGCGCCAGGCTGGTGTCTTCCAGCGGCGCGGCCGAGGCGATGCCGGCATTGCTGACGAGGATGTCCAGGCCACCGAACTCCAGATTGCAGCGCGCGAACGCGGCCTCGACGCTGGCCTCGTCGGTGACGTCGCAGCGCACACCGCGCACCACGTCCTTGCCATAGGCCTTGCTCAGCTCGGCACTGCTGGCGTCCAGCGCCTCCTGGTCGATATCGGCGAGCAGCACGCAGGCGCCCTCGGCCAGATAGCGGCGCACGATGGCCTGGCCGATGCCGCCGGCACCACCGGTGACCAGCGCGATCTTGCCGGCCAGGGGTTTGGGCTTGGGCATGCGCTGCAGCTTGGCTTCCTCGAGCAGCCAGTACTCGATGTCGAAGGCCTCCTGCTCGGGCAGACCGATGTACTGGTCGACCGCGTTCGCCTCGCGCATCACATTGATGGCGTTGACATAGAACTCGCCGGCAATGCGAGCCGTGGCCTTGTCGGCCGCCACCGTGACCATGCCGATGCGCGGCAGCAGCAGCACGACCGGGTTGGGGTCGCGCAGCGCCGGGCTGGTGGGGCGCTTGCAGCGCTCGTAATAGGCGGCGTAGTCGGCGCGATAGGCGGCGATCAGCTCGTCGAGCTTGGCTTTCAGCGCGTCGCCGTCCAGGCGCCAGACTTCTTCATTGATGACCAGCGGGCGGATCTTGGTGCGCAGGAAATGGTCGGGGCAGGAGGTCCCCAGGGCGGCCAGCGGCTCCAGGTCCTGGGAGTTGACGAACTCCAGCACCTCGGCCGAGGTGTTCACATGCAGGAGCTTAGGTCTACCGGCAGAGGCCACGCCTCGCATGACGGGCAGCACGCGGGCCAGCACGGCGTCGCGCTCGGCCGCGTCGATGCTCTCGAAGCGCGTGCCGCCGAAGACCACGGCGTTCTTTGCCTTGCGCTCGCTGGCCAGCCAGGCCTGCGCCTTCTCGATCAGGCCCACGGTGTTCTCGTAGCAGCTCTGCGAGCTCTCGCCCCAGCTGAAGAGCCCATGGCCACCGAGCACGATGCCGCGCAGACCCGGGTTGGCGGCGTTGTAGGCCTTCAGGCGGCGGCCCAGCTCGTAGCCGGGGCGCATCCAGGGCATCCAGCCGACCTCGCCGCCCCAGACCTTTTTCGTGATCGCCTCGGAGTTCGCCATCGCGGCGATCGCGATCACCGCGTCCGGGTGCATATGGTCGACATGCCGATACGGCAGCTGCGAATGCAGGGGCGTGTCGATCGAGGCGGCGCGCGGGTTCAGATTGAAGGTGCAGTGCGGCAGGTAGCCGACCATCTCGTCCTCATGCTCCAGGCCGCGGTACAGGCGCTCCAGCGCGTGCAGCTTGTCCAGGTACAGGGTGGAGAAGCCGTCCAGCTTCATCGAGCCGATGTCGCCGCCCGAGCCCTTGACCCAGAGCACGTCGACGGTCTCGCCGCTCAGGGGGTCTTGCTGGCGCACCTTGGCCGAGGTATTGCCGCCGCCGTAATTGGTGATGCGCAGATCGGAGCCGAGCAGATTGCTGCGATACAGCAGCAGGCCGGGTTCGTCGAGGGAAGCGGCGCGGGCGGCGTCCCAGCGCGGGAAGGGGCGGAATTCGCTCATGGAATCGGGGGCGGCGGGCGGGGCCGCGAGGTGGCGGTGGCGTGGAGCAGCGGGACGTAGGCCCTTGGTCGCCGGCACTGTAGGAAGGCCGCCTCATCACCACAACGCCAGTCCGCTTCTTCGCTTCATTAGTCCAGCTAATCAGGTCTGGCAGGATTCGCGCCGCCTTCTGGTGCGGTACGCACCGAACCCAGGCGGGTTGGGGGCCGGTTTCGACCGCCAAGTTGCGGGAAAGCCCTGGTTGATGTCGCCACGGCGACGGTCGCCTGGTCGTTGTTGGGGCGTCGGGCCTTGCGGGCATGTCCGCTTCGTGACGTTGGTCCGCTTGGCCGAACATGAAACCGCGGTTCAGAAAACCACCGCCTTGACGAGCGCCCACTGCGCTCTGAGAGACGACAAGGCCCTCCTGCGCGGGGTCTGCAGCAATGAACAAACAGCTTGCGCCGCTGGCCAGCTTCTGGGCGGCCGACGGCAAACCCGACACGGAGACCCCGTCCATGAACAGCACCACCCGCTCCGCTTTGCGGCCCCATGGCATCGCGCTGGCTGCCGCCGCCCTGCTGAGCGCCGCACCCGCCTGGGCGCAGACCACGGCTGCACCCGCCGCACCGGCCAAGGCCGAGGAAAAGCCCGAGGCCAAGCCGGCCGCCAAGGCCCAGACCCTCGACACCGTCGTCGTCTCCGGCACCCGCGGCTCGATCCAGAGCGCGATCTCGCGCAAGAAGAACGCGTCCACGGTCAGCGACTCCATCGTCGCCGAGGACATCGACCAGTTCCCGGACAAGAACGTCGGCGAGGCGCTGTCGCGCGTCACCGGCGTGCAGCTGACGCGCGAGTTCGGCGAGGGTTCGCAGGTTTCGATCCGCGGCGTTGAGCCCGACCTGAACCGCGTGGAAATCAACGGCGCCTCGGTGCTGGGCACCAATGGCGGCGCCGGTCGCGGCGCCGAGCTGCGCGAGCTGGCTTCGGAGCTGATCGCCTCGATCGACGTGGTCAAGGGCAGCACCGCCGACCTCACCGAGGGCGGCGTCGGCGGCACGGTGCGCATCAACACGCGCAAGCCGCTGGACTTCACCAAGCGCACCTTGGCCGCCTCGCTGTCGGCCGAGCAGTCGAGCTCGCGCGGCGGCGTGCAGCCACGCGGCAGCCTGCTCTACGCCGACAAATTCCTCGACGGCCGCCTGGGCGTGATGGCCAACCTCGTCTACGACAAGGTGCTGACGCGCAACGACTACTCGCGCAACACCTCCTGGTCCTTCTTCCGCGACTGGGATTTCTCGCCCGAGAAGACGCTGACCAGCATCAACCCGAATGCGGCTGCCGTCGGCACCTATGCCGGCTGCACCGCGCTGAGCAATGCGACCGACCGCACCGACTGCCAGCGCCAGTGGTTCGACTACTCGCCGCGCATCTCGCGCTACGGCATCTGGGAGCGTGACCACGAGCGCAGCTCGGCCGAGCTCACCGCGCAGTACCGCTTCACGCCGAACTTCGACGCCTATGTCAGCTACCAGGCCAACCGCCAGGCACAGCGGCTCAACGACCTGAACTTCGGCACCGCCTTCGACAACCTGAACCGCCTGGCCAACCCGGGCAACACGCCGACCTACAACGCCAGCGCCATCCCCAGCGGCGGCAGCTGCACGGCCATCAACGCCAACACCACGCCGGCCGGCATGGTGGTCGAGAACCACCACGTGACCCGCTACGTGGTCGGCAACTGCCTCAATGTCGCCAACCAGGGCGGCCACAGCGCCTTCAGCACCTCGGCGCGCGACTTCGCGCTGGACATCGAGTCCAAGTACACCACCGCCGGCTTCAACTTCAAGGACGGCGACTGGAAGCTCACCGGCCTGCTGGTCGACTCCAAGTCCGACTACATCGAGCAAAGCAACAACATCGTGCTGACCCAGCACGCGCCCGGGCTGATCGTCGAGCTGGGGGCCGACCGCCTGCCGCGCTTCACCTTCCCGACCGGCTGGAACCCCGAGGACAACGGCTCCTATGTGCAGGCGCAGCTGCAGTTCCGCCCGCGTGCCACCTTCAACGCCGAGCGCCAGGCCAAGATCGACGCCGAGTACCAGATCAACCGCCCGTTCCTGAACAAGCTGATGTTCGGCGCCCAGGCGCGCGAGGCCAGCTCCAGGAGCTTTGCCGGCGGCGGCTACCTGGCCAGCGGCGGCGCCGACCTGGTGTCGACCGCCGACGACATCAACGTCACCGGCGCGAACATCAACCAGACCGTGGTCTGGGACGCGCTGTACACCGGCAGCGCGCAACGCCCGAACGACACGCAGACCTTCATCAACCGCAACCACTCGACGCGCTACGTCAACTCGGCTCAGATGCAGCAGTTGATCGCGCAGGTGCGCAGCCGCTCGCCCGGCACCTTCTTCGGCGGCTACGGCAAGATCGCCAACGTGCCCGGCAGCTGGATGGCACCGAGCTATGCGGCCGCCGCGCCCTTGTTCGACACCAGCAATTTCAACTTCAACAATGTCTTCGAGGCCGAGGGCAGCGACGGCAAGATCTACCCGCAGATCCCCGCCTTCGACATCCAGGAAAAGATCCAGGCCGGCTACCTGCGGCTCGACTGGGACGCCGAGGAATGGGGCCTGCCGCTGTACGGCAACGTCGGTGTGCGCTATGCGCGCACCAATGTGCAGTCGGCCGGCCTGTTCAGCGACCGCATCCGCACCGAGAACTCACCGGGCAGCGCCAACTTCACCGACCGCGTGCGCCAGAACACCCTGGTCGCCGTCGACAACACCTACGCCGACACCCTGCCCAGCTTCAACGCCACCTATGCGGCGCTGCAGGGCCGGCTGCTGGCCCGCGTCGGCTGGGCCAAGGTGATGTCGCGCCCGGCGCTCAACCTGCTGGCGCCCAACGTCACCTGCATCGAAGGCAGCGGCAACCCGCAGTTCAACGGCGACGGCGTCGACGACTGCTCGGGCGGCAACCCCGATCTCAAGCCCTACCGCGCGACCAAGGAAGACTTCAGCCTGGAGTACTACCCGAGCCGCGACACCCAGGTCAGCCTGGCGCTGTTCCGCACCAAGATCGACACCTATGTGCGCACCGGTATCCGCCGGCCCAATGTCGACTTCTTCGGTGACGGGCGCCTGTTCGACGTGACCCAGCCCATCAACGGCCAGGGTGCGCAGACCGAGGGCCTGGAGCTGGCGGCGCGCACCGCCTTCACCTTCCTGCCCGGCTGGCTGGGCGGCTTCGGTGCCGACGTCAACTACACCCGCATGGACTTCAGCTATGCGGCCGGTTTCGAGCTGATCAGCCCGCTGGACGGTTCGACCCTGCCCTACCCGGGCCTGTCGAAGAACGCCTACAACGTCGGCCTCTGGTACGACCGTGGCCTGGTCAATGCGCGCATCGCCTACCACTGGCGCGACCGCTACTACACCGGCGGCAACGACGTGTCGGGCAACCCGAACTTCCGCGACAAGACCGCCTACCTGGACGCCAAGATCCAGTTCCGCTTCAACAAGCAGTTCACGCTGTCGCTGGAAGGCAAGAACCTGACCGATCAGGCCGAGTACGTGTACTCGGGCGATCTGAGCCGGCCCAACGAGTTGGCCTGGTCGGGCCGCCGCTACTACGCCACCGTCTCCTACAAGCTCTGAGCCATGCAGCGCCGTGAGTCATCACGGCGGCGGGGGGCCCGCGGTTGCCGGGGGGCGACCGCGGGCTTGCTGCTCGCTGTTCTATCCATCAGCGCCACGGCGCTGGATCGCGGCGCGGTCGCGGTGCCGGCGGCCGGCGGCGGCACCCTCGTCAGCTGGCGACAGCTGGCCGGCGACGCGGCCGGGCTGCGCTTCCATGTCGAGCGCGACGGGCGTCGGCTGACGACCGAGCCCATCGCCGCCACGCAGTGGTTGGACAGCGCAGGCGGTGCGTACCGCGTGATCCCCGTCGGCGGCCGGCCGGCCCAGGCCCTGCGCTTTGGCGCCGAGGGTCTGCTGCGCGTCAAGCTCGATCGCCCCGAGGACTGGATCGCCGCCGACGGCAGCCGCGTGGCCTACGAGGCGAACGACGGCGCGCCGGCCGACCTCGATGGCGACGGGCAGTTCGAGATCGTCCTGAAGTGGCAGCCGACGAATGCCAAGGACAACTCGCAGGCCGGCGTCACCGCGCCGACCTTGATCGACGCCTATCGCCTCGACGGCACCAAGCTCTGGCGGATTGATCTCGGCCGCAACATCCGCTCGGGCGCGCACTACACGCCGTTCGCGGTCGAGGACTTCGACGGCGACGGCCGCGCCGAGCTGATGATCCGCACGGCCGATGGCGCTGTCGACGGTCGCGGCCGGGTGATCGGCGACGCGCAGGCGGATCACCGCAACGAGCGCGGCTATGTGCTGGCCGGGCCGGAGTTCATCTCGGTCTTCGACGGCCGAACCGGCGCGCTACTCGCCAGCCAGCCCTATGTGCCCGAGCGCGGTGGCCGGGGCGAGGCCTGGGCCGATGCCTACGGCAACCGCGTCGACCGCTTCCTGGCGGGAGCCGCCTGGTTGGACGGCCAGCTGCCCAGCGGCGTGTTCTCGCGCGGCTATTACACGCGGGCGGTCATCGCGGCCTGGGACTGGCGCGATGGCAAGCTGAGCCAGCGCTGGGTCTTCGACAGCAACGAGAAAGGCAGCGAAGCCGCCTTCGGCCAGGGCGCGCACTGGTTCTCGGTCGCCGATGTCGATGGCGACGGGAAGCAGGACATCGTCTACGGCGCTGCAACGATTTCAAGCGCGGGCAAGCTGCTCTACAGCACCGGCCTCGGCCATGGCGACGCGCTGCATGTCGGCAAGCTGGACCCCACGCGCGACGGCCTGCAGATCTTCATGGTCCACGAGAGCGCTAAGAGCTATGGCGAGCACGGCATCGAGATGCACGACGCCGCCACCGGCACCATCCTCTGGAGCCACCCGGGCGACCGCAAGGACATCGGCCGCGGCGTCTGCATGGACATCGACCCCGCGCATGCCGGCAGCGAATGCTGGGCCTCGGCCGGGCCGCTGTTCAATGCCCGCGGCGAGGTGATCGCCGAGACCAAGCCGCGCGCCATCAACTTCGCCGCCTGGTGGGACGGCGATCTGCTGCGCGAGTCCCTGGACCGCACGACGATCGCCAAATGGAACCCGGCCGCCGGCAAGCTGGAACCGCTGCTGGAAGCCGGCCCGCTCGGCGCCGCGGCCAACAACGGCACCAAGGCCACGCCGGTGTTCAGCGCCGACATCGTCGGTGACTGGCGCGAGGAAGTGGTCTGGCGGTCAAACGACAACCGCGAGCTCCTGATCGCCAGCTCGCCGCACCCGAGCAAGCACCGCTTCACCACGCTGATGCAGGACCGCCAGTACCGCGCCCAGGTGGCCAGCCAGAACGCCGGCTACAACCAGCCCCCTCATCCCTCCTTTCACATCGGACCCCAGCCCTGATGCGACGCCTCGCCGCTTCCCTGCTGCTCATCGCCAGCAGCGTTCATGCCCAGGACCTGCCGGGCCAGGTCGTGCACCCGACCGCCGTGATCGCCGCGCCGCGCGAGGCCGGTCCGGCGCCTGGCCAGCGTTTCCTGATCTCCGCTTTTCCGGCCACGTCGCAGAACCAGCTCAGCCTGTTCTCGTCCAAGGACGGCGTGACCTACACCTCGCTGGCCTCCGAGACCTGGCAGCCGGCCAAGGGATTGCTGCGCGATCCGTCCATCCTGAAGACGGCGGACGGCTGCTGGGCCATCGTCTACACGACCGGCTGGGAGGGACAGACCTTCGGCGTCGCGCGCTCCTGCGATCTGCGTGCCTGGCAGCACATTGCCGATATCAGCGTCGACCTGCCGGGCTTGAGCAACGTCTGGGCGCCCGAGTGGTTCCGCGATACCGACGGCACGGTCTCCGTCATCGTCTCGCTGTCGACCGGCGGCACCAAGGGTCCGTTCCGCGCCTACCGCCTGCAGCCGACGAAACCCGACTTCTCCGCCTTCACCGCCCCCAAGCAGTTGCAAGGCCTGGACCGCAACCCCATCGACACCTTCATCGTCCGCGAGGGCGGTCGCTACATCGCCTTTGCCAAGCAGGAGACGACGAAGCGCATCGAACGCGCCTGGGCGACCTCGCTGGAAGGCCCCTGGACCTATGACCGCGTCGACGACTGGGCCGGCTGGGGCAGCTTCGTCGAGGGCCAGTCCCTGGTGCGCATCCAGGACGCTCAGGGCCGGCCCGGCTGGCGCATCCACTTCGACGACTACATCAACAAGCGCTACTACTTCAGCGACAGCTTCGACGGGCTGAACACCTGGACCGCGCGCAAGGAGCTGATCGGCCTGTCCGGCGCCGCGCGCCACTTCACGGTGATCGCCGAGGACGAAGCGCGTCTGCTCAAGGCCACCGCACCGACCGGTACGCCGCGCAAGATCAGCTGGGACCAGTACTCCTTGATGATCGACGGGCGCCGGCAAGTCATCTGGGCGGCGGAGTTCCAGCCGTTCCGCCTGCCCTCGCCCTCGCTGTGGCGCGATGTGCTGCAGAAGTACAAGGCCATGGGCCTGAACGGCGTGTCGCTGTACTTCGCCTGGGGCTATCACTCGCCCCACCCCGGTCATTACGACTTCACGGGCGTGCGCAACCTCGAGAAGCTGCTGCAGATCGCCAAGGAGGAAGGCCTGTATGTGATGGTGCGGCCGGGCCCCTACGTGAACGCCGAACTGAGCATGGGCGGCTTCCCCGGCTGGCTGGCGCGCCAGCGTGCCGAGGCGCGCACCGACGCCGCCGAGTACCAGAACGCCACGGCCGAATGGCTCACGCAGATCAACGCCATCATTGCCCGCTACCAGATCACGAATGGCGGCGGCACGGTGATCGCCTACCAGCTGGAGAACGAGCAGTTCTCGGTGCAGCCGAAGAACGCGCGCCATATGCAGTTCCTCGCCGACAAGGCGCGCGCCGACGGCATCACGGTGCCCCTGTTCCACAACGCCGCGTCGCGACTGCCGGACTGGACGCCGAAGAACTCCACCGCGCCGTTCGCGAACCCGGGGCCGACCGATCTCTATGCCTTCGACGGCTACCCGGGCGGCGTCTGCGATGTGTTCGCGAATCCCGGCACGCCGGCCATCGCGCCTGACTGGGGCATCTACGGCAAGAACTTCCCGCGTGTCGGCTCGCTGGCCTCGCCGCACACCCCTGGCTTCGGGGCCGAGATCGGCGCCGGCTGGTTCGATTACTGGGGCAGCAACGGCACCTATGAGTGCACGGCCAAGCGGCAGGGCGTCGGCTACCAGAAGCTGTTCTACGGCACCAACCTGATCAACCGCATCGTCATCCACTCGGTCTACATGGGTTTCGGCGGCACCAGCTGGGGCTGGCAGCCGGCCCCCGTGGTCTTCACCAGCTACGACTACGGCGCGCCGATCAGCGAAGACCGCGGGCTGCGCGACAAGGCGCTGGGCATGAAGCTGCTCGGCAACTTCATCCAGTCGGCCAACGACCTGCTCGGCCAGATGGACATCGGCGATGCGATCACGCCGGACAACGCCAAGGTTCGGGTCTATCACAACGTCAACAAGCAGCTGGGCAGCCATCTGCTGTTCGCGGTGCACAACCCCTCGTCAAACACCGGCTCAGAAGCCTTCTCGTTCGAGCTGAAGACGGCTGACGGCAATTACCGCATCCCGCAGGCGGGCAAGCTGCAGCTCAGCGGCCAGGACGCGCGCTTCATCCTCGCTGCCTACCCACTGGGCCAGCACCGCCTCGTCTACTCGACCTCAGAGCTGTGGACGCAGATCCACCAAGGAGCGCAAGACCTGACCCTGCTGCACGGCCGCTCGGGCCATGACGGCGAGACCGTGCTGCGCTTTGCGAGCAAGCCCAGCGTGCGTGTGATCGCTGGCCAAGTTCAACAGAGCTGGGACGCGAGCCGTGGCGATCTGCGCCTGAACTACCGTCACCAGGGCCTGATCGAGTTGGAGATCAGCGGCGGCGGCCGCGCGCCGCTGCGCCTGCTGATCGCCGACGAGGGCACTGCCCAGGCCTTCTGGAAGCTGAACGACGTGCTGGTGCTCAGTCCGGCGATGCCGCGCACCGCCGTCCAGCAGGGCGTCAGCCTGCTGCTGACCGGCGACACGCTGGCCGCCAGCCCCCTGCGCGTCTGGGCCGGCGCCGGCGTCAAGCGCCTGCGCTGGAACGGCGCCGAGATCGCCACTCAGGCACAGGGCGCGACCCTCATCGCGCGTCAGCCTCTGCCAGGCCCGGCAGCGATCTCGCTGCCCGATCTGAGCCAGCTCGCCTGGACCCGCCGCAGCGATGTGGCAGAAAGCCAGCCCGAGTTCGACGACAAGGCCTGGCGCACGCCCGACGCCCCCGCCTCGGCCGCCAATGTCTACACCGCCTCCGAGAAGGGCCAGCCGGTGCTCGCGATGAGCGACAACGGCTTCCACCGGGGCGACGTCTGGTACCGCGGCCGCTTCAAGACCACGGACGCCACGCCGCTGGAACTGTCGCTCTGGTATGGCGCCGGCGGTGCCGGTCTGATCCAGGTCTGGGTGGACGGCAAGTTCGTCGGCCAGCACGAGCTGGACACCGGCCGCCCCTTCCCCGAGACCACGGACACCGTGAAGCTGATGCTCAAGGACCTGGCGCCCGGCGAGCATGTCGTCGCGGTGATGGTGCGCAACATGGGGCACAACTGGGATTTGTTCGCCGACGATGCGCACAAGGAGGCCCGCGGCCTGATCTCGGCCTCGCTGGCACCGAAGAACGGTCGCCGCTACACGGTCCCCATCAGCTGGAAGCTGCAGGGCGCGCCCGAGGCGATCCGCGATCTGGCCCGCGGCCCCTACAACAACGGCGGCCTGGGCGGCGAGCACCAGGGCTGGCATCTGCCCGCCGCGCCGGACAAGGACTTCAGGACCGGCTGGGAAGCAACGACGCCGACGGCCGCACCGCCGGTCGCCGGCAGCTACTGGCTGCGCAGCAGCTTCCTGCTCGACCTGCCCGAGGGCCACGACGTGCAACTGGGCCTGGCCTTCGGCGACACCACGGTGCCGCGCTCGGTGGGCAAGGAGTACCGCGCGCTGATCTTCGTCAACGGCTGGAACCTCGGCCAGTTCGTCGCCCACATCGGTCCCCAGCGCGTCTTCGTGCTGCCGCCCGGCATCGTGAACCCCAAGGGCGAGAACACGATCGCGCTGGTCGTCACCAGCGACGGCAGGCCGGAGAACGCGCTGGAGCCCATCCAGCTCGTGCCGTTGCGCGTCGCGCGTGGCGGCCTGCCGCTCGAACTCCTGCCTTCTTCGCGCTACCTTCAGCGCCCCTGAGCCTTCAGCAGTCCATCACCATGAAGAACCAAGTCCTCGTCCCCACCCACCCCGAGCGCATCCACCCGCTGCTCGGCCACCATGTCGCCGGGCTGGGGGCGGAGCGCGGCGACTGGCAGGACGCGATCCGCCGCGTGATCCACAACCTGATCAATATCCGCGATGTGGACGGCAGCTTCTTGCTGCGCCTGGACGACGGCCGCGTCATCGACACCAAGAGCTGGCATGGCTTCGAGTGGACGCAGGGTGTCGGCCTCTACGGACTCTGGAAGGTCTGGGAGACCACGGGCGACGAGCAGGCCTGGGCGCTGATGACGGACTGGTTCAAGGAGCGCTTCGCGGAAGGATCTCCTTCGCGCAACATCAACACGGTGGCGCCCTTCCTCACGCTCGCGCATCTGTACGAGCGCACCGGCAACCCGGCCTACAAGCCCTACCTCGACACCTGGGCCGAGTGGCTGATGAAGGGCATCCCGCGCACCGAGGAAGGCGGCTTCCAGCACATCGTCTACAACAGCGTGAACCACCAGCAGCTCTGGGACGACACCTTGATGATGTCGGTGATGCCGCTGGCCAAGATCGGCAAGGTCTTGAACCGCCCGCATTACGTCGAGGAAGCCAAGCGCCAGTTCCTCGTCCACACCAAATACCTCAGCGATCCGCAGACGGGCCTTTGGTTCCACGGCTGGACCTTCGAGGGCCGTCACCATTTCGCGAAGGCGCGCTGGGCGCGCGGCAACTCCTGGGTCACCATCGTCATCCCGGAGTTCATCGAGCTGCTCGATCTGCCCGAGGGCGACGCGCTGCGCATGTTCCTGGTCGAGACCTTCAAGGCCCAGGTCCAGGCGCTGATCCCGCTGCAAACGGAGAACGGGCTCTGGCGCACCCTCCTCGACGACGCGACCTCGTATGAAGAGGCCGCCGCCACTGCAGGCTTTGCCTACGGCATCCTGAAGGGCGTCCGACTCGGTCTGCTGCCGGCCGAGTACGAGGAGCCCGGCCGCAAGGCGGCCCTCGCCGTGCGCCGGCTGATCAACGAGGCCGGCGAGCTGACGCAGGTCAGCTTCGGCACGCCGGTGTTCAACACCCTCCAGGAATACAAGGACATCCCCTTGACCTCGATGCCCTTTGGCCAAGCCATGGCCCTGCTGGCCCTGCTCGAATTCAACTACAGGTTCATCTGATGGCAGCGATCCAAGGCATGCGCCAGCCGACCTGGCGCAATTACTGGGGCTGGGGCTCGGGCGACATGCTGGGCGCCGGCGCGCAGGCGGTCATCACCGGCTGGCTCTTCTATTTCTTCGTCACCTTCTGCGGCCTGAGCGCCACCGAGGCCGGGCTGATCCTCGGCCTGCCGCGCCTTTTAGAGGCGATTTCCTGCCCGCTGATCGGCTACATCTCCGACAACCTGCGCAACAGCCGCATCGGCCGGCGCATCGGGCGGCGGCGCCTGTTCCTGCTCATCGTGCTGCCGCTGCTGCCCTGCTTCGCGCTGCTCTTCGTCACCGGCAAAAGCTTCTGGTACTACCTGCTCGTCTTCATCTTCTTCGAGCTGCTGTACACGATGTTTCTCATCCCCTGGGAGACCCTGGCCGCGGAGATGAGTAAGGACTATGCGGAAAAGGCTCGCTTTGCGGGCGCCCGCATGCTGGTCGCGCAGGGCTCGGCCATCCTGGCCAGCTACCTGCCCACGCTGCTGATCAACCAGTTCGGCGGCAAGGATTCGGCCGAGCCCTTCCTGTGGATGGCCATCATCTTCGGCATCCTGTTCTCGCTGGTCGTGCTCATCGTGCTGCTCTCGTCCTGGGAACGCCCCTATACCGAGGAAGAACTCGCCAGGCCGATCGCCAAGCTCGAATGGTCGGAAGCGGTGCAGATTCCTGTGCGCATGTTCCGCGACCTGTTCTCGACCCTGCGCATCCGCGCCTTCCGCCAGCATCTGTCGCTGTACCTGGGCGGCTATCTGTCGCAGGACATCTTCAACACCGCCTTTCCCATCTTCGTGGCCACGGTGCTGATGGGCGCGACCGGCGCGACGCTGGCGATCTCGCAGCTGATGACGACCATGTACATCGCCCAGCTGCTCAGCGTGATGGTCGCGATCCGCGTGGTCATCCGCATCGGCCCGCTGTATGCGTACCGCGTCGCGATCACGCTCTTCATCACAGCCACCTTGATCTATGGCTGGCTGTATCTGCAGCAACGCGGTGGTGGCGGCGCGCCGTCGACGCTCTGGCTGTTCCTGCCCATCATCCTGGCCGGCCTGGGCCGCGGCACGCTGAACTTCGTGCCCTGGTCGGTCTACAACTACCTGCCGGACGTCGACGAGGCCGTCACCGGCCAGCGCCGCGAGGGCATCTTTGCGGGGGTGATGACCATGGTGCGCAAGGTCGCGCAGTCCGCAGCCATCGTCGCCACCGGCTGGCTGATCGGCCTGGGCGGCTATGTGTCCCCCGCCAGCCGTCCGGGTGAGGTGGTGGTGCAGACCGAACTCGCCGTGCAGACCGTGACCCTGGTGATGGTCATCGGCCCGATCACCGCGATGCTGCTCGGCCTCTGGGCCGCGCGCCGCTTCCGCCTGAATGCGCAGACCCATGCGGTGCTCTCGCACGAGGTCGAGCGCCTGCGCGCCGGGCATCGCGAGGCCGAGTCGCCTGAGCACAAGCAGATCGTCGAAGACCTGACCGGCTGGCGCTACGAGCGCCTCTGGGGGCGCGGCTAAGCAACCTTCCTGAGCCTCTCCATGAACCCGAACCGTTTCAGCCCGGCTCGCCGGCAGTTCTTTGTGCAGAGCGCGGCCGCCGGTGCGGTGGCCGCGATCGCGCCCTCGCTGGCGCAGGCGACTGTGGCCCCGGCCATGCCCGCCAACCCGCGCGCGCTGCGCTGGCTGGACGGCGCCGCGCCAGCCCTGCATGCCGGTCTGGCCTGGGGCCTGCCCTGGGCACGCGGCGACTTGGCCAAGGGCAAGGGATTGCTGCTGCGCGATGGGGCTGGCAAGGCCTATCCGCTGCAGAGCTGGCCGCTGGCTTACTGGCCGGATGGCAGCATCAAGTGGAGCGGGCATGCGCTGCCACCCGGCATCACGCCGGAGGCCGGCTGGACCGTGGAGCCGGGCCATGCGCCGGCCTTCGCGCACAGCATCAAGATTGAGGAAAGCGGCGATGCGGTGAGCATCGACACCGGCCTCATCCGCGTACAACTGCCGCGCAAGGGCAGCAAGCTGATCAAGACCGTGCAGCGCGGCGGCGTGGAGATCCTGCGCGACGGCCTGCTGGTCGCCCAGGCCGACAGCCAGCCCGAGCCCGGTGCCAGCACGCGTGCCTATCGCAGCGAGCTGGAGTCGCTGACGATCGAACAACGCGGCCCGCTGCGCGCAGTCGTCCGTCTGCAGGGCAAGCACAGCGACAGCAAGCGGGCCTGGCTGCCCTTCGATCTGCGCGTCTATCTGCACGCCGGCAGCGACGCGATCCGCATCGTTCACAGCTTCGTCTACGACGGCGACCCGCAGCAGGACTTCATCCGCGGTCTGGGCCTGCGCTTCGCGGTGCCACTGCGCGATCAGGCGCACGACCGCCATGTGCGCTTCAGTGGCGAACTCCCTGGGCTTTGGGCCGAGGGCGTGCGCAACCTGACCGGCCTGCGCCGCGACCCCGGCGCTGCGGTGCGTGCCGCGCAACTCGAGGGCAAGGCCTGCCCGCCGGTCGAGACTTTCCACCCCTCGGTCCGCAACTACCTGGAACGCATCCCCGCCTGGGGCGACTACAGCCTCTCCCAGCTCGGCCCCGACAACTTCCAGATCAAGAAGCGCACGAAGGCCGGTCAGTCCTGGGTTCATGCGGCCTGGGGTAACCGAGCCTCCGGCCTCGGCTACATCGGCGGGGCCAGCGGCGGTGTCGCCTTCGGCGTGCGCGACTTCTGGCAGCGCCACCCGACCCAGCTCGACATCCGCAACGCGCACACGGACACGGCCGAGGTCACGACCTGGCTGTGGAGCCCCGAAGCCCCGGCGATGGACATCAGGCCCTACCACGACGGCCTGGGCCAGGACACGTTCGAGAAGCAGCTGCAAGGCCTGGAGGTCACCTACGAGGACTGGGAGCCCGGCTTCGACACCCCCGTCGGCGTGGGCCGCAGCAACGAGATCACGCTGTTCGCGGTGGCTGCCACGCCGTCGCGCGAGCAGCTCGTGCAGATGGCCGCCGCGGTGCAAACCCCGCCCCTGCTGGTGGCCACGCCGCAGCGCTACCTGGCCACCCAGGTCTTCGGCAATCTCTGGGGCCTGCCCGACCGCAGCACGCCGCAGAAGGCGGCGATCGAGGACCGCCTGGACTTCCTGCTCGATTTCTACAAGAAGGAGATCGAGCAGCGTCGCTGGACCGGCTTCTGGGACCACGGCGACGTGATGCACACCTATGACGCCGACCGCCATGTCTGGCGCTACGACGTCGGCGGCTATGCCTGGGACAACAGCGAGCTGTCGCCCGATCTCTGGCTCTGGTACTCCTTCCTGCGCAGCGGCCGCGCCGACGTGTTCCGCATCGCCGAGGCCATGGTGCGCCACACCACCGAGGTCGACACCTACCACCTCGGCCGCTTCAAGGGACTGGGCACCCGGCATGGCGTGCAGCACTGGAGCGACTCGGCCAAGCAGCTGCGCATCTCCACGGCCGCCTACCGTCGCCATTACCACTACCTGACGGCCGACGAGCGCGTCGGCGACGTGCTGCATTCACTGCGCGACGCCGACCGCCAGCTGATCGCCTTGAACCCGACGCGCAAGATCAAGGACGCGCCCAAGCTGCCGGCCGGTCAGGCCCTGATGGGCGTGGGCACCGACTGGGGCTCGATGCTGGCCAACTGGCTGACCGAGTGGGAGCGCACCGGCGACGCGCGCTGGAAGCACAAGATCCGCCGCGGCATGGAGTCGGTGGCGGCCATGAAGTACGGCTTCTTCTCGGCCTCCAGCGCCGCCTACGACCCTGAGACCGGCGAGCTGCGCAATGTCATCGGCGATCGCGTCGGCGCCTCGCACCTGAGCGCGGTCTTCGGCCTGGTCGAGATGGTCGCCGACGTGAGCAGCCTGATCGAGGTGCCCGGCTTCGAGAAGGCCTGGCTGCAGTACTGCCGGCTTTACAACGCGCCGGCCGAGGAGCAGCGCGCCGAGCTGGGCGGGCAGCTGCATGGCGGCGGCAACGCGCTGCTGGTCGGTCACTCGCGACTCACCGCCTACGCCGCCAAGCGAACCGGCGACAAGGCCTTGGCGCAGCGCGCCTGGAACGAGTTCTTCCGCGATCGCCGTTACGGCCCCGAGCAAGTGCGCACGCGCCGCGTGCAAGGCCCTGCGGTGCTTTACCCGGTCGATGAGGCGCCCTGGGTCAGTACCAACGACGCCGCGCAATGGAGTCTGGCCGCGATCCAGAACCTGGCCTTGATCGGAGACCAGATGCCATGAAGCGATTCGTCGCCCTGCTACTGCTCTCGGTCGCGCTGGCGGCCCAGGCCCAGGAGCGCCTGCGCTTCGTGTTTGGCGACGGCCCGGCCAAGGCCGGCGAGCAGCTGGTCACGCCGGCCACGCGCTACAGCCCCGAACGCGGCCATGGTTTCGAGGAAGAGGCCGCGCCGGCCACTGCCAAAGCCATCGCCGGCCAGCGTGCGGGGGCGGCGGTGCTGGCGCCGGCCAAGCCGCTGCATTTCTCGGTCGACCTGCCCGAGGGCAGCTATCGCGTGAAGGCCACGGTCGGCGGCACCGCCGAAGCAAGCGACACCACCCTGCGTGCCGAGCTGCGCCGCCTGGTGCTGCAGGGCGTGAAGACAGGCGCGAAGGAAGCCCGCACCGAGAGCTTCGCCGTGCATGTTCGCAAGCCCAGCTTCCCCGGCGGCCAGGTGCGATTGCGCGCGCCGCGCGAAAGCACGCAAGAGGCCTGGAACTGGGATGGCCGACTGACGATCGAGATCAATGGCGCGCGGCCGGTGCTGCAGGCCCTGGAGATCGAGCGCGTCGACAAGCTTCCGCTGATCTTCCTGCTCGGCGACTCGACCGTCGCCGACCAGAGCGGCGAACCGTATGCGAGCTGGGGCCAGCAGCTGCCGCGCTTCGTCGCGCCCTCGGCCGCCGTGGTCAGCCTCGCGCAAAGCGGCGAGACCTACCGCGATTCGCTGCAGCGCCGCCGCCTCGACAAGATCATCAGCCTGGGCCGCCCCGGCGATCTGGTGCTGATGCAGTACGGGCACAACGACCAGAAGCAGCTGCGCGACGGCAGCGGGTCTGTCGCCAGCTACCAGGACGAGATCCGCCAGCATGTGCGTGCACTGCAAGCGGCCGGCTTGAGGCCGGTCATCGTCACCTCGGTCGAACGCCGCTTCTTCGAGCCCGACGGGTCGCTGCGCTTCACGCTGAAGGATTACGTGGACGCGGCGAAGAGCGTGGCGGCCGAGTTCAGGCTGCCCCTCATCGACCTCAACGGGGCCAGCCGCCAGCTCTATCTGCAGCTCGGCCCGCAGCAGGCGGAAAGTCTGTTCGCCAGGCCGGCCGACGGCAAGATCGACCCCACGCACCACAACGGCCCCGGCGCCTGGCGATTGGCGGCGATCGTGGCCGACGCGCTGCGCGGGCAGAAGCTCACGCCGCATCTGCGCGCCGCCCCGCCGCTGACCGAAGCAGAGCAACTGCCGCCCAGCCCCGGCATCACCACGCAGCGCCCGCTCGGCGATGAGATCAACGCGGCGCCCGGCTGGTCGCAGGAGCGCCTGGGCCGGCTCGACGCGGCCATCCAGGAAGAGATCGCGCGCAAACGCTTGGCCGGTGCGGTGACCGTCATCCTGCGCGACGGCAAGCTGGTGCACCAGGGCGTGCATGGCTTCGCCGACATCGAGGCCAACAAGCCGCTGCGCGCCGACTCGCTGTTCCGCATCGCCTCCATGAGCAAGGCGGTGACCACGGTCGCCGCCATGATGCTGTACGAGGAGGGCCGCTTCCTGCTGCGCGATCCGGTGTCCAAATGGATTCCGAGCTTCGGTGCCATGCAGGTGATGAACGCCGCCGGTCAGCTGGAGAAGCCGCGCCGCCCGATCACCGTGCGTGATCTGCTGCTGCACACCGCAGGCCTGAGCTACGGCGCCGGCCCGGCCGCTGCGCAGTGGAAGGCGGCCGGTTTCAGCGACTGGTATCTGCTGCATCTCGACGAGACGCTGGCGCAGTGGACGGAGCGCCTGGCCCAGCTGCCGCTGCAAGGCCATCCGGGCGAGGCCTTCCAGTACGGCTACGCCACCGATGTCTTGGGCCGTCTGGTCGAGATCTGGTCCGGCATGCCGCTGGACCGCTTCGTCGCCGAGCGCATCACGGGTCCGCTCAAGCTCGCCGACACCTTCTTCTGGGTGCCGGCCGACAAGGTGCATCGCCTTGCGAACGTCTACGCGCTGGACGCCAAGGGGCAGCTCGCGCTCAGCGAAACCGCCGCCCGCTCCGACTTCGTCAACGGCCCGCGCAAGCTGGTCTCGGGCGGCGCGGGTCTGGTGTCGACCGCCGGCGATTACGCGCGCTTCCTGCAGATGCTGCTGAACGGCGGCCAGCTCGATGGCGTGCGCCTGCTCGCCCCGGTCACCGTGGCCATGATGCAGCGCGAGCACCTGGGCCGGAAGTACGGCGCCGACGGCGAGGGCGCCGGCTTCGGCTTCTGGGTGGCCAGCAGCCCGGGCACGAACAGCGAGCTGGCCAGTCCCGGCGCCTATGGCTGGGGCAGCGCCTACTCGCCGCAATACGTCGTCGACCCGCAGCAGCGCACCGTCTTCGTCTACATGGCCCAGCTGCGCCCGGCCGGCGACAGCACGATCAACCAACGCGTCAAGGTCCTGGCCCGCCAGGCCTTGCTGGAGTAAGGAAGTTTCGACGAGCAGTACCCGCAGTAACAGACCGACTGCCTTGCGGCCCGGCGCCTGACGCGCCACCCGCAACGCCCTGCTGGCGTCTCCGCAGTCCACCCACCTCGATCAACGACACGGAGACTCCATGAACCTGCACTCAATTGGCAGGCGGCTGGGGCGCTGGCTGCTGGCCGGCGCACTCGCAGCCCAAGCCCAAGCGGCCTTCGCCGCCTTCACGCTGACCACGGTCCACGACGGCGGCAACCCGGCGCGGCCCCAGTACATCGTCGACACCGACGCCGGCCTGGTCTTCAAGGTGCGTGCCTACGACAACGGCGGCAGCACGACCTCGGCCGGGGACATCTCCAGCCTGGTCTACAAGGGCCTGGAGTACGCCGACCCGGTGCGCGGCACGCAGCTGAACTCCGGTGCCGACTGGCTCTACACCGGCATCACCGCGGTCGAGGTGAAGGCCGAGGCGGTGGATGCCGCCGGCCATCACACACCGGCCTCGGCGGTCAACAACGGCGTGGTCAACGGCAGCCACTACTTCAAGATCACGCAGACCGTGCGCAGCAACAACGGCGGCGTGCTCACCCACTACTACCTGGTCAAGCGCGGCGATCCCTACATCTACATGGCCACCCACTTCACCGAGCAGCCGACGGTGCATGGCCAGGTTCGCTTCATCGCTCGCGTGCCGATCGCCCGCCTGCCCCATGGCGGTCCGACCGGCGTTCCCGGCGGCGTCGACCCCGACGGCCATTGGTCCGGCGACATCCGTGGCACCAGCGGCGCCATCGAGGCCAGCGACGTGTTCGGCTTCGGCGCTGGTCATGCGCTGGCCGGTCACGCGCGTTCCAAGCACTACGCCAATCGGCGGCTGAAGGACTGGAGCTACTTCGGTGGCACCGGCCCCGGCGTCGGTCTGTGGTTCTACCGCGGCAACAACGAAGGCAACTCCGGCGGTCCCTTCTACCGCTGCCTGCTGCAGCAGATCACCAGCACACACAACGAGCTGACCTATATGGTCAATTACGGCGAGGCGCAGACCGAAGCCTTCCGCCTGGGCGTGCTGAACGACTACACGCTGATGTTCACCGACGGCGCGCCACCCACCGCCAAGCCCGACACCAGCTGGTTCCGCGTGATGAATCTGCTCGGCTATGTGCCGCCCGAGGGCCGTGGCGGCGTGAGCATCGCCGGCCTGGCCGGTCGCGTGCCCGGCTATGCCTATACCTATGGCTTTGCCAATGCGCAGGCGCAGTACTGGGTCGACGCCAGCCCCATCGACGGCCATGCCTTCATCGACGGCATGCTGCCCGGCCAGTACACGATGAGCGTCTACAAGGGCGAGCTCGCGGTGCAGACCCTGCCGGTGACGGTGACGGCAGCCACCAGCTATGCGCTGAACACGGTGGCCATCACCGCCGACCCGAGCAACACGCCGGCGCTGTGGCGGATCGGCGACTGGGACGGCACGCCCAACGAGTTCATCAACGGCGACAAGCTGACCTGGATGCACCCCTCCGATGTCCGCATGGCCTCGTGGAACGTGCCGCCCTTCGTGGTTGGCCTGTCCAGCCCGGCGACGGCCTGGCCGGCCTATCAGTGGAAGGACGTCAACGACGGCCTGCAGATCCGCTTCACGCTGCGCCGCGGTCAGAACACCCAGGCCCTGCGCCTGCGCGTCGGCGTCACCGCCGACTTCAACAGCGCAAGACCGCGCGTGCAGGTCAACTCCTGGCTCAGCGGCATTCCGGCGGCTCCGCCCAAGACGACGCGCAATCTCACCGTCGGCACCTACCGCAGCTTCAACCGCATCTACGAGTTCGACATCCCGGCCAGCCAGCTCGTTGTCGGCAGCAACACCGTCGTCATCAGCGCGGTCAGCGGCACGGCGGGCGCCCGCTTCCTGAGCCCCGGCCTGTCCTTCGACGCCATCGACCTCGTCCCCCTGCCCTGAAGCCATCATGAAACTCACCCACCATTCCCTGATCCTTGCCGGCCTGCTCGCCAGCACCGCTGCGCCGGCCGCCGTCATCCAGACCCTGGGGCAAGGCAGCGCCGTTGAGCAGGCCCAGTACAGCGCCAACTTCGAAACCAACACCGGATTGGCCAGCCCTTGGAGCGAGGGCGGTCTGCTGTTCAGCCACAGCGGCTTCGCCAATGACAACGGCGGCTGCGGCTATGCCGGCGAGTTCTGCGTCGACCTGGACGCGGGCGAGCGCTACAGCGCGGCCTTCAGCGGCAACTACTTCGCCACGGCCGGCATGGACGCCTTCCTTTCCATCCGCAGCGAATCCGCGCCACTGCTCGGCATCGAGTTCGCCGCCGACTCCGGCTACTTGAGCATCCACCTGCTCTGGCAGACCTGGTTGAACGGGGCGATGACCGGCCAGGGCAAGGTCTCGCTGGGAGCGGGCGGGATCGGCGGCGTGATCGGTCTGGCCGATGCCAACGGCTTCGACGAGGTCCGTGTCTACGCCTTCGACAGCGCGAGCGACAACAGCGGCTACAGCGTCGCCGCGATCGACAGCGTGCGGGCCTTCTCCACCCAGGTGCCGGAGCCGGCCTCGCTGGCCCTGGCCGGCTTGGCGTTGGCTGGCCTGGGCATCGCCCGCCGCCGCAGCAGCTAAGGCGATGAAGCGCCGCCGCCCTGCTCTTCGTTCCGCCGGGCGGCGGCTAGTCGCCTTCCGGCTCCACGACAACGACCTTCAAACCCTGCTGCTCCAGCCATTGCACGACCGCATCCGGCGCGCCGCTGTCGGTGATCAAACAGCTCACGCGGTCCAGGCCGCAGAGAACCAGCCCGCTGCGGCGCTCGAACTTCGTGTGGTCGGCGAGCACGACCAGCTTCTCGGCCTGCTGGATCAGCCGCCGCTCGGCCTGCACCAGCAGCGGGTCGGACTCCATCAGACCCAAGGCGGAGAGCCCGTGCGCGCTCATGAACATGGTCGACGCGTAATGGTGCTGGGCGACATCGTTCTCGAAGGGACTGACGATGACGTTCTGCTCGCGGTACACGCTGCCGCCCGGCAGGATGACTTCGTGCTCGCTGCCGCTGAGCAGGCGCTCGGCGAGCAAGAAGGAATTCGTCAGCACGCGCAGACCGCGCGGCGGCAGGTACTCGGCCATCAGAAAGGTCGTCGTGCCGCCGTTGATGATCACCGTGTCGCCGGGCAGGCAAAGCCCGGCCGCGTGACGGGCGATCGCGCGCTTCTCGGCCACCTGGCGGCCGGAGGCGTCGCGAAAAGCCTGGCTGCGCAGGCTGCTGGTCGGCGCCTCCGTGCCACGCGGCAAGCGGCGCGCGCCGCCGCGCAGTCGGATCAGTTGTTGATGGGCCGCCAGCCAGGCCAGGTCGCGGCGCACCGTCGCCGCCGAGGCCGGCAGCCAGGCCATCAGCTCCTCGGCCGTGACCTCGCCCTGCTCGTCGAGCAGCTTCAGCAATCGCTTGTGACGGCGCAGGTTCTTCATCAGGCGCGCACCGTATGCGCAGATCACGCTCAGGTCAATCGGCCGTTGCGCGACAAATGCGCAGCATCTGAGCGTTTGTCATGACGGCTTTGGATCCCCTCGCATTCGGCGCCATTGGTGACGGGCAGCGCCTGGACACGGTTGCTTTGCAGACCGCGCTGGACGCGGCCGCGGCGCGCGGCCTGCCGCTCCGGCTCACGCCGGGGCGAGCCTTCCGCAGCGGCTCGCTATTCCTGAAAAGCGGCACGGTGCTGGAGATCCCGGCCGGCAGCTCGCTGATCGGCTCGACGGATCTGGCCGACTACCCGCTGATCGCGACACGCATCGCCGGCATCGAGATGCGCTGGCCGGCGGCGCTGGTGAACGCGATCAACGCCGAGAGCGTCGTCATTCGTGGTGAGGGCGCTATCGACGGCGATGGCGCCGTCTTCTGGGCCAGCTACTGGGCGCTGCGCGAGGCCTACGAGCCGCGCGGCCTGCGCTGGGCGGCCGACTACGACGCGCAGCGGCCGCGACTCGTGTTGCTGCAGAACGTGCGCGATGCCTTCGTCGGCGGCGGCCTGCTGCTGCGCCGCTCCGGCTTCTGGACCCTGCAGATCCTTTACTCGGAGCAGGTGCGCGTCGATGGCCTGAGCATCCGCAACAACATTGATGGCCGCGGCCCCTCGACCGACGGCGTGGACATCGACTCCTCGCGCCGCGTGCTCGTGCGCCGCGTCGACATCGCCGTCAACGACGACGCCTTCGTCATCAAGGCCGGCCGCGATGCCGACGGCCTGCGCGTGAACCGGCCGACGCGCGACGTGCTGATCGCAGCCTGCCGCGTGCGCGACGGCGCCACCGGCATAGCGTTCGGCAGCGAAACCTCCGGTGGCTTCGAACGCGTGCGCGTGCGTCGCCTGCAGGTCGATGCCGCGGTGCCCGTCGGTGTGCTCATCAAATCGGCCCGCACGCGCGGCGGCTACGGGCGCGGTCTGCGGCTCAGCGATGTGCGCTGCGACGGGGTGGCCGTGCCCCTGCGCATCAGCCTGGACTGGAACCCGGCCTACAGCCTGGCGGTGCTGCCCGAGGCGGAACGGGCGCAGGCACCGGCGCATTGGCTGACGCTCGCCACCGCTGTGCCGCCGCAGCAGGGCCTGATGCGCCTGCAGGACCTGAGCCTGCGCCGACTCGTTGCACGCGGCGCCAAGACCGCCTTCGAGGTCGACGCTGACCCGGCCGCGCCCATAGCCCTGCTGCGCTTCGAGCGCTGCGAGATCGAGGCGGAACAGGGCGGACATCTGCTGGACCTGATGGCTGCGGAGTTCGAGGATTGCGATCTGCGCCTGGGCAGTGCTGTCGTGCTGCATCGCGACGGCGTCGCGCAAGGTCTACCGTCGGTCCGCATCGCCCCCGATCACCCGCGCCGCGACGTATCAAAGCAGCCCATGCATCTGCAAGACATCCTCTAGGAGCCGCTCACCATGATCCCCAACACCGACGCCGCCGGCGTGCAGACCCTGGCCTTCAAGATGCAGCTCAAACCCGGCGTGGTGCCGGAGTACAAGCGCCGCCACGACGAGCTCTGGCCCGAGCTGCAGACGGCGCTGCGCGAGGCCGGCATTGCCGACTACTGGATCTTCCTGGACGAGGCGACGCTCTCGCTGTTCGCCGTCCTCAAGCGCAAGCCCGGCTACCCCTTCGAGCAGCTGCCCACGCTGCCGGTGATGCGCCGCTGGTGGGACTACATGGCGCCGCTGATGGAGGTGGAGCCGGACAACAAGCCGCGGCAGTGGACGCTGCCGCCGCTCTTCCACCTGGCATGAGCTGGATCCTTGCCGCCGCGCTGACGGCAGCCTGGTGCGAGCCGCCGCGCCAGTTGCAGCCCATCGCCGCCGACGCGTTCCGCAACGGCTTGGCCAACTGGCGGCTCGAAGCCGAGGACGCGCGCGCCCTGGTCACGGCGAACGACGGCGTGCTCGACATCCAGACCCCGGCCGGGCTCAGCCTGTGGTGGAACAACAAGCTCGCTGGCGACTACGCGATCCGCTTCACCGCGCTGGCCCTGCCGGCGCCGCAGAGCGCCGGCCCGCATGCCGGCCGGCTCTCGGACCTGAACATGATCTGGAACGCGAGCGAAGCGGACGGCAGCCCGCCACGCGTCCGCAGCGGCAAGTTCAGCGCCTATGACGATCTGCGCGCCTATTACGTCGGCTTCGGTGCGAACGCGAACACGACGACCCGGCTGCGCGTCTACGACGGCGAGCGCCGCCTGCTGGCCGGGTACGCCGACGCCGCCATCGCCGAGGCTGGCGAGCGCGCGATGAACGAGGCCACGCGCCTGCATGCCGGCCAAGCGCTGGCCATCGAGATCGTCTCGACCACCAGGCCGCCGCAGCTGCGCTGGAGCGTCAACGGCCATGCCCTGTTCACCCATGCCGACCCGCAGCCTCGGCTGCAAGGCCATTTCGCGCTGCGCAGCACCGCCAGCCGATTGCAGATCCGCGACTTCCAGATCCTTCAATGCCGATGACGACGATCAAGCGCCTGCTGCTCACCCTGCTGTTCGCCGCCCTGCCGGCGGTAGCCAGCGAGCCCATCCCCAATCCCCTGGTCGCGCAGCGCGCCGACCCCCATGTGCTGCGCCATCACGACGGCTGGTACTACCTGACGGCGACGGTGCCCGAGTACGACCGCCTGGAACTGCGCCGCGCGCGTTCGATCGCCGGCCTGGCCACGGCCGAGCCCAAGACGATCTGGCGCAAGAAGGAACGCGGGGCCATGAGCGCGCACATCTGGGCGCCTGAGCTGCATTTCCTCGACGGTCGCTGGTTCCTCTACTTCAGCGCCAGCGAGGCCAGCGAGATCTGGAAGCTGCGCATCTACGTGCTGGAGAACGCTGCAGCGAACCCGCTCGAAGGCGAGTGGATCGAGAGGGGGCAACTCGACACCGGCTGGGAATCGTTCGCGCTCGATGCGACGGTCTTCGAGCACCGCGGCGCGCGCTACCTGGTCTGGGCGCAGCGCGATCCGGTGGTGAAGAACAACACCGATCTCTACATCGCGCGCATGGCAAGTCCCACCCGGCTGGCCACCCAGGCGGTGATGATTGCCCGCCCCGAGTTCGGCTGGGAGAAGGTCCGCCACCCGGTCAACGAGGCGCCGGCCGCGCTCGTGCGCAACAACCAGGTCTTCATCGCCTACTCGGCCGCCGGCACCGGCGCCGAGTACAGCCTGGGCCTGCTCTGGGCCGATGCCGGCGCCGATCTGCTGGAGCCCAAGTCCTGGCGCAAATCCCCCGGCCCGGTCTTCGTGAGCAGCGCGGAGCATGGCATCTACGGCCCCGGTCACAACAGCTTCGTCGTCGAGCCCGATGGCAGCGTGTTCAACGTCTTCCATGCGCGCAATTACCGCGACATCAAAGGCGACCCGCTGCGCGACCCGAACCGCGCGACGCGCGTGCAGCCCGTCAGCTTCACGGCCGATGGCATGCCGGACTTCGGCGTCCCGGCGCGCGAGAACCGCCAGCCATGAGTCCGACCCCGCTGCTGATCCCGCTGGCCGAGGGCGAGCCGAATCGCCTGGAGGGCGACTGGCCCAACCGGATCTGCAAGCAGATCACGCGGCCCGAGTTGCATGCCTACCTGGCGCCCACGCCGGCCCGGGCCCGCGCCATCGTCTACGCCGGCGGCGGGTACTTGCAGCTGATGCACGACAAGGAGGGCGTCGAGATCGCGCTCTGGCTCAACCGTCTCGGCATCGACGCCTATGTGCTGCTGCACCGCCTGCCCGGCCAGCCAGAGCAAGCCGAGGGCGACAGGGTCTGGCCCTTCGACATCGCCTTGCAGGACGGCCTGCTTGCGCTCGCCCATCTGGCCGGCCTGTCGCCGCTGCCGCTGCTGCATGTCGGCCTGTCGTCGGGCGGCCATCTGGCCGGGGTGATGGCCTGTCAGGGCCCGAGCGCCGGCGCGCTGATCGCCTACGCGCCCCTCAATGCCAACCACCGCGACCACAAGGCCCCGGCCGGCAAGCCCGACTTCCTGCCGCCCGAGAAGCAGGCCTTCTACGACGCCTGGCCGGTCGGCATCGCCAGCGAGCCCCAGGGCCTGCCGCCCTGCCCGATCTTCCTCGCCGTCGCGCTGCACGACGCCATCGTGCCCGTCGATCACGCGCTGAACCTGATCAAGGCGGCGCAGCAGCATGGCCTGGACCTGGAGGCCCATGTCTTCCCCGACGCCCCGCATGGCTTCGCGCTGCGCGAGCTCGCCGGCACGCACGCGCAATGGCCGCAGCTGGCGGCGCGCTGGATCGAGGCCCGCCTATGAACCTAGAGACGGCAGTTGACCGCTTTCTAGGTTGACTCAGGGACGCGGCGCGCGGCCGGCGCCAAACCACTCGCGCAGATCGGGCGGCGGCGCCTCGCGGTCCAGCCGCAGCCAGCCATCGGCGCCAACCTGCAGCTCGGCAACCTGGATCACCGTGCGTTGGTGGTAGCGGTCGTCGACCGCCGCCGCCGCTTCGCCGCCCTGGTGCACGAAGTAGAAGAGAAAGGCACGCCCGTGCTGCACGACCACGCCCGGGTGCTGGCCCTTCGCGCGGTCGGTGGCCTGCGTGCCCGCTTGTTCGAGCAGGCGGGTCGGCTGCGGCTGCCATTGCCTGAGGTCATCGGAGCGCAGCACCTGCAGACCCTTCCAGCGGTCGGCGACCAGCCACCAGCGGTCCTGGAAGCGGAACACCGTCGGCCCCTCGGCGGCGTCGGCGGTGACGGGCTCGGGCTGGCGGGTCCAGGTCCGCAGGTCGGCGCTGTCGGCGGCGAACAGGCGGCTGCCCTGGGCCTCGTCCTTGAACCAGAGCCGCCAGCCGCCCTCAGGCAAGCGGAGCACTGCGGCGTCGATGAGCTTGTCCGAGCCGAGCTCAACCCGGCCCTCGCAGCGCCAGGTGCGCAGATCGCGACTGGTCAGGTGCTCGATACGGCGCGGTCCGCGCCAGTCCCGCTGGACACCGGGCACGATGGTCAGCCACAGGTGGTAGACGCCCTCATGCTCCAGCAGCTCGGGCGCCCAATGGGTCTCACCACCGCATTCGGCCGGGATCCTCAGCTCGGCGACACGCTGCCAGCGATTGCCGTCCTGCGTCGCGGCAATGCCGATGCGCGTGCCATGCACCCAGCTGACGTCCTTGGGGTCGGCCAGCCTCAGGGTCGCGCGGCGGTTCGTGTAGAACATCTCCCAGCGCGCCAGCCCGCGGTTGTAGACCAGCGACGCATCGGCCGCACCGTCGAGGACCGGGTCGCGGTAGAGCGGCTTGGGCGCCGGCTCGGCCAGGGCGCTGCCAACGAGCAGCGCCAGTAGCCATGCCCTCACGGCGCCTCGGCCTGCCAGGCCTCGGGCACGGCGATGACGACGATGTTCATCGCCCGGCCATCGGCGGACAGCATCGCGCTCTGGATCTGGATCTTCTTGCCGTCGGGGCTGAAGCTCGGGTGCGGGTGGTCGCGCGCCGTGTCCTTGTGGCCGCCGCTGAGCAGGCGCATGCGGCCGTTGCGGCGGTCGATCAGGTAGAGATGGCGGGAGAAATCGTCACCCACCGCCCAGCGCCCGTCGGGCGAGCCGTGCACATGCCAGAGCCCGGAGCCGCTGGGCGTCTGGCCGATGATGCGCATCTCGCGCGTGCGCAGGTTGGCGATGCCCAGCCCGGTCGGCCGCTCCCGCGTGCCCGATGGTCCCCAGGCCGCCTCCTGCCCCGGGTTGCGACCTTCCCAGGAGGTCGCATCCTGGGCCTGGCCCTGCACCGGTCGGTGGCCCATGATCGCGAACGCCACCTCGTCCTTGCTGATGATGGCCTCGTGCGTGACCCAGTCGAACTCGGCCTCGGGGAAGACCGGCGCCAGTCCCGTGCCATCGCCCTTCACGGTCCAGGTGCGCTGCGGCGACTTGCCGCCGGTCTCCCAGCTGAACACCAGCTCGCCCGGCTGCCAGGGATTGGCCTGGATGTGGCCGATCTGGAAGCCGACGCTGATCACATGGCGGATCTCGCCGGTCTGGCGGTGCAGCTTGCCGATGCCGGTCGGGCCGGCGCCCATGTTGCGCGGGCCGAAATTCGGCTCGATCTTCGTGCCCTCCTTCAGGTGGCGGGCGGCCGCCGCCTTGCCGATGCGGAAGTACAGCCACTGCCCGTCGGCGTCGAGCGCCGAGTCGCCGTCGGCCTGCCACTCGGCCGGGATGGTGGCGATGACGCGCTGGTAGGCGCTCTCGGTCTGCAGCTGGCCGGCGCGGCTGTCGGCGAACAGACGATCCAGGTCAACCTCGACCGCCTGGCGCGCGCTGCCGCCGCCGGCGGCCATGCGCAGGAACACCAGGCGGTTGGCCCGCTGGTCCAGGTTCAGCATGCCCAGGTAGCCGCCCTCGGTCACCTGCAGCATCTCGCCGCTCGCCTCGTGCACGGCGATGGCGTCGCGGCCGGCGCGGTCGCTGCGGAACACCAGCCATTGCCCGTCGGCCGTCCATTGCGGGTGCGTCGGGTAGATCTTCGAATCGCCGCGCGGCGTCGAGGTCAGGAAGACCAGGGGCAGGCCGCTGACCGGGTCGGGCACGATCTTGCGCTCGGAGGGGAAACGCTGGCCGATCTGCGCGAAGGCGCCAGTGACGGCGAGACTGAGCGCCAGCGCGCCGAGGACCGGCTTGATCATCGAGAACATCAACGGGGCTTTCGTGGTCGGGCTGTGAGGTCGCGCACCGTAGTCGGCCGGCGCCGGTGGCGGAAGCGGGTCGCCCCGCAGGGCAACGCTTCGATCAAGAGCATGAGCGATTCGGTCGGCGGCGCCCCAGTCCCCGCAGGCCGCGTAGCCTTCGCCGCCTGCACCGATCCAGAACGCCGACCCGCCCCGGAGACCCCGTGACCCACCGCCGTGATGCCCTGGCCGCGCTCAGCGCGCTGGCCGCCCTGCCCTTGCTGAACGCCTGCGCGAGCCAGCCAGCCAAGGCCCCGGCGCCGGTGCTGACCGACCCGGTCAGGCCGCCCCTGGTGCTGCCCGAGCCGGCCCAGGCCGCGCTGCCCTCGCTGGTGCTGATCGGCGACTCCACGGTGCGCAACGGCTGGGACGACGGCCAGGGCCGGGGCCCCGTCGGCCAATGGGGCTGGGGCCATGTGCTGGCGCGCCTGATCGATGCGGCGCAGATCAACGTCGTCAACCGCGCCATCGGCGGGCTGAGCAGCCGCACCTACCGGACCGGAGGGCATTGGAATCGCACCCGCGCCTTCATCAAGCGCGGCGATGTGGTGCTGATGCAGTTCGGTCACAACGACAGCAGCGCGATCAACGACAGCAGCCGCGCGCGCGGCACGATCCGCGGTGTCGGCCCCGAGCGGCAGGAGATAGCCAACCTGCTCACCCGGCAGAAGGAGACGGTGTTCAGCTACGGCGAGTACCTGCGCCGCTATGTCGCCGAGATCCGCGCGATCGGCGCCACGCCGGTGATCTGCAGCCCCATCCCGCGCAAGCGTTTCGACGCCAACGGCCAGACGCTGCGCGGCACCGACAGCTACGCGGGCTGGGCGGCGGCGGTCGCGCAGCAGCAGGGCGTCGCCTTCATCGACCTCGACCGCCTGATCGCCGACCGCTACGACGCGCTGGGCCCGTTGGTCGTCGACCAGCTGTTCCCGCGCACCAGCCCCGAGGAGCGCGTGCACCCGAACTGGGCCGGCTCGGCGCTGAACGCGCAGATCGTGCGCGAGCAGCTGCGCGCGCTGAGGCTGCTGCCTGAGACCGCCTTCGAGGTCCCCCAGCCAAAGCTGACCGCGGCGATCCCGCCGGTGCCGCCGATCACGCAGCAGCACGACGCGCGCAAGCCGGCCTTGTTCCTGGTCGGCGACTCGACCGTGCGAAGTGCCGGCCAGAACGGCAACTGGGGCTGGGGCGAGTTCCTCGCGCCGCTGCTCGACACTGAGCGCATCCAGCTCGCCAACCACGCGATTGGCGGGCGCAGCACGCGCACCTTCCTGCGCGAGGGCCGCTGGGCCGCGGTGCGCGACCGCCTGCGACCGGGCGACACGGTGCTGATCCAGTTCGGCCACAACGACGGCGGCCGAGTCGGCGATCCGGGCGCCAAGCAGCGCGGCGTGCTGCCCGGCCTGGGCCCGGAGACCGCAGGGGAAGCGCTGCCCGACGGCCAGCTGGAGACCGTGCACAGCTTCGGCGTCTACCTCAGCCGCTATGTGCGCGACGCCCTCGACGCCGGCGCCGTGCCGGTCATCCTGTCGCCGGTGCCGCACAAGGACCGCTGGGAACGCGAGCGCGACTTCGCCGATATCGCCGCCTGGGGCCAGGCCGTGGCCAAGCGCGAGGGCGCCCTCTACATCGATCTCACCCTGCTCGTCACCGAGGCCTACAAGGGCATCGGCGCCGCGCAGGTGGCAACCCTGTTCGCCGACGCGCGCACGCACACCAACGAGGCCGGCGCCCGGCTCAACGCGAGCTGCGTGATCCAGGGGCTGAAGCAGTTGCCGCAGGCCTGGCTGCTGCCGTTTCTGAAGGCCTGAGGCCGGAACCCGAGCGGCCCGCGCACCGGGCAGGGTCTTGACGCGTCAGGCGGACGGGCCTGCGAGCGGATCCACGCCGCGCCCCAGACTTGCCGCGCGGCCTGGCAGCGGTGTCAATGCCCATGGCTGCTTGGTGCATCGGGGCGGGTGGACGAGTTTGAGTAAAGGGCAGAATGGCAGCGATTGCAGTCATTCGCCGATCGTGCTTGCGGGGTGCAATGTGTCGCGTTCGACAGCCGCCACCCTCTACCGACGCGCTCCACCGCAGTGATTTGCTCGGACTAACGAACCCGAACGCGAACTGTCCAGTTGGGCTTCGCTCCCGCGGTCGTAAAGCTCACCGGCAGGAAGTGCTCGATCACCTCGAAGTTGGTCGTCGCGTGTGGCGTCAACTCCGTACAGGTGTATGAGGCCTCACCCCCGCGCTTCCAAACGGCGAGCGCCAGGGGAAGCGCCCACTGGTCGGCCAGATGCGGGCCCAGCGCCGCTTCGCTTGCCTGGTAGGACCGAACCTCGCTCAAGACCTCCCGTGAGACGTCCTCGGCGCTGACACCTTTTTCGCCAAATGCCGTGAAGACCTCGCTCAGGTTCTCGTGGATCAGAGTCGCCAGAAGCGCGTTGCCAGGCCCTTCGTTCTGGCGACTTGAGCCCTCCCGCAGCTGTTGCTCGCTCCAGCCGAGCCCGGCCCCCAGATGCTGCAACTCACGCTGCGCAACTGAGCGAGACAGCGCCGGCGCAAAGCACTCGGCAAACGCCTCCATTTGAGCACCGCGCTCATTCAGGTCGAAGGGCTGGAGCTGGTCGCCAGCCGGCCAGATCGTGGCCTCCATGTCACCACCGCCAGCCGGGTAGAAGCCCATCCGGCGCAGCTTGAGTTCGGCCCTGGCACCCAGCTTCCGTAGCAGGGGCGCATAGCTGCGCTCCAGGAAGTGGAATGGCGGCGCCATGGGGTTGTGAGTGCCGCCGCCGAGCTGCAAGTGGCTCGGCGCATCGGCCAGCATCAGGGCCGGCCAGACCGTCTGCAGCACCAGCGTGCAGCTTCCCGCCGTACCGACCTTGAAGCTGTAGTCCCCCGCTCGCACGACACCAGGCACGAAGGTCAGCGACTGCGAGCTCAGCTCGGCCCCCTGAACCTCCGCACCGCAGATTTCTGCGGCCGCGTTCACGCACGTCAGGTGCTGGCGCATGAGGCCGGGTTTAGAGCGCCCGGCGCGAATCTTGGTCAGCCTGAAAGGCTGACCGGTGCACATCGACAGTGCCAATGCGGTCCGCAGGACCTGTCCACCGCCCTCACCGATGGAGCCGTCAATATCGATCATGTTGTTCTCTTCTTGTTCTGATTCCCCGTACAGCGGGCGACTGCGCGCAGCTTCAACGTTCGATTGAGGGCACCAGGCCCTCACTCGATCAGCCTTTCACGCAAACCACCTGCTTCAAGGTGTGCACGACTTCCACAAGGTCGCTCTGCGCCGCCATGACGGCGTCGATGTCCTTGTAAGCCATCGGGATCTCGTCGATGACGTCGGCATCTTTGCGGCACTCGACGCCCTCGGTCGCCTTGACCTGATCCTCGACGGTGAACATCTTCTTGGCCTTGGTGCGGCTCATGACGCGGCCTGCGCCGTGGCTGCAGCTCTCGAAGCTCTCCGGGTTGCCCAGGCCGCGAACGATGTAGCTGCGCGCGCCCATGCTGCCCGGGATGATGCCCATCTGGCCGCGCTTGGCGCTCACCGCGCCCTTGCGGGTCACGAACACGTCCTGGCCGAAGTGGCGCTCCTGCTGCACGTAGTTGTGATGGCAGTTCACCGCCTCCACATGCGCCTCGAAGGGCTTGGCGATGACCGATCGCACAGTGGCGATCAGGTTGGTCATCATCACCTCGCGGTTCTTCATCGCGAACTTCTGAGCCCAGGAAACGCCGCGCACGTAGTCACCGAAGTACTGGGCGCCTTCCTCGAAGTAGGCCAGGTCTTTGTCCGGCAGATTGCACTGGTTGCGCTCCGCGTCCTTCTTGGCCAACTCGATGAAGTGGGTTCCGATGGCATTGCCGACGCCACGCGAGCCCGAGTGCAGCATGAACCAGACGAAACCCGCCTCGTCGAGGCAGACCTCGATGAAGTGATTGCCGGTCCCCAGCGTTCCGAGGTGCTTGCGGTTGTTCGTGTTCTTCAGGCGCGGGTGCAACTCGCACAGCGCGTCGAACTCGTCGACCAGCGTGGCCCAGATCTGGTCCACCGTCTCAGGCGGGTTCTCCCAGCTACCCGGGTCACGCCCCCGATGCTTCGGCGCCGAGCCGTGCGGAACGGCCTTCTCGATGGCCGAGCGAAGCGGACCAAGGTTGTCCGGCAGGTCTTCCGCACGCAGCGTGGTCTTCGCAGCCATCATTCCGCAGCCGATGTCCACGCCGACGGCCGCCGGGATGATGGCCTTCAGGGTCGGGATCACCGAGCCGACGGTGGCGCCGATGCCCAGGTGCACGTCTGGCATGGCAGCGATGTGCTTGAACACGATGGGCAGACGAGCCGCGTTGGCTAGCTGCTGACGTGCCTCGTCCTCGACGGGGACGCCCTTGGTCCACATCTTCACCGGCACGCCGCCGGCGACTTCTTCAAGGTTGTAGTTCTGCTTGTTCATGCTTTTCTCCGTCATAAGGAGCGGTGACAAAGGTCGATGAAATCCTCACTCCGCCATCCATTGCTGGACCGGGACTTGAACCCGGGCGCCTCAAGACATCTCCTGAGGCCCGCAGCTTTCGCCACGTGCGTCTACCTGTAGTTCCATCTGCATTCACCGCCAAACTAGCGACGCCTTGCTGCGACAAGGATTGGTGAAACGTCGTGCTCTACCACTGAGCTACGGTCCCCCTGATGTGGGACCGGCGGGACTCGAACCCGCGACACCGAGCTTAGAAGGCTGTAGTTCCACCTGCATTCGCAGCAGGACATCTCAAACAAATATGCGCGACAAGGGGCGGCAAGACGATGCCATGCCGGTTTCCCGGTTGAGGATTCGAACCCCCGGCGTTCCGATGTAGTCCTGCCAGCATTCGCGCTGAAAAACTTCTTGGCCCCCGCGTGGCGACAAACGATTGGTGAGACTTGTTTCGGATGTAGTCCCACCTGCATTCGCCACGCGACGACGGGTGATCTTGGAAGGAGGGTGTCCCAGGCGACGAAAGTTGCAAGAGCGGCCTACGGGTTCTCCGTTGTGGGCTTGCGGACCCACGCGGCCAAGTGCGCTGTACTCCTGCAGGCATTCGCCTGGGACACCATCCAACTCCTGGCTTCGCCGCCCTACTGAGCAGCCAACGCCACTTTCTCGATTTCACCGACCCAGTGCTCGGCGTCCATCTTGCCAGTCGCGAAGTTCGCCACCATGGTGAACACCGCGTCGGAGAAGCCGCCGACATTCAGGATGTCGTGACGCTCTTCCGCCTGCGTGGTCGCGGTCGGCTGGATGTCGATGCACACCAGGCGAGCCTGCGGGTTGCGCAGTTTCAGCACCTCCCACTCGCGCAGGGTCTGCGTCGCACCACGGCGGTTGGCATCCACCCAGGACTCGTTGTCCGAGACCAGGATCACCAGATCCACCGCAGCTCGCTCCTCGTTCAGGAGCGCCAGCGGAGCGCTGCAGTTGGTACCGCCGCCACCGATGCTGGCCAACGCCTGGGCGTTGGTCATCACCGAGTCGCGAGCGTTCAGTGACAGCTTCACCACATCTTGCTCGAACGGCAGTACACGGGCCTGCGGGTTCTTGCGCAGCACCGCAGCGGCCACCAGGGCAGCCACATCGATGCAGCGCACACTGGACGTTGCCGAGCCGCGGTGACCCGTCACGGACGAGCTCATGGAGCCCGACACGTCAGGGCACACCACGACATGACCCGCCAGGCTGGGCACATTGACCAGCGACAGCTCCATCGCATCCTGCAGTGCATCGCGAACCTGCGCCGGCACCGACTCGCCGGCCGCCTTGAAGGCAGCCATCAGCTGGTACGGCATCACACGTGCCTTGGCCACTGCCTGCGCATCGTTCAACTTGGCGGCCACCACCTCGGTCATGCCGGGGACGTCAAACACGCCATGTCGAGCGAAGGTGTTCAGGTTCTGGCGCACCATCTGCCACGAGCCAGCGCGAGCAATCTGGGCCCATTGGGCCGAGCTCAGCGGCAGCGCGGTCAGCATCTGGAACGGCACGTCCGGCACCTCGGCGGCAACGCCCTCCGCGCTTTCACGCTTGAAGCGCTCGAAGGCCTGAGTGATGGGTGGCAGGGCCGCCTCATCCACCGGCTTGCCGATGAGCCATGCGAACCAGGCCGCACGCCATGCCTCTTCAGGCTTGGGGTGAACCATCTTCACCACGTCAGACAGCGAGGGCGTGCTGCCCACGGCGGCGTTCAGCAGTTGCTTCTCCGTGGCGGTCAGCAGCCAGTGTTGGACCAGCTTCTTCGGGCGAGAACCGAGCGACTTGCGGCCCACGGCGCCGCTACGCAGGATTTGCACAAAGTTGCGCAGCATCTTGCCGTTGTCGACGACACGGGAGAACGCCTGGGCGAGCAGGGAAACGTCACGCACAGCCAGGCTGGCCGCCAGCAGTGCGGGCATGTCCTTCATTTGGCCGGACTGGCGACCGTAGATCGCGGTCTTGGCAACGAAAGCAGGCTCCAGCTCCTTGGCCAGGGCCAGCACCTGGTCGAGCTGGTCCTCGGCGTTTGCGTAGAAGGTGCGGCTCACGCAACCCGTGGCGGCCAGCTGCGCCAGCCGATGGCGAGCGCTGAGGGCGTAGGCCGGGGCTCGCTCGGCGTTGCGCGCCGTGGCTGCGGGCAGCAGGGCGCCTTTGATCGTGTGGAAGAGCTGGGTGTTGACCATGAGGATCTCCTCGTTGCATTCAACTTGTTGTTCGTGCCTTTCTCTTTGCAACGGGTGTGCCAGCTCGGCGCCTCATCCTCCAGTTTTCCCGTAAGTTGTTGATTTGGCTTGAGTTCAGCATGAACTAGTGCCTGGCCGCCTTGAATTCATCCTTCAACGGATAGAACGAGACTAGACTTTCAGCTAGTGTTTTAGCTATCTGGATATGGCCAAGAAGAACGTTGTCATTGGATTCCTGGGAACCCAGCTGGACTCCGGCCTGGGTGCAGGGCGTTGGGAGAAGTGGCGTCCGACGATCTCGCTGGTTCAGCACGAGGACGCACTCATCGACCGGCTCGAGCTCCTCTACTCCAGGAAGCACGAGTCCCTGGCCAGGCTGCTGGTGGGCGACATCGCCAATGTCTCGCCAGACACCGTCGTGAATCTGGTGCCCATGGAGGTAGCGGATCCATGGGACTTCGGCGAGATGTATGCCGCCCTCTACGACTGGGCCAGGAGCTACCGCTTCGACCCGTCGCATGAGCAGTACTGGGCCCACATCACCACCGGCACGCACGTCGCCCAGATCTGCATGTTCCTGATGGTCGAGTCGCGCTTCATCCCCGGCGTTCTGCTGCAGACGGCACCGCCCAAGAAGCAGCAGCGAGGCAGCCCGGGGAGCTACACGCTCATTGACCTGGACCTCTCGCGCTACGACGTGCTGGCCCAACGCTTCAGCCAGGCGCAGGCGGAGGCCCTGGACTTTCTGAAGAGCGGCATCCCGACGCGAAACAAGCGCTTCAACGCGCTCATCGAGGAGATCGAGCGGGTGGCCGTTCGGTCGCATGCGCCGATCCTGCTGACGGGTCCCACGGGTGCCGGCAAGTCCCACCTGGCGCGTCGGATGTTCGAGCTCAAGAAGTCACGACATCAGGTCCAGGGCAGCTTTGTCGAGGTGAACTGCGCCACGCTGCGGGGTGACGGTGCGGCGTCGACGCTCTTCGGCCACAAGAAGGGCGCCTTCACGGGGGCAGCGGCAGATCGGGCGGGCCTGCTGAAGACGGCGGACCAGGGCGTCCTGTTCCTGGATGAGATCGGCGAGCTGGGCCTTGACGAGCAAGCCATGCTTCTCAAGGCGGTGGAGGAGAAGCGATTCCTGCCGATGGGCAGCGACCGGGAGGTCAGCAGCGATTTCCAGCTGATCGCGGGAACCAATCGGGATCTGCGAGTTGATGTCGCGCAAGGACGTTTCCGAGAAGACCTTTTCGCACGTATCAACCTCTGGGCGTACACCCTGCCTGGCTTGGCTCAGCGGCCGGAGGACATCGAACCGAATGTCGACCATCTGCTGGCGCAATCCTCGGTTGAGTCGGGTCGCGCCGTGCGATTCAACGTGGAAGCGAAGGCCCGCTACCTTCAGTTCGCTAGGTCCAAGGAGGCGCTATGGACCGGCAACTTCCGCGACCTGCTCTCGAGCGTGACTCGGATGGCGACGCTGGCGGACGGCGGGCGCATTGCAACCTCGCTGGTTGACGCCGAGATCCAGCGGCTCCAGTGGCTTTGGCAGCCATCAGGTGAGTCCCAGGGTTCGGATCTCGGGCTGGACGAACTGCTTCCCGCAGAGACGGCGAAGGATCTGGACCTCTTCGACCGCGTTCAGCTCGAGGCAGTGGTTCGCATCTGCCGTGAGGCAAGGACTCTTTCGGATGCGGGTCGACGACTCTTTGACCGCTCCCGCACCCAGCGCACCGTCATTAACGATGCCGATCGCCTTCGCAAGTACTTGCTGAAGTTCGGGCTGACCTGGGAGCTTGTGCGGTCTTCCCCGTGACACAGGCGACACAAGGAAGTTGGTGCTCGCCGGCGTCAGCAGCCGCTTGCATGACATCCGCTGAGTGACCGCTCCCAGCGGCGGATTCAACCGGTCATCGCAACGCATTCGCTGAATCGCTCAGCTGGCGTTTG
>VFQU01000118.1_pt1 | contig 101200 bp, 101 predicted proteins | sample 3512311 | NCBI WGS metagenome assembly VFQU01 (sample SAMN10412377, study PRJNA504923) | tailings metagenome | isolation source: Relicate 3 Philex TSF3 active mining site | place: Philippines: Tuba, Benguet | collected 2017-08-29
TGCCCTTGTAGGTCGAGAAATAGGTCTGGATGAAGCGCTCGTGGTCGCCATAGACCGTGCGCATCTGGCCGGGCCAGCTATCGATGATGCAGAGATTGCCATCGGCCGCGCCTTCGAGCACCGCGCCTTCATTGTCGACCAGCTGCGGTTGGATGCCGAAAAGCGGCTTCGTCGCCGAACCCGGCTTCAGGTCGGTCACGCCCGGCAGCGGGCTGATCAGGATGCCGCCCGTCTCGGTCTGCCACCAGGTGTCGACGATGGGGATCTTCTTGTTGCCGACGACGCGGTAGTACCACTCCCAGGCTTCCGGATTGATCGGCTCGCCGACCGAGCCGAGAACGCGCAGCGACTTGCGCGAGGTCTTCTTCACCAGCTCCTCGCCGGCGCCCATCAGGGCGCGGATTGCGGTGGGCGCGGTGTAGAAGATGTTGACCTTGTGCTTGTCGATGACTTCCCAGAAGCGGGACGCGGTCGGGTAGTTCGGCACGCCCTCGAACATCAGCGTGGTGGCGCCGTTCGAAAGCGGCCCGTAGACGATGTAGCTGTGGCCCGTGACCCAGCCGACATCGGCCGTGCACCAGTAGATATCGCCCTCGCGGTAGTCGAAGACGTATTCGTGCGTCATCGATGCGTAGACGAGGTAGCCGCCGGTGGTGTGGAGCACGCCCTTCGGCTTGCCCGTCGAGCCGGAGGTATAGAGGATGAAGAGCGCGTCTTCCGCCTTCATCTTCTCCGGCTTGCACTCCGGCTTCGCGACAGCCGTTTCCTCGTGGTACCAGAGGTCACGGCCGTTCGCCCAGCCGACCTTGCCGCCGGTGCGGCGCACGACCAGCACGTTCTTCACCGTCACATGCTGGCGCGCGGCGATGTCGATCGCCTTGTCGGTGTTTTCCTTGAGCGGGATCGGGCGGCCGCCGCGAAGCCCCTCGTCGGCAGTGATGACGAAGGTGGATCCGCAGTCGACGATGCGGCCGGCCAGCGCCTCGGGCGAGAAGCCGCCGAACACCACCGAATGGATCGCGCCGATGCGCGCGCAAGCGAGCATCGCGTAGGTCGCCTCGGGGATCATCGGCATGTAGATGGTGACGCGGTCACCCTTCTTCACGCCGTTCGCCTTCAGCACATTGGCAAGCCGGCAGACGCGCTCGTAGAGCTCGTTATAGGTGATCTTCTTGTCGTCGTAGGGATTGTCGCCTTCCCAGATGATCGCCGTCTGGTCGCCGCGCTTCTTCAGATGCCGGTCGATGCAGTTGTAGGAGACGTTGGTCTGGCCATCCTCAAACCATTTGATCGAGACCTTGCCGGTGAACGAGGTGTTCTTGACCTTGGTGTAGGGCTTGAACCAGTCGATCCGCTTGCCGTGCTTGCCCCAGAACTTCTCGGGGTCCTTGACCGAGTCGCGATACCACTTCTCGTAGGTTTCCCTGTCGATCAGCGCATCCTTCTGCCAGGCTGGCTGAACACGGTGAACCTTCACGTCGGACATGGTGATCCTCTCCCCGGAGCTGTTCTTGATCGGGGCGGCTGAAGCGCCCCCTTGGCGAAGTGGGCGCATTATTATCATCCCGGCTGCACACACAACATTAGACGTTGGGCTGGGCGCGGGATGATGAACGCAGCCTGGCAGCACTCCAAGGCATATGCTGCCAATATATTGATATCGCGAGGAAATTCCTACTTCTTTCGCGTGCGATGCACTAGACGCGAATCGGGGTGCGATGCAAGATCGTCATTGCGGAGGACACTATCGCAACCGGCATGAAGGGGACCTCATGACTGCGCGTGACATGGAACTGATGCTTGAAGGCTACGGGCTGACGACCGCGGAAATCCTCTACCGCATGCCCGACCATCCCTCCCTGATCCAGACATTCGTCTGGCAGACCTACGACCTGGCGCCGAAGTTTCCCGAACTGACGCGCTTCCTCGATTTCTGGCGCACCAGCCTCGACGGCCCGCTCCATTCGGTGCGCTACGTCCACCGCCGGCTGATCTCGGCAGGCGAATGGCGGAACGTGACGGGGGAGCTGATTTTGCACTGACGCTTGGCGGGCCGGGAGGCGTTTGCGCGACCCCCACCCTGTATCCCTCCCCACAAGGGGGAGGGGGTCGTTGGGTGCCGCGATCTCAAGTCATCCGGTCGGGCCAGGCAGAAGCTTGGAGAAATCAGGCCAAGCGTCAGCGAACCCCCCCCTTTGTGGGGAGGGATCGAGGGTGGGGGTCGCGGGACGGTCCAGCAGCGCGAAAGCCGTGACCTAGCCACCGGCCCTTACCGCCCAGTCCGGCAATTCGCCGGGCACCACGCCGAAGAACATCGTCAGGAGCAGGTAGCCGAGGCCGGTCAGGAGTACGAGGGCAACCAGATTGTGCCAGAGGCCCTGCGTCGCCATCTGGGGGATCGTCACGTGGCCGGAGCCGAAGACGAGCGCGTTGGGCGGCGTGGCGACCGGCAGCATGAAGGCCATGGATGCAGCGATGGCGGCCGGTACGGTCAGCATCAGCGGGTTCTCGCCGAGCGACACGGCGAGCGCTGCGAGCAGCGGCAGGAAGGTCGCGGCGGTCGCGGTGTTGGACGTGAACTCGGTGAGGAGCAGCACCACGAGCGAGACCACAGCCACAACCGCGAGGATCGGCAGGACGCCGACGATCGAGCCGAGGCGGTCGCCGATCCACTGGTCGAGACCGGTCGAGACCACGGCTGCGGCAAGGCTAAGGCCACCGCCGAAGAGCAGCAGCACGCCCCATGGCAGGCGCAGCACGTGACGCCATTCGATGAGGGGCCCGCCCTTGCCGTCGCCGGCCGGCACGAGGAAGAGCGCGATCGCCGCGAGGATCGCGATCGCGGTGTCGTTGAGGCCCGGCACGACATCCTGCAGCAGCGTGCGGAAGATCCAGGCGAGCGCCGTGAGGACGAAGATGATGCCGACGCGGATCTGCGGAGCGGTCCAGGCGCCGAGCTTGGCGAGTTCGTCGCGGAAGAGCGCGTCCGCGCCTTCGATCGTACCGCGGTCGAGCCGGATGGTGACGCGCGTCAGAAGCACCCAGCTGATCGCGAGCATCAGGATCGATATCGGAAGGCCGACGATCATCCACTGCGCAAAGCCGATGTCGTAGCCATAGGTCTGGTTGAGCGTGCCGGCCAGAAGCGCGTTGGGTGGCGTGCCGATGAGCGTCGCGACGCCGCCGATCGAGGCCGCGTAGGCGACGCCGAGCAAAAGCGCGAGCGGGAAGTTCGACTTGGTGTTCTCGCCCAGCAGGCCGACGACGGACATCGCCACCGGCAGCATCATGACGACGGTCGCCGTGTTGGACACCCACATCGAGCAGAATGCGGTCGCGATCATGAAGCCGGCGACGATGCGGGCCTGCCCAGTGCCTGTGCGCGATACGACGAGGAGCGCAATGCGGCGATGCAGGTTCCAGCGCTCCATTGCAAGCGCGAGGATGAAGCCGCCCATGAAAAGGAAGATGATCGGGTCGCCATAAGGGCTGGTTGCGGCCGATCCGGAGGTGGCGCCGAGAAGGGGAAAGAGCGCGATCGGCAACAGCGCGGTTGCGGGCACCGGGATCGCCTCGGTGATCCACCAGACGATCATGAGGGCTGCGACCGCGATTACGCGCCAGCCTTCGATGGAAAGACCTTCCGGCGCGGGCAGCATCAGGAGCAGGCCGAACAGCAGGAGCCCCGCGAAGATCGGGACGGGGCGGATGGTAAATCTGTCGAGGCCGGACTTTTCGCTCACGCCTCTTCCTTTCGGGTAATTGAAGAAGCGGCCCCGATACCGGCAGGGCGCCGCCCGATCAACCCAGAATGGTGCCGCGCGTCAGGCGCGGCTGCCGAAGATGGCACTGCCGACGCGCACGCTGGTGGCTCCGAACGCGATCGCGATCTCGTAGTCGCCGGACATGCCCATCGAGAGCTTTTCGACGCCGGCCTCGGTCGCAAGCTTCGCCAGCAGTGCGAAATGCGGGCCGGGGTTCTCGTCGACTGGGGGGATCGCCATCAGGCCTTCGATGGCAAGGCCGTGGACGTCGCGGCAGCGCGTCACGAAGGCGACGGTCTCGCGCGGCGGGATGCCGGCCTTCTGCTCCTCGAGGCCGGTGTTGACCTGCACGTAAAGGCGCGGCGAGCGCCCCTGTTTGGCGATCTCCCTGGCGAGTTCGGCGGCGATCTTTTCGCGGTCAACCGTCTCGATCACGTCGAAGAGCGCGACGGCCTCCTTCGCCTTGTTGGACTGGAGCGGCCCGATCAGGTGGAGGTCGAGATCGGGAAATTCCTCACGCAGGCGCGGCCATTTGCCGAGCGCTTCCTGCACGCGGTTCTCGCCAAAGACGCGCTGGCCGGCGAGGATGACCGGGCGGATCTCGTCGGCCTCGAAGGTCTTGGAGACAGCGACGAGCTCCACTGTCCCGTCGGGTCGCCCGGCTGCCGTTTCAGCGGCGGCGATCTTCGCCCTGACCTCGCCGAGGCGCGAAACGGCGTCGTTCATCCAGTTCCTCCGGAGCATTGGCCACGCAGTTGACGCTTCCCTGAAACCATGGTGAAGGTCCGCGCCAAGAAATTGGCCCCTCACATAAGCTAAACGGACGGCATGGCAACCGAACGCTACAATCCGCGCGCAGCCGAGCCGCGCTGGCAGAAGGCCTGGGACGAAGCCGGGCTCTTTGCGACGAAGAACGACGACCCGCGCGAGAAATACTACGTGCTGGAGATGTTCCCCTATCCGTCGGGGCGCATCCATATGGGTCACGTGCGCAACTACACGATGGGCGACGTCGTCGCACGCTACAAGCGCGCCAAAGGCTTCAACGTGCTTCATCCGATGGGCTGGGACGCCTTCGGCCTGCCGGCCGAGAACGCCGCGCGCGACAACAGGGTCAATCCGCGCGAGTGGACCTACGCCAACATCGAAACGATGAAGGGCCAGCTGAAGACGATGGGGCTCTCGCTCGACTGGGCGCGCGAATTCGCGACCTGCGATCCGAGCTACTATCGCCACCAGCAGAAGATGTTCACCGACTTCTACCGCTCCGGCCTCGTCGAGCGGCGTTCGGCGAAGGTCAACTGGGACCCGGTCGACATGACAGTGCTCGCAAACGAGCAAGTGATCGACGGCAAGGGCTGGCGCTCGGGCGCCGAGGTCGAACTGCGCGACCTGACGCAGTGGTTCTTCAAGATCACCTCGATGGCGCAGGAGCTGCTCGACGGGCTCGACACGCTGCCGCGCTGGCCCGACAAGGTGAAGCTGATGCAGTCCAACTGGATCGGCCGCTCGGAAGGGCTGCAGATCCGCTGGAGGCTCGACCCGGCGACCGCGCCTTCCGGCGAGAGCGAGCTGGAAGTCTACACGACGCGTCCTGACACGCTGTTCGGCGCCTCCTTCATGGCGATCGCGGCGGACCATCCGCTGGCCCGCAAGGCTGCCGAAAACAATCCCGAGCTCGCCGCTTTCATCGAGGAGGTGCGGCGCGGCGGGACGTCGGCTGCGGCACTCGAAACGGCCGAGAAGAAGGGCTTCGACACCGGCATCCGCGTCGTCCATCCGTTCGACGAGAGCTGGACGCTGCCGGTCTACATCGCGAACTTCGTCCTCATGGACTACGGCACGGGCGCGATCTTCGGCTGCCCCTCGGGCGACCAGCGCGACCTCGACTTCGCCAACAAATACGGCCTACCGGTCGTGCCGGTCGTCATGCCGAAGGATGCCGACCAGGCAAGTTTCGTCGTCACCGACGAGGCCTTTACCGGCGACGGCGTGATGATCAATTCGCGCTTCTTAGACGGGATGAGCCCGGCGGACGCGTTCGAGGCAGTGGCGAGCCGTCTGGAAGCGACGGAATTCGGCGGCCGGCCGCAGGGCCAGCGCAAGGTGCAGTTCCGCCTGCGCGACTGGCTGATCTCGCGCCAGCGCTACTGGGGCTGTCCGATCCCGATCATCCATTGCGAGGCCTGCGGCGCGGTGCCGGTGCCCGACGATCAGCTGCCGGTGGAGCTGCCCTCGGACGTCAGCTTCGACAAGCCGGGCAATCCGCTCGACCATCACCCGACCTGGAAGCACGCCAAGTGCCCATCCTGCGGCGGCGACGCGCGGCGCGACACCGACACGATGGACACGTTCGTGGACTCGTCCTGGTATTTCGCGCGCTTCACAGATCCGTGGAACGAGACGGCTCCGACGACGCTGTCGGTCGTCGACGGACCCAGGGGATGGCTGCCGGTCAACCAGTATATCGGCGGCATCGAGCACGCGATCCTGCACCTGCTCTATTCGCGCTTCTTCGCCCGAGCGATGAAGGCGACGGGGCACCTCAACACCGTCGAGGAGCCGTTCGAAGGCCTGTTCACGCAAGGCATGGTCGTTCACGAGACCTACAAGGGTTCCTCGGGCTTCGTCACGCCTGCGGAAGTGCGGGTCGAGGAAACCGACGGCGTGCGCCGCGCGACCCTGATCAGGACCGGCGAGGAAGTCGCGGTCGGCCCGATCGAGAAGATGTCGAAGTCGAAGAAGAACGTGGTCGACCCCGACGACATCATCGCGAGCTACGGCGCCGACACGGCGCGCTGGTTCATGCTGTCGGATTCGCCGCCCGAACGCGACGTGATCTGGACCGAAGCCGGCGTCGAGGGCGCGCACCGCTTCGTCCAGCGCGTCTGGCGCCTGGTCAACGAGGCCGCGCCGCACGTTGCCGGCGCGACAGCTGCGGCGGCGACGTCGGGCGAAGGAGCTGCGCTCTCCAAGGCGGCGCACAAGACGGTGAAGGCGGTCGGCGAGGATATCGAGCGGCTGTCCTTCAACAAGGCCGTGGCTCGGCTCTACGAGCTCGTCAACACGATCGCGCCGCTTGCCCAGAAGGCGAACAGCGATGCCGCGCTCAAGGGCGCGCTGCGCGAGGCGCTGGAGATGCTCGTCACCATGCTGGCGCCGATGATGCCGCATCTGGCCGAAGAGTGCTGGTCGGTGCTGGGCGGCGCGGGAATGGTCGCGAATCAGCCCTGGCCGGCGTTCGATCAGGCCCTCGTCGTCGATGACGAGGTCGTCATGCCGGTGCAGATCAACGGCAAGAAGCGCGGTGATTTGACAATTGCGCGCGAGGCGGATCAATCTGCCGTCGAGGCAGCTGCGCTTGCGCTGGACTTTGTCCAGAAGGCGCTGGAGGGGCGGGTGCCGCGCAAAGTCGTCGTGGTGCCCCAGAGGATCGTCAATGTCGTCGTCTAGCGTTCAGTCCACACGCTTCGGCATCCGCGCGGGCGTCGCGCTCGCTGCCGCGCTCGGCGTGGCGAGCGGCTGCACCGTGCAGCCTCTCTATTCGACGCCGACGGCCACGGCCGCCTACGCGGCAGGTCCCGGGCAGCTGCTGTCCACCGTTTCAATCGAACCGGTCAGCACGCGCGTCTCGCAGGAAGTGCGCAACCAGCTCATCTTCCTGATGAGCGGCGGGGCCGGTGAGCCCGCCGATCCGCGCTTCACGGTCAAGCTCAGCATCATCGAGCGCGACAGCGCGGCGACGACGGTGCCGGTCGGCACCAACGAGGATTCGCCGACCTCGGCGATCTACTCGATCGATGCCGCCTACAACGTCATGGACGCACAGTCAGGCCTCGCGATCTCGGCGGGGCGTCGGACGATCTCGTCGGCCTATGACGTCCCGCGCCAGGAATTCGCGGCCCTGCGTGCCCGGCGCGACGCGCAGAACCGCGCCGCACGCGAAATCGCCGAATTGCTGCGCCTGGCTATCGCCCAGGACCTTTCCCGCATCTGACCCGACAGCCCGCTTCGGTCAGCGCGGAACCGCCTTCTGGCGGAGGCGTTTAGCGATGTCACGATGCCGTCACGCGCATCGGTCATGGAGTGGGGACGGAGCCCGTTTCGAATGCACACCCGGGAGCGACCGTTGACCCTCGCTGCGGTTCTTCTTGGCTATCGTGCCACGCCTGACCTGTCCCGCGCACACATCGTCGACCAGATGATTGCCGAGCGGGCGCAAAGACTTACATCCCATATTACCTGGCCGATCCTGCGCCCCGTCGCCTATCGCGCACTGCATTACCGCCGCGCCGTCGCGATGGCCGACGATATCGCGCCGCTGCCCGGCGCGGAGGCAATGGAATATCTGAGCCGGCTTCTGGCGCTGCAGCTCGAAGTTATCGGCGCCGATCGCCTGCCGCGCGAAGGCGGGTTCATCCTCGCGCCGTCGCATCCGACCGGCATCGCCGACGGCATTGCCGTGTTCGATTTCCTCAAGACCATCCGCCCCGACATGGCGATCTTCGCCAATCGTGATGCACTGCGCGTCGCGCCCGGCTTCCGCGACCTCATTATTCCGGTCGAATGGCGGGCCGGGCAGAAGACGCATTCGAAGAGCCGTGACACGCTGGAGGCAACCGCAAAGGCGTTCTCGTCGGAAAAGGCGGTCGTGCTTTTTCCGTCCGGACGCATTGCCTACTGGACCAGGGACGGGCTGACCGAGCGGCCGTGGCAGGCTTCGGTCGTCGCGCTGGCACGGCGCTTCGGCGTGCCGGTGGTGCCGCTCAACATCCAGTCCCGCAATTCGGGCCTGTTCTACCTCCTGTCGCGGTTTTCGACCGAGCTGCGGGACATGACGGTGTTCCACGAGCTTCTGAACAAGACCGGCGCGGGCTTCCGCATGACGGCGGGGACGCCGATCGCGCCGTCGAGCCTCGAGGGCGACGCGGCGGACGTGGCATCCAGATTGCAGGCGCATACGGTGACGGCGCTGGCTACCGATCCGGACGCGCGGTTCGGCTGATCAGGAAGCGGTGACCGGCCCCACAGGCAGTCGCTGGCCAAGCGCGGCGCCGTCGGGCGCAAGCGACGGAACGTCTGCCACGATCACGCGGTTTCGGCCGGCGCGCTTGGCCTCGTAGAGCTTGCGGTCGGCCACCGCGAAGATCGCGCGGTAGCAGAGATTATCCGTAAAGATCGCGCAGCCGGTGCTGACCGTGAGCTCGTATCGACCGGTGGCGTGTGCCCTGGCGGCAGTCTCGACGGCGCTTGCGATCCGGTTTGCGATTTCCTCGGCCTTGCCCGCACTGGCGTCCGGCAGGAGCACGCCGAACTCCTCGCCGCCCAGGCGTCCGACGACGTCGCTTGCCCGCACGGAGGATCTGACGGCCGAGGCGATCAGCTGCAGCGCTTCATCGCCTTCCTGATGCCCGAAGCGGTCGTTGATCGACTTGAAGCAGTCGGCATCCAGAATGAGGAAGGCGCCACCCGTCGCATCGCGAGCGCGGCGGCGGTTGGCGAGCCAGTCCGAGACCGAGGCGGTGAAGGCGCCGCGGTTGAGGCAGCCGGTCAGCGCGTCCCGCGACGCGATGTCGCCCAGCCGGTGATTGGCAATCGCCAGCTCGCGCAGCTTGAGCGTGAGATAGAAGAAGAGCGGCCCTGCGAGGATAATGGGCAGGACGGTCGCACTCACCATGCCGAGCAGGAAGATCTCGATCCCGTGGCTCCAGAAGAGCGCGGCGTTAAAGGCGATTGCCACCGACAGGCAGCCGATCGTTCCCAGGATCGTCCATCGTGCCAGCTGGCGCCTGGCGCGCGGCGACATGACCGCGCCTAATGCCACCTTGTCCTGCATCCCTGGCCGACCCTCCCGAAAGCCACGTCCTGCGGTTGTAGTGAGTGCAACTAAACAATGGGTTTAGATTTCGCTGGAGACTTGCGCTCGGAGGCCCACTCCGGCATCAAAGCCGCCTCCCGGCTTTACAAGCTTGCGCTCGATGGCCCAGTATCGCCGCCAATCCGGGCCGATCTGCTCCGGGCCAAGCCAAAAAGACCGGGAACGTTCAACGGGAGAGTACACCGCATGACATCCAATATCCGAAAGCTGTTCGCCGCATCCGTCGCTGGCGCCGCACTTCTGGCAGCCTCCTCGGCCGCGCAGGCGCAGGAGATCAAGCTCGGCATCATCCTGGGCTTCACCGGCCCGCTCGAAACCATTACGCCCGGCATGGGCGGCAGCGCAGAGCTCGCCTGGAACGAGGTCAACGAGAGCGGTCTGCTCCTCGACGGCCAGACGATCACCGCCGTGCGCGCCGATTCCACCTGCATCGACAACGCCGCTGCACAGGCTTCGGCAGAGCGCCTCGTCTCGACCGAGAACGTGGCCGCCATCATGGGCGCCGACTGCTCGGGCGTCACGATCGGTATCGCAAATAACGTCGCGGTTCCGAACGGCGTCGTGATGATCTCGCCGTCGGCCACCTCGCCGGCGCTGACCGACATCGCCGACAACGACTACTTCTTCCGCACCGCACCGTCGGATGCGCGCCAGGGCGAGATCCTGACCGAAGTCGTCCAGTCGAACGACATCACCAGCGTCGCCGTGTCCTACACCAACAACGACTACGGCAAGGGCCTGTCGGATGCCTTCGTCGCGGCCTTCGAGGCTGCCGGCGGCACGGTCACGATCAACGCCCCGCATGAAGACGGCCGCGGCGACTATTCTGCCGAAGTAGGTGCGCTGGCAGCAGCCGGCGGCGATGCGCTCGTCGTGCTCGGTTATGTCGACCAGGGCGGCGTCGGCATCATCCGCTCGGCCGTCGATACCGGAGCGTTCGACCGCTTCGTGCTCGGTGACGGCATGTACGGCCAGAGCCTGATCGACGCGATCGGCGACGATCTCGAAGGCACGATCGGCGTCATCCCGGGCGCGGAGGGCGAAGGCTCGACCGCATTCGCGACCGTCGCGGAGGCCGGTGGCATCGACCCGACCGGTTCATACACGGGCGAGAGCTACGACGCGGCCGCGCTGATCGCGCTGGCGATCCAGAAGGCAGGCTCGGCCGACCGCACCGCGATCCGCGACGCGATCCTCGACGTCGCCAACGGCCCCGGCGAGCCGATCCTGCCGGGCGAACTCGCCAAGGGCCTGCAGATCCTCAAGGACGGCGGCGATGTCGACTATGTCGGTGCGACCAATGTCGAGCTGATCGGACCCGGCGAAGCCTCCGGCACCTACCGCGAATACGTGGTCGAGGGCGGTGCGTTCAAGACGGTCCAGTTCCGCTAAAACCGCACTGAAGCCGAAGACTGCGACAGCCCGGCCCTTTACGGGGCCGGGCTGTTGCCATAAACGGCCCGGCAAAGACCGGGGAAGCGGGTCTCAGCCAAAGATGGCGGGGCACGCTCAAGACCAGAAACAGACATGCATTGCGACAGGCCGCGAGGCCGTCGCGAGAGCGCCTGCACAACAGGAGCCTTCATGATCCGTGTCGAGGATCTGCATATGCATTTCGGCGGCATCCACGCCGTCGACGGCGCGTCGATCGAGATCGCCAAGGGCACGATCACGGGCCTGATCGGCCCGAACGGCGCCGGCAAGACGACCCTGTTCAACGTCATCGCAGGGCATTACCGGCCGACATCGGGCCGCGTCTTCCTCGACGGCGAGGACATCACGGGGCTCGCGCCGCACCAGCTCTTCGGAAAGGGGCTGCTCCGCACCTTCCAGATCGCGCACGAGTTCTCGACGCTGTCGGTGCGCGACAATCTGATGATGGTGCCGGGCGGCCAGCCGGGCGAAAGCCTCGTCGACGTGTGGCTGCGCCCCTCCAGGGTGCGCGAGCGCGAGGACGAGGTGCGCGCACGCGCCGAGGACGTGATCGACTTTCTCGAAATCCGCCACGTCGCCGACGAGCGCGCGGGCAATCTCTCCGGCGGCCAGAAGAAGCTCCTGGAGCTCGGCCGCACGATGATGGTCGACGCCAAGATCGTCTTCCTCGACGAGGTCGGCGCGGGCGTGAACCGCACGCTCCTCAACACGCTCGGCGACGCGATCCTGCGGCTCAACCGCGAGCGCGGCTACACCTTCTGCATGATCGAGCACGACATGGATTTCATCGCCCGGCTCTGCGACCCGGTCATCGTGATGGCCGAAGGAAAGGTGCTGACGCAAGGCACGGCGGCCGAGGTGAAGGCGAACGAGCAGGTGATCGAGGCCTATCTCGGCACTGGTCTGCGCGAACGGCCGGCGCGCAGGAAGGTGACGGCATGAGCTTCCTCATCGGCGAAGCGATGACGGGCGGCTATGGCGGCGCCGACATCCTGCATTCCTGCACGATCGCGGTCGAGCGGGGCGAGATCGCCGTCATCGTCGGACCGAACGGTGCCGGCAAGTCCACCGCGATGAAGGCGATGTTCGGCATGCTCGGCCTGCGCCAGGGCCATGTGCGGCTCGACGGCACCGACATCACGGCGATGACGCCGCAGGATCGCGTGAAGGCCGGCATGGGCTTCGTGCCGCAGACGAGCAACGTGTTCGTGACCATGACCGTCCAGGAAAACCTGGAGATGGGCGCCTACATCCGCAACGACGATTTCACCGGCACCATGGAGCAGGTCTTCGAACTGTTCCCGATCCTCAAGCAGAAGCGCCGGCAGCCGGCAGGCGAGCTTTCGGGCGGCCAGCGCCAGCAGGTCGCGGTGGGCCGGGCGTTGATGACGCAGCCGAAGGTGCTGATGCTCGACGAACCGACGGCGGGCGTCTCGCCGATCGTAATGGACGAACTCTTCGACCGCATCCTGGACGTGGCGGCCACCGGCATCGCGATCCTGATGGTCGAGCAGAATGCGCGCCAGGCGCTCAACATCGCCGATCGCGGCTATGTGCTTGTCCAGGGCCGCAACGCCTTTACCGACACCGGGGAGGCGCTGCTCGCCAATCCGGAAGTCCGCGCATCGTTCCTGGGAGGCTGAGCGATGACGGATTTCCTCAACGCCATCGTGCTCTTCGCCAATTTCGTCTTCCTGCCGGGGCTCGCCTATGGCGCGCAGCTGGCGCTCGGCGCACTTGGCGTCACGCTCGTCTTCGGCATCCTGCGCTTCGCCAATTTCGCCCATGGCGACCTGATGGCCTTCGGCACGATGGTGACGATCCTCGTCACCTGGTGGATGCAGGAGGCGGGCATCACCTTCGGGCCGGTGCCGACGGCGCTCTTCGCCATGCCTGTCGGCATCGCCGCAGCCGTCCTTGCCGCACTCTTCACCGACCGCGCCGTCTTCCGCTTCTACCGCGTCAAGCGGTCGGCCCCGATCGTGCTCGTCATGGCGTCGGTCGGCGTGATGTTCATGTTCAACGGCATCGTGCGCCTGATCATCGGGCCCGACGATCAGCGCTTTGCCGATGGCGAGCGCTTCCTGATCACGGTGCGCGGCTTTCGCGACTTCACCGGGCTCGACGAGGGGTTGGCGCTGCGCGTTCCGGTGGCGATCACCATCGTGGTCGCGGTCGTGGTCGTCACCGCTCTGTTCCTGTTCCTGCAGCGCTCGCGCATGGGCAAGGCGATGCGCGCCTACTCCGACAATGAGGACCTCGCGCTTCTCTCCGGCATCAGCCCGGACAAGGTCGTCGCCGTCACCTGGATCATCGCGGCTTCGCTCGCGACGATCGCGGGCGTGCTCTACGGCCTCGACAAGAGCTTCCGGCCCTTCACCTACTTCCAGCTGCTGCTGCCGATCTTCGCGGCGGCAATCGTCGGCGGCATCGGGCAGCCATTGGGCGCGATCGCCGGCGGCTTCGTCGTGGCCTTCTCGGAGGTAACGCTGACCTATGCCTACAAACGGGTCCTCGAATATCTCGGCTTCGCACCCGACGGGCTCGTGCAGCTCCTCTCCACCGAATACAAGTTCGCGATCTCCTTCGTGATCCTGGTGCTGGTGCTGCTGATCCGACCTACGGGCATCTTCAAGGGGAGGGTGCTATGAGCCAGGCCCCGCGCATCATCGTACTCTATGCGGCCATGGCGGCTCTGCTCGTCGCCGTCGGCCTCATGCAGAGCTGGTCGCTCAGCCTCACCATCCTCAACCTCTGCCTGATCTCGGCGATCATGGCGCTCGGCGTGAACATGCAGTGGGGCTATGCCGGGCTGTTCAATGTCGGCATCATGGGCTTCGCGGCGCTCGGCGGCGTTGCGGCGGTGCTGACCTCCATGCCGCCCGTGCCGGGTGCCTGGAATGCAGGCGGCACCGGCATCGGCGTTTCCTTCCTGCTCTTCGTCGGCACGATCGGTGCGATCGTCTTCGTGCGCAGCCGGACGCGGGGCAAGCTGCGGCTGTGGGCAAGCATCCTCGTCGCGATCGTCGGCTATTTCGTCATCCGCACCGTCTATGACCCGGCGGTCAACGCCATCGAGAGCTTCGACGCGGCGCGCACCGGCTATCTCGGCGGCGCGGGCCTGCCGGTGATCTTCTCCTGGATCGTCGGTGGCGTGTTCGCGGCCGCGGCCGCATGGGTCGTCGCCAAGATCGCGCTCGGGCTGCGCTCCGATTATCTGGCGATCGCGACGCTCGGCATCTCGGAGATCATCCTCGCCGTCCTGCGCAACGAGGAATGGCTGACGCGCGGCGTGAAGAACGTGTCGGGCCTGCCGCGCCCGGTGCCCTTCGAGGTCGAGTTGCAGCAGGCGCCCTGGTTCCTGGAGCTTTCGGCCAGCCTGGGCATGAACCCGGTTTCGTTTTCCGGCATCTATGTCCGCCTCTCCTACGCAATCCTGTTTGCGATCGTGCTCGTCATCATCATGTGGCTGGCCGAGCGGGCGCTGAACTCGCCGTGGGGCCGCATGATGCGGGCGATCCGCGACAATCGCGATGCGGCCGCCGCCATGGGCAAGGACGTGACCGGCCGGCACCTGCAGGTCTTCGTGCTGGGCTCGGCCGTCGTCGGCATTGCGGGCGCGATGCTCACCACGCTCGACGGGCAGTTCACGCCCGGCCAGTACAATCCACTGCGCTACACCTTCCTGATCTGGGTGATGGTGATCGTCGGCGGGTCGGGCAACAATTGGGGCGCGGTCCTGGGCGGCTTCCTGATCTGGTTCATCTGGGTCGAGGCGGAGCCCGTCGGTACCTATGTCATGAGCCTGATCACGTCCGGCTTCGGCACCGACAGCGCGATCCGGCTGAGGCTGCTCGATGCTGCTCCCTACATGCGGCCGCTGATGATGGGGCTGATCCTGCTCCTCGTGCTGCGTTTTGCGCCGCGCGGGCTCATCCCCGAACGCGGCGGACCGGGCCTTCGCTGAAGGCCCGGCGACGTCGGGTAGCCCAATGCCCGGACTTGCCGTTACGGCAAGTCCGGGCTAGCGTGATCTCGGGAACTCCTCGAAAAGGGCGCGGATCGACCACTTGAGCGGCTGCAAACCGCCATAGTGGCAAGCTCCCTTGAAAGGAAGCCTGACGCGGCGGTTCGTTCTGCGAGCCGCCCGGTGGGCGACGGGCGATCGCGGCGGCGTCGGGGGCCGCGCGATCGATGGGGCTTGGGGCCGGCCTCTCTGCCGGACCCAGGTACAGACCGACCGGACGTGTTCCGGCGGCGCTCCGTGCGGCAGGAGCGACACGTACACTGGCAAATGGAGAAAGGTCTGCAATGAGAAAGCTCGTTATAGCGACGGCGCTCGCCGTCAGTACCCTGTTCGTCCAATCCACCCTGGCGCAGGACACCAATGCGCTCACGCCTGCCCAGCAGGCGGAAGCGCAGGCGATCCTGGAAACGGCCCGCAATCTCGCCAATTACGGTGAGACGCGCAGCGACGCGCTGGCGCTGGTGATGGCGGCCAAGATGATGACCGACGTTCCCGGCCGCGTCCTTGCCGATGGCGAGGAAGGCGGACAGGGTTCGACCTTCGACGTCGACGGCCTCCTGACCAAGGCCGCCGAACTCGCGCCCGACAATGCGACCATCACCGAGCTGTCGGCCGAGGTGCGCGCCAAGGCCGAGGAAGCGTCGCGGGCGGTCTGCTACTGGGAGTACTACTGCTACGGCGGCTGGTGCCAATACTACTACGCCTGCTTCTAAGACGGCGTACCGGCATGCATCGCGCGCCCCGGAGCTTCGGCTTCGGGGCGTGTCGCGTTTAGGGCGTCGCTATCGCCGCCGAAATCAGAGCCTTGGCATCCTCGCTTGCCCATTCGGCGGGGCCGTTCATGTGGCCGAGCAGGCAGCCCTCGTCATCGACGAGCAGCGTGACCGGCAATCCGATGGCGAGGTTGCGGCGGCGCAGCTCGTTGAAGAGGCCCATCGAGGCATCGCGGTAATAGGCGAGGTCGGCCACGCCGATCTCTTTAAGAAAGGCCTGCGGCTTCTCGTCGGTGCCAGTGTCGATGTTGACGGCGACGACCTCGAAGTCCTCGCCGCCCATATCAGCCTGCAACTGGTCGAGCGCTGGCATCTCCTCGCGGCACGGCGCGCACCAGGTCGCCCAGAGATTGATCAGGAGCGTCTTGCCGGACAGATCGGCAAGCGTCATCGGCGCGCCGTCAGGAGCGTTGAAGGCGAGGTCGCCGAGCGGTCGCGACGGATCGGCCGGCAGCATCGCTGCGACCTCGCCGCCGATCGCCTGATCGACGCGCGCGATCGCTTCCTCGCGGGCGGGGCAGGAGGCATCCGTGCCGGCCGTGGCCAGCGCCGTGTTGCCAGACTGCGTCGCCATCACGTATACGCCCAACGCCCCGATCGCCATGCCGGCAACGGCCGCGAGCGCGATGATCTTCAGGGCGGGACGCTTCATTCCTGCGTTCGACATTCCAGTCTCTCTTCGGGGGCCGCGTACCATGACCAGCCGCGACAAGGCCAGCAACGAGATGTGGGGCGGACGTTTCGCCTCAGGGCCGGATGCACTGATGGAGGCGATTAATGCCTCGATCTCGTTCGACAAGAAGCTCTACGCCCAGGACATCCGTGCCTCGAAGGCCCATGCCCATATGCTTGCGCAAACCGGCATAATCGCGGCGGACGATCAAGCGAAGATCGATCGCGGGCTCGACACGATCCTGTCAGAGATCGAAGCCGGCACCTTCACCTTCAAGAGCTCGCTTGAAGACATTCACATGAATGTCGAGGCCCGGCTGGCAGAGCTGATCGGCGCGTCGGCAGGGCGCCTGCATACGGCGCGCTCGCGCAACGACCAGGTGGCGACCGACTTCCGCCTCTGGGTGAAGGAAGAGATGCAGCGGGTCGCCCGCCAACTCACGGTTCTCATCGAGGCCTTCCTCGCAAAGGCCGAGGAGCATGCCGGCACGCTGATGCCAGGCTTCACGCATCTGCAGAGCGCGCAGCCGGTGACCTTCGGCCATCACTGCATGGCCTATGTCGAGATGTTCGGCCGCGATCTGTCGCGCGTTGAGGATGCGATCGAGCGCCTGGACGAGTCGCCGCTCGGAGCTGCGGCGCTGGCCGGCACCGGGTTTCCGATCGACCGGCACATGACGGCGGCCGCGCTCGGCTTCCGCGAGCCGACGCGCAATTCGATCGACACCGTCTCGGACCGCGATTTCGCGCTGGAGCTGCTGTCGATCGCGTCGATCTGCGCCACGCATCTGTCGCGGCTGGCGGAGGAGATCGTGATCTGGTCGACGCCGCAATTCGGCTTCGTGCGCCTGTCGGACGCGTTTTCGACCGGCTCCTCGATCATGCCGCAGAAGAAGAACCCGGACGCCGCCGAACTGGTGCGCGCCAAGACCGGGCGCATCAACGGCCATCTGATCGGGCTCCTGACCGTCATGAAGGGCCTGCCGCTCGCCTATTCGAAGGACATGCAGGAAGACAAGGAGGCCGTGTTCGACGCGGCCGAAACGCTCGACCTGATGCTGGCCGCGATGACCGGCATGGTGCGCGACATGACGGTCCAGACGGCGGCCATGAAGAAGGCGGCCTCATCCGGCTATTCGACCGCGACCGACCTCGCCGACTGGCTGGTGCGCGAGGCGGGCCTGCCGTTCCGCGAGGCGCATCACGCGACGGGACGCGCCGTGGCGCTTGCCGAAGAGCGCAAGCTGCCGCTTGAACGGCTGCCGCTCGACGACCTCAAAGCGATCAATGCGGCGATCACCGAGGACGTCTATTCGGTGCTGTCGGTGGCAAGCTCGGTAAAGAGCCGCAAATCCTATGGCGGCACGGCGCCAGCGGAAGTCCGCCGCCAGATCCGCTACTGGCAGAAGCGTCTGAAACGGCGTGCAAGCGGCGCGAAAACACGCTAGTCAGGATCATCATGCTAAGGGCAGGAACGGACGTCATGGGCGCAGGCACGGTTGCACGCACACTCATCATCCTGGTGGCAGTCGGCCTCGTGACGACGGCCTGCGGCCGCCGCGGCGATCTGCTTACGCCGACGCAGGCTGCCGAGGAGGCACGGCGCGGACCTTCGACCGGCCCGCTGCCGCGCGACACGCCGCCGCCGCCGCCCGTGCCGGACCGTCCCTTCGTGCTCGACGGGCTGCTCTAGTTCCTTGACGTACCGCGTTTCCGGACGGTGAACCGGTATCCACTTCACCTGGAAACGCTTTAAGGCAGCAAGCAGAGACCCATGAACCATTTCGAGTATCGCGACGGCGTCCTGCATGCCGAGGGCGTGCCGGTGCCGCAAATCGCGGCTGCCGTCGGAACGCCGTTCTATCTCTATTCGACGGCAACCCTGACCCGGCACTTCCGCGTCTTCGCGGACGCCTTCAAGGCGCTCGACGCGACCATCTGCTACGCGCTCAAGGCTAATTCCAACCAGGCAGTGATCGCGACGCTGGCAAGGCTAGGCGCGGGCGCTGACGTCGTCTCCGGCGGCGAACTGAAGCGCGCGCTCGCTGCCGGCATTCCGCCCGAGAAGATCGTGTTTTCCGGCGTGGGCAAGACGGTCGCCGAGATGGACCTCGCGCTGTCCCACGGCATCCGCTGCTTCAACGTCGAATCCGAGCCGGAGCTCGAACAGCTGTCCGCGCGCGCGGTCGCGGCGGGGCGGATGGCGCCCGTCTCTCTGCGCATCAACCCGGATGTCGACGCGCGCACGCATGCCAAGATTTCGACCGGCAAGGCCGAGAACAAGTTCGGCATTCCGCTTGCGCGGGCACGCGACGCGTACCGCCGCGCCGCCTCGCTGCCGGGGCTGAAGGTCACCGGCGTCGATATGCATATCGGCAGCCAGATCACCGATCTCGAGCCGTTCGACAACGCGTTCCAGCTGCTGGCCGAACTGGCCGAGGCTTTGAAGGCGGACGGGCACCAGCTCTCGCATGTCGATGTCGGCGGCGGGCTCGGCATCCCCTATCGCTTCGACAACGACCCGCCACCGCTGCCGGAGCGCTATGCGGAGACGGTGGTAAGGCGGCTCGGCGGGCTGGGGCTCAAGGTGTTCTTCGAGCCCGGCCGGCTGATCGTCGGCAATGCGGGCATTCTCGTTTCTTCCGTCATCTTCCTGAAGGAAGGCGAGGCGAAGAACTTCCTCATCGTCGACGCGGCCATGAACGACCTCATCCGCCCGACGCTCTATGACGCGCACCACGACATTCGACCGGTGCTCCTGCCCGAGATCGAGCATGCCCGCATGAAGGCGGATGTCGTCGGACCGGTCTGCGAGACCGGCGACTATCTGGCGCTTTCGCGCGACCTGCCGCGCATGGGGCCGGGCGACCTCGTCGCCGTCATGACGGCCGGTGCCTATGGCGCGGTGCAGGCCGGCACCTACAATACGCGGCCGCTGATCCCGGAAGTCATGGTCGACGGCGACCGCTTTGCGGTCGTGCGCGAGCGGCCGAGCGTCGAGGACATCATCGCGCTCGACCGGCTGCCGGACTGGCTCTGACCCGGCATCACGATTTCTTGCCTCGCCTCGCCTTCGCCGCGTTTGGTGTTATCGTCCCAGACCTGATGACGTCGGCGCATTCTGCCGGCGCGAGCGGCGGAAGGCCTGATGGCGACTGACGACCCCCACGGCATCGACACACTCACGCGCGCGCGGCTGAGCCTGACGCGGGCTTCGACCGGCGCGGCGATGATCGCTGAGCGGCTCTGGCCGCGGATCGTGCCGCTGGTCGTGGTGATGCTGGTCTTCACCAGCCTCTCCTGGTTCGGCATCTTCCGCAGCGTTCCCGACCTGGTGCGGCTCGGTCTCGTCGGCCTCGTGGGCGTCGGCGCGCTCGCCGCGCTCTGGCCGCTGCGCGGGTTCCGACTGCCGACGCATGGCGCGATCGACCGGCGCATCGAGCACGAAAACGCGCTGGCGCACGCGCCGCTCATCACGCAGTCCGACCGGCTTGCCGCCGAAGAGCAGGATCCGTTCGCCGCTGCGCTCTGGGCCGAGCATCGCCGCCGCATGGCCGAGCGCCTCGGCCGGCTTTCCGGCGCGATGCCCGATGCCCGGATGCCCGAGCGCGACCCCTACGGCATCCGCTCTGCGGCGCTGATGACGGCGCTGGTGGCATTTGCGTTTTCCTACGGCCCGCTCGGCGGCACGCTGACGGATGGCTTTCGCGCCGCGCCCCTGCCGCAGGCGGTGCCGCCGCGCATCGATGCCTGGGTCACGCCGCCGGCCTATACCGGCCGCGCGCCGATCTTCCTGACGGCCGAATCGAATGCCGGGCAGGACCTCTTCACCGTGCCCGAGGGCAGTGCGCTGGCGATCCGCGTGACCGGCGGGCAGGGCGGCGAGACCGTCAGCCTGCTCGACGCCGAGACCGGCGCGACGGAGGCGCTGGGGAGCGAAGCGGCGGCAGGCGGCGAGGCGACCGGGTCGTCGAGCCAGTTTGCCGGAACGCTTGCCTTCGACAGCCTCGTCACGCTGCGCTCGGCAGGGGAGCCTGGCGACGAAATCGGCAGCTGGCGCTTTCTCGTGACGCCCGACGAGCCTCCTGTTATCCGCTTCTCCGGCGATCCGCGGCAGGCGCTGAACGGCACGCTGGAACTCGGCTACGAGATCGAGGACGACTACGGAGCGGCTTCCGCCGAGGCCGGGTTCGCGCTGATCGACGCCGCGCCGGGCGCGCGGCCGCTTTACGAGGCGCCGGAAATGCCGCTCTCGCTTCCCCGCCGCACGCGCGGCGAGGTGCAGCCGGCGCGCAGCGTGCAGGACCTGACCGAGCATCCTTGGGCGGGCGCGGCGGTCGAGCTGCAGCTGACCGCAACGGACGCTGCCGGGCAGGAGGGCACGAGCGACGTTCGCCGCGTGATCATGCCGGAGCGGCCGTTCCTCAACCCGCTTGCCCGCGCGCTCATCGAGCAGCGTCGGCTGATCGCACTCGACGCCAACCAGAAGCTCCGCGTGCTTAGCCTGATGGACGCCATCACGCTGCGGCCAGAAGACACGTTCGACAGCGTTTCCCATTATCTCGGCATCATGACCGCGCGCTCGCGGCTGGTGCAGGCGCGCTCGGACGATCAGTTCCGCGAGGTGGTCGATTATCTCTGGGAAATGGCCGTCACCATCGAGGACGGCGCGCTGTCGGATGCCGAGCGCCGGCTGCGCATGGCGCAGGAGGCGTTGCAGGAGGCGCTGGAGCGCGGCGCCAGCGACGAGGAGATCGCGCAGCTCATGGACGAACTGCGCTCCGCGATGAACGATTTCCTGCGCGAATTCGCCGAGCGCGCCCAGCAGAACCCGCAGGCGAACCAGCAGATGCCGATGGACGGGCAGATGCTGTCGCAAAACGATCTCCAGCGCATGCTCGACCAGATCGAGGAACTCGCCCGCTCAGGCGCGCGTGACGAGGCGCAGCAGCTTCTCTCGCAGCTGCAGGATATGATGAACAATCTGCAGGCGCAGCAGCAGCAGGGCCAGCAGGGCGGCCAGCAGAGCGAGATGAACGAACAGATGAACCAGCTGGGCGAGCTCATGCGCCGCCAGCAGGAGCTGATGAACGAGACGTTCCGCACCGATCAGATGCAGCCCGGCCAACAGGGTCAACAAGGCCAGCAGGGTCAGCAAGGGCAGCAGGGTCAGGGCATGAGCCCGGAGGAGTTCGCCGAGGCTCTGCGGCAGCTGCAGGAAGGCCAGGGTCAGTTGCAGCAGGACCTGCAGGCGCTGATGGAGTCGCTTCAGGGCATGGGCATGCAGCCGGGCGAAGGGTTCGGCGAGGCCGGCGAGTCCATGGGCCGCGCGGGCGACGCGCTGGGTGAGGCGCAGGGCCAGCGGGCTGTCGGCGAGCAGGGTCAGGCGCTGGAAGCTCTGCGCCGTGGCGCGCAGGACATGATGCAGCAGATGCAGCAGGCCATGCAGGGCGAACAGGGCGGCTCCGAGCAGGGCGGCGTGCGCCAGCAGGGCGCCGATCGCGATCCGCTCGGCCGTCCGCGCGCGACAACGGGACCCGATTTCGGCGATACCGTCCGCGTACCGGACGAGATCGACGTGCAGCGCGCGCGCCGCATCCTCGAAGCGATCCGCGATCGCCTCGGCAACGCGCTCAGCCCGGAGCTTGAGCGCAATTACCTGGAGCGGCTTCTGGAGCTGCGCTAAGCGCGCAGCCCCGCGCTTCAGTTCACGGTAGGCTTGAGACGCAGAAGCTCGAGCAGCGCCCTGTAGGGCGCCAGCATCACCACGGCGACGATCAGCTTCACGGCGAGATCGCCCAGCGCCAGCGAAACCCAGAGCGGCACCTCGCCGCCGAAGAATGGCACGGGGAAGCCGAGCGAGCCATCCTCGCGGCCAAGGCCGGTGTCCAGCACGGCAAAGGTCGTGGCGAAGGCGAGCGAGAAGAAGATCAGCGTATCGACCAGCGCGCCGAGCACGGACGACACCAGCGGCGGCTTCCACCACGCCTCACGACGCAATCGGTCGAAGATCGCGACATCGAGCAGTTGCGCGACGAGGAAGGCCGAGCCTGAAGCGATTGCGATGCGCGGCGTGGCGAACCAGATCGACAGGACGACCGCGATCGCGAAGCCGACATAGACCACGCGCCGCGCGGCGGCCGGGCCGAAGCGCCGGTTCGTGATGTCGGTGACGAGGAACGCGAAGGGATAGGTGAACGCGCCCCAGGTCAGGATCTCTTCGAGGCCGAAATGACCGAAGGGATACTGGACGAGCACGTTGGAGGCCACGACGACGACAGCCATCGCAGCCACGAAGGGCATGAGCGTAACGGATCGGATGACCATTTTTTTATCCTGGGTGATGGCACCAGCCGGGCGAGGCCCGAGAACTGCAATGAAGAAGGGCGCCCGGAGGCGCCCTTGTCGATCAGGCAGCGGCTTCGTCGGCCAGCTTCTTGGCCACCTGCTTCTTCAGCAGGCGCGCACGCTGCGACAGCTCGGCGACGTCAGCCTTGACCAGGAAGGCGTCGAGGCCGCCGCGGTGCTCGACCGAGCGCAGCGCGTTGGCGGAAATGCGCAGGCGCACGTTCTGGTTCAGCGCTTCGGACATGAGCGTGACGTTGACGAGGTTCGGCCGGAAGACGCGGCGCGTCTTGTTGTTGGCGTGGCTCACATTGTTGCCGCTCATCACGGCCTTGCCGGTCAGTTCGCAAGCGCGGGACATGGCACTCTCACCTTCATTGTGGTCGACCACGAAACCAGGGCGCATCCGCTACGGAACGGCGCGCAAAACTGTCTGGCGGCCTGATGGAAAATCGCCGTGTGCATAGTGGCATTTCGGCAGCCGGTCAAGCGTCGTGGGGCAGCCGGCTTCACAGTATGGCCGAATTCGCCGACCATGTGTGAGGCAATCGAGGGCGGGGCGCCTTTTTTCGGAGAGTTTGCATGATCGGCACCATCAAGAAGGGCTCTGCCGCAGCGCTGGTTGCCGTGCTGGCCTCCGCGGCTGGGCTGTCGCACGCAGCGGCGCAGGAAGGCAGCTACCGGTCGGAGTACGTCTTCTCCTATCTCGGCTTCCCCGTCGCCCGCGCGCAGTTCACCACATCGGTCGACCGCTCCGGCGGGGCGGTGATCCAGGGGGAGGTAAAGAGCGCAGGCATCGCGCGGCTCTTCGACCAGACCGAGGGCACGACCACGGCGCGCGCCGCCGGCGGGCGCGATCGCCTCAATCCGTCGCGCTTCGATGTCGCCTATGTCTCCGGGGACGAGGCGCAGCGCGTCACGATGCGCTTTGCCGGCAACCAGGCGCAGGCGCAGCTCGACCCGCCGATGAAGCCGCGGCGCAGCGACTGGATCGACGTGACGCAGGCGCATCTGACGGGCGTGGTCGATCCGCTGACGGCGACGCTCGTCAAGGCCGACGAGGCGGGGTCGGTCTGCAACGGTCGCACGCTCAGCGTCTATGATGGCTGGATGCGTGCGGACCTGACGCTCGAGCCGGTCTCGACTGGGCCGATCGAGGGCATCGAAGGCACGACAGCGACCTGCCGCGCGCGTTTCCAGCCGATCGCCGGCTATCGCTCGGGCAACCGCGACGTCGCCTACATGCGCGATCGCGGCGACATCCGCATCACCTTCGGCCAGCTCGGCGACAGCGGCTATTTCGCGCCGGTCCAGGCTTCGATCGGCACGCGCATCGGAACGATCCATGTGCGGGCGACGCGGATTTCGCGCTCCTGAAATCCGTATCGCTCCGGCTCGTGATGGGCTATCGGCTCAGTCCGTAACCAATCTCGGGGGCGGGCATGGCAGGGGCGACGCTGGTCGGCTTCACGGCGGTGATGATGTGGGCGCTGCTGGCGCTCCTGACCGATTTGTCGGGCACCATGCCGCCGTTCCAGCTTTCGGCCATTACATTTGCGATCGGCACGCTGGTCGGGCTCGTCACGCGGGTCGCCTCGCCGCCGCAGGAACGCGTGCGGGTGCCGCCGATCGTCTGGGTGATCGGGATCGGCGGGCTCTTCGGCTACCACTTCCTCTATTTCACGGCGCTGCGGAACGCGCCGGCGGTCGAGGCGAGCCTGATCGCCTATCTCTGGCCGCTTCTCATCGTCGTCGGCTCGGCGTTGTTGCCGGGCGAGCGGCTCGGCTGGCACCACATAGCCGGTGCGCTGCTGGGGCTTGCCGGCGCCTTCCTTATCGTCTCGCGCGGCGGCGGCTTCTCCTTCGAGGGGCAATATGCGTTCGGCTACGCGATGGCGGGGCTCTGCGCCGTGACCTGGTCTGCCTATTCGCTCTTGTCGCGGCGGTTCCCGTCCGTGCCGACGTCGATCGTCACCTGGTATTGCCTGGCAACCGCGATCCTCTCGGCGCTGTGCCATCTGCTCATCGAAGAGACAGTGTGGCCCGACGGGACCGGCGAGTGGCTGGCGATCCTAGGGCTCGGCCTGCTGCCTGTGGGTGCCGCCTTCTACACGTGGGACTATGGCGTGAAGCGCGGCAACATCCAGGTGCTGGGCGCTGCCAGCTACGCCGCGCCGCTGCTCTCGACCGCGGTTCTTATTCTCGCAGGCGCGGCGGAGCCTAGCTGGAGCGTGCTGGTGGCCTGCCTACTGATCACCGGCGGGGCGGTGCTGGCGGCAAAGTCGATGCTGTTTGGCCCGAAGGGCTAAGCCGGCTGCCAGCCAGGCGGGGCGAGCTCGAAGGCGGCGAAGTCGAAGCCCGGCGCGACGGTGCAGCCGACCAGCGTCCACTCTCCGAGGCTTTCGGCCTGTTGCCAGCACCCGGCAGGAACGACGCCCTGTGGCCGCTGCCCGGCCAGGACATCGGGTCCGAGCAGGATGCGGTGCATGGCGCCGTCATGGATGTCGAGCGCCAGCGGCGCGCCGGCGTGGTAGTGCCAGACTTCGGCGGCATCGAGCACGCGGTGCCAGTGCGAGCGCTCGCCGTGCTTCAGGAGGAAATAGATCGCCGTCGAGTGGCCGCGCGCGCCGCCATGCTCATCCCGGAAGGTCTCGGCGTACCAGCCGCCTTCGGGATGAGGGGCGAGGCCGAGCTCGGTGATGATCGCGTCGGCCTCGCCAGCCATCAGAAATTGTCCTTGCGCTTGCGGATCTCGGCAAAGACCTCGCCGTCGCTGGCAGTTTCCATGCCGAGGTGCTTGCGGATCGAGGGATCGCCCCAGCGCATGAAGGGATTGGTCGCGAGCTCCTCGCCGATGGTCGTCGGCAGCGTCGGCTTGTCGTCGGCGCGCAGCGCCTCGATCTGCTTCGCCCGCTCTGCGAGGCGCGCATTGTCGGGATCGATGGTTACGGCGAAGCGCGCGTTGGAGAGCGTGTATTCGTGGCCGCAATAGACGATCGTCTCCGGCGGCAGCTTGGCGAGCTTCTTCATGGATTCGCACATGACCGCCGGGCCTTCCTCGAAGAGCCGGCCGCAACCGAGCGCGAAGAGCGTGTCTGCCGTGAAGACGACGCCGTCCTCGGCGAAGTGGAACGAGACGTGGCCCGAGGTGTGGCCCGGCGTCTCGATGATCTGGACCTTGCGGCCGGCAAAGTCGATCGTGTCGCCCTCCGAAACCGTCTCGTCGATCCCAGGGATCTTGGAGGCTTCCTTCTTCGGGCCGACGATCTTCAGGCCGAAGCGCTTCTTCAGCGCCTCGTTTGCCTCGACATGATCGACATGGTGGTGCGTGATGAGGAGCAGCGTCGGCGTCCAGCCGGTGCGCTCGATCGCCTTCAGGATGGCGGCTTCCTCGGGCGCGTCGATCAGTGCGGTCTCGCCGCTTTCCGGGTCGTGGACGAGCACGCCGAAATTGTCGCTGCGGCACATGAACTGGTCGATCTGCAGGGGCATCGAGGTCTCCTTCTTGTGGCGGCGAAAATAGGGACCGCATGCCGGCCTGTCATCCCCGGCCGCAGCTTTGTTGCCCGGAACGGCCGTGGCCGATATTGGTTCTGCCCATCATGAAGAGCGACATCATCGCGCTGCGATCCTTCTACGCCTCGACGCTCGGCCATCTGGCCGAGCGCTCGATCGGCATGGCGCTGTCCTCGATCTGGGCGCAGCTGCCGAACGAGCGGCTCGTCGGGCTCGGCTATGCCAATCCGTGGCTCGACCGGTTTTCGGCCGACGCCGAGCGGACCTTCTCCTTCATGCCGGCAAGCCAGGGCGCGGTCGCGTGGCCGACAGGAGGGCCGGCGGCAGGCGCGCTCGTCTTCGAGGAAGACCTGCCGCTGATGGATTCGTCGGTCGACCGGGTGCTCGTCATCCACGCGCTGGAACATGCGGAGAACCCGCGCGAGGCGCTGGTGGAGCTGTGGCGGGTCTTGTCGCCGGGTGGCAGGGCAGTGATCGTCGTGCCGAACCGGCGCGGGGTCTGGGCGCGCCTCGAGCATACGCCTTTCGGCACCGGCAGGCCGTTTTCGCGCGGGCAGCTGGCGCAGCTTCTGCGCGAGACGAATTTCACGCCCGGCGCCTGGACCGACGCGCTGCATTTTCCGCCGTCGCAGCGACGATCTGTGATGCGCTCGCACATGCTGCTGGAACGGACGGGGCGGCGGTTCTGGCCATTGTTTTCGGGCGTGCTGATCGTCGAGGCGCAGAAGCGGCTCTATCAGGGTCTGCCCGTCGCGGCGCGCGCCTCGCGCCGCGTCTTCGTGCCGGTCTTGAGCCCGCAAGGAGCTACGCGGCAGCCCGCTCCGCGCCGCGAAGCACAGTGCTGACGCGCGAGCGCAGGTCGGCGAGCGAGAAGGGCTTGTCGATGACGCCGACCGCCGAGCCGTCGAGTTCGGCTGCCCGCTCGCGCTGGTCGGCATAGCCGGTCATCAGCAGGATCGTCAGGTCCGGATAGTCGCGCCGGGTTGCCCTCGCCATCTCGATGCCGTCCATGATCGGCATGCGGATATCGGACAGGACGAGATCGAGCGCATGGGCGCGCTCGCGGATGCGCTCCAGCCCTTCCTCGCCGTCGCAGGCGGTCTCGACGGCGTGGCCGTCTGCGGCCAGCGCGCGCGCGGTAAAGGTGCGCACGGAATCATCGTCCTCGACGATCAGGATCGCGGCCATCAGGCGTCTCCCTTCACGATGCCCACGAAGGGCAATTCGCGGAAGGCATGCGCGACGTCCATGCCGTAGCCGACCACGAAATGGTCGGGGCAGTCGAAGCCGACGAAATCGGCGTCGATCGCGCTTTCGCTGCGGCGGCGCATGCGCTTGTCGAGGAGGACGGCGATCGACACGCTGGCGGCGCCGCGGCTTTCCATCAGCTCCTTGGTGAACTTCAGCGTCTTGCCGGATTCCAGGATGTCGTCGATCAGGAGCACGTCGCGGCCCTTCACCTCATTGTCGATGTCACGCAGCACGCGCACCTCGCCGCTGGTGGTGCCGGCGCCGTAGGACGAGATGAAGATGAACTCGACTTCCGGCGAAAGGCCCATGTCGTGCATGGCGCGGATGAGATCGCCGGCGAAGATGAAGGAGCCCTTCAGGATCGAGATGACCAGCAGGTCCTTGTACTCGCGCCCGGCAATGTCCTTGGCGAGCTCGAGATTGCGGCGGGCGATCGCGGAAGCGGAAAACAGGACCTCGATGTCCTTGCCGCGTACGATAGGCATCAGCGGGTGACCTCCCGGAAGGTTACGGATACGGATTTGACGCCAGAGGCTGGCGCCTCGAAGCGGCTTGCAAAGGCATAGCGCTCGCCGGGCGACAGCGTCACCGGGCGGGCCTCCACGACATAGCGCAGGGTTGCGCCTTTTTCGTCAACGATGGCGACTGCGATGACCGGCAGGTCCTGCGCATGGTCGCTGCCATTTCGGGTGTCGCCCTCGACAAAGACGATCCTGCGGCCGGCATGCTCTTCGGTGCGCGAGGAGACGTTTTCGATGCGCAAGGGATGCGCGTTGGCCTCGCCCGAAGGAATCGCGGCGACGAGCGCATGGCCGCCTGCGGCCCAGAAGGCGCCGGCCATGGCGACCGTGCCGACGGCCCAGAAACGGCGGCCGTTCCGGGTACTTGCGGAAGGCGCATCGACGAGGCTGCCGAGCCCGGCAACCGGCTTCGGCGCCGCTGGCGCAGGCGTGGCCCGTGCCGGTGCGGTGTCGACCGTCACGAACTCCGCATCGACGGTCTGCGCCTCGTCTTCAGGCTTGGCGCGCATCGCTGCGGCTGGCGCGGCCATGATTTCGCCCGAAACAAAGCGAGGCTCCCGATCATCGGCCATGGGCGGCCAGTCCTTTCGACCCACGTCAGTCCTTCGGGAGTACGTGGAAATGGTTAATGCTTCGCGAGGCGACGAAGCGGAAGCCCGAAATTAACCATGCCTTAACCATACGGGTCGAATGTCGGCCCGATCCCGCCAGCCGTCGCCGGGCAGGAAGGACCAGGGGTTTCCGCGTGATCCGCTTCGAGAATGTCGGCCTGAGATACGGAATGGGGCCCGAAGTGCTCCGCGACGTGTCGTTCGACGTCACCGAACGCTCCTTCCAGTTTCTGACCGGGCCTTCGGGCGCCGGTAAGACGACGCTGCTCAGGCTCCTTTTCCTGTCGCTCAAGCCGACGCGCGGGCTCGTCACCGTCTTCGGCAAGGACCGCGGGCGCATCACGCGCGCCGAGCTGCCACAGATCCGGCGGCGCATCGGCGTCGTGTTCCAGGATTTCCGCCTGCTCGACCACATGACCACCTACGAGAACGTCGCGCTGCCGCTGCGCGTGCGCGGTCGCGAGGAGGCGAGCTACCGCTCCGACGTGATAGAGCTCCTCAAATGGGTGGGGCTCGGCGAGCGCATGCATGTGCTGCCGCCGGTCCTTTCGGGCGGCGAGAAGCAGCGCGCGGCGATCGCGCGCGCGCTCATCGAGCAGCCGCAGATCCTGCTTGCCGACGAGCCGACCGGCAACGTCGATCCGCCGCTGGCGCGCCGGCTCCTGCGTCTGTTTCTCGAGCTCAACCGACTCGGTACCGCCGTCGTCATCGCCACGCACGACCTCACCTTGATGGAGCAGGTCGACGCGCGCCGGCTGGTGCTCGATGGCGGAAGGCTCGACGTCTATGACTGAACTCGTCGCGCGCCTCCTGACGGCCCGCCGCTCGGCTGCGGCGCGGCGGCGCATGACGCCGATCGTGCCGCCGCACAACGTCGCCGGCCATGCGCTGATCCTCGTCATCGCGATCATGACGTTCCTCTCCTGCCTGACGCTCGGCGCGGTCACTCTGGTGCGCGATACGGCGGGCGCCTGGCAGTCGCAGATCGCGCGCGAGGCGACGATCCAGATCAAGCCGGCCGACGGGCTCGATATGGAAGCGGCACTCGTCTCGGCGCAGACGATCGCATCCGGCCTGCCCGGCGTGCGCCAGGCGTCGATCGTCGACGAACAGGCGACCGCGCGGCTGCTCGAGCCGTGGCTCGGCTCCGGCCTCGATCTCGACGAACTGCCGGTGCCGCGGCTCGTCATCGTGACGGTCGATCCGGCAAATCCGCCGGACTTCGCGCAGATGCGCGCCGCGCTGACGGCGGAAATTCCGACGGCGCTGGTGGACGATCATCGCAACTGGGTCGACCGGCTGGTCGCCATGGCGCGCACGACGGTGTCGATCGGCGTCGCGATCCTGGTGCTGATGCTGTCGGCAACCGTTCTCAGCGTCGTCTTCGCCACGCGCGGGGCGATGGCCGGCAACGGGCACATTATCGAGGTGTTGCATTTCGTCGGCGCCGAGGCGCGGTTCATCGCCTCGCAGTTTCGTGGCCATTTCCTGCGCACCGGCATGAAGGGGGCCGCCGCCGGCGGCTTTGTCGCGATCATCGTCTTCCTCGGCTTTTCCTGGTGGTCGTCGATGAACATGGCGACGCCGGAAGCCGACCAGGCCTCGGCGCTTTTCGGCAGCTTTGCGATCGGCGCGAGCGGTTATGTCGGCGTTGCGATCATCGTGCTGGTGGTCGCGGGGCTCACGGCCGCTACATCACACCTGACGGTCGTGTCCTATCTCGGTGATCTCGATGCCCGTCAGTCCAACGGCTGAGCCCGCCACGCGGCTCCTCTTTCCAAGCGCCAGCTGGCGCGTTAACGACAGCACGATGAACGTCACGACGACGACCAGCAACGGCGCCAAAGCCGTCCGGCCTCCCCGGTTGGCGCGGCGCGTCTTTGCCGGCATCATCCTGCTGGTGGCGGCCTTTCTTCTCGCCTTCATCATCGGGTTCGGCGCGTTCGCGGCGCATGTCGCGCGCATGACGACGCCGAGCGATCCGGCGGAAGCCGACGCGATCATCGTGCTCACTGGCGGCAGCGCGCGCATCGATGCGGGCGTCGAGCTTCTGTCGGCAGGCAAGGGCGGACGGCTTCTCATCAGCGGCGTCAATCCGCTGGCCCGGCCGGAGGATCTGCGGCGCGCAACGGGCGCGGACGCCGAACTTTTCGCCTGCTGCGTCGATATCGACCACGCCGCGCTCGATACGATCGGCAACGCCGCCGAGAGCGCGAAATGGCTGGTCGAGAACGAATTCACCAGCGCGATCGTGGTGACCAACAACTACCACATGCCGCGCTCGCTGATGGAGATGAGCCGGGTGATCGACGGGCTGGTGCTGCAGCCCTATCCGGTGGTGAACACCAATCTCGACCGTGGTGGCTGGATCACCAAGCCCGATGCTCTGCGGGTACTCTTCACGGAATACACAAAGTTCCTGGCCTCGATCGCGCGCGGCGCTCTGCAGCCGGCGATGAGCGCGATGATCGAGGTGGAGCGGGCGTCGGCCGCCAGACGATAGGGTGCTTGCCTTTCAGGCGGGCGGGTGCCACCAACGGCCAGTTTTCCCGCCCATCGAGACGGACTCCGTGCTGATCCTTCGCTCGCTCGCCTTCAACTTCGCCTTCTATGCCAACACGATCGTCCAGATGATCCTCTGGACGCCGTACTATTTCCTGGCGCCGCGTCTGAAGGCCTGGTTCATTCCGAAATTCTGGGCGCGCTCGAACGTCTGGCTGCTCGGCGCCATCGCCGGGACCAAGAGCCGCTATGAGGGGCTGGAGAACCTTCCCGACGGGCCGTTCATCCTGGCGCCCAAGCACCAGTCCACCTGGGACACGCTGGCGCTGTTCCCGTTCCTAAAGGACCCGGTCTACATCCTCAAGCGCGAGCTGATGTGGATCCCGCTCTTCGGCTGGTATGTCGGCAAGATGAAGATGATCCCGATCGATCGCGGGGCGCGGTCGGTTGCGCTGAAGAAGGCGATGGCGATCAGCCGCGAGCGCATGGCCGACGGCCGGCAGTTGATCATCTACCCCGAGGGCACGCGCCGTCCGTCCGGCGCCGAGCCCGTCTACAAATGGGGTATCGTCGAGATTTACAGCCAACTCGGCGTTCCCGTCGTGCCGGTCGTGCACCATGCGGGCCTGTTCTGGCCGCGGCGCCGCTTCCATAAATATCCCGGCACGCTCGTCGCACGCTTCCTGCCGCCGATCGAGCCGGGGCTGGGCAAGCAGGAGTTCCTCGACCGGCTGATCGCCGAAACGGAAGCCGCGAGCGACAAGCTCCTTATCGAGACGGCCACCGGTCCGGATGCGCCGCCGCTGCCGGAGACGGCGCGCAAGCGGCTGGTGGAGCTTGGGGTGGATGTTTCGGGGATGAAGAGCGTTTGAGCGGGTAGGGGTCGGCGAGGTGGCGCGACGCGGTGGCCAATTTGGCCGCCCCAAGGCTTTAGCCGTCCCTCGCCCCCTCCACCGCCTTCGGCGGTCCCCCTCCCCCGTAAACGGGGGAGGATCCGCGTCGCGGCCGGCCTAGACCTCAATCCTCCCCTGTGAAGCGGGGGAGGGGGACCGCCGAAGGCGGTGGAGGGGGCCCGAGAGGGCCAAGGCCGTGCCTGGCTTCAGTGCAGATAATCGGGTGCTGCGCCCAACGACACCCTCCCCTTGTGGGGAGGGATAAGGGGTGGGGGTCTCGCAGCCTGAGCCAATGTCCGCCCTACCGCCCGATCCCCTGCGCCACCTCTTCCAGCCACAGATCGCGAATGCCCAGCTCGCGCAGGTGCGAGACGGTGTTGGCGACGTAGTCCTCGTTGCGGCCGGACTGGCCGACAGCGCCGGCAACGCGTGCGGCGGCTTCCGCGGGCGGGAGGTGGCCGGCATATTGGGCGTGTGATCGGTCCACCACGTAGGTCAAGGCCTGCTCGCGGCTGCCGTCGGTGAAACGCACCGGAACCCAGCGCTCGAGATAGACGTTCGTCACCAGTTCGCGCTCGCGCAAGTACGCGATCACCTCGTCGCGACGATCGGCGGACACACGGAAGGCGAGGCCGAGGCAGGAGCCGCCGCGATCGAGGCCGAGCACGAGGCCGGGGCGCTCGGGCGTGCCGCGGTGGACATGGCTGGTGATGCACAGCGCGCGGCGGTAGCCGTTGAGCCGGGCCTTGCGGGTCTCGACATGATCAAAGCCCGGCCGCCACATCAGCGAGCCGTAGCCAAATACCCAGAAATCGCCCATATGCGCGGTCCAACTGAATTTCGCGAATGACTGGCCGCAGCGATATCGAGAGCGCCGACATGACGTCAAGCAAAGCAGCACCATCGCGCATCGCGCGCCGCTTCATGTGGCTGGCGGCCGCCATCGTGCTCGTCATCGTCGGCTACAGTTATGCATGGTCCTACGGGGCGGACCGGATCGTGTCGGCGACCAACACTTCCGTGCGGCAGCTCAACGGCAATGGCCGTCGCGCGAATTGCGAGAACGCCGGCGCCATGGGATACCCCTTCCGCATCGGCGTCAGCTGCGGCCGGGTCATGTACGAGGACGCGAGAACCGGCGTTTCGGTGCGCACGCAGGGTTTGCGAACGGCCGCGCAAATCTATGACTGGTCGCGGATCATTGCCGAGCTTGACGGGCCGGCGCAGGTGGAAATTCCCGGCGTCAGCGCGCTCGAGATCAACTGGGATACGCTGCAGTCGAGCGTGCGCCTTGCCGACCGGCGCCCGGAACGGGTCTCGGTCGCCGCTGACGCGCTGCAGGTGACGCTGGATACGCGCGGTGAGCAGGTGGACGGCGTCTTCGCCGCGCGACGCGGCGAGGTCCATGCCCGGCCGCAGGGCGAGGCGCTCGAAGTCGCGTTTCGCGCCGACGACGTGACGGTTGCAGGCCAGCCGGCTGCAGCCGAGCCGTTCTCGACCAGTGCCGACATCGTGCTCGACGGTCTTGCCGGGTCGCTTGCCGGCGGCACGATGCCGACGGGTCCGCGCAGCGGCACGATCCGCTCCTTCGTCATCGGCTATGATGAGGCCGGCCTGACGGCCTCGGGGCCGTTCGAGGTCGCGGCAGACGGGCTCCTCGACGCGCAGCTGACGCTCAGCGTCCGCAACGCCGAGGCGTTTGCCGAGAGGCTGGCAACGGCCTTTCCCGAGAACGCCGACACGATCCGCTCGACGTTGTCGGGCGTCGCGATGCTGGGCGACGGCGTGTCCCTGCCGCTGACGATCCAGCGCGGCGAGGCGCGGCTCGGCTTCATCGGCCTCGGCTCGATCCCGCCGCTGTTCTGACCTTCAGGCGATCACGCCCTTTTCCTTCAAGGTCGCTTCGATCTCGTCGAGGATCGCCGGGTCGTCGATCGTGGCGGGCATCTTCCAGTCCTCCCGGTCGGCGATCTTCTGCATGGTGCCGCGCAGGATCTTGCCCGAACGGGTCTTCGGCAATCGCTTGACGGCGACGGCGAGGCGGAAGGCCGCGACGGGGCCGATGCGATCGCGCACCAGAGCCACGATCTCCTTCTCGATCTCGGCGCGCTCGCGGGTAACGCCTGCGTTGAGGACGACGAAGCCGCAGGGCACCTGGCCCTTCATCTCGTCGGCCATGCCGATCACCGCGCATTCGGCGACATCGGGATGCTCGGCGATCACTTCTTCCATGCCACCGGTCGACAGGCGATGGCCGGCGACGTTGATGATGTCGTCGGTGCGCGCCATGATGAAGAGGTAGCCATCCTCGTCGATATAGCCGGCATCGGCCGTCTTGTAGTAGCCGCGGAACTCCGAGAGATAGGCTTGGCGGAAGCGCTCGTCGGCGTTCCAGAGCGTCGGCAGGCAGGCCGGCGGGAGCGGCAGCCTGATCACGACATTGCCGAGCGTACCCCTCGGCACCGGATGGCCGGCATCGTCGAGGACCTGCACGTCGTAGCCCGGCATCGGCACGCCGGGCGACCCGTGCTTGACGGGCAGGAGGCCGAGGCCGACCGGGTTCTGGCTGATCGGAGACCCGGTCTCGGTCTGCCACCAATGGTCGATCACGGGCACGCCGAGCTGACGTTCGGCCCAGCGCAGCGTCTCGGGATCGGCGCGCTCGCCGGCGAGGAACAGCGTGCGGAAGGCGCTCAGATCGTGCCTGCGGACGAACTCGCCTGTCGGGTCCTGGCCCTTGATGGCGCGGAAGGCCGTCGGCGCGGTGAACAGCGCGCGGACCTTGTGCTCCTCGATGATGCGCCAGAACGTGCCGGCGTCCGGCGTGCCTACGGGCTTGCCTTCGAAGAGCACCGTCGTCGCGCCGTGGATAAGCGGGGCGTAGACGATGTAGGAATGCCCGACGACCCAGCCGACATCGGACGCCGTCCAGAAGACCTCGCCCGGATCGATGCCGAACTGGTTCTTCATCGACCATTTCAGCGCCACGAGATGCCCGCCATTGTCGCGCACCACGCCCTTGGGCTGGCCCGTCGTGCCGGAGGTGTAGAGGATGTAGAGCGGGTCGGTTGCCTTGACCGGCACGCAGGCGACTTCGCGGCCGTCGGCCTTCGCCTTGCCGACCGTCTCGGCATAGTCGAGGTCGCGGCCGGGGATAAGGTCGCAGCGCTGCTGGTCGCGCTGAAGGATGATGCAGCGCTCGAGCTTGTGGCGCGACATTGCGAGCGCTTCGTCGAGAAGCGGCTTGTAGGCTACGATGCGCGTCGGCTCGATGCCGCATGACGCGCTGATGACGAGCTTGGGCTTGGCGTCCTCGATGCGGCTGGCCAGTTCGCGCGCCGCAAAGCCGCCGAAGACGACCGAATGGATGGCGCCGAGGCGTGCGCAGGCAAGCATGGCGAAAGCCGCCTGCGGCACCATCGGCATGTAAAGGAGCACCCGGTCGCCCTTGGCGATGTCCTGGTCGGCGATCACGGCAGCGAGTGCCTCGATCTCCGCCTTCATGTCGCGATACGTAAAGGAGGCCTTCGTGCCGGTGATCGGGCTGTCGTAGATCAGCGCCGTCTGGTCGGCGCGCCCGCCATTGACGTGGCGGTCGATGGCGTTCCAGCAGGTGTTGGTGACGCCGTCGACGAACCAGCGGCCATAGACGCCGGCATTGCCATCGAAGATCATTGTCGGAGCGGTGTACCAGTCGACGTCCCGGGCCGCTTCAGCCCAGAAACCTTCCGGATCGGCCTGCCAACGGGCATAGGTCTCGTGATAGCGCGATGCGCCCATGACGTTCCTCCCACAGTCGTCGCGTGATGCTTTCTTGCCGAGACCTTTCGCGACTGGTGGTCTTCGGGATAGCCAATTGGCCGCTGGGCTGTAAATCGCCACCATAGTTCAAAGTACGCGCTTTCTGCGCCAGTCTGCCGCAGTGCAAATCGATTGAAGACGCGATGTCATCGAGATGTGGTCTAAGGTATGGCAAAATTGGGCTTTTGCGGCTTTGACGCGGTGCGAAATGCGCACTAAAACCCCGGCAGTCCCAAGGTAGCGTCGAAGGCACCAAAGCCAGGCTCCGCTGCCTCCCTACGGCAAAGTCCGCTCACCCGGGGAGACCATGAGCAAGACACAATTGACGCGCGGCAGGCCGCTGTCTCCGCATCTTTTCATCTACAAGCCGATCCCGACCATGGTCATGTCGATCGTGCACCGGATCACCGGAGCGGCGCTCTATTTCGGGACCCTGCTGGTTGCCTGGTGGCTGATCGCCGCGGCGACCTCGGAAGACCAGTTCGCGCTCGTCGCCGCCGTCTACGGTTCGTGGATCGGACGGCTCGTGCTCTTCCTCTATACCTGGGCGCTGATGCACCACATGGTCGGCGGCATCCGTCACCTGGTCTGGGACACCGGCGCCGGGCTCGCCAAGGAATCGGCGACGCGCATCGCGATCATCTCCCCCTTCGTGTCGGTTGCATTGACCATCGCGATCTGGGTCGCCGGCTACATCGTAAGGGGAAGCTGAGATGGCTGATTTCCGAACTCCCCTCAACCGCGTGCGCGGCCTGGGCTCCGCCAAGGACGGCACAGAGCATTTCTGGCGTCAGCGGCTGACGGCGGTCTCGAACATTCCGCTCATCCTGTTCTTCGTCGGGCTGATCGTCGCGCTGAGCGGCGCGAGCTACGAAGAGGTGCGCGCGACGCTGGCGAGCCCGCTGGTCGCGATCGTGCTGCTCTTCGTGCTCCTGAGCGCGCTCTTCCACATGAAGCTCGGCATGCAGGTCATCATCGAGGACTACGTGCATGGCGAGCTCATGAAGAGCGTGCTCGTGATGCTCAACACCTTCTTCCCAATCGTCATCGGCGGGGCCTGCGCCTTCGCCATTCTCAGAATCGCTTTCGGAGGCTGATCGCGTGGCGGATGCTGACATCAGGCGCACCGTTGCCAAGCCGGGCATTGCCGGCGGCGCCTATAATTTCGTCGATCACAAGTATGACGTCGTCGTCGTCGGCGCCGGTGGCGCCGGCCTGCGCGCGACGCTCGGCATGGCCGAGCAGGGCCTGAAGACGGCCTGCATCACCAAGGTCTTTCCGACCCGCTCGCACACGGTCGCGGCGCAAGGCGGCATTGCCGCGTCGCTGCAGAACATGGGCCCGGATTCGTGGCAGTGGCACCTCTACGACACCGTCAAGGGGTCGGACTGGCTGGGCGACGTCGACGCGATGGAATACCTCGCGCGCGAGGCGCCTGCGGCCGTCTACGAACTCGAGCATTACGGCGTGCCGTTCTCGCGCACCGAGGAAGGCAAGATCTACCAGCGCCCCTTCGGCGGCCATATGCAGAATTTCGGCGACGGCCCGCCCGTGCAGCGCACCTGCGCTGCCGCCGACCGCACCGGCCACGCGATCCTGCACACGCTCTACGGCCAGTCGGTCCGCAACAACGCCCAGTTCTTCATCGAGTATTTCGCGCTCGACCTGATCATGGACGAGAGCGGCACCTGCACCGGTGTCGTTGCCTGGAACCTCGATGACGGCACGATCCATCGCTTCGCCGCCAAGATGGTGGTGCTGGCAACCGGCGGCTACGGCCGTTCGTATTTCTCGGCGACCTCGGCGCATACCTGCACCGGCGATGGCAACGGCATGATCGCACGTGCAGGCCTGCCGCTGCAGGACATGGAGTTCGTGCAGTTCCACCCGACCGGCATTTACGGCGCGGGCTGCCTGATCACCGAGGGCGTGCGCGGCGAAGGCGGCTACCTCGTCAATTCGGAAGGCGAGCGCTTCATGGAGCGCTATGCGCCGTCGGCGAAGGATCTCGCCTCCCGCGACGTCGTCTCGCGCTGCATGACGATGGAAATCCGCGAAGGCCGTGGCGTCGGCAAGAACAAGGACCACATCTTCCTGCATCTCGACCATCTCGACCCGGCTGTCATCCACGAGCGCCTGCCCGGCATCGCGGAATCGGCGCGCATCTTTGCCGGCGTCGACGTGACGCGCGAGCCGATCCCGGTTCTTCCGACCGTGCACTACAACATGGGCGGCATCCCCACGAACTACTGGGGCGAGGTGCTGAACCCGACTGCCGCCGAGCCCGACCGCATCGCGCCCGGCCTGATGGCCGTCGGCGAAGCGGCCTGCGCCTCGGTGCATGGCGCCAACCGTCTCGGCTCCAACTCGCTGATCGACCTCGTGGTCTTCGGACGCGCGGCCGCCATCCGCGCCGGACAGGTTATCGACCGCGACGCCAAGGTGCCCGCGATCAACGAGGCGTCCTGCGAAAAGATCATGGAGCGCTTCGATCGCCTGCGCCATGCCAACGGCTCGGCGCCGACGGCGCAGCTTCGCGACAAGATGCAGCGCGCCATGCAGGAAGACGCCGCCGTCTTCCGCACGCAGGAGACGCTGGAGCAGGGCTGCCGCCGCATGTCGGAGATTTGGGGCCAGCTTTCGGACATCAAGGTCTCCGACCGCTCGATGATCTGGAATTCGGACCTGGTCGAGACGCTGGAGCTGGACAATCTGATGGCCAACGCCATCACGACCGTCTACTCGGCCGAGGCCCGCAAGGAGAGCCGCGGCGCGCATGCTCGCGAGGACTTCACCGAGCGCGACGACGCCAACTGGCGCAAGCACACGCTGTCGTGGGTCGACGAGGCCGGCAAGGTCACGCTCGACTATCGCGGCGTGCACACCGAGCCGCTGACCACCGTCGACCAGGGCGGCATCGACCCGGCCCGCATCGCGCCGAAGAAGCGCGTCTACTGAGCGCAGGGACAGGACATGGTTGAACTCACCCTCCCCAAGAACTCGAAGGTCCAGCAGGGCAAGACCTGGCCGAAGCCGGCCGGTGCGACGAACCTGCGCGAGTACAAGATCTATCGCTGGTCGCCGGACGACGAGCAGAACCCGCGCGTCGACACCTACTATGTCGACATGGACGATTGCGGGCCGATGATCCTGGACGCCCTGATCTGGATCAAGAACAACGTCGATTCGACACTGACCTTCCGCCGCTCGTGCCGCGAAGGCATCTGCGGCTCGTGCGCGATGAACATCGACGGCACGAACACGCTCGCCTGCACCAAGGGTGCCGACGAAGTGGGCGGCGCGGTCAAGGTCTATCCGCTGCCGCACATGCCGGTGGTGAAGGATCTGGTGCCGGACCTGAGCGTGCCTTATGCCCAGCTCTCCTCGATCCAGCCCTGGCTGCAGACGGTGACGCCGGAGCCCGCGAAGGAGTGGCAGCAGAGCCGCGACGACCGCGCCAAGCTCGACGGCCTCTACGAGTGCATCCTGTGCTTCTGCTGCCAGACTTCGTGCCCGTCCTACTGGTGGAACGGCGAGCGCTATCTCGGGCCGGCCGTGCTGCTGCAGGCCTATCGCTGGCTGATCGATTCTCGCGACGAGAACACCGGAGAGCGCCTCGACAATCTCGAGGACCCGTTCCGCCTCTATCGCTGCCACACCATCATGAACTGCACGCAGGCCTGCCCGAAGGGGCTGAATCCGGCCAAGGCGATCGCGGAAATCAAGAAGATGATGGTCGAGCGCCGGGTCTGACTGAGGGTTGCCGGTTTGTTCTTAGTGCGTATATTTGCTGCATCAACTTGGTCTAAGATTCGAGGCCGAACCGATGAGCAGACGCAAGGCACCCTACGTCAAACAGGCATTGGCATCACATGCGATAAAGCTCGCCGCAGCTGGTAAATCCATAAACTCGCGGTCTCTTGTGGCGTCGTTGTACGCAGACAACATGGCAGAGATCGAAAAGGATATGGACGACGTTATCAGTGTCGGTCTGATGGTCTTAGCGGGTCGGTTGACCACAGCAAAAGACACAACATTAGAGCGAGCAAATTCGTCTGACCACAAAGCGTTGCCACTGCTAATCCCCCTTCGAAGCATCGGAAATGGCGCTACGACCAGAACGGAACTGGTCCTGTCAAGGAACGCAACGCCAAGACAGTATCTGAACCAGGCAAAGCCAGCCGAGCGAACGTCGGTAAGGAAGCCGTCCGCTGTGCAACAGTTGGCCGAAGAGATGGCCGAGAAGGGAGAACTCGACACCTCCTTTGGCGAGTATCTGGCCAGATAGAGATCACGCGGCGTTATCGGCGCGTTGATTTTGAAATAATCCCGGCCGGCGCTACGTATCTTCCCGACAAAGGGAGACCCCTGACATGATCCGCGCCCTGACGCTTGCCGCAGCCCTTCTTGCGACGCCGCTTGCCCATGCCCAAGAGACCGAGACGGCAATCTTTGCCGGGGGGTGCTTCTGGTGCGTGGAGTCCGATTTCGACAAGGTGGCGGGCGTAAGCGCGACCGTGTCGGGCTATATCGGCGGCGAAAACGACAACCCGACCTATAAGGACCATGCGCAGTATCGGCACCGCGAAGCCGTGCGGATCGAGTACGATCCGGCGCAGGTGAGCTACGAACAGCTTCTGCACATTTTCTTCCGCTCGGTCGATCCGACGGATGATGGCGGGCAGTTCTGCGACCGCGGCTTCAGCTACACGACGGCGGTCTATGCGGACGGCGACGAGCAACTGGCGCAGGCGCAGGCTGCAAAGGCCGAGGCGGAGAACGCGCTCGGACGCCCTGTCGCAACGCCTGTCGAAGCGGCGCCGACCTTCTGGCCTGCCGAGGATTATCACCAGGACTACTACCAGAAGAACCCGATCCGCTATTCCTATTATCGCTCGGCCTGCGGGCGCGACGACCGGATCAAGGAGGTCTGGGGCGACCAGGCCTTCTCCGGCCTGAAGAGCAGTTGATCGAATGAAAAAGGCCCGCATGAAGCGGGCCTTTCTTCTAGTGGCTCAGGCGAGCCTGGCGTCGAGGCTGACCTTGATGGCGCCGAGCGCCTTGGAGACCGGGCAGCCGGCCTTGGCCTTCTCGGCCAATTCCTTGAACTTCGCCTCGTCGATACCGGGCACGGTGCCGGTGAGCGACAGCGCGCTTTCGGTAATCTCGAAGCCGCCGCCGTCGGCCGGGCCGTAATGCACCGTCGCCGTCGCGTCGAGCTTTTCGGCCGGCGTGCCGTTCTCGGCCAGGAAATGCGAGAGCTGCATGGCGAAGCAGCCGGCATGGGCGGCCGCGATCAGCTCTTCCGGGTTCGTGCCGGACTTGCCGCTTTCGTCCTGGAACCGGCCTTTGAAGGAATAGGGCTGGCCGGAAAAGGCGCCGGACTGCATGTCGAGATTGCCGGAGCCTTCGGTGAGCGAGCCTTTCCAGACCGCCGTTGCATGACGCTTCATGGTGTTCTCCCTGAAATTTGGGTGGGACAAGGATAATGCCCGCGACGGGAGATAGTTCAGGCGAGGCTTGCGTCTACTGGCAGACGTCGACCCAGGTGGCACCGGTAAGGGCAGCCATGCGGTCGGGCGCGATGCGCACGGCGGCGTTGATGGCGCCGGCGGCCGGCACGACCTCGTCGAACGCCTTGAGCGACACGTCGCAATAGATCGCCAGCGCCTGCGGCAGGCCGAACGGGCACACGCCGCCGACGGGATGACTGGTCAGCGAAACGACTTCGTCGGCCGCCAGCATGCGAGGCTTCGCGGCGAAGGCATCCTTGAACTTGCGGTTGTCGAGGCGAGCCGTGCCCTTGGCGACGATCAGCATCACCGTGTCGCCGGCGCGCAGGCAGATCGTCTTGGCGATCTGGTCCGGCGCGACGTTGTGGGCCGCGGCGGCGAGATCGACGGTGGCCGAGCTGTCCTCGGTCTCGATGATTTCGATGTCGGGAGCCTTCTCGGCGAAGAAGGCGCGAACGGATTCAAGGCTCATGGCGCGGGCGTAACCAAGCAGCGGCGCGTGCGCAAGCCTGTCAGATCGCCTCGCCGCGCAACAAGCGCGGTGCGCTGGTGACGGCTGACAGGCCGGATGCCTGGCGGATGAAGAAGCTCTTCAGTCTCGGCATGCGATCAACGAGGCCGAGGCCGAGATCGCGGATAGCACGCACCGGGGCGGCGTCGTTGGAAAACAGGCGGTTCAGCACATCCGTCGTCACGCCCATCTGCACCGTGTCGAAGCGGCGCCATTGCTGATAGCGCTCAAGAATGTCGAGGGCGCCGATGTCCTGACCGAGCCGATCGGCCTCGACGATCACCTCGGCAAGGGCTGCCGCGTCCTTGAAGCCGAGGTTCAGGCCCTGGCCGGCAATCGGGTGGATGCCGTGGGCAGCGTCGCCGGCGAGCGCAAAGCGCGGCTTGACGAAGTCGCGCGCGAGCGTGAGGCCGAGCGGCCAGGCGCGGGGCTTACCCTCGACGCGGATCTCGCCGAGCTTGAGGCCGAAGCGCTGCTCGAGCTCGTGCTCGAAGACGATGACGTCCTCGTTGACCAGCCGGTCCGCATCGGCGGTGCGCTCCGTCCAGACGATCGAGGAGCGGTTGCCCGACAATGGCAGTGTGGCAAAGGGGCCTGCGGGCAGGAAGTGTTCTTCCGCACGTCCATTGTGCGGGCGCTCATGGGCGACCGTGCAGACGATGCCGGACTGACCGTAATCCCAGTCGAGCGTCTTGATGCCGGCCTGGTCGCGCAGGCGCGACTTGACGCCGTCGGCGGCGACCAGCAGGCGCGCGCGGATGTCGTGACCGACAGCCGTCGTCACGGTCACGCCTGCCGTCGTCGTCTCGAAGCCAGTGACGGCGGCGCCGGACGTGATCGAAATGCCGAGCGCGGCGGCGCGATTGCGCAGCGCGGTGTTGAGCGCCTTGTTGTCGACCATATGTGCGAACGCTTCGCCCGGCTCGACCTCGCCATCGAAGCGCAGGAAGACCGGACGGACGGGGTCGGACTGGCGCGAATCCGTGACGATCATCTCGGTGATCGCGGTGGCGCCGGTCGCGATCTCGTCCCAGGCGCCGAGCTGCTCCAGCATGCGGCGGGCGGCGGCTGCGATGGCGGATGCGCGGGTGTCGCGCTGCCACACACCTTCCGGCGCGCCGTCGACGATCGCGACGTCGAGCGCTGGGCGTGCATGCTTGATCGAGACGGCAACGGCGAGCCCCACATAGCCCGCGCCGACGATCAGGACGTCGGTTGCGGTTGGCAGGGTCGTGGCGGCGTCGGTCATCGCATTACTCCGGTTCGGCGCAGGCGCTTGCTTGACTTGAGGTCGTTGCCGAAGGAAACCCCTAGCCGCAATTTTCGTTGCGGAGACCTTCAGCACCATGACCGCTGCCATGCGCGAGCTTCTCGACATACTCGACCTCGAAATGCTGGAGCACAATCTGTTTCGTGGTCGCAGCCCGCAGGTCGGCTGGCAGCGCGTGTTCGGCGGGCAGGTCATCAGCCAGGCGCTGATTTCGGCGCAGCGCACCGTCGCGCCGGACCGGCACGTGCACTCGCTACATTGCTATTTCATGCTGGCGGGCGACCCCTCCGTGCCGATCGTCTACCAGGTCGACCGGCTGCGCGATGGCGGCTCGTTCACGACGCGGCGGGTGACGGCGATCCAGCATGGCAACGCGATCTTCTCGCTTGAATGCTCCTTCCAGGTCGACGAGCAGGGGCTCGAACACCAGATGCCGATGCCGCTCGACGTGCCGCCGCCGGAAAGCCTCAAGACGCAGTTCGAGCTGATCGAGGAAAGCGGCCACGAGATGCCGGAAAACATCCGCCGTTTCTGGGCGCGCGAGCGGCCGCTCGAGATCAAGCCGGTGCAGGTCGAACACTACGTCACGCGCAACCGGCTGGAACCCAAGCAGCAGCTTTGGGTTCGCATGACGGGCGACGTGCCGGACGATCGCCGGCTGCAGGCGGCAATCCTCGCTTATCTTTCCGACATGACGCTGCTCGACACGTCTACCTTCGCGCATGGACGCTCCGGTTTCGACCGCGACATTCAGATGGCAAGCCTAGACCACGCCATGTGGTTCCATCGCGGGCACGCGCTCGACGACTGGATGCTCTACACGCAGGACAGCCCGACGACGATCGGTTCGCGTGGGTTTTCGCGTGGTTTCCTGTACGGCCGGGACGGACGGTTGATTGCTTCGACGGCCCAGGAAGGTCTCGTGCGCGTGCGCACGAAATAGGCAATATCGACAATCTGGCTAATTCTTAGCCTTTATTCGAAGATCATCTCGAATAAGGCGGCCGTGCTGTGCCCCAATTCTGCCGGAATCTGAGAGGTCCGGCCCCGATGGGGCAAACTGGCACGCATATTGAATAGCCCTTCGCGATCGCCGGCCGATGCCGGATAGGTCGTCAACGCGGAACTTCCGCAGAGCGAAGGGTAAACTTGATGAAAATAGTTATGGCAGTCATCAAGCCGTTCAAGCTGGACGAGGTGCGCGAAGCGCTGACCTCGATCGGCATCCAGGGCCTGACCGTCACCGAAGTCAAAGGCTACGGACGGCAGAAGGGTCACACGGAAATCTACCGCGGCGCCGAATACGCGGTGAGCTTCCTTCCCAAGATCAAGATCGAAGTCGCCGTTCCCGGCGAACTCGCCGACAAGGTCGTCGAGAGCATCACCGCCGCGGCCAAGACCGGCCAGATCGGTGACGGCAAGATCTTTGTCTACAGCCTCGACCAGGCGGTGCGCATCCGCACCGGCGAGATCGATTCCGACGCGCTCTAGGCGAGCCGGTCGCGTGATGGAGACCCTCATGAATCCCAAGACATCAATTTCCCGCGCGTCCGCCCTTGCCGGCGGTCTTGCGCTTTCCGCCTTCGCGGCCCTGCCTGCCTGGGCTCAGGACGCCGCCACCGACGCTGCCGAAGGGGCTGTCGAAGCCGTTGCCGGAGAGGCATCGACGCATACGCAGTTCATCCTCAATTCGCTGCTCATGCTGATCGGCGGCATCCTCGTTTTCTGGATGGCGGCAGGCTTCGCGATGCTCGAGGCGGGCTTCGTGCGCACCAAGAACGTGTCGATGCAGCTCCTGAAGAACATCACGATGTATTCGCTGGCGTGCCTGGCCTACTTCCTGATCGGCTACCAGATCATGTATCCGGGCGATGGCTGGCTCATGGATGGCGTGATCGGCGCGATCGGCCTCGCCACGCTCGAGCCGGTCGGCCTGACGCCGGACGCGGCCGACCTGACCTACGCAACGGTCAGCGCCGACTTCTTCTTCCAGGTGATGTTCTGCGCCACCGCGGCTTCGATCGTCTCGGGCACGGTTGCCGAGCGCATCAAGCTTTGGCCGTTCCTCGTCCTCGTCTTCTTCCTGACCGCTTTGATCTACCCGATCCAGGCATCGTGGAAGTGGGGCGGCGGCTTCCTCGACCAGATGGGCTTCCTCGATTTCGCGGGTTCGACGGTCGTGCACTCGGTCGGCGGCTGGGCCGCGCTCACGGGCGCGATCATTCTCGGCGCGCGCAAGGGCAAGTACAATGCGGATGGCTCGGTCAACGTGATGCCGGGTTCCAACATGCCGCTCGCCGTCCTCGGCATGTTCATCCTCTGGATGGGCTGGTACGGCTTCAACGGCGCGTCGCAGCTCGCCATGGGCACCGTCGGCGACATCGCCGATGTCGGCCGCGTGATGGCAAACACCAATGCCGGCGCCATTGGCGGCGTTCTGGCTGCGGTCATCCTCTCGCAGGTGCTCTACAAAAAGGTCGACCTGACCTTTGCGATCAACGGCGCGCTGGCGGGTCTCGTCTCGGTCACCGCCGAGCCGCTTACGCCCGGTCTCGGCGCGGCGACGCTGATCGGCGCGGTCGGCGGCGTCATCGTCGTGTTCACCGTTCCGCTGCTGGACAAGTTCAAGATCGACGATGTCGTCGGCGCGATCCCGGTCCACCTCTTCGCGGGAATCTGGGGAACCATCGCCGTCGTGCTCACCAATCCCGATGCAAGCCTGGTGACCCAGCTGATCGCAATCGTTTCTGTCGGTGTGTTCGTGGCTGTCACGAGTGCGGTCGTCTGGCTGGCAGTCAAGGCAATCATGGGCCTTCGTCCTACGGAAGAGGCCGAGTATCTCGGTCTCGACAAGGCCGAGGTCGGCGTGGAGGCCTATCCCGAGTTTCCGATGAGCAGCACGCGCTAATCTGGCCAGAGGCGCGGCAAGGCTGCCGCGCCTCATTTCTAATCAGGATTCGGCATTCAATGGGGTGTCTGCCCATTTATTGGGCGCCTCGTCGCATCTGCCGTTAGCGGATCTGCCCGCCAAAGCGCCGACTTGCCGCTTTGGCCGGCCATTCGTCCTCCTCCTCAAGAATCTGGCACGACTTTTGAATCCTGTCGCTTGCGCAGGTCGTTCGACCCATTGCGCGTTCGCGGAGACCCCGCAGAGCGAAGGGTGATTCCAGATGAAGATCGTGATGGCGGTTATCAAGCCGTTCAAACTGGACGAGGTGCGCGAAGCGCTTACCTCCATCGGCATTCAGGGCCTGACCGTGACCGAAGTGAAGGGTTACGGGAGACAGAAGGGCCATACCGAAATCTACCGCGGCGCCGAATACGCCGTGAGCTTCCTCCCCAAGATCAAGATCGAAGTCGGCGTACCGGCCGAACTGGTCGACAAGACGGTGGAGGCGATCGCCAACGCTGCCCGCACGGGCCAGATCGGCGACGGCAAGATCTTCGTCTACGGCATCGATCAGGCCGTGCGCATCCGTACCGGCGAAACAGATTCCGACGCTCTCTGAGGGGCCCGAGAGGGATACTGACATGACAATCCGCAATTATCTTGCCGCAGCGCGTACGGCCCTTGCCGCAACCGCGCTGTCTTCGCTGGCGATGGCGCCGGCATGGGCCCAGGATGCTGCAGCCGACGCTGCCGAGACCGCCGCGACCACCATGGACAAGGGCGACACCGCCTTCATGATGCTTGCGACCATCCTGGTCCTCTTCATGATCCTGCCGGGCCTCGCGCTCTTCTATGGCGGCCTCGTGCGCACCAAGAACATGCTCTCGGTGCTGATGCAGTGCATGATGATCACCTCGGTCGTCATCGTGATCTGGGTGATCTACGGCTATTCCTTCGCCTTCGGCGGCTCGACCAGCCCTTATTGGGGCGGCCTCGGCAAGCTCTTCCTGGCCGGCGTCTCCGCCGACAGCGAGGCGGCAACCTTCACCGACGGCGTGGTGATCCCGGAATATGTGTTCATCTGCTTCCAGATGACGTTTGCCTGCATCACGCCGGCCCTGATCGTCGGCGCGTTCGCCGAGCGCATCAAGTTCTCGGCGGTGCTGCTTTTCGTCATCCTGTGGGTGTCGGTGGTCTACTTCCCGATCGCGCACATGGTGTGGGATGCCAACGGCCTGATCTTCAACGGCCTTCATGCAGGCGGCGTCGCGGCGCTCGACTTTGCCGGCGGCACCGTGGTCCACATCAATGCGGGCATTGCCGGCCTGGTCGGCGCGATGCTGGTCGGCAAGCGCCATGGCTATGGCCGCGACAACATGGCCCCGCACTCCATGACGCTGACCATGGTCGGCGCCTCGATGCTCTGGGTCGGCTGGTTCGGCTTCAATGCCGGCTCCAACCTCGAAGCGACCGGCGGAGCTGGTCTCGCGATGATCAACACCTTCACGGCAACCGCCGGTGCGGTCATCGCCTGGGCCATCATCGAAGCGTTCGCCCGCGGCAAGGCCTCGATGCTGGGTGCGGCTTCGGGCGTCATCGCCGGCCTCGTCGCCGTCACGCCGGCAGCAGGCCTGATCGGCCCGATCGGCGCCATCGCGCTCGGCGCGATCGCAAGCGTGGTCTGCTACTGGTTCGTCGCGGTCGTGAAGATCAAGGCGGGCTATGACGACACCGCCGACGTCTTCGGCATCCATGGCATCGGCGGCATCGTCGGGGCGATCGGGACGGGCATCTTCGTCTCGGCCGATCTCGGCGGTATCGGCTATGGCGACGGCGTGACGATGGGCGCACAGGTCTATTCGCAGATTGTCGCCGTCGGCATCACCATCCTGTGGGGCGGCATCGTCTCGGCGATCCTGTTCAAGCTCGTCGACGTGCTGGTCGGCCTGCGCCCGAGCGTCGAAGCCGAGCAGCAGGGTCTCGACCTGACCTCGCATGGCGAGGCTGCCTACCACTCATAAGACGAGGAATTCCAAATCCCGTCGCGGCGCATCGGCGCTGCCACTGGGGGCCCGGTTCGCCGGGCCCCTTTTTCATGGGCGTCATGCAGCCTTCATGAAAGCGAACTAGGAAAGGCACGGTCGCAGCTGACCGCGGATGTAACGGCAGCGCGCGACGACACGGGAAGGTCGGGTCCGATACCCGGCCTTTTTGCGTTTTCGGGGACGATGTTCCCCATCGTAAACGCCCCGGCGAGAAACCCCGCAGCCGTGCAATCCGTAGCTGCACCCCGTCTGAACGAGGTGCAAGCGTGCAGAAGCAGGACAGGTACGAATGTATCGAGGAGCCGTTTGGTGGCTGGATGGTGTGGGACCTGAGGTGCGATGCGCCGGCCGAGCATGCGGGAGCCGTGCTGGTCGGACTGGCGCAAAGCGAGGCCGAAGCGTTTTGCCAGCTGCTCAACATGGCGCGTGCCGCGTAAGCAAAGGGCTGCGTCTCCTCCCGTAACGCACCGTCGGGCTTTTCCGCATTCGTCCGGCGTGCGACGAAGCAGTCATGACCTCTTCGCAACACACAACGCCTGTCACACGGCACAGCTGGCGTGACAATCTGCAGGGCCAGCTCTTCGGCATCGTGATGACGGCCTTCGGCGTCTCGATCCTGCGGGCGGCCGGTCTGGTGACCGGGCAGACGGCGGGACTGTCGCTGCTCGTCTCCTATGCAAGCGGGATCAGCTTCGGCCTCGCCTTCTTCCTGATCAACCTGCCGTTCTTCGCCTTTGCCTGGCAAAAACTCGGCTGGAGGTTTGCGGCGCGGTCCGTCGTCTCAACGGTGGCGATCTCGCTGCTGGTCGATCTCGCGCCGCATCTCATCCGGTACGCGCATCTGGACCTTGTCACGGCGGCGGTGCTCGGCGGAGCGGCGTCGGGTTTTGGGCTGATCGCGCTCTTCCGGCACGGGGCGAGTGCCGGCGGGCTCGGCATCCTTGCCGTCTACCTGCAGGACAGGACCGGCTTTCGCGCCGGCTGGACGCAGCTCATCGTCGACAGCGCCATCTTCGCCGCGAGCTTCCTCGTGCTCGACTGGCGTGCGGTGATCGTCTCCTTCCTGGGAGCGATCGTGCTCAACGTCATGATCGCCTTCAACCACCGGCGCGACTGGTACGTCGCGCACTAGGTTTTGAGATCAAAAGCGGCGCTGGGCGGCCTCATTGGCCAGGTTCTGGCGTGGGCGCGGGCCGATCTGTTGGATGACAAGGCCGGCGGCGAGTGAGCCGAGTGCGCCGCACTCCGCGAGCGGGCGGCCGTTCGTGTAGCCGTACAGGAAGCCTGCCGCATAGAGATCGCCGGCGCCCGTCGTATCGACCAGCTCGTGGATCGCCAGCGGCTCGATCGGCACCGTCTCGTCGCCGCGCACGGCGACCGAGCCCTTTTCCGACCGGGTGATGGCGGCCACCTTGCAATCCTTGCGGATCGCGTCGAGCCCGGCCTCGAAGGACGAGGTCTGGTAGAGCGATTTCAGCTCGCTCTCATTGGCGAAGACGATGTCCACCGTGCCCGAGCGCATCAGCTCCAGGAATTCGTCGCGGTAGCGATCGACGCAGAAGGGGTCGGAGAGCGTCATGGAAACCTCGCGACCGGCCGCATGGGCGATCGCGGCCGTGCGCCGGATCGCTTCCTTGGCGCGGGGCGGGTCCCAGAGATAGCCCTCGAAATAGGTCACGCGCGCGCCGCGGGCCTTGTCCTCCTCGACATCCTCGGGCCCGAGCTCGACGCAGGCGCCGAGATAGGTGTTCATCGAGCGCTCGCCGTCCGGCGTGACGAAGATCATCGAGCGCGCGGTCGGCACGCCGCCGGTGAGCGGCGCGGTGTCGAAGGAAACGCCCTGCGCCCGGATGTCGTGCGTGTATAGGCGGCCGAGATGATCGGCAGAGACCTTGCCGAAGAAGGCCGCGCGGCCGCCGAAGCTCGCCACGCCTGCCGCCGTGTTACCCGCGCTGCCGCCGGACGCCTCGATCGCCGGGCCCATGCGATCGTAGAGCAGCTCGGCGCGCTCGGCGTCGATCAGGTTCATGGCGCCCTTGATGATCCCGTTGCCGACGATGAAGTCGTCCTCGCAGCGGGCGATGATGTCGACGATGGCGTTGCCGATGCACAGCACGTCGTATTCGGCCATCAATGTCTCCGGGCGGCTTTTCGTTAGACGGGACTGCCGGTTTAGCGGCTGATGCGGCAAATGCAATGCGGCGGCTTGTTCCGCTCAGGTCGCGCGCCTACCTGCGCTGGCGCAAGGAGTGCCTGCCGATGATACCCGTTGCCGCCTCGTCCGCATTGTCGGATCTGTTCCGTCCCGAGTTTCGCAGCGCGCTGTGGAAGACACTGGGGCTGACCATCGCGGCGCTGATCGGCCTGTGGTTCGCCATCTCCTGGGGCTTTGCGACGCTTGCCCTGCCGGTGCTGGAGGCCTGGATCCCGGACCTGCCGGAATGGACCGCGTGGCTCGGCACGTTTTCGGGCGTCCTTGCCGGAATCGCGCTGGCCGCCGGCCTCGCCGTCCTCATCGCGCCGGTCTCGGCGGTCATCGCCGGGCTCTTTCTCGACGACGTGGCGGACGCGGTGGAAAGGACGCACTACCCGAACGAGGCGCCGGGGCGCGCGATGGCGATCGTACCGGCGCTCGTCCACTCGCTGAAGTTCCTGGGCATCGTCATCGTCGGCAATCTCTTCGCGCTGATGCTGCTCCTGATCCCCGGCATCAACCTCATCGCCTTCTTCGTGGTGAACGGCTATCTGCTCGGGCGCGAATATTTCGAGTTCGCCGCGATGCGCATCCTCGGCGAGGCGGAGGGCAAGGAGTTGCGGCGCAGCAATGCCGGCACGGTGTTCGCTGCCGGCATGATCCTCGCGCTGTTCCTCGCGATCCCCTTCCTCAACCTTCTGACTCCGCTCTTCGCGGCGGCCATGATGGTGCATCTGGCGCGTGCGATCACGCGTCGGGCAGGCCGTCAGCGGGGGCGTTCGGCAGCCTGACGAGCGGGGCGGGAACGCTCGTCGTCTTTTCCTTCGACTTGCAGATGTCGGCGATCACGCAGGCCGGGCAGTCCGGCTTGCGCGCCTTGCAGACATAGCGGCCGTGCAGGATGAGCCAGTGATGGGCGTGGCGCATGTAGTGGTCGGGGATGATCGCAACGAGTGAGGCCTCGACCTGATCCGGCGTCTTGCCCGGCGCGAGGCCGATGCGGTTGCCGATGCGAAAAATATGCGTGTCGACCGCCATCGTCTTCTGGCCGAAAGCCATGTTGAGAACGACGTTCGCGGTCTTGCGGCCGACGCCCGGCAGCTTCGTCAGGAGATCGCGGTCGGCCGGCACCTCGCCGCCATGCTCGTCGATGAGCGCCTGGGAAAGCGCAATGACGTTCTTTGCCTTGTTGCGCCAGAGACCGATCGTGCGGATTTTCTCGCCGACCTTTTCCTCGCCAAGCGCCAGCATCTTTTGCGGCGTGTCGGCGAGTTGAAAGAGGCCGCGCGTCGCCTTGTTGACGCCGGCGTCGGTCGCCTGTGCCGAGAGCACGACGGCGACGAGAAGGGTGAACGGGTTCACATGTTCGAGCTCGCCTTCCGGCTCCGGCCGCTGGACCTCGAAGCGTCGGAAGATCTCCTCGATCTCCGCCTTCGTGTAGACCGTGAGCCGTCGGCGCGGGCGGGGTTTCGCCTTCACGCCCGGCTTCAACTTCATGAGCGGGCGACCCTCGCTGCCAGTCACGATTGCGGCCTTTTGGCCCTTCAGTTTTTCCATGTCCTTCCTATACTTTGCGCACATGGAGCTGGCAAAAGCCGACGAACCCTTTTTCGATGCGATCCTGACCCCGCACCGTTCGCTGGGCCAGGCCGGATTCAAGGTCCTCATGGGACTTCTCGTCATCTTCTGGCTCGTCCTCGGCGGCGCCTTCCTCTCAATTGGCGCGTGGCCGATCTTCGGCTTTCTCGGCCTCGACATTGTCGCGATCTGGGCGGCGTTCTACTGGAACTACCGGTCGGCCCGCGCGCGCGAACTGATCTCTGTGTCACGCACGAAACTCGCCATCCGCAAGATCGCGCCTTCGGGCAAGTCCGAGGACCATGGCTTCAATCCGTTCTGGGCGCGGCTCAAGGTGGACCGGCACGAGGAAATCGGCGTAACGGCGATCGCCGTGTCGGGGGAGGGGCGGACCGTCGGCGTCGGCGCCTTCCTCAATCCGGACGATCGGGAAAGCTTCGCCAAGGCGTTCGGGCGCGCGCTCGCGACGGCGCGGGCCGGCTGATCCGGAATCGGGTGGCAGCGGCCGGCTTTCGGCGCGATAACGGGACCGAACCGAACCGCCGAGTTGCGCCATGAACGCCCCATCGCCGACCCTTCACCGCGACATCACGCCTTCCGGCAGCGACTACGAGATCGTTCGCCGGACGATCGAGACGATCAGTCTCGACTATCGCGACCAGCCATCGCTCGCCAGGCTGGCCGAAGCCGTCGGCGAGACGCCGGCAGGGCTGCAGCGGCTGTTCACGCGCTGGTGCGGACTGTCGCCGAAGGCTTTTCTGCAGGCCGTCACGCTCGACCATGCGCGCCGGCTGCTCGATGGCGGGCTGCCGCTTCTCGATGCGAGCCTCGAGGTCGGCATGTCGGGACCGGGGCGGCTCCACGATCTCTTCGTGACGCACGAGGCGATGTCGCCCGGCGTCTACAAGGAGAGGGGAAGGGGGGTCGAGCTTCGCTATGGCTGGCATGGCTCGCCTTTCGGCAAGGCGCTGGCGATCGTGACCGATCGAGGGCTCGCCGGCCTCGCCTTCTGCGACGTGGGCGAAGAGGATGCGACGTTCGAGGACATGCGCCGTCGCTGGCCGAATGCGGCCTATGTCGAGGATGACGCCGCGACCGCTCCCTATGCACAGCGCATCTTCGAGCCCGGCCGCTGGGCGGACGACCAGCCGCTGCGCGTCGTCCTTATCGGCTCCGACTTCCAGGTCCGCGTCTGGGAAGCGCTGCTGCGGGTGCCTTTCGGCAAGGCCTGCACCTATTCCGATCTCGCCAACGGCATCGGCGCGCCGAAGGCTGCCCGGGCCGTCGGGGCGGCGGTCGGCGCCAACCCGATTTCCTTCGTCGTCCCGTGCCACCGCGCGCTCGGGAAGTCCGGCGCGCTCACCGGCTATCACTGGGGGCTGACGCGCAAGCGGGCGATGCTCGGTTGGGAGGCTGCAAGGCTCGCCTGAGCGGAAACGAACGCTGCCGTCGGGCGTTTGGCGGAAAATCGTTCCGCAGGCCGACGAAATCCACTAAAGCGGACTGCCTTTCCGGGAGGAGTTTGCCGTGATCATCGTCGTCGGTTCCATCAATCTCGACCTCATTGCCACGGTCGGCCGCCTGCCGGATCGCGGTGAGACCGTGCCGGGCGATGCCTTCAAGACATCCCCGGGCGGCAAGGGCGCCAACCAGGCGCTTGCGGCGAGGCGTGCGGGCGCAGAGGTCTCGATGGTCGGTGCGGTTGGGCGCGATCCCTTCGCCGACACGGCGCTCGCCTGCTTGCGCGAAGGTCTTGTCGATGTCTCCGCCGTGCGCGAGGCTCACGCCTCCACCGGCACGGCGCTGATCCTCGTGGAGCTCGGTGGCGGCGACAACGTGATCGCGGTCGTGCCGGGCGCGAACGCGACGGTCAAGCCGGCCGATTTCCGCACGATCGCGTTTTCGGCCGATGACGTGCTTGTCGTCCAGAACGAGATCCCGCCGGCGACCATCAGGGCGGCGCTGGAGGCAGCACGCGGCGCGGGCACGAAATCGATCTACAATGTCGCTCCGTTTCGCGAAGATACTGCCGATTGCGTGCCGCTCGCAGACTATCTCGTCGCCAACGAGACCGAGTTCGATCTCTACGCCAGGCTTCTCGGCCTGCCGGGCGAAGACCGGCGCGCGCAGATGCAGGCCTATGCGAAGCAGACCGGCAATACGGTGATCGTGACGCTCGGGCCCGATGGCGCGATCGCGGCCATGCCCGAGGGCATTTTCCAGGTGCCGGCGCCTAAGATCGACGCCGTCGATACGGTCGGCGCGGGCGACACGTTCTGCGGTTATCTGGCGGCCGGGCTCGAGGCCGGCCTAGGCCTCGAGGATGCGATGCGGCGGGCAACGCGGGCGGGCGCGCTCGCCTGTCTCAAGCCGGGCGCCCAGCCTTCCATCCCGCATGCGCGGGACGTGGATGCCTTTGCCGGCTAGTTCAGCCGCGCAAGGCGCTCGGTCAGGAGCGCAAAGAAGCCGTCGCTGTCGATGTCGCGCATGACCTGCGCGTTCTTCGGCTTTTCCACGATGCCCCACCAGTCGACGACGGTGGCGCCGAGCGTCAACTCCGACTTCGTCTCCACTTCGACATAGCACTCGCGGCCGGTGAAGAGTTCCGGCTTCAGGAGCCAGGCGATCACGCAGGGATCGTGCAGCGGGCCGCCGTCCGAACCATACTTCTCGACATCGTAGCGCTCGAAGAAGTCGAGCATCTCGGCGGTGGCCAGGCCCACCTTGTTGCCGAGCGCACGGATCGCCTCGACGCGCGCGCGGGTGGTCAGCGCCTTGTGGGTGACGTCGAGCGGCATCATCGTGATCGGCACGCCGGAGCGGAAGACGACGTCTGCCGCGTGCGGGTCGACATAGATGTTGAATTCGGCAGACGGCGTGACGTTGCCCTGTTCGAAATAGCCGCCGCCCATCAGGACGATGCGTTCGATGCGCGACGCGATGGCCGGCTCGCGCACCAGCGCCAGCGCGATATTCGTGAGCGGCCCGAGCGGGCAGAGCGTGACGGTGCCCGGCGCTTGCGCCATCAGGGTTGCGACGATGAAGTCAACCGCGTTCTCATCCTCAATCCGCATTGTCGGTTCGGGCAGTTCCGGGCCGTCGAGGCCAGTCTTGCCGTGGACGTGCTCGGCCGTCACCAGCGGCCGGACCAGCGGGCGCGGAGCGCCGGCATAGACCTTCGTCTCCGGCTTGCCGGCCAGTTCGCAGATCTTCAGCGCGTTCTTCTGCGTCAGCGGCAAGGGCACGTTGCCGGCGACGGCCGTAATGCCGAGCACGTCGAGTTCGGGGCTTGCCAGCGCCAGAAGGATGGCCACGGCATCGTCCTGGCCGGGGTCGGTATCGATGATGATCTTGCGTGCCGCCATTGGGGTCGAGCGCTCCTTGATTCCCTGTTTGCGGCGGACCATATCAGCAGGGCAGGCGGAAATGCCATTCGGGTTTTCGCCTCGAACGTCGCTCGAAGAGGACATTCACGATGACGCGCATGACGCCTTTTTCGAACCCGCTGCTGCTCGGGTTCGACACGATGGAAAAGACGCTCGAGCGCGTCGCGAAGTCCGGCGACAGCTACCCGCCCTACAACATCGAACGCCTGAAGCTGAACGGCGTGGCAGGAGACCGCCTGCGCATCACGCTCGCGGTCGCGGGGTTCACCGACGCCGACCTCGAAGTCACGACCGAAGAAAACCAGCTCATCGTCCGCGGCAAGCAGACCGAGGATGGCGAGCGCGAATTTCTGCATCGCGGGATCGCCTCGCGCCAGTTCCAGCGGGTCTTCGTGCTCGCCGACGGCATGCGGGTCGGCCAGGCGGAACTCAAGAACGGACTGCTTTCGATCGATGTCGATCGACCCGAGCCGGAGCGGCTGGTGCGACGCATCTCGATCGCGGTGAAGGACTGACGGCGCAGCGGAACGAACGGCACTTTGACGGGTTGGTCTTGCGACGGCCCGCCGCACAGGAGGCTAAAGATGACCCACGACCACACGACTCTTACCGAGACCGAACTCGCCCATCTCGGCGAAGGCATTATCGCCTACCTGCGCGAGATCGATGCGTCGGAGCTGGCGGCCAAGTTTCCGGGCGCCCCCGAAATCGCACCTGGCACGCGCCTCTGGGCGCTGTTTGCCGCCGACGGCAGCCCGATCCTGCTTTCCGACGAGCGCGAGCGCGCTCTCGCCGGCGCGATCGAGCACGAGCTCACGCCGGTCAGCATCCACTAATCGATAATGTCGGGCCGGGCTGTTGCCCGGCTCAGGCGGCGTTTGAGGCCGGCGCTTCGGACAGGAGCGCGTGGATGGCCGACGCGTCCTTGGTGCCGCGGATTTTCGCCACCGTATCGCCATCGCGCAGGACGCGGGCGATGCGCGACAGGGCCTTCAGATGGTCGGCGCCGGCGCTTTCGGGCGCCAGCAGCAGAAACACCAGATCGACGGGCTCATCGTCGATCGCCTCGAAATCGATCGGCGTCTCGAGCCTGGCGAAGACGCCCGTGATCCGCTTTACCCCCGGCAGCTTTCCGTGCGGGATCGCGATGCCGTTCCCGACACCCGTGGAGCCCAGACGTTCGCGCTGGAGGACCGTGTCGAAGACTTCCCGTTCCGGGATGCCCGTTATCTGGGCGGCCTTTTCGGAGACAAGTTGCAGAAGCTGCTTCTTGGAATTCGCACGCAGCGCCGGCATCACCGCCGTCACGTCGATCAGATCGCTCAGATCCATTCCCAAATCCCTCTTGCCCTCGGCGCGCGTCTTGCGGCTGCGTCCGACGTGCCGGCCAGCGTGATGCTCATCCGCGCGTGGCGGATGCCGACATCGGGTCGATCCAGCCGATGTTGCCGTCGGCCCGGCGATAGACGATGTTGACGCGCTCGTCGCCAGCATTGCGGAAAACGAAGACGGGGCTGTCCTTGGTATCGAGCTCGATGACCGCGGTGGCCACCGACATGGTCTTCAGCGAGAGCGCGGTCTCGGCGACGATCGCCGGCGCATACTCCTCGGAGACCTCTTCGTCCTCTTCGGCCACGGCCGAGAAGACGCGGTAGTCGAGTGTTTCCTCGGCAATGCCGTTGTTGTTGCCCGACGGGTGCGCCTTGAGGCGACGCTTGTAGCGGCGCAGGCGCTTGTCGAGGCGCTCGGCGGCGGCATCGAATGCCGCCTGCGGGTCCTGCGCCTGGCCGGTCGCCTGCAGGCTCATGCCGGAATCGAGCCGCAGCAGGCAATCCGCCGAATAGCGCGAGCCGCTCTTCTCCACCGTCACGTGGCCCGAATAGCCACCGTCGAAATATTTCTCGATCGCCTCGCCGACGCGGTCGGAGATACGCGTGCGAAAGGCTTCGCCGATGTCCATCTGCTTGCCGGAAATTCTCAGGCTCATGATCGAAACTGCCCTCGGTTTCTTGTGCAGGCCAAGTGTGCCCAGTCTATACCCGTGACGCCCGCGCACAAGCCGAAGCGGTGTGGACAATCGCATTCCCGTGTCCGCCCGCAAGCTGCCGTCCGCCCGTCGCGTGGCAGCGGAACGCGGCCGGCTTGGCCGGGTTCCTCATGCGGCCGGGCTTCTAGAGACTTGGCCTCCCAATGTCAACGAAGCGGACCGGGACGCGGGGTCAGCCGCCGACCGCGGCCATTGCCCGCTTTTCGCGGCGGCGTTGCACGGAGGAGGGAATAGCCATCGATTCCCGGTACTTGGCGACCGTGCGGCGGGCGATGTCGACGCCGGACTTCTTGAGCAGATCGACGATCGTGTCGTCCGACAGCACGTCCAGCGGAGCTTCCTTCTCGATCATCTCGCGGATGCGCCGGCGCACCGCTTCGGACGAATGCGCATCGCCGCCTTCCGACGAGGCGATGGCGACCGAGAAGAAGTAGCGCAGCTCGAAAACGCCGCGGGGGGTCATCATGAACTTGCCGGAGGTGACGCGGCTCACCGTCGATTCATGCATGCCGATGGCATCGGCGACGGTGCGCAGGTTCATGGGGCGCAGCTCGCTGACGCCGGCCGTCATGAAACGGTCCTGCTGGCGTACGATCTCGGAGGCGACTTTCAGGATGGTGCGCGCGCGCTGGTCGAGCGAGCGCGAAAGCCAGTTCGCCGTCTGGAGGCAGCCGGAGAGGAACTCACGCTCCTGCGCATTCGACGTCACGCGCGAGACGCGGTGGTAGTAGGTCTGATCGACCAGCACTTTCGGTAATGTTGCCGAGTTCAGCTCGATCGCCCAACTGCCGTCCGGGGCTGCCTTGACGATCACGTCCGGCACGATCGGGTCGGCGACGCCCGCGCTGAATGCCGAGCCCGGACGCGGATCGAGCGCGCGCAGTTCGGCCATCATGTCGACGAGGTCCTCGTCGTCCACGCCGCAGATGCGGCGCAGCTGCGCGAAGTCGCGCCGGGCGACCAGCTCGAGGTTGTCCACCATGGCGCGCATGGCCGGGTCGATCCGGTCACGAGCGGCGAGCTGCAGGCGCAGGCAGTCGGCGAGGCCGATGGCAAACAGGCCCGCCGGCTCGAAGCTGCGGCAGCGCTCCAGCACGCGCTCGACGGTGCGCACGGAAACGCCAAGCCTTTCCGCCGTCTCGATCGGGCAGCCGCGGAAATAGCCCGACTCGTCCAGCTGATCGGCGAGATCGGCCGCGATCATGCGCTCGCGCTCGCCATGGAAGGCGAAGGCAGCCTGCTCCGCCACATGCTCGCGCAGCGTACGTTCGGGACCGGCGATGTTCTCGAAGCCGGACAGGTCGCCGCCGCCGGTCGACATCGCGCCGGGAGCTGACTTCCAGTTCAAAGCCAATTCGGGGCCGACATTGTCGCTGCGGCCGGGATCGTCGGGAAAGAGGTTCTCGAGCGAGGTGTCGAAGCGGTCGGCGATCATGCCTGCGTCGGGAAGCGTGGTTTCGTCCCAGCTGTCCTCGGCCTGCAGGCGCGGTTCGGGCCGGTCGTCGTCGATCGGCCCTTCGGCCGACGCGCGCTCGACCAGCGGATTGCGCTCGATCTCGTCGTCGATGAAGCGCTCGAGTTCGAGATGGCTGAACTGCAGTAGGCGGATCGACTGCAGCAGCTGGGGTGTCATCACCAGCGATTGGGACTGACGCAGCTGAAGTTTCGCACCCAACGCCATGATTACGCCGACCACTCCCTGCCCATCATGTGGGCACTTTGGGAGCAATCAAACTGGCCCGCTCCTTGCTTGTCAAGGCGAGGGTGCGGGCCGTACGAGGTCATGGAACAGAGTGCGACGCTCTGGCGCGCTAAAGGCTGAAGCCTTCACCCAGATAAAGCCGGCGAACGTCCTGATCGCGCACGATCTCGTCCGGCGTGCCATGGGTCAGAACCTGTCCGGCATGGATGATGTAGGCGCGCTCGACGAGGCCCAGCGTCTCTCGAACATTGTGGTCGGTGATGAGAACGCCGATGCCGCGGGCAGTCAGGTGCCGAACGAGCTGCTGGATGTCGCTGACGGCGATCGGATCGACGCCGGCGAAGGGCTCGTCGAGCAGCATGAAGGCCGGATTGCTCGCAAGCGCGCGCGCGATTTCCAGGCGTCTGCGCTCGCCGCCCGACAGCGAGATCGCGGGCGATTTCCGCAGATGCGCAATGTGGAACTCTTCCAGGAGCTCATCGAGCCGTTCGGCGCGCACGCTGCGCTTCTTCTCGGTGACTTCGAGGATGGCGCGGATGTTGTCCTCGACCGACAGGCCGCGGAAGATCGACGCTTCCTGGGGCAGGTAGCCAATACCGAGGCGCGCGCGGCGGTACATCGGCAGGTTCGTCACGTCGTGGCCGTCGATCTCGATCGTGCCGGCATCGACGGGCACGAGGCCGGTGACCATGTAGAAGCAGGTGGTCTTGCCGGCGCCGTTGGGGCCGAGCAGGCCGACGGCTTCCCCAGCGCGAACGGCGAAGGATGCGCCTGAGACAACCTTGCGGCCCTTGTAGCTCTTGGTCAGCCCGTTTGCGACGAGCGTGCCGTCGAGGTGGTCCCCGTCCATCCCGGGAATGGCGTGCATGTCAGGCGCGCGCATCAGCGGTTGGCTGATCCGGGCTGGAGAAGCATGCGCACGCGGCCCGAGCCCTGCTGGTTTCCGCCGCAGCCATCGAGCTTGGCAAGGCCGGAGGTCATCTGCACGGTCAGCTTGCAGCCGATGATGACGTTGCTGCCTTCGGTGAGCACGACTTCGCGCCCGCTGACGACGAGCACCTCGCTGCGCAGGTCGAAATCGGCACGATCGCCGGTGGCGACCTGGGCGGCGGTCGAGACGTGCACGCCGCCGGTCACCTCGATGCGATCGATGTCGGAGGAGCCTGCGCCCCCGGTGCTTGCGCCGTCGGCAGAGTAGAACACCGTCATCGCGCCTGCCCGCATGCGCGTCGCGCCCTGAACGACGGAGACATTGCCGTCGAAGACAGCCTTGCGTTCGGCGTCTCGGACCTCGAGGCGATCGCTTTCGATCTCGATCGGCTGGTCGGAGGTGAGCCGCATCTCGGTACGCCGGTCGGACTGCGCCTGGGCAGCCGCCGCACCAAAGAGCAGCGCGGCCGTGCAGGCGAGGATCACACTAGTTCTCAACGGTCTCTCCCGTCATGTTTTGCGCCTGGCGGACCGAGGCCGGGTCGATCTTCATGCGGACGCGGTTTTCGAAGACGAGAACCGCGCCGCGCTCGCGCACGCTGAACGAATCCGCCGTGATCGACGAGCCGTCAAGCTCGATCGCGACCGGGTCTGATGTCGAGAGGCTGCCATCCTCGACGCCGACATCGGCGCTGGCGAACGTAGCCCTGATGCCGTTGTCGGTCGTGACCGTCATGCCGCCGGTGATCAGGAGCGTATTGGCCTCGCGGTCGAAGGTGCCGCTTGCCGCCTCGACCTGCGCGACGTTGGATGCATCGAAGGGCAGGCTTGCCGAAATGCCTTCGAGGTCGATGCGCGCTGCGTTGCCGATATCCTGGACGGCGCGGTCGGCGACCATCGAATAGGGACGGTTGTCGCCGGTGAAGCCGTCGAGCTTGGGGTTGGCCATGACGAGGCGGCCATCTTCGATGCCCGAGGAGGCGAGATCGACCGAGACACCCTCTGGAATGGCCATCCAGGCGCGCGCGCCGAATGCTGCAATCATGGCGACGGCTGCAAGCGGCAGCGCGACCTTCAGCATGCGCACGAAGCCGGAATGGCGGCGCGCGCTTGCGATCGCCGCCTGCGAGCGTGGCCGGGGCGTCGCCCTTGCGGCCCGCCCTATGTCGCCTGCTGTCCGATCCGCCATCTTTAGCCCTAGCAGCGCTGCGGCAGCCCCGTGCCGCCTGCTCGTCGCCCGCTTCGATCCTTCGCGTCCGAATGCGGCGCGACGAGGAAATATGCAGTGCCGAGCGCTGGTTACACCGCAATATGGTTATTTTTGGCTGAATGCCAACTGCCCCGCCGCAACCGTCCGCCATCTTCCCATCACGATCAAGCTCGACTAGACAGAAGCGCCCATCGAGGAGACTGCCGCCATGGCTTCCAAGGCCGACGAGATGATCGATCGCAGGCGCCTGCGGCGCAAGCTCACCTTCTGGCGCGTGGTCGCGTTTCTCGTGCTGGCCGGCGTGATCGCGGGCTCGGCCTACTGGATGGCGGGCGAGCGGGCAGGCAGCGCCCTGCCGCATATCGCGCGGGTCGAGATTTCCGGCACCATCACCGACGACAAGGAATTGCAGGAGCGCCTCGAGCGCATCCGCGAATCCGATGCCGTGCAGGGCGTCATCATCGCCGTCAACTCGCCGGGCGGCACGACGACCGGCGGCGAGGCGATCTTCGAGGCGGTGCGCAAGCTCGCCGAGGAAAAGCCCGTCGTGGCCCAGGTCGGCACGCTCGCCGCATCGGCCGGCTACATGATCGCGACCGCAGCCGACCACATCGTGGCGCGCCAGTCCTCGATTGTCGGCTCGATCGGCGTGCTGGTGCAATACCCCGATGTGACGGGCCTGATGGAGAAGATCGGCGTCCAGCTCGAAGGCGTGAAGTCGTCGTCGCTCAAGGCCGAGCCTTCGCCCTTCTCGCCCACGACCGAGGAAGAGCGTGCCATGCTGCGCCGCCTCGTGATGGATTCCTATGACTGGTTTGTCGATCTCGTCGACGAGCGACGCCCGATGACGCGGGCGCAGGTGCTGGCGGTGGCCGACGGCTCGATCTTCACCGGCCGACAGGCTCTGGAGCGCCAGATGGTCGATGCGCTCGGCGGCGAGGAGGTCGTGCGGGCGTGGCTCGAAGAGCGCGGTGTCGCCGAAGACCTCGAGATCGTCGACTGGCGGTCGCGCTCGTCGCGGGCAAGCCTGCTGGGCTTCAATTCATGGACCGGGCTCGCCGCGCGGCTGCTCGGCCTGCCCGATGACGACCTGATGCGCACCATCGGCGCCGACCGCATGTTTCTTGACGGGCTACAATCGGTCTGGCAACCTAATCTGAACGTCGGGCGCGACTAAGAACAACAAGAAAAACAGCAAGCTAGCTTGCGCCATCCGGCGCGTTGCGGGGAAGCATCGAATGATCAAGTCCGAACTCGTGCAGACGATTGCCAATCGCAATCCGCATCTCTTCCTTCGCGACGTCGAGAACATCGTCAACGCCGTCCTGGACGAAATCACGGATGCGCTGGCCGACGGCAACCGCGTCGAGTTGCGCGGCTTCGGCGCCTTCTCGGTCAAGAACCGTCCCGCGCGCGTCGGACGCAACCCGCGGACCGGTGAAGCCGTTGAGGTCGAGGAGAAATGGGTGCCCTTCTTCAAGACCGGCAAGGAGCTGCGCGAGCGGCTCAACGGCGGAGACACGGCCCCGCGCAAATAGGGCCTCTTGCATATGAACCGTATCGTCGCCGTCGTGATCGTCGTTCCGCTTGCCATCATCCTGATCGCGCTGGCGGTGGCCAACCGCGCGCCGGTTGCGCTGACCTTCGACCCATTCAATCCGGGCAATCCCGCACTGACGATCCAGGCACCGCTGTTCATCGTCGTCATCTTCATGGTGGCGGTCGGCATGCTGATCGGCAGCCTCGTGACGTGGCTGAAGCAGTCGCATTATCGCAAGAAGGCTCGTGAGGCGGTCAACTCGACCGCGGTCGCGCGGCCTCGGGCGTGAGGTTCGTTTCGGCCGCGGAGGTCGACCAAGCGCTTACCTTCAACGGACTGGTCGACACGCTGCGCGATGCCTTCGTGAAAGGCGCTGTCCAGCCGGTGCGCCATCACCACACGGTCGAACGGCCGGGCGCGTCCGACACGACGCTTCTGCTGATGCCGGCCTGGAGCGACTTCACGCAAACCGGCGACGGTTTCATGGGCGTCAAGATCGTCACGGTCTCGCCCGACAACAACAGCCTCGGCAAGCCCGCCGTCATGGGCGTCTACCTGCTTCTCGACGGCGCGACAGGCGAGCCGCTCGCGCTCATCGACGGGCAGCGCTTGACTCTCTGGCGCACGGCCTGCGCATCGGCACTTGCCGCCGATTATCTGGCGCGGCCGGACGCGCGGCGGTTGACGGTGATCGGTGCCGGTGCACTGTCGTCGTTCCTTGCTCAGGCTCATGCGGCGATAAGGCCGATCGACCACGTCACGATCTGGAACCGCACGCCGGAGAATGCGGAAACGGTCGCAGACGGCTTGCGCGCCAAGGGGCTCGCAGCCTCGGTCGCGACCGACCTCGACGCGGCGGTGTCGGATGCAGACATCGTCTCCTGCGCGACGCTTTCCTCCGTGCCGCTGGTGCGCGGCGCGGCGCTCAAGGCGGGCACACATGTCGATCTCGTCGGCGCGTTTTCGCCGACCATGCGCGAAAGCGACGATGCCGCGATCGCACAGGCCCGCGTGTATGTCGACACGATCGGCGGTGCGACGAAGGAGGCGGGCGACATCGTCCAGGCCTTGGCCAGCGGCGCACTGACGCGGGAAGGGATCGTCGGCGATCTCTACGATCTGACGCGCGGGACCGTCTCGGGTCGCGGATCGGCAGATGAGATCACGCTGTTCAAGTCGGTGGGGGCTGCGATCGAGGATCTGGCTGCGGGGATCGCGGTTTATCGGCTGGTGACTGGGTAGGCTGGTCGCTGACGTCTGCGCACGGCACAGCCTGCTTGCGCTGAATTAGCACCCCCACTCCGGCCTGCCGGCCACCTCTCCCCCTGCCTGGGGGAGAGGAAACACCAACCTTCGCCCTTTCCACCTTTGCCAAAGGATAGAGGGCGCCCCTCCGCCATTTCCTCTCCCCTACGCAGTGGGGGAGAGGTGGCACGGCGAAGCCGTTACGGAGTGGGGGAAATCGGCACCGGCAAGCTCAAACGTGTCGCGACCCCCACCCTCAATCCCTCCCCACAAGGGGGAGGGAGTCGCAATCGCCAGCTCCTGTTTTGGACCGTTCTGCCAAGCTCGACCGCCCAAACAAAAGCCCCACGCCAAACGTCCCCCTCCCCCTTGTGGGGAGGGAAAGAGGTTGGGGGTGCGATCGAGGGGAGCCGGCGCAGGGCGGCCCGAGATTGCCCGGCCGCGCGGATCGTGCAAAAAGCGCGGCCAGCCCGGAGTTGGACCCGTTTGAGACCGAACCCCAGCAAGAAGCAGCACAAGGCGCAGCCGTCGAAGCCCCAGCCGCAGGCGGACGCGCCCGTGCGCGTGACGGCGCCATTGAGGCGGCGCGAAGGCATGCTGCCGGACGAGACGCTGCCCGTCATCCTGACCGTCGAGCCGAATGCCGACTACGCGCTGGTCGACAGCGGCAACGGGCGCAAGCTCGAGCGCTACGGGCCCTATCTGATCGACCGCCCGGAAGGCCAGGCGCTGTGGCAGCCGGCGCTGGCCGAGAAGGACTGGGCCAAGGCCGATGCCGTCTTCACCGGCGACACGGACGAGGAGGGGCTCGGCCGCTGGCGCTTTCCGCGCGAGCCGCTCGGCGAGACATGGCCGATGCGCCATGACGGCATCGACTATCTCGGGCGCTTCACCTCGTTTCGCCATGTCGGCGTATTCCCTGAGCAGGCTACCCACTGGGCGCATATGGAAGGTCTGATCACGTCGGCGGGGCGGCCGGTGCGCGTGCTCAACCTCTTCGGCTATACCGGCCTCGCCTCGCTGGTCGCGGCGCGCGCGGGCGCGGAGGTAACGCATGTGGACGCTTCCAAGAAGGCGATCGGCTGGGCGCGCGAGAACCAGGAGCGGGCGCGGCTGACGGACAAGCCCATCCGCTGGATCTGCGAGGATGCAGTGCGCTTCGCCGAGCGCGAGGAACGCCGCGGCAGTCGCTACGATATCGTCCTTCTCGATCCTCCAGCCTTCGGGCGCGGGCCGAAGGGCGAGGTCTGGCAGCTCTTCGAGCACCTGCCCGGCATGATCGAGCTCTGCCGATCGATCCTGACGCCGAAGCCGCTCGCGCTGGTGCTGACGGCCTATTCCATCCGAGCCTCTTTCTTCGCCATGCATGCGCTGATGCGCGACACCATGACGGGCATGGGCGGGCGCGTGGAATCCGGCGAACTCGTCATCCGCGAGCAGACGGCGGGCCGGTTGCTTTCGACCTCGCTCTTTTCCCGATGGGTGGCCAGATGACCGAGCGCGAGCGCCGCGTAGGGCAGGTGAAGGAAATCACCAGCCTCGCCAACGACATCATCAAGGACATCCGCTCGCTGCAGCTGAAGAAGTTCCGCGATCGCGACGGGACCTTCCTTGCAGAAGGCCTGAAGCTGGTGCTCGACGCTTTCGACGCCGGCTGGGCGATCCGCACGCTGGTCTATACCAAGGCCGGCAAGGGCAACGCGCTCGTCGAGAAGGCCGCGGCGCGGACGGTGGCGGCGGGCGGTCTCGTTGTCGAGACGTCGGAAAAGGTGATGGGCGCCATCACCCGCCGCGACAACCCGCAGACCGTGATCGGCGTCTTCTCGCAGAAGACGACCGCGCTGGAAACCGTGAAGCCTGCCGGCGATGCCGTCTGGATCGCGCTCGATCGCGTGCGCGATCCGGGCAATCTCGGCACGATCATCCGAACGGCCGATGCGGTGGGGGCAGCCGGCGTCATCCTCGTCGGCGAGACGACCGATCCGTTCTCGCTCGAAGCCGTGCGAGCCACCATGGGCTCGCTCTTCGCGCTGCCGATCGTCAAGGCCTCGGTGCCGGCCTTCAAGGCCTGGGCGGCGGCATCCGGCGCCCTTGTCGTCGGCACGCATCTCGAAGGCGCGGTCGACTATCGCAGCGTCGATTATGCCGGCCGCCCCGTCGTGCTCCTGATGGGCAACGAGCAGCAGGGGCTGCCGGCCGATCTCGTCGAGGCCTGCCGCCAGCTCGTGCGCATCCCTCAGGCCGGCAAGGCCGATTCGCTCAACCTCGCAGTCGCGACCGGCGTGATGCTCTACGAGATCCGCCGCAGCGCACTGACCCTTGAAAGCCCAGGCAGGCCGTCATGAAGTCGCTCATCACCTATGCCGTGATCGTCATCGCCGGCGTCGGCCTCGACCAGTGGATCAAGTATCTCGTCGAGACCGGGCTCGACATGCACACGATGGTCGACGTGCTGCCGTTCCTGGCGCTCTACCGCACGCACAATACGGGCATCGCCTTCTCGCTCCTGTCGGGCATGGGGAGCCCCGTCCTGGTGGCGCTGACGCTCGGCGTGACGGTTCTGGTCGGCTGGCTCGCGATCAAGTCGTCGCCCGAGCAGGTCTTCGCGCGCCTTGGCTTCGCGCTGATCATCGCGGGTGCGATCGGCAATCTGATCGACCGCGTCTGGCTCGGCTATGTCGTCGACTACGTGCTTTTCCACCTGCCCAACTGGTCGTTCGCAATCTTCAATCTCGCGGACGCGTTTATTACCGTCGGAGCCGTGATGGTGGTGCTCGACGAATTCCTGACCTGGCGGCGCGAAAAGCGCGCCAAGGCGCAGGCACAACGATAACAATCCAAGGCGAGGAAACGGATGGCCAACAGCTTCAAGGCACTGCTCGTCAGCCGCGACGAGGCAAAGGTGCAGTCGGTGAACCGGGTCGAGATGACCGAGGACGAACTGATGGACGGCGATGTCACAGTCGCGGTCGAAGCCTCCACGGTCAACTACAAGGACGGGCTCGCCATCACCGGCAAGGCGCCCGTGGTGCGCCGCTGGCCGATGATCCCCGGCGTCGATTTCGCCGGCACGGTCGTATCCTCCAGCCATCCGGACTGGACGGCCGGCGATAAGGTCATCCTCAATGGCTGGGGCACGGGCGAGACGCATTACGGCGCCTATGCCGGGCGCAGCCGCGTGAAGGGCGACTGGCTCGTCTCGCTGCCGCCTTCCATGAGCACGCGGCAGGCGATGGCGGTCGGCACGGCCGGCTACACGGCGATGCTGTCGGTCATGGCGCTAGAGCGGCACGGGCTGACGCCCGAAAAGGGGCCGGTCGTGGTCACGGGAGCCGCCGGTGGCGTCGGCTCCGTCTCGATCGCGATCCTCGCCAAGCTCGGCTATCAGGTCATCGCCTCGACCGGGCGGCCGGAAGAGGCAGATTATCTGAAAGGCCTCGGCGCGGCCGAGATCATCGCGCGCGACGAGCTTTCGCATCCGGCCAAGGCGCTCGGTCGCGAGCGATGGGCGGGCGGCATCGATTCCGTCGGCAGCCACACGCTCGCCAACCTTCTGTCGATGACGTCCTATGGCGGCGCGATCGCGGCCTGCGGGCTTGCCGGCGGCATAGACCTGCCATCGAGCGTGGCGCCGTTCATCCTGCGCGGCGTATCGCTTCTCGGCATCGATTCCGTGATGGCGCCGCGCGCGCTGCGGGTCGAGGCGTGGCAACGGATTGCCCGCGATCTGGATGCTACGAAGCTTGCCTCATTGTCGACGGAGATCGGGTTCGACCAGATCGAGGAGACGGCGCGCGCCATCGTGGACGGCAAGGTGCGCGGCCGCGTTGTCGTGAAAATGTAAGGCGAAAACGCCGGTCGCTAAAATTGTAAGGATCGCTCCCAGCCTTCCCTAAGCCTTCTCCGCTAGGCTTCGCCGACGATGGTGGACACGCGCGAAAGACCGGACCGGCCGCAGGAGGCGACGATGGCAGAAGCTGCCGTCGACGTCGGGCGTCTGCCGGTCGAGCCGCCGCCGCTTGCACCTTCGCTTAGTCAGCGCGATCCTGGCTGGGCGCTGTCGATCTTCGGGTTCGCGCTCATCCTGCTGGCGGGCCTCGCTCACCTGGCCGCGGTGCCGACGGTCATCTCCGGCGCGGTGGCGGTGCTCGGCATGGGTGCGCTGGCCGCACGCATCCTTTCGGCCCGCGACGAGCGTCAGCGGCACAGCCAGCAGGCCCGCCGCAACCATACGATGCGGCGGGAATTCGATGCCCTTGCCGACCGGCTGTGGGAAGTCCAGGAAAGCGAAGAGCGCTTTCGGGGCCTGATCGACGCCGTCGGCGACATCGTGGTCCATCGCGATGTGGCGGGGCGCATCACCTATGCCAACAGCGTGCTGGGCGACCTGACCGCAGAAGCGGCCCGGTCTTTCTACGGCCGCACGCTTGCCGAAATCGGCATCGACGTGCCGGTCCCGGCGCTTGGCGCCGACACGGATGCGCCGCAACTCTCGCTCACCGACGTCGCGATCCGCACGACGGGCGGCCAGCGCTGGTATGCCTGGACGGAGCTGTCTGGTCGCGACAGCTCGACCGGCACCATCATCCACCGGGCGATCGCCCGCGACATCACCGGGCGGAAGAAGGCGGAAGCCGCGCTCCTCAAGGCCCGCGAGCGCGCGGAACTCGCCAGCAACGCCAAGTCGCGCTTCCTCGCCACCGTCAGCCACGAAATCCGCACGCCGATGAACGGCATCATCGGCATGGCGAAGCTTCTCGCCGACACGCCGCTTTCTGCGGAGCAGCAGACCTATGTGAGCGCCGTTTCGACGTCGGCACACGCGCTGCTGGCCTTGATGGAGGACGTGCTCGACTTCTCCAAGATCGAGGCGGGCCGCATCGATATCGACCTTCAGCCGACATCCGTGCGCGAGCTTGCCGAAAACGTCGTCGAGCTTCTGTCGGTGCGGGCCTTTGCCAAGGGGTTGGGGATCGCAAGCACGGTCTCGCCTGACGTTCCGGCCATCATCGAGGCCGATCCGGACCGGCTGCGCCAGGTGCTGATGAACCTCGTCGGCAATGCGCTGAAGTTCACCGAACAGGGGGGCGTGCTCGTTGCGGTGAGCGTCGACCAGACCGAGCGTTCGACCACGCTGCGCGTTGCCGTCAGCGATACCGGGCCCGGGCTGTCGGAAGCCGATGCGGGGCGCATCTTCGGCGAATTCGAGCAGGCGCAGCTGCGCGTGAACCGGCATGACGGGGCAGGCCTCGGGCTTGCCATCTCCAAGCGTATCATGGAGGCGATGGGCGGAACGCTTTCGGTCCAGTCCGAGCCCGGCAAGGGGGCGACATTCACGGCGAGCCTGCCGGTTGCGACCCGCGTCAAGACCGAGCCGAAGGCGCTTGTCGGCTGGCGGGTGCTGATCCTGTCGCGAAGCCCGATGGAGGCCGAGGCGTTGCGGCTCACCATCGTCGCCGAGGGTGGCGAGGTGCGTATCGCCGAGGAAGCGCTGTCGGCGCCCTCGGTGTGGGACATGCAAGGCGCGCCCAATGTCGTGCTCGTCGATGCCGGGCTCGAGATCGTCGAAGGCGAACAGCTCCAGGCGCTGGCCGGTCTCGGGCTGCGGCCCGATCGCGCCGTCACGATGATCGCGCCGTCCGACCGGTCGCGCCTGTCCCGCTATCGGGCAGCCGGGTTCAGCTCGTTCCTGGCGCGTCCGATCCGCAGCGGTACGCTCGTGCGGTTCCTCATCGCCGACGAAACGGCGGGAGCCGCACGCGGCGCGCCTGCCCCGTCGAAAGCAATCGGCCGGGCAACCAATGCGCTGTCCGTGCTGGTGGCGGAGGACAATCCGATCAACGCGATGCTGGCGCGCGCGGCGCTCGAAAAGGCGGGGCATGGCGTGCGGATCGTTGCCAATGGGCGCGAGGCGATCGAATCGCTCGAGGGTGCGGGCCGCGCCCATTTCGACGTGATGCTCCTCGACATGCACATGCCCGTTCTCGATGGCCTCGAGACCGTTGCGCGGCTCAGGCGGATCGAGGACGAGCAGTCGCTCGCCCCGATACCGATCATCATGCTGTCGGCCGATGGCGAGGAAAGCGCGCGGCAGGCTGCCCTTGCCCATGGCGCGGACGGGTTCCTGCTGAAGCCCGTCGACCCTGACAGGCTGGTCCAGGTGGTCGAGGCGAAGGCATCGGGACTATAGGGCGCACCCTGTGGCGGTGACTTCGGCGGCTTGTCACGCTATTGTTGCGAGACAAGCGTAATCCCGTGCCCAGACCGGGGTCGAGGAGAATCGCCGTGTCCCATCAGATGTTTACAGAACGAAGTGCAGGCCTGGTCGCGGCGTCGTCCGTCGATGCCGGACGCTTTCAGTCGGCGCTTCTTGGCCGCATCGGTACGCTCGACGTGCGGCTTGCCGAAACCGATGGCGAGATCGCCGCCGCACAGGCGCTGCGCGCCGAGGTCTTTTGCGAGACCATGGGCTGGACGAATGCCGGTCGCGAGCGCTGCGACGCCGACCGCTTCGATCGGGTCTGCGACCATCTTCTCGTCACCGACCGCGCAGCCGGTGACGCGGTCGTCGGCACCTATCGGCTGCTTCGACAGGACAGGGCCTCGGCAACCGGCGGGTTCTATTCGGCCGACGAGTTCGAAATCGGCGCTCTTGCGGCCCGGCATCCGACCCTGCGCTTCCTGGAGCTCGGCCGTTCCTGCGTGCTCGAGCCCTACCGCACCAAGCGGACGATCGAGCTGCTTTGGCAGGGCATCTGGTCCTATGTCCGCCGCCACGACATCGGCGCCATGACGGGCTGCGCGTCGTTTACCGGCACTGTGCCCGCAGCGCATGCAGCAGCGCTCTCGTTCCTGCACCACAATTGCCTCGCGGCCGGCGACTGGCACGTGCCCGCGGTTGCGGATCGCCGCCTCGACATGGATCTGATGCCGGCCGAGGCGCTCGACGTTCGCACGGCGCTCGCCGCCATGCCGCCGCTCATCAAGGGCTATCTGCGGCTCGGGGCGAAGGTCGGCGACGGCTGCGTGATCGACCCTGATTTCGGCACAACGGACGTTTTCATCGTGCTTCCGGTCGCGGCGATCTCGGAGCGCTACGTCAACTATTACGGCGCCGACGCCACGCGGTTTTCGGCCTGAGCGGCTACTTCTCCCAGTCCGTGCCGATCGGCTCGTCGTCGCGCTTGTCGGCTTCGTCGACCAGTTCCTCGGCACGCTCGATGTCCTCGCGGTCGGCTTGCTCGGGCTCGGAATGGGCCTTTTCGCGCGGCGTCAGCAGCATGTCGAACAGGACGGGGAAGTGGTCCGAGCCGCACGGGTCCAGCCGGCGCATCGCGCGCAGGCGGAATTCGGCTGAATGGAACAGATGGTCGAGCGGCCAGCGGATCAGCGGGTAGCGCGCGTCGAAGGTCGAGAACACCATGCGCCCGATGCGCGGGTCGAGCAGACCCGAGATGCGGCGGAAGCGGCGCGTCGTGCCCGACCAGGCGACGTCGTTGAGGTCGCCCGAGACGAGGACGGGCAGCGTTTCGTCGCGGACGCGGAGCGCCACGAGCGACGTCTCCCCGTCGCGCCCTTCCGTGCCGCGATGCGGGACGGGTGGCTCGGGATGGATACAGTAAAGCCGGAAGCGCTCGCCTTGCGGCATCTCGACCGTCGTGATGATGGACGGCACGCCTTCGGTCAGCAGATAGCCGGCCTCGGTGTCCGACAGCGTGAACTTCGAGGCGAGGATCATGCCATAGGAGTTCTCGAGCGCCATGTCGACGACGGTCCCGTAGTCCTTGAGAAACGGTGCCAGCGCGTCGGCCCAGGCACGATCGACCTCCATCAGGATGATGAGGTCGGGATCCTCTTCCTCCAGCTCCGCCAGCAGGCCGGCATAGTTCCGGTTCGACATCTTCACGTTGCAGGCGACGAGCCGCAGCGGTTCGCCGGCTTCGCCCTCGACAGCCGCCACGGTCTGCTTCCCGACGAGCGGCGTGAAGGGGATGACGTGCCACGCCTGGACCGCGCAGACGAAGAGCAGGATTACGGCAAGCGACAGCCAGCCGGACGTCCACGGCGCCAGGATCAGGATTGCGGCGACCAATGCCAGCGAGATCGTCAGAACCTGCTGGCGCGGGAAATCCCCGACGCGCACGATGCCGTGGGCGACCGGCAGAAACGGCAGCAACGTCGAGACGGCGAAAAACGCTGTCAGCGCGGCCGCTGCACCGAAGAGCATCTGCATATCCTCTAATGTTCGAACATCCCGCGCTCAACGCGCGGAATGCCGAATGGCTCCCTTTCAGGAGCCGGCGCTGTAGGCGGCGATCGCGGCCATGTTCACGATGTCGGAATCCTTGGCATTGAGCGAGACGATCTGCACCGGCTTGTTGAGCCCGACGAGGAGCGGGCCGATGACCATCGAGCCACCCAGCTCCTGCAGCATCTTGGTCGAGATCGAGGCCGAGTGGAAAGCCGGCATGACGAGGACGTTGGCCGGCGCCGACAGCCGGCAGAACGGATATTGCTGCATCAGGCGCGGGTTAAGTGCGACGTCCGCGGCCATCTCGCCATCATATTCGAAGTCGACGCGACGGCGGTCCAGGATCTTGACCGCCTCCTGCACGCGCTCCGAGCGCTCGCCGGCCGGATGGCCGAAGGTCGAGTAGGCGAGCATGGCGACGCGGGGCTCGTAGCCCATGCGCCGCGCCATGCCTGCCGCCTCCTCGGCGATGTCGGCCAGTTCCTCTGCGTTCGGCATGTCGTGGACGGCCGTATCCGCGACGATGACCGTGCGCCCGCGGCACAGCGCGATCGACACGCCGATGACGCGGTGGCCGGGCTTGGCGTCGATGACGCGACGAACATCGTCGAGCACGGTCGAATAGTTTCGCGTCACGCCTGTGACGACGGCGTCCGCATCGCCGAGCGCCACCATGCAGGCGGCGAAATGGTTGCGGTCGTTGTTGATGAGGCGCTGGCAGTCGCGGAAGAGAAATCCCTTCCGCTGCAGGCGCTCATAGAGATAGTCGGCATAGACGCCGTTGCGGCGCGACAGCCGGGCGTTGATGATCTCGATGCCGGCCTTGGACAGGTCGACGCCGGCGTTCTTCGCCGTCTCGCGGATCTGCTCCTCGCGGCCGAGCAGGATCGCCGTGCCGAGCTTCTGGTTCACGTAGGATGCGGCGGCGCGCATCACCTGCTCCTCCTCGCCCTCGGCGAAGACGACGCGGCGCGGCTGGCGCCGCACGCGTTCATAGATGCGCTGGAGCGTGGAGGCGATCGGATCGCGGCGTGCCGACAGCTCCTGCTGGTAGCGGTCGAGATCGAGGATCGGCTTGCGCGCGACGCCGGAATCCATCGCCGCACGCGCAACCGCCATCGGGATCGCCGAGATCAGGCGCGGATCGAAGGGGACGGGGATGATGTAGTTCGGGCCGAAGCGCGGACGGTTGCCCTGGTAGGCGGCCGCCACGTCGTCCGGCACGTCCTGCCGGGCGAGCTCGGCCAGAGCCTTGGCTGCCGCGATCTTCATGTCGTCGTTGATCGTGGTCGCGCGCACGTCGAGCGCGCCGCGGAAGATGTAGGGGAACCCGAGCACGTTGTTGACCTGGTTCGCATAGTCCGAGCGCCCGGTCGCCATGATGGCGTCGCTGCGGATCTCGGCCACTTCCTCGGGCGTGATCTCGGGATCGGGGTTGGCCATCGCGAAGATGATCGGGTTTGCCGCCATCGAGCGGACCATGTCCGGCGTCAGCGCGCCCTTGGCGGAGAGGCCGAAGAACACGTCGGCGCCTTCGAGCGCCTCGGCCAGCGTGCGGGCATCGGTCTTGACCGCATGCGCCGACTTCCACTGGTTCATGCCTTCCTGGCGACCCTGGTAGACGACGCCCTTGGTGTCGCAGAGGATCACGTTCTCCGGCGAGAAGCCGAGCGACTTGACCAGCTCGATGCAGGCGATGCCGGCAGCACCCGCGCCGTTGCAGACGAGCTTGGTGTTCTTCATGTCGCGCCCGGTCAGGTCGAGCGCGTTGATGAGGCCGGCCGTCGCGATGATCGCCGTTCCGTGCTGGTCGTCATGGAAGACCGGAATGTCCATCAGTTCGCGCAAGCGCTGCTCGATGATGAAGCAGTCGGGCGCCTTGATGTCTTCCAGATTGATGCCGCCGAAGGACGGCCCGAGATAGCGCACGCAGTTGATGAACTCCTCGACCTCCTCGGTGTCGACTTCGAGGTCGATCGAATCGACGTCCGCGAAACGCTTGAAGAGGACCGCCTTGCCCTCCATCACGGGCTTCGAGGCGAGCGCGCCGAGATTGCCGAGGCCGAGGATCGCGGTGCCGTTCGAGATGACGGCGACCATGTTGCCGCGAGTGGTGTAGTCGAAGGCGCGGCTCGGGTCTTCCGCGATCGCCTTCACCGGCACTGCCACGCCCGGCGAGTATGCGAGCGAAAGATCGCGCTGCGTCGCCATCGGTTTGGTGGGATTGATTTCCAGCTTGCCCGGACGTCCCTGCGAATGGAAATCGAGGGCCTCCTGCTGGCTGACCGACGGACCGCTGCGCTCCGGCTTGTTCTTGGCGTTCATGCGTTGACTGACCTTCCTCCCCGCGAGGGCACTTGCGACCCTTCTGATGCGTCAAGGCTATACATCGGACGCGCGATTGGCCAAGGCGAAATCGCCGTGCCAATCCCCGGTTTTCGGCATGCCGGGCGTTAATCGCCGGCTCCAATGCTGGTAAGGATCGCGTCATGGACATGCGCGTTCCTCCCGCTCCCGAAAGCTCGCCCGGCGCCACGCCGATGATCGAGCAGTTCATCGAGATCAAGTCTGCGAACGCGGATTCGCTCCTGTTCTATCGCATGGGCGATTTCTACGAGCTGTTCTTCGGCGATGCCGAGATCGCCGCGCGCGTGCTCGGCATCACGCTGACGAAGCGCGGCAAGCATCTGGGCGACTACATCCCGATGTGCGGCGTGCCGGTGCATGCGGCCGACGACTATCTTCAGAAGCTCATCGCGTCGGGCTACCGCGTCGCGGTCTGCGAGCAGATCGAGGACCCGGCGGAGGCCCGGAAGCGCGGCTCGAAATCGGTGGTGAAGCGCGACGTGGTGCGGCTCGTGACGCCCGGCACAATCACCGAGGAGCGGTTGCTAGAGCCGGGCCGGGCGAACTTCCTGATGGCGGTTGCCCGCGTGAAGGCGCAGCCGGCGGACAGCTACGGGCTTGCCTGGATCGACATCTCGACCGGTGCCTTCCGCGTTGCGTCATCCTCCGCCGACCGTCTTCTATCCGACATCCTGCGCATCGACCCGAGCGAGGTGATCGTGTCGGAGGCGCTGTGGAGCGACGAGGCGCTGCGGGGAACGTTCGACGTTCTGGCGCGCACCGCAAGTCCGCAGCCGCCGGTGATGTTCGACAGCGCGTCAGCCGAGACGCGCATCACGCGCTTCTTCGAGGTGGCGACGGCGGACGGGTTCGCGAGCTTCACGCGCGCCGAAATGGCAGCGATCGCGGCGGCCATCGCCTATGTCGAAAAAACGCAGAAGGATGCGCGCCCGACGCTGGAGCGGCCACGGCGCGAGGACGAGGGCGGGGCGCTCTTCATCGATGCCGCGACGCGCGCGAACCTCGAACTCACGCGCACCCTGTCCGGAGACCGGCAGGGCTCGCTGCTCTCGGTCGTCGATCGGACGGTGACGGCTGCCGGCGCGCGGCTTTTGGCTGAACGCATCACGGCGCCGCTCGCCGAGCCGGCCGCGATCGCGGAGCGGCTCGACAGCGTGTCGTTCTTCCACGGCGAGCCGGATCTGCGCGAAGGCGCTCGTGCGCTGCTGAAGGGCGCACCGGACATGGCACGCGCGCTGTCGCGCCTGTCGCTCGGCCGCGGTGGGCCGCGGGATCTCGGCGCGCTCAGGGCCGGCATCGAAGCAGCTTCAGCCGTCGCCCGCCTGCTCGACGGCCGATCGGAGGGCGCCGAGATCGGCGCGGCGCTCGGCGCCGTCGCGGCCCTGCCGTTCGGCTTCGGTGACCGGCTCGGCCGCACACTGGCCGACGACCTGCCGCTTCTCGCCCGCGATGGCGGGCTGGTGCGCGCGGGCTGCGTCGATGAACTCGACGAAGTCCGCGCGCTACGCGACCGGTCGCGGCGGGTGATTGCCGAGATGGAGCGGGCGCTCTGCGAGGAGACCGGTATCCGGTCCCTCAAGATCCGGCACAACAACGTGCTGGGCTATTACATCGAGATCACGGCCAACCATAAGGACGTGCTGACCGGCACGGACGAGGCGCGCAGCCGCTTCATCCATCGCCAGACGATGGCGAACGCCATGCGCTTCACGACGACGGAGCTCGCCGAACTCGAAAGCCGCATTGCGAACGCTGCCGGTCGAGCGTTGGAGATCGAGCTCGACATCTTCGCCAAGCTCTGCGCCGAGGCCGTCTCGCATGCCGATGCCGTGCGGCGCGGGGCGGAGGCGCTGGCGGTACTCGACGTCTCGGCGGCACTCGCGGAACTTGCGGTCGCGCAGGACTATGTGCGCCCCAAGGTCGGCGACGGGCTCGATTTCCGTATCGAGGGCGGACGGCATCCCGTCGTCGAGCAGATGCTGAAGCGCACGATGGGCGATCCCTTCGTTGCCAACGACTGCGACCTGTCGGCGCCCGATCCGGGCACCAATGGCGCGATCTGGCTTCTTACCGGCCCGAACATGGGCGGCAAGTCGACCTTCCTGCGCCAGAACGCGCTGATCGCGATTCTCGCGCAGGCAGGCTCGTTCGTGCCGGCCACGCGCGCCGAGATCGGCGTGGTCGACCGCCTGTTTTCGCGCGTCGGAGCGTCGGATGATCTTGCCCGCGGGCGCTCCACCTTCATGGTCGAGATGGTCGAGACGGCTGCCATCCTCAATCAGGCCACCGAGCGATCGCTCGTCATCCTCGACGAGATCGGCCGCGGCACGGCCACCTTCGACGGGCTCTCGATCGCCTGGGCGGCGTGTGAGTATCTGCACGAGCAGAATGGCTGCCGCTCGATCTTCGCCACGCATTTCCACGAGATGACGGCACTGGCCGAAAAGCTCGGCCGGCTCGCCAACGTGACCATGCGCGTCAAGGAGTGGGACGGCGAGGTGATCTTCCTGCACGAGGTCGCCAAAGGCGCCGCCGACCGGTCCTATGGCATCCAGGTCGCGCGCCTTGCCGGCCTGCCGACGGCAGTCGTCGATCGCGCGCGCGACGTGCTCGACCAGCTAGAAAAAGGTGCTGAAGGTGGCCGCGCCACGCAACTCGTCGACGACCTGCCGCTGTTTTCGGTCGCATCGCGCCAGCCCGCTCCGACGCCGCGCAAGGACGACAGCGCCGTTGTCGAGGCGCTGGGGTCGCTTTCGCCCGACGACATGACGCCCCGTGAGGCGCTGGAGGCGCTTTACAGGCTGAAGAAGCTGGTGGGGTAGGGGGAGGCGGGTCGGTGCGCGACCCCCACCCCAAACCCCTCCCCACAGGTGGGAGGGGGACGTTTGGCGTGGGGCTTATGTGATAGAGACCGAGCCAGGCAGAACCTTTCAAAGCAAGAGCTGGCGCCGACGCCTTCCATCCCCCTTGTGGGGATGGATTGACGGTGGGGGGCGCGACACGTTTGAGCTTTCCGGCGCCGATCTCCCCCACTCCGTCACGGCTTCGCCGTGCCACCTCTCCCCCACTGCGTAGGGGAGAGGAAGTCGCGGAGGTCGGCGTTTCCTTTCCCCCGGGCAGGGGGAGAGGTGGCCGGCAGGCCGGAGTGGGGGTGCTGTTTCAGCGCGAGCAGGCCGTGCCCTGCGCAGAGGCCGCCCGCCCCCACTCCCCATGCCCGGCGATCCACGCTATAGAGCCGACGGATGGCGAAGATTCCCCTGAAGCTTGACGAGATGGTCGATGGCGAGGCCCTGCGGCATCGGCTCACCGCGCTGACGCGTGGCCATGGCGGGGACGGGTCGGTGCCCGAGGTGCGGGCGGCGGCGCTGCAGCTCTTCAAGGACACGCTTGCCGAAGGCCGTACCATTGCCGAGCGGATGCTTGCCGAGGATGGCGGCGGGACGGCCTGCGCGCAGCGTCTCTCGCACCTGATGGACGAGGTGATCCGCGCGCTGCACGATTTCGCGGTAACGCATGTCTACCGCTCGAAGAACCGGTCCTCCGCCGAGCGCATGACGATCGTCGCCGTCGGCGGCTATGGTCGCGGGACGCTGGCGCCGGGGTCGGACATCGATCTCCTCTTCGTGCTGCCCTACAAGCAGACGCCGTGGGGCGAGCAGATCGCCGAATACATGCTCTACATGCTGTGGGACCTGGGCCTGAAGGTCGGCCACGCGACGCGCAATGTCGACGAATGCGTGCGCATGTCGCGGACCGACATGACAATCCGCACTTCCATCCTCGAAGCGCGCTACATCTGGGGCGACGAAGCGCTGTTCGAGACGCTGATCGAGCGCTTCGACAAGGAAGTGGTGAGCGATACGGGGCCGGAATACATCCAGGCCAAGCTCGCCGAGCGCGACGACCGGCACGCCAAGGCCGGCGAAAGCCGCTATCTGGTCGAGCCGAACGTCAAGGAAGGCAAGGGCGGCCTGCGCGACCTGCACACGCTGTTCTGGATCGGGAAGTACTATTACCGTGTCCGCACGGGCGAGGAGCTGGTCGACAAGGGCGTCTTCACGCGGCGCGAGTACCTGCAGTTCCGCAAGGCCGAGGACTTTCTCTGGGCCGTGCGCTGCCACATGCACTTCCTGACGGGGCGGGCGGAAGAGCGGCTGCATTTCGACATCCAGCGCGAGATCGCCGAGCGGCTCGGCTATACGAGCCATCCGGGGCTCTCGGCCGTCGAGCGCTTCATGAAGCACTACTTCCTGATGGCGAAGACGGTGGGCGACCTCACGCGCGTCTTCTGCGCGGCGCTGGAGGAAGAGCAGGCGAAGGATGCGCCGGGCTTCAACCGGCTGTTCCTGTCCTTCTCGCGCCGCCGTCGAAAGCTTGCCGGCGCTTCGGATTTCGTCGTCGACAACCAGCGCATTTCGGTGGCCGACGAAGACGTGTTCAAGCGCGATCCGGTCAATCTCATCCGGCTGTTCTGGCTTGCCGACCGGCACGGGCTGGAGCTCCACCCGGAGGCGCTGAAGCTTCTGACGCGGTCGCTCAAGCTGGTCGACCGCAGCCTCAGGCGCGACGAGGAGGCGAACCGGCTCTTCCTCGATTGCCTGACATCCGACCGCAGCCCCGAACTCAACATGCGGCGCATGAACGAGGCGGGCCTTCTGGGCAAGCTCATCCCCGAGTTCCAGAAGATCGTCGCGATGATGCAGTTCAACATGTATCACCACTACACGGTGGACGAGCATCTGATCCGCTGCATCGGAGTGCTGTCGCAGATCGAGCATGGCGACAGGGCGAAGCTGCATCCGCTTGCCCATTCGCTGATGCCGTCGCTGCGGCCGAACCGCGAACTGCTCTACGTCGCGATCCTGCTGCACGACATCGCCAAGGGCAGGCCGGAAGACCACTCGACGGCGGGCGGGCGCATTGCCAAGCGGCTCGCGCCGCATATGGGCTTCAACGCATCGGATGCCGAGACGATTGCGTGGCTCGTCGAGAACCATCTCGTAATGTCGATGACGGCGCAGACACGCGATCTCAACGACCGCAAGACGATCGAGGATTTCGCGCATGTCGTGCAGTCGGTCGAGCGGCTGAAGCTGCTCCTCGTGCTCACCGTCTGCGACATCTGCGGCGTCGGGCCGGGCGTCTGGAACGGCTGGAAAGGCCAGCTGCTGCGCACGCTCTATTACGAGACCGAGCTGCTTCTCACGGGCGGCTTCTCGGAAGTCTCGCGCGCCAAGCGTGCTGAAGCGGCACGTGCGCAGCTCGAAGAGGCGCTATCGGGCTGGCCGGAGGACGAGCGCAGGAAGCTCGTCTCGCTGCACTACGACAACTACCTCCTCACCGTGGATCTCGAAGACCAGAAGCGACACGCCGACTTCATCCGCGCCAACGACGCCAAGGACCGGCGGCTGGCGACCATGGTCAAGCCACACGCTTTCGAGGCGGTGACCGAGATCACCGTGCTCTCGCCCGACCATCCGCGCCTGCTCTCCGTGATTGCGGGCGCTTGCGCTGCTGCAGGCGCAAACATTGTCGACGCGCACATCTTCACGACGTCCGACGGGCGCGCGCTCGACACGATCCTGATCACGCGCGAGTTCGATCGCGACGAGGACGAGGAGCGGCGCGCGCTGCGCGTGGGCCGGCTGATCGAGGATGTGCTTTCCGGCCGCAGCCGGCTGCCGGAGATCATCGAGAAGCGCGCCAAGCCGAAGCGCGGGCAGAAGGCTTTTCGCGTCGAGCCACGCGCCGATATCCGCAACACGCTGTCGAACCGGTTCTCGGTGGTCGAGGTCGAGGGACTCGACCGGCCGGGCTTGCTCTCCGAACTGACCGGCGCGCTGTCAGACCTGTCGCTCGACATCGCGTCCGCGCAGATCACGACCTTCGGCGAGAAGGTGATCGACACCTTCTACGTGACCGACCTGACGGGACAGAAGATCGAGAACCCGGCGCGGCTCGCCAGCATCAAGCAGCGCATGCTGAAGGTGCTGGAGGGCGCGTCGGCCAAGACGCCGGCGAAGGCCGCCGCCGAATGAGCAGGATCGGGGCCGGGCGATGAGCCTCGTCAGGAAATTCGCGACCGTCGCCTCGGGCACCATGGTGAGCCGCGTGCTCGGCTTCACGCGCGAGATGATGATGGCGGCCGCGCTCGGCATCGGGCCGGTGGCGGATGCCTTCTACGCCGCGTTCCAGTTTCCCAACACCTTCCGAAGGCTGTTTGCCGAAGGGGCGTTCAACGCCGCTTTCGTGCCGCTCTTTGCCAAGGAGATCGAGGCGAACGGCATCGACGGCGCGCGGCGCTTTTCGGAAGAGGTGTTCGGCGTCCTCTTCTCCGTCCTGATCGTGCTGACGATCCTGATGCAGCTTTCGATGCCGCTCATCGTCTCGACCATCGTTGCGCCCGGCTTCCGCGACGATCCGGCGAAGTTCGAGCTGACCGTGTCGCTCGCCTTCATCATGTTTCCCTACCTGATGTGCATGTCGCTCGCCGCGATGATGGCGGGCATGCTCAATTCGCTGCGCCGGTATTTCGCGGCGGCGATCGCGCCGGTCTTCCTAAACGTCATCCTGATCGGCGTTCTCGGCTATGCCTGGTGGCAGGGGCAGGACGGGGCGGAAGTCGGCTACGGGCTCGCCTGGGGCGTGCTCGCGTCGGGCCTCGTGCAGCTTGCGATCGTCTGGTTCGCGGTGCGCCGCGCAGGGGTGCGGATAGGTTTTCGCTTTCCGAAAATGACGCCGAACGTGAAGCGGCTCCTGTGGCTCGCCTTTCCGGCGGCGATAACCGGAGGCATCACGCAGATCAATACGCTGGTGGGCACGGCCATCGCCTCCACGCAGGCCGCCGCCGTCGCTTCGCTCGCGATGGCCGACCGCGTCTACCAGCTGCCGCTCGGTGTCGTCGGCATCGCGGTGGCGATCGTGCTCCTGCCGGAACTGGCGCGCGCGCTGAAGGCCAATGACGAGGCGGAGGCTGCGCGGCTGCAGAACCGCTCGGTCGAGTTCACGCTCTTCCTGACGCTTCCCGCGGCCGTCGCGCTTTTCGTGATCGCCGAGCCGATCATCCGCGTTCTCTACGAGCGCGGGCAGTTCGCGGCGATGGACGCGACGATGACCGTTTCGGCGATCCTCGCGATCTTCGGGCTCGGCCTGCCGGCCTACGTGCTGATCAAGGCGTTCACGCCGGGCTTCTTCGCGCGCGAGGATACGCGCACGCCGATGGTGTTTGCCGGCATTTCGGCGATCGTGAATATCGGGCTCGCGCTCTTCCTCCTGCCGCGGCTCGGCGCGCCGGGGATCGCGGTGGCGTCTGCGGTCGCGGCCTGGGTCAATGCGGCGGGGCTCCTTGCAATGCTTGTGAAGCGCGGGCACTGGCAGGCGGATGCGACGCTGAAGCGGCGCCTGCCGCGGCTGACATTGGCCGCGCTCTTGATGGGCGTGGCGCTCTGGTTCGGCTGGCGGTTTCTGGCGCCATGGCTCCAGCCATCGAGCGGGCTGCACGAGCAGATCGTGGCGCTGGGTGCGCTATGTGCCGGCGGCGCGATCGTCTATTTCGCGCTCGCCTTTGCCACGGGCGGGGCGGATGTCGCGACGTTGAAGCGCAGCCTGCGGCGCGGGAACGCGCCGGCCGACCCGCAGAACTTGAACGATTAGTCCCAGCGGGCTATCAGCCACGCCGATCCCTGCGCGCTCAGCGCCAAGAACCTCCGGGTACTCCATGTCCGACTTCAAGCCGCTCGTCTTTTCCGGCGTCCAGCCCACCGGCAATCTTCACCTCGGCAATTATCTCGGCGCGCTCACCAAATTCGTGGCGCTGCAGGAGACGCATGAGTGCATCTATTGCGTCGTCGACCTGCACTCGATCACCGCGCAGCTGGTCCATGCCGATCTGATCGAGCAGACGCGCTCGATCACGGCAGCGTTTCTTGCCTCCGGCATCGACCCCAAGAAGCACATCGTCTTCAACCAGAGCCGCGTGCGCCAGCATGCGGAGCTCGCCTGGGTGTTCAACTGCGTCGCGCGCATCGGCTGGATGAACCGCATGACGCAGTTCAAGGACAAGGCCGGCAAGGACCGCGAGAACGCCTCGCTCGGCCTGCTCGCCTACCCGAGCCTGATGGCAGCCGACATCCTCGTCTACCGCGCGACGCATGTGCCGGTCGGCGACGACCAGAAGCAGCATCTGGAGCTGACGCGCGACATCGCGACCAAGTTCAACAACGACTTTTCCGATCGCATCGCATCGCTCGGCCTCGGCGTCGAGATGATGATGGGCGAGGAGAAGGTGAACGGCTTCTTCCCGCTCACCGAGCCGCTGATCGAAGGGCCCGCGACGCGCGTGATGAGCCTGCGCGACGGGACGAAGAAGATGTCGAAGTCGGACCCGTCGGACCTCTCGCGCATCAACCTGACGGATGATTCCGACACGATCGCCAAGAAGATCCGCAAGGCCAAGACCGACCCGGACGCGCTGCCGTCGGAGCTCGAGGGGCTGAAAGGCCGCCCTGAGGCGGACAATCTCGTCGGCATCTTCGCGGCGCTGTCGGACAAGTCTGCCGAGGCGGTCATCGCCGAATTCGGCGGTCGGCAGTTCTCGGATTTCAAGCCGGCGCTGGCCGACCTTGCGGTGGAAAAGCTCGCGCCGATCTCGGCCGAGATGCGGCGCATCCTCGACGACAGGGCCTACATCGACGGCGTCCTGCGCGATGGCGGCGAGCGGGCAGGCGTGCTCGCGGAAGCGACGATGAAGGACGTGCGCAAGATCATCGGCTTCCTCGACGACTGAGGCCTCCTTGCGGCGCAAGGTGGCGGGTGGCAGATTGCCAGGCAACCGGAGCGGCAGGCGGGAGAACGAATGGTATCGAAACGGTTGAGCCGGGAAGCCGGCCATCGGCGCAAATTCCTGGCCATCGTTGACGAGACGCCCGAATGCGAACGCGCGATCGCCTATGCGGCGCGGCGCGCACGCTCGACCGGCGGCAGCCTCGTGCTCCTGTTCGTCATCATGCCCGATGATTTTCAGCACTGGCTCGGCGTGGAAAAGATCATGCGCGACGAGGCCAACGCCACGGCGCGCTCCGCGCTCGACGGTCATGCGAGCCGGGTGCGCGAAGAAGTCGGCATCGAGGCCGAACTGGTGGTGCGCGAGGGCAAGCCGGCCGACGAGATCCACAAGCTGATCGAGGACGACCAGGACATCGCGATCCTCGTGCTGGCCGCCGGCAATGCCAAGGAAGGGCCGGGGCCGCTGGTGTCGTCTATTGCCGGCAAGAGCGCTGCCTTCCCCATTCCCGTCACGGTCGTGCCGCATGCTCTTTCCGATGAGGACATCGAAAGCCTCGCCTGATCCGTTTTGCCGCTGCACGCACTTGATCGCCACGGCGCGGAAGACTATTTTAGAATAATTCCAAAAACAGGCCGGAGCGCCGATCATGTTCATCCAGACCGAAGCCACACCGAACCCCGCAACGCTCAAGTTCCTGCCGGGCAAGGTCGTCATGGACGTCGGGACGGCTGATTTCCGCGACGCCGAGCAGGCCCGTACCGTCTCGCCGCTGGCCGCGCGCCTTTTCGACATTCCCGGCATCAAGGGCGTTTTCTTCGGCTATGACTTCATCACCGTCACCAAGGACGGCCCGGACTGGCAGCACCTGAAGCCGGCCGTGCTCGGCTCCATCATGGAGCATTTCATGTCGGGCCAGCCCGTCATGGGCGGCACGGCGCAGGAAATCGCCGACCATGGGACGGACGAGGAATTCTACGATGCGCAGGACGAGGAAATCGTCGTGACCATCAAGGAACTGCTCGACACGCGCGTTCGCCCGGCCGTCGCCCAGGATGGCGGCGACATCACCTTCCGCGGCTATGAAAACGGCACCGTCTTTCTCAACATGAAGGGCGCCTGTGCCGGCTGCCCGTCTTCGACGGCGACGCTAAAGCACGGCATCCAGAACTTGCTGCGCCATTTCGTGCCGGAAGTTCAGCAGGTCGAGCAGGTCGTCTGACCACTTCCACCGCATAAGCCAGATACGAAAAAGGCCGGATCATCGACCCGGCCTTTCGCTTACGAACGTCCGTGTTGCCTGGACGGTTCGCTACATCACGATGACCTTGGCGCCATCGGCGACACGGCCATGGAGATCGATGATGTCCTGATTGATGAGACGGATGCAGCCCGACGACATGGCGCGGCCGATCGAGCGCCATTCCGGCGTGCCGTGCAGACGGTAGCCGGTGTCGCTGCCGCCCTTGTAGAGGTAGAGCGCACGCGCGCCGAGTGGGTTGGAGAGGCCGGGCGGCATGCCGCCGGCCCACTGCGCGAGCTCGGGCTGGCGCTTGATCATGGCGGCGGGCGGCGTCCAGGTCGGCCATTCGCGCTTGAAGGCGACGCGTGCGGTGCCTTTCCACTCGAAGCCCTCGCGGCCGACGCCGATGCCGTAGCGCATCGCCTTGCCGCCATCCATGACGAGGTAGAGATACTTGGCCGAGGTATCGACGATGACCGTGCCGGGCTTTTCGCGGGTGTCGTAATCGACGACCTGTCGCTGGTACTGGCGCGGCAGTTCGCTCAGGGGGATCGCCGGCAGGCGGTAGCCCGCATCGGTGACCGCCGAATAGGTCGAGGTCGCCGTGAACATGGTGGTGGGGCCGATCGCCTGGCAGCCCGCAAGGGCGGCTGCGACCAGAAGAACGCCGACGCGAAGACCAGACTTCATCCGTCACCTCCAGAACCGGCCCGCGCCCCCGAAACCCGCCCACGAGGTCGCAATTTAGCCACGTTTCCCATACGGCGGCCTGCATTGCTCTGCCAAGCTGAATCCGCCCGGAAGCGCCTGAATGGGCCTGTTTGGAAAAATCCTGCTGCAAATGTGCAACATGCCGCAGAGACAGGATCGGCGTGAACAAAAGGGGTTCAAGCGCGGCGCGATCGGTGGCAGTCTCCGTCCATGCCGATCGTGTCTCCCATCCGAGTCGACCCTCTTGCCGACGGACGCCAGTCCGAACGCGCGATGAGGGTGCGCCGCGGCGTGCAGCGGCTTTTGATCGAATGGGGCGCGGCGCTTTTGCCGGAACTGACGCTGGTCAGCGGCCGCCGGGCGGACCTGGTGGCGGTCATGCCCAAGGGCGACATCTGGATCATCGAGATCAAGACCTCGATCGAGGATTTCCGGGTAGACCGGAAGTGGCCCGAATACCGGCTTTTCTGCGATCGCTTCTTCTTTGCGACGCATCCCGGCGTGCCGGCAGAGATTTTCCCGGAAGAGGCGGGCTTCATCCTGTCGGATGGCTATGGCGCCGAGATCCTGCGCGAGGCGCCGGAGCACCGGCTGGCGGCGCCGACGCGCAAGGCCCTGACGCTCCGCATCGCGCGAACGTCTTCCGCGCGGCTTACTGCTGCGGAGCTTGCGGGCGCGATCGTCCCGCCGCTACCCGACGAAGACTGATCAGCGCGGCGCGCGCTTGGCGAGAATGCGCTGCAGCGTGCGACGGTGCATGTTGAGCCGGCGCGCCGTCTCCGACACGTTGCGGTCGCACATCTCGTAGACGCGCTGGATGTGCTCCCAGCGCACCCGGTCGGCCGACATCGGGTTTTCCGGGATTTCCGCCTTCTGGCCGGGCAGGCGGGTCAGCGCTTGGAAGACCTCGTCGGCATCGGCGGGCTTGGAGAGATAGTCGATCGCCCCGAGCTTCACGGCCGTGACCGCCGTTGCGATGTTGCCGTAGCCGGTCAGGATCACGGTGCGGGCGTCGTCGCGCTTCTCACGGATCGCCTCGACCACATCGAGGCCGTTGCCGTCGCCAAGCCGCATGTCGACGACCGCATAGGCGGGGGCCGCGCGCTTGATCTTGGCCAGTGCTTCCTCGACGGATTCCGCCGTGTCGACGATGAAGCCGCGGCCTTCCATGGCGCGCGCGAGGCGCGTGAGGAACGGGCGGTCATCCTCGACGAGAAGCAGCGTGCGGTCGGGGCCGATGTCGCTGTCGATGTCGTTGTCGTCTGGCTGGTCGATCTGATCTGTCATCATACGTTCTTTATTAGGGCATGCCTGTCGATTTTCAAACATTGCCGCCCTCGGCGGCGGTCGGTTCGCCCCGCGACAAAAACAGCGCGCGCGGCCAACGGACCATGACGCGCGCGCCGCGGCCGGGTGCGCCGCCGTTCGAGAAGGTCAGATCGGCGCCCGAGCGCTCGAGCAGCGTCTTGGCGATGAAGAGGCCGAGGCCGAGCCCGCCGCGCTCTGCGCTTGCCGGGCGGCGGGTGACGTAGGGCTCGCCGATATGGTCGATGATCTCGGTGGGAAAACCCGGCCCGTCATCCTGCACGCTGATCTCGACTTCCTCGCCGTCCCAGCGGGCGGAGATCGTGACGGTGGACTTCGCGAAGTCCACGGCATTGTCGACGAGATTGCCGAGCCCGTAAATGACGCCCGCATTGCGCCGGCCGATCGGCTCCGGGCCTTCGCTGTTTCCGTTGGAAAACCGGATGTCGATGCCGAAATTGCGGTGCGGGGCGGTGACCTCCTCGATCAGCGAGGAGAGCGGCAGGCGCGCGAGGTGTTCCTCTCCTTCCGACGACAGGCTGGTCAGCCGCTTCAGGATTTCGCGGCAGCGCTCGCTCTGGCTGCGCAGGAGCTTAACGTCCTCGCCGAAACGCGGGTCGTCGCCGAGCGAACGCTCCATTTCCTTGGCGACGAGTGTGATCGTGGCGAGCGGCGTGCCCAGTTCGTGCGCGGCGGCCGCGGCCAGTCCGTCGAGCGCGGAGAGGTGCTGCTCGCGCTGCAGAACCAGTTCGGTCGCCGCCAGAGCGTTGGCGAGAAGCCGCGCTTCCTCGGCGACGCGGTAGGCGTAGACGGCGGTGAAGGCGATCGAGGAAACGACCGCCATCCACATGCCGGCGATGTAGATCAGCGGCATTGCGAGCTCGACGCCCGGAAACCAGGGCAGCGGCAAATGAAAGAAGGCGAGCAGCGTGGCCGCGCCGATGACGAGACCCGCCAGCATGGCCGTCCACAGGAGCGGCAGCGACGTCGCCGAGACGACGACCGGCACGGTCATCAGGAGCGCGAAGGGGTTTGTGAGGCCGCCCGTCATGTATAGGAGGCCGGCCAGCTGCAGGGCGTCGAAGATCAGGATGCCGAGGGCCGCGGCCGGCGGGAGCCGATAGGTCGCCGGATAGCGGAAGGCGAGGAAGAGGTTGAGCCATGCCGACAGCGCGATCAGCGCGAAGCAGAGGCTGACGGGCAGCGGAAACCCCAGCCAGTAGGCGACGACGATGACGGCTGCGCTCTGGCCGATCACGGCCAGCCAGCGCAGGCGGATCAGCGTGTTGAGGCGCAGATTGTGCAGATGGCGCGGATCGGGCGCGTGGATGTGGTCGGTCATGGCGGCACTCTAGTGAGTGGGTGTTCGTTCCGCCAAGCGGCAATCAGCCACGCGGTTTGGCGCGGGCAGTAGGCGCTGCGCTCGCCGGATCGTCCGGCCAGGGATGGCGCGGGTAGCGGCCGCGCATCTCGGCGCGGACATCGGCCCAAGAGCCTTTCCAGAAGCCGGGCAGGTCGCGGGTGGTCTGGATGGGGCGGTGCGCCGGCGAAAGCAGCTCCAGCGTGAGTGGCACCTTGCCGCCGGCGATCGCGGGATGGCGGGCGAGGCCGAACAGCTCCTGCACGCGAACCGGCAGCACCGGGCCCGTCTCGTCATAGCGGATCGGCAGGCGGTTGCCGGTCGGAACCGTGAAATGGGACGGCGCCAGTTCCTCGATCTGGCGGACGGTCGCGTGCGGCGCGCGAGAGGCAAGCGCGCGGGCGAGCCCGTCGTCGCCGAGCGAGACGAAGGACGGCGAGCCGTCCAGCCAGGGCGCCAGCCATTCGCCGGCCTCGGCCACGAGTGCGGCATCGTCCATGGCCGGCCAGGGATCGCCGAGCGCGCCGTGGAGCCAGACAAGGCGGTCCCGCATGGTGCCCGATGCCTTGCCGAAAGGCAGGATCGAAGCCCCGTGTTCTTTCAGGGCCTCCAGAAGGGCGGCCTTGGCCTCCTCGCCCTGCGGCGGCGCGCTGGCCGCCTCGGTCAGCGTGATCGCGCCGAGCCGTGCTGTCTCGCGGGCGGCGAGCTGGCCGCGCTTGCGGTCGAAGGAGATGGTGCGGCGGCGCTCGATCCGGTCGGCGAAGCGGGCGAGAATGTCGGCCTCGTCGATCGCGGCAGCGGAAACGATGCGCGCGTTCTCGGCCTTGCCGACGAGGTCGGCGACGACCAGCCAGCCGGCGGAGGCGAGACGTTCGGTCTCCGGCACCTGTGCGCCGCGGCCGTTGGCGAGCACAAAATGCCCGCGCCGGCCACGTGCCTTTGCGATGCGGTCGGGATAGGCGAGCGCCAGAAGAGGGCCGGCCGGCGCCCGGCCATCGCCTTTTTCGCCCCCGGCCGATGTGGCGAGGCGCGTGGCGAGTGCGTGCGCCTCGCCGGCGCGACCGCCGCGTTCGCGGACGAAGCGGTCCATGCGTTCGTCGAGATCGACGGAATTGCCGCCGAGGCCGCGCTCGGTGACGAGCACCGCCAGCCGGGCGGCGGCGAGCGCCTCGCCTTCGCGTGCGGCTTCGGCGACCATATGGGCGAGGCGGACGGGCAAAGCGAGCCTGCGCATCGCTTCGCCGGATCGCGTCAGGCGACCGGCTTCATCGAGCGCATCGAGCGCGCGCAGCAGCGCGCGGGCCTCCGCGAGTGCAGCGGCAGGCGGCGGATCGAGGAAGGCGAGCGTCGTCGGATCGGAGACGCCGAAGGCGGCGCAATCCATGAGGAGGCCGGAGAGGTCGGCCTCGAGGATTTCGGGCTGCGAGAACGCAGCAAGCGCTGCCGTCTGTTCGGCGCGCCAGAGCCGCAGCGCGATGCCGGGCTCGGTGCGGCCTGCGCGGCCGGCGCGCTGGTCGACGGCCGCGCGGCTGGCGCGGATCGTCTCCAGCCGCGTCAGGCCGGTCGACGGCTCGTATCGTGGAACACGTGCCAGCCCGGAATCGATGACGATGCGCACGCCGTCGATGGTGATCGAGGTCTCGGCGATCGAGGTGGCGAGCACCACCTTGCGGCGTCCCGGCGCCGGCGGACGGATGGCGGCGTCCTGATCTCGGCTTTCGAGGCCGGAATAGAGCGGCACGACGTCGACATCCGGGCCAAGCCCGGCGAGCCGTTCCGCCGTCCGTTCGATCTCGCGCTGGCCGGGCAGGAAGGCGAGGATGCTTCCCGCCTCCGTCCTCAACACGTCGCGGATGGCCGCGGCCATGGCATCCTCGATCGGCTCCGTACCGGCACGATCGCGGTAGCGATGCTCGACGGGAAAGGCGCGGCCGCGGCTTTCGAGCACGGGAGCCTGCCCGAGCAGCCGCGCGACGCGGGCGCCGTCGAGCGTGGCGGACATCACCAGCAGTCGCAGATCCGGCCGCAGCGCGGCCTGAACGTCGAGCGCGAGCGCGAGGCCGAAATCGCCGTCGAGCGAGCGTTCGTGGAACTCGTCGAAGATGACGGCCGAGATGCCGGAGAACTCCGGATCGTCAAGAATCATGCGGGCAAGCACGCCCTCGGTGACGACGAGGATGCGGGTATCGGCCGACATGCGCCGGTCCATGCGCATCATGTAGCCGACGGTGCCGCCGACCTCGCCGCCGATGAGGCTTGCCATCCGGCGTGCGGCGGCGCGGGCGGCGAGCCGGCGCGGTTCGAGGAGCAGGATGCGGCCTTTCAGCCAGGGCTGGTCCAGCAAAGCGAGGGGAACGAGCGTGGTCTTGCCGGCGCCGGGCGGAGCGACGAGGACGGCGCGGGAGCCTTCCGCCAGTGCGTCGGCGAGCGCCGGCAGCACCTCGGTTACGGGGAGGTCCGGCAGGGTCATGCTTCGTCGCCGATGCGCACGATCCGGCCGCCGGCGGCGTGCGCGTCGCTCTCGTCATGGGTGACCAGAAGCACGGGCAGGCCGCGCTCGCGGGCGCGACCGAAGACGAGCTGGCGCATCTGGTCGCGCAACGCCGCGTCGAGCTTGGAGAAGGGCTCGTCCAGCATCAGGAGGCGCGGCGCGGAGAGAAGAACGCGGGCAAGCGCGACCCGCGCCTTCTGGCCGCCCGACAGCGTGTCAGGATCGCGATCGAAGGTGCCGGCGAGGTCGACGTCGGCGAGGATCATCTCGGCGAGGCCGCGGCGCGCTGAGCGACCCTTGATGGAGGGCGGGATGGCGAAGAGCAGGTTCCCACCGACCGAGAGATGCGGAAAGAGCAGCGGGTCCTGAAACAGAATGCCGGCGTGGCGATCCTCGGGGTCGAGGCGGGTGAGGTCGACGCCGCCGGCCATGATGCTTCCCCGCGCCTCGAATGCCTTGTCGAGGAAGCCCCCGATCCAGGCGATCAGCGAGGACTTGCCGGAGCCGGAGGGACCCATCACGGTCAGAACCTCGCCCGGCTCGACGCGGGCGTCGAGCGTCAGCAGCCTGCGCCCGGCAAGCCCGATCGTCACGTCCTTGAGGATCAGTCCACGCTCGTCCATTCAGCCCACGCGCATCGCCCGGCGACGGCGGAATAGCAAGGCCGGAACGAGCGTGGCAACCAGGAAGCCGAAGGCCGGCAGCAGCATCTGCAGGAATGCGTAGGCGCCGATGATGCGGCGGTTGGCGCCGGATGCGAGCGCTACGGCCTCCGTGGTGATCGTCGGCAGACGCCCGCCGCCGATCAGCAGCGTCGGCAGATAGAGGCCGATCGAAACGGCGAAGCCGACGGCGGCTGCAGTCGCCAGTGGTGCCGCCAGCATCGGCAGCTTGATGCGCCAGAAGGTGGAGGCGCGCGAGGCGCCGAGACCCGCCGCGACGGCCTCGTAGCGGCGGTCATAGGCGCGCCAGGGTCCGGACAGGGACAGAAAGACATAGGGCATGACGAAGACGAGATGGGCGAACGCCAGCGTCGCCAGCCCCGGCCGCCAGCCGGCGAGCAGGAACAGAAGCTGGAAGCCAAACAGGAAGGCGACCTGCGGCACGACGAGCGGCAGATAGAGAAGCGCCTCGGTGGCAGTTGACGCGCGGCGGCCGGTGCGGTCCTCGGCTGCAAGGCAAAGCAGGGTGACGAAGATCGCCATGGCGGTCGAGCCGGTCGCGACGATGGCGGTGGTGGCGAGCAGGCTTGCCATGGCCGGCATCGCATCCATCCAGGTGCGCAGCGACAGGCTCGCCGGCAGGCTATCGGGAAACTGCCAGAGGCCTGCGATCGACCAGAGGCCGAGCACGCCGAGGCCGGCAAAGACGCTGAGCGCGGAGGCGAGCATGATTACGGGGATCGCCTGTCGCATCGCCGCGTCGCGGCGGGCGCGGGTGCCGGCTGCGGCAAGCGCATTGCGGAGGGCTGCGCCGATGCGCTCGATGCCGAGCCAGAGGACGAGCGCTGTGAGCGTGACGGCCAGCTGCGCGACGGCGCCTGCCGAGGCGAGGAAGCGCATGGAGAGGTCGGGATCGTTCATCCACTCGACGAGCCGCACGGCGAGCGTCGGCGGCGTCGTCGGCCCGAGGATCGCAGCGACGTCCACGACTGAACTCGCAAAGGCGATGACGGCGAAGACGGCAAGGCGGACGCGGCGGTAGACGGCCGGCCACGCAAAGAGCAGGAAGCCCATCGTGCGCCCATAGCCGAGCGTCGAGGCGAGGATGCGGGTTCGCTCCGCCGGCACCTGGCCGAGCGCGGCCAGCGCCACGAGCAGCAGGAACGGGATTTCCTTCACGACGAGACCGGCGATCAGCGCGAGACCCTGCCGGTCGTTGACGAGCAAAATGTCGGGCGGGCGCGTCCAGCCCGTCAGCTCTGGCGAGATCAGCCTTGCGATCATGCCGGACGGCGCGATGAGGAAGGCGAAGCCGAAGGCGGCAGCCGCATGCGGCACGCTGAGGAGCGGCGAGACCAGATGCTGCAGTCGGTCGAAGGTGCGCGTGCCCGACCAGGCGGCGAGGAAGAGCGCGACGACGACGACCGAGACGAGCGCAGAGGCGAGGCCTGCCTGCAGGCTCATCAGCATCGAGGAGCCAATGGCGGGCTGCGCCGCGAAGGTGCGATAGGCCTCGAGCGACAATGACGCGCTGCCGAGCGTCGGCAGATAGCCGAAAGACGGCAGGAGCGTGCCGGCGAGGCCGAAAAGCACCGGACCTGCAAGAAGGGCCACCGCGAGCGGTGGCCCCAGCCGGCTCGGCGCGAGCCCAGGCCTCACCTAGTTGGCGACGCCGTAGCGGCGCGTCCACTCCATCTCGATGCGCTCCAGCCACGTCGGATGCGGCTCGTCGAAGGCAGGGCCGAGATCCTGGGGGGCAAGCGTCGCCACGCCAAGGTCGATCGCTTCGAACCGCGCGCGGTCCTCGGCCGAAAGCTTCGCCACGGACAGCACGGTCGGGTCGCCCCAGAAGGACGGGTCCTGCTTTCGGGCCTGGGCTTCCGGCGACAGCATGAAGTCGGCGACGACGAGGGCGGCTGCCTTGGCGTTGGCGTTGTAGGGAATCGTCAGGAAGTGGGTGTTGGCGAGCGTGCCGCCCGGGAAGGTGAAGGAGCGGACGGTATCCGGCAGTTCGCCGCGGGCAATCGCGGACGAGGCTTCCGAAGGATTGAAGGCGAAGATGATGCCGAGCTCGCCATCGGCCAGCATCTGGACCATGGCCGGATAATTCTGCGGATAGGCGCGGCCCTGGCGCCACATCACGGGCGTGAGCTCGTCTAGATAGGCGAAGAGCGGCTCGGTCACGGTCGCGAAGTCCGCCTCGACGACGGGCGCGAGCAGGACGGATCGGTCTGCGGCAAGCTCGGTCAGGAGCTGCTTCAGGAAGGACGAGCCGATGAAGTCCGGCGGCTGTGGGTAGGAGAAGCGGCCAGGATTGGCTTTCGCCCATTCCAGAAGCTCGGCGGCCGAGCCCGGCATCTCCTCGGTCGCAGCTTCGGCCGTGTCGTGGAAGAAGACCATCTTGGCCATGCCCCATGGGCTTTCCAGCCCCTCGACCGGCACGGTGAAATCGGTGCGGATGGTCGGCTTGTTCTCGAAGTCGACATACTGCCAGTTGGGCAGTTCTTCGGCCCAGCCCGGCGAGAGGATCAGGTCCTGGGCCTTCATGGAGGCGAAGTTCTCGCCATTGATCCAGATGAGATCGACCGAGCCGCCCTCGTTCCGGCCCGCAGCCTTCTCGGCGACGACCTTGCCGACGGCGGTGGCGGTATCCTCGAGCTTCACATGAACGAGCGTGATGCCGAAACGCTCCGACAGCATTCCGCTCGCCCATTCGAGGTAGGAATTGATCGAGGGCGAGCCGCCCCAGGCGTTGAAGTAGACCGTCTGGCCGCGCGCGTCCTCGACCACGGCATCCCAGTTGGTCGGGTCCGGGTCGGCCGCGAGGGCAGGCGAGAGGCCGAGCGCAAGCCCCAGTGCACTGGCTTGCAGAAAACGCATCATGATCCTCTCCCTCGGTAAAGTGCGGACGGATAGGACCATCGCGGCGCGCGCGGCGTCAATGCAACTGGTCGGGCTGTGCCTTCAAGAGCGCGTGACGCGCCGGTGACCGGCGCGCCGTCTGCGAAACGCCTATTCGGCCTCGTTGGCCGGCGCAGCGTTCAGCAGGCCGTACCGCTCTTCGCCGAGATCGTTGAGGAGGTCGAGCTGGGTCTCGAGGAAGTCGATATGCCCTTCCTCGTCAGCTAGCAGCTCCTCGAAGAGCTTCATCGTGACGTAGTCGCCGACGTCGTGGCTGATCTCGCGCGACTTCTTGTAGGAAGCGCGGGCATCGTGCTCGCCGGCCAGATCGGCTTCCAGCACTTCCCTGACATTCTGGCCGATGCGCAGCGGGCCGACCTTCTGCAGGTTCGGATGGCCTTCGAGGAAGATGATGCGCGCGATGATCTTGTCGGCGTGATGCATCTCCTCGATGCTTTCCTCACGCTCCTTCTTCGCCAGCTTCAGATAGCCCCAATCCTCGAGAAGGCGGTAATGCAACCAGTACTGGTTGACTGCGCCGAGTTCGAGGAAAAGCGCCTCGTTAAGCCGCTCGATGATCTGACTGTCGCCCTTCATGGCCTCCGCTCCGGTACTGGCTGCGCATGGCGCGCACGCGATCGAGGAAGGTTACGGTGTCACCATGACCGAGGTTCATGCGGGCATGAAACTCTTCCGTCACCCTGATGATCGTATCCACCACATTCGGGAAGCAGCCGCAACAGCGACCACGCTTCTGCATCGTGTGATAGACCTTCGCCGGTACGATCAGCTGCCACGGATCATCCTCGAGAAGCGACCGGATGGTCGCCTCGATCTCGCGCTGGGTGATCAGATTGCAGTGACAGACGATCATGTTCCGGCTCGCATGCGCCCTGGCCGGCCTGCCGCTGACGCGGCGTGGGCGGTTGCAAGGGCTGGAGCATAAAAAGCGCCGTCGGCGCACCATGTCAACTAAAACATGATCGTCAGTGTCAGGGTTTCAGCCGCGACCCATCACGAGGTCGTCACGATGGACCATGGCGGAGCGCGCCTGGTGGCCGAGCACCGCCTCGATCTCGGGCGTCTTGAGCCCTGCGATGCGCTCGGCATCGCCGCTGTCATAGGCGACGAGCCCGCGTGCGACCTCACGGCCGTCGGGGCCGAGGATGGCGACCGTGTCGCCGCGCGAGAAGGCGCCGGAGACGAGCCGGACACCGGCGGGCAGCAGCGACTTGCCGGCCGCGAGCGCGCGGATCGCGCCCTCGTCGACGGTCAGGCGACCTGCCGGCTCGAGCTGGCCGGCGATCCAGGTCTTGTAGCCGCGCACAGGGTTCGACGCCGGAGCGAACCAGGTGCAGCGCTCGCCGGCATCGATCGCGGCAAGCGGGTTCATGCGGGTGCCCGACGCGATCACCATGGCCGTACCGGCAGCCGTCGCGATCTTGCCGGCCTCGATCTTGGTGCGCATGCCGCCGCGCGAGAGTTCGGACGCTGCCGCGCCCGCCATCGCCTCGATCTGGGGCGTGATCTTCTCGACATGGGGGATGAAGGTCGCCTGCGGGTCCAGCGCCGGCGGCGCGGTGTAGAGGCCGTCAATGTCGGAGAGAAGCACCAGCAGGTCCGCCGCCATCATGGTCGCGACGCGAGCGGCAAGCCGGTCATTGTCGCCATAGCGGATCTCGGATGTCGCGACGGTGTCGTTCTCGTTGATGACCGGGATCGCGCCGAGCTTGAGCAGGGTCGAGATGGTGGCCCGCGCGTTGAGGTAGCGCCGGCGCTCCTCTGTGTCGCCCAGCGTCACGAGCACCTGGCCCGACTTGAGCCCATGGCGCGCGAGTTCCGCCGACCAGGCGGCGGCGAGCTCGATCTGGCCGGCTGCGGCAGCGGCCTGGCTCTCCTCGAGCCTCAGCGCCCGCCGGCCGAGCCCGAGAACAGTGCGCCCCATGGCGATCGCGCCGGAGGACACGACCAGCACGTCGGTGCCGTTGGAAGCAAGCGCGGCAATATCGGCGCAGAGCGCGGCCAGCCAGTCGCGCTTGAGGCCGGACTGGCGATCGACGAGCAGCGCGGAGCCGATCTTGACGGTGACGCGGCGGTGGGAGGCGAGGGTGTGGACTGGCATCATGTCAGAATATCGCTGATGACGCCCCCTCCACCGCCTTCGGCGGTCCCCCTCCCCCGTAAACGGTGGAGGATCCACGGCGCGGCCGGCCGGAACGCCTTATCCTCCCCTGCGAAGCGGGGGAGGGGGACCGCCGAAGGCGGTGGAGGGGGCACAGGTCTGCTTGTACTCATTCCTGCCAGCGCTGGTCGGGCTCGGTTGGGCGCTCGGCTGTGCGGGCCTCTTCGATATGGACCATCAGCGCGCGCAGCGCGGCCTCGACGCCGTCGCCGGTGGCGGCCGACAGGACCAGCGGGGTCTGGCCGCAGGCGCGCTTCAGCGACGCGACCTTCTTCTTGCGGGTTTCCGCATCGAGAAGGTCGGCCTGCGACAGCGCCACGATCTCGGGCTTGTCCTTGAGGCCATTGCCGTAAGCTACCAGTTCCTCGCGCACGGTCTTGTAGGCTGCGCCCACCTTGTCCTCGCGCGCGGAAACCAGATGCAGGAGCACGCGGGTGCGCTCGACATGGCCAAGGAAGCGGTCGCCGATGCCCGCGCCCTCGTGGGCGCCTTCGATGAGGCCCGGAATATCGGCCAGCACGAATTCGCGGGCGTCGATGCGCGCCACGCCGAGGCCCGGATGAAGCGTGGTGAACGGGTAGTCCGCGATCTTTGGCTTTGCGGCCGTGACGGCTGCGAGAAAGGTGGACTTGCCGGCGTTGGGCAGGCCGACGAGCCCCGCATCCGCGATCAGCTTCAGACGCAGCCAGATCGTCATCTCGACGCCTTCGAGGCCCGGATTGGCCCGGCGCGGAGCGCGGTTGGTGGACGATTTGAAATGCTGGTTGCCGAAGCCGCCATTGCCGCCGGCCGCGATGCGGAAGCGCTGGCCGACCTCCGTCATGTCGACGATCAGCGTCTCGTTGTCTTCCTCGAAGACCTGCGTGCCGGCCGGCACCTTGAGGACGACGTCCGCCCCCTTGGCTCCGGAGCGGGTACGGCCCATGCCGTGGCCGCCGGTCTGGGCCTTGAAGTGCTGCTGGTAGCGATAGTCGATGAGCGTGTTCAGCCCATCGACCGCCTCGATCCAGACATCGCCGCCGCGCCCGCCATCACCGCCGTCCGGGCCGCCGAACTCGATGAACTTCTCGCGGCGGAACGAGACGGAGCCCGCGCCACCATCGCCGGAGCGGATATACACCTTGGCCTGATCGAGAAACTTCATCTAACAGTCAGCCTGACACGCTTATGGACGGACGATTCCGGACGGGTTCACGGGAAGTCCGCCATGGTCGGGAGCGATAACGGAAACGCGCTGCTCCCGCAATGACGGCCATAGGACGGCTTGGGGGCAGGGACGGGGCAGCGCATGAAGATCGCCAGCTACAACATCCATTTCGGCATCGGCCTCGACGGCGTCTACGACATCGAGCGCATCGCGGCCACGGTGCGCGGCGCCGACATCATCGCGCTGCAAGAGGTCACGCGCAACAGCCCGTCCAATGGCGGGCACGACATGGTCGCCGAGTTACGTTCTGCGCTGCCGGACTATTTCGCCGTCTTCGGCTCGCCCTTCGCGGTCGATTTCGGATCGCAGATGGTGGACGGCCGTGCGGTGGACCGGCATTTCGAATTCGGCAACATGATCCTGTCGAAGCGGCCGATCCTGTCGTCACGCAACATCCTGCTGCCGCGGCGGCGGTCGATCGACAAGCTCAACTTTCAGCGCTCGGCGATCGAGGCGCTGGTCGAGACGCCGTTCGGGCCGATCCGCTTCTATTCGGTCCACCTTGACCACCGCTCGGCCGACGAGCGGCTGATGCAGGTGCGCCATTTGATGCAGCAGGTGCTGGGTTATCCGATGACGGGCGGCGGGCTGACGGGTCTGTCGGAGCTCGGCTTCCCCGAACCGCCGCATCCGGAAGCCTTCATGCTTCTCGGCGACTTCAACATGCTTCCGCACGGCGCCGAATATGCCGAGATCTGCGGCACGCTCGACCATGAGTTCGGCCTGACGCTGATTGCCGACAAGGGCGTGGACGCTGCGCTTCTCGTCGAGGACAACCCGCAGCCGACCTTCGTCTATTTCGATGCGCCCGACGACGAGAGCCTGATGAAGCGCATCGACTACGGCTTCGTCTCGGCAGGGCTCGCCCCTCTGGTGCGCGGCCACCATGTCGACAAGGCTGCGCGCGGATCGGACCACAAGCCGATCTTCTTCGAGCTTTCGACCTGATCAGGGCCGGCGGAAGTCGACCTTGGTCAGCGCGACCGGCAGGCCCCACTTCGTCACCAGCGCGCGGTTGATCACCGTGCCGTCGTCGCGCAGCGTCATGCGATCGTAGAAAGTGACGAGGTTCTCTTCCGTCTCCGGGCTCAGATAGACCTGATAGGAAAAGCGCGCCGTGTCGCCATGGACGCGCACCTGCGTCTCGCCGACGACGTCCTCGCGGGTGCCGACATAGGTCGTCGGGGATGTCTTGGTGAAGCGCCACGTCTTGCGGTCGCGCTCGCCGTCCTCGTAGACAAAGTCCTCGATCAGCGTCAGCGTGCGGCCGTTCCAGGTGCCGTTGAGGTCCACCGTGAACTTGCGCGAAACGCCGTTGATCGCGCGGAACGAGCCCTCGGCGACGGTGTGGCCGAGGAAGTAATCCTCGAAGAGAAACGTATCGTCATTCGCGTTCGCCGGCGCACTCAGGCCGATGGCGAGCGCCGACAGGACGGTTGCTGCAAGACGCATGGAAGAGGCTCCAATCTCCAACCTTGAACTGGAGCCTCTTACGTGCGGCCGTTCGACCCGGATTTGCCGGCGCGGCCTCGTTGCGGCCTCTTCACGCCCATGTGCGCAGCGAGACCCATGTGCGGCGGTCGAGCCGGTAGTTCTCGACCGGCACGCGGCCTGCTGCGCGCGAATGGATCATGCCCTGGCCGGCATACTGGAAGCCGCATTTGTGGATGACGGCGCGCGATGCGGCGTTGATCACACGGCAGGAAGCGTGGAGCACCTCGACTTCGCTTGCGCGGAAGGCGAGATCGACCAGCGCATGGGCAGCTTCCGTGGCATAGCCGTTACCCCAGAAGGGCTCGCCGACCCAGTAGCCGAGAACCAGCCCGGCATCCACCGCGACGAGTTCTGCCATGCCGATGAAGGTGCCGGTTTCGGCCAGCACCAGCGCGTAGACACAGCCTGCGCGGTCGCGGCGATTTGCGAAGGCGAGAAAGTCGCGCGCGTCGCGCTCGGCGTAGGGGTAGGGCATGCGGCCGAGCATGCTGGCGAGGCGCGGGTTGTTGGCGAGGCGGACGAGGTCGTCCAGATCGTCCTCGCGAAGCGGCCGCATGACCAGCCGCTCGGTGACGAGGACCGGACAGTCGATCCGCAAACTTTCGTCGTCAGTGTCTTCCTTTTCCATGACCATGGCAGTGCCCTCCAGAACGAAAACAGGGGAGATGGCGACCCATCTCCCCTGCGATTTTTCTGGACCTGCCAGACACCGGACCCGAGATGGGGCGCCGGTATCGTGGTGCGGAACCGGCTACTCCGCTGCTTCCTGAATCGGATTGACCGATACGTAGGTTCGGCCGTTGGCCTTTTTGGCAAACGCGACAACGCCTTCCGAGGTGGCGAAAAGCGTGTGGTCCTTGCCCATGCCGACATTGGTGCCGGCATGCCAACGGGTTCCGCGTTGGCGGATGATGATGTTGCCGGAAATGACCTGCTCGCCGCCGAACTTCTTGACGCCGAGGCGCTTGGATTCGGAATCGCGACCGTTGCGCGACGAACCGCCAGCCTTCTTGTGTGCCATCGTCTTGCTCCTTTGGCGCCGCCAGAGGCGCTCAATTCTTCAATTCAGGCGTGCTGGACGCCCTGATACCCCGATTTGCCTTACTTGGCCAGTTCCTTGGCCTGCTCGCGCCAGTCCGAAATCTGCTCGGAGGAGAACGGCATGTTGGCGTCGATCGTCGCGATATCCTCGTCCGACAGCGCGGCGATCTGCGCGAAGGTCGTGATGCCCTGATCGTTGAGCTGGCCCGCGGCTGCCTTGCCGATGCCCTTGATTACGGTCAGGTCGTCGCCCTCGCCTTCCGGCGCGGTGAAGAGCGTGGCCTCATCCGACTTGCCGGCCTTGGCCTTCTTCGCCTTCGGTGCGGCATCGTCCTTCTTGGCTGCCGCCGCCTTGGAAGGCTTGGCGCCGCCGGTCAGGATCTCGGAGATGCGGACGGTCGTCTGCAGGTCGCGGTAGCCGCGCTTGCGGCGCGAATTCTGCCGGCGACGCTTCTTGAAGGCGATGACCTTCTCGCCACGGCCGTGCTCGATGATCTCGGCTGCGACCGAGGCGCCGTCGACCAGTGGGGCGCCGAGCGTGACGTCGTCGCCGCTGCCGTAGGCCAGCACGTTGCCGATCTGGACGATCGAGCCGACTTCGCCTTCGATGCGGCCGATGGTGATGACGTCTTCGGCTGCCACGCGATACTGGCGGGCGCCGCTCTTGATGACTGCGAACATTGTTTTAGCCTTTCGCCGTTCGGTCCGTCCTCGCGCCATGAAATCGAACGCGGGCCGTCTTCTTGTCAGTCTGTTGCAGGGACCTCTCCGCGAACATTGCTTCGCGCAAAAGAGGACCGGCGCGGAACGGGTCCACGCCGGATTTGCGCGCGAGATAGACGAGGGCTGCGGTCGAGTCAAGCCGAGCGGCCCGAAAGGCAGGGTCCCGGGGCATTTGCGCGGCCGGTTCTACGCGCCCGATCGCCGCGCCGTGACGTCGCGTCGCCCGCATCCGCCCGCGCGACCGCCGCGCCAAGCCACGATCCGCCTTCGCGGGACTTGCAGCGACGAAAGAGTGCCGCTATGTACGCGCCACCCCGCCAAGGGGCGACCACGCATTACCCGGAGAGGTGGCAGAGTGGTTGAATGCACCGCACTCGAAATGCGGCATGGGTGCAAGCCCATCGGGGGTTCGAATCCCTCCCTCTCCGCCA
>VFQU01000119.1_pt1 | contig 100958 bp, 99 predicted proteins | sample 3512311 | NCBI WGS metagenome assembly VFQU01 (sample SAMN10412377, study PRJNA504923) | tailings metagenome | isolation source: Relicate 3 Philex TSF3 active mining site | place: Philippines: Tuba, Benguet | collected 2017-08-29
TAGGCGGGCACGATCTTGAGTTTCGCTGTCGGGCGGATGACGGCTTGCAAGTAAACACCATAGGTATCGAAGGCATAGTGCTGGTTGCGTGTTGCGCTGAGTCGCTGACGTGCATTCGTCGTGTATCGGTAGTTCTCGTTGTTCTGCCATTCTGCACTCAGGCCACTTTCAATCGCTAGGCTATGCAGGCCCAGATGCTCGACATTTGGTCTCCACGTCAGGGTGGAGAGTAGCCCGGTATGGTTTTCCCTGAGTAGACGCTCCTGCTGATTGGGGTTCATGATGGAAAAGCGCACCCAGCGCTGATCATCCATGGTGTTGAGGTAGGCCTTGTTGGAAAGAAACCAGCGCTCATTGATGCTCCAGTCAAGGTGCAGGCTGAGCTGGTTGAGCTCACGTTCGCCACCATCTGTGCTGTTGTGCGGCATGGATTGACGGGGGTGGGCGCGTGCCTGATCGTAGGTGAGGTAGCCAGCCTCCTGTGCATCCTGTCGGTAATGACGGGCGATCAGGCCGGTGCGGAAGCGCCCGTCACTGGAGTCGTAAAACCATTTGCCAGCTACTGAGTGCTTGCGGGAATCAGAGTGGGCGCGATAACCATCGTATTCCTGCAATGCGGCAAAATAATTCTGGCTGAAGCCGTCTTTCTCAATGCCCATGGCTGTTTGCAATTCACGTGTGTTGAAGCTGCCATAGCTGGCACGTGCTGTCGTATAGTTGCCGCCGATACGGGTGACAACATTGGCATTGCCAGCAATGTTATGCAGGCCGTAACGTGGATCATTGGTACCACGCACTACTTCGATAGCCTCGATATCAAGTGGCATGATCATGTCGAGGTACGGCATGTTGCCATCGTTGCTGTTGCTGGGGATGCCGTCGATCAATAACTTAACGGCATTGATCTCGCCCTCACCATTGAAGCCACGGAATGAAAATTTTCCTGTCGAGGTCCCCATGCGGTACTCGGTCAGCATAACGCCAGGTGCGCGGGAGAACAGCTGCCAACTATTCTGTACGGTCTGGTTTTCAATAGCGTCCTTGCCAATCACGTCCACAGAGGAAAGGATGCTACGTGCAGGCAGGCTGGAGGAGCGGTTGCCAGTGACAACGATGCCACCAATTGTCATGGTCGAATCTTGCTCATTTGCTGTTGTTGCGACATGGTCAGCAACAGCTCGCTGGCTACAGGCTGTCATGATCAACAGCACAATAGCGCGGTAACGATAAGGCATGAAGATGCTCCTGATGCGGCTAATTTTATAAACGATATTGCATATGTTGGTCATGAGGCAACTACCATGAAGCCTGCCGGTTTACGCAAGAAAAGCATATACTTGCCGTCTGGTTTAAAGCTGGTCGGGTAATGTCTTGTCAATTGCATAGGTAGAGATGGTCAGCGTGTGTATTCATCTCTATAAAAGCTGTGCCAATGAGTTCTTGGTGTTTTTTTGCCTACCAGCAACCAGGCGCGGATAATAACAACAAAACGATTTGCTAAGCGTGCGGCAGATTGTCGCACCTATACCATTTGCGTCATGCTCTACATGAGTCAATGAAACATGAAACAACAGATTATTGGAATTATCGGGGTATTACTCAGTTGCTCAGCTCTGGCGGCCGAAGTTGGTCGCGATGTCGTCAATCAGGAGGACGATATCAAGCTACGCCAGTTGGCAGAACGTATCCCTAGCAATTGCCGGGTGGCCGCTACGCGAGACAGCAACGATCAGCCGGTATTTTTCTGGCAACACACATTTAATGACGGTACGCGTGACTTGGTGATGGCGACCTCTCTCGAGGGCCGTCTGCAAGGGATTCGTCGCGTGACCTATGGTGGTAGTCGCAGTCTGGGTTGCCACTTTCCTTTGCTCGCCATCGTCAAGGGCGGGCAATGGGGTTGGCACTTGGTCTGGATGCGCATGAATAAGGGGGTGTATTACGCACGCATGGATGGTGCGGCCTGGGTATCCTCACCGCCCAAGCGTATGTCCACCGATGATGTCAGTTATATCGAGCTGACATCGCTCAATACACAGGTCAACCTCAATTGGCTGGAGATTCGCAATGATGGCTCTTCATTATTGCATCAAATGATGTCTGACGACGAGGGCCGCACCTGGAACAAGCAGCGCTAGCAGAATGTAGGATTTAGTTGCTGTTAGTGCTTGAATTCACCTGGATGGCCACCACTTAGTAGTCAAGCAACTTAATATTGAAGGAAGGCAAGCATGCGTTTCGACAAACTGACTACCAAGTTTCAACAAGCATTAGCCGATGCTCAAAGTATTGCCGTCGGCAATGACAATCCGAATATAGAAGCATCACATTTGCTTTTGGCACTATTGGGCCAGGATGATGGTGGTACGGCATCGTTATTGGCACGTGCAGGTGCCAACCTCGCCCCGCTAAAAGCTGGCTTGCAAGCTGCGATTGACAAGCTGCCCAAGGTGCAAGGTAACGGCGGTGAAGTCTCTATTTCCCGTGAGCTTAATAACCTACTGAATGTCACTGACCGTAACGCCCAGAAGCGGAATGATGCTTATATCGCGAGCGAAATGTTCCTGCTCGCCCTGGCGGATGACAAGGGTGACACCGGTCGCCTGCTGAAAACCCATGGCTTGACCAAGCCCGCACTTGAGCAAGCCGTGAATGCTGTACGTGGCACTGATAACGTCAATAGCCAGGAGGCTGAGGGCAATCGCGAGGCCTTGAAGAAATTCACGGTAGATCTCACCGAGCGTGCCCGCCACGGCAAGCTGGACCCCGTCATCGGGCGTGATGATGAGATCCGGCGTGCCATTCAGGTATTGCAGCGTCGCACCAAGAACAACCCGGTATTGATCGGCGAACCCGGGGTGGGCAAGACTGCCATTGTGGAAGGCTTGGCCCAGCGTATCGTTAATGGCGAAGTGCCAGAAACGCTCAAGAACAAGCGAGTGCTGGTGCTCGATATGGCGGGCCTGCTGGCGGGTGCCAAGTACCGTGGCGAGTTCGAGGAGCGCTTGCAGGCGGTATTGAAGGAGCTAGCGCAGGATGAAGGCCAGACCATCGTGTTTATTGACGAAATCCATACGATGGTGGGTGCAGGCAAGGCGGAAGGCGCCATGGATGCGGGCAATATGCTCAAGCCAGCGTTGGCGCGTGGTGAGCTGCACTGCGTGGGCGCAACTACATTGGATGAATACCGCAAGTACATTGAGAAGGATGCTGCGCTGGAGCGCCGCTTCCAGAAGGTGCTGGTGGACGAGCCTTCAGTTGAGGCAACCATCGCCATCCTGCGCGGTTTGCAGGAAAAGTATGAAGTGCACCATGGCGTGGAGATCACTGATCCTGCGATTGTGGCTGCTGCCGAATTGAGTCACCGCTACATTACTGACCGTTTCCTGCCGGACAAGGCCATCGACCTGATCGACGAAGCTGCTTCGCGCATCAAGATGGAAATTGATTCCAAGCCGGAGGCACTGGATAAGCTGGAGCGCCGCCTGATTCAACTCAAGATTGAGCGTGAAGCTGTGCATCGCGAAAAGGATGAGGCTTCGCAAAAACGCTTGTCGTTGATTGAGGACGAAATCCGTCGCCTGGAAAAAGAATATGCCGATCTTGAAGAAATCTGGAAGGCAGAAAAAGCCCAGGTTCAAGGTAGCAAGCACCTGAAAGAGGAAATCGAGAAGGTCAGGCTGCAGATCGAGGAAGCCACGCGCAAGGGTGAATGGCAGAAGGTCTCTGAGTTGCAATATGGCAAGCTGCCGCAGCTTGAAACCCAACTTAAGCAGGCTGCCAGTGCGGAAGAGGGCGAGCAAAAGCCACACCGCTTGCTGCGTACGCAGGTCGGCGCAGAAGAGATCGCCGAGGTGGTCTCGCGTGCAACAGGCATCCCTGTCTCCAAAATGCTGCAAGGCGAGCGCGATAAACTGCTGCACATGGAAGACAAGCTGCACGAGCGTGTGGTTGGGCAGGATGAAGCAGTTCGCTTAGTCAGCGATGCGATCCGTCGTTCACGCTCTGGGCTGTCCGACCCGAATAAACCTTATGGCTCTTTCTTGTTCCTCGGGCCTACTGGCGTCGGCAAGACGGAGCTTACCAAGGCATTGGCGGGCTTCCTGTTTGATTCGGAAGACCACCTGATCCGTATCGACATGAGCGAGTTCATGGAAAAGCATTCCGTGGCGCGCTTAATTGGCGCACCTCCTGGCTATGTGGGTTACGAGGAAGGTGGCTACCTGACCGAGGCAGTACGCCGCAAGCCTTATTCGGTGATTTTGCTGGATGAGGTGGAAAAGGCCCACCCGGATGTGTTCAATGTGCTGTTGCAGGTGCTGGACGATGGCCGTCTGACCGATGGGCAAGGTCGTACTGTCGATTTCAAGAATACGGTCATTATCATGACCTCTAACCTGGGTTCGCAAATGATCCAGAACATGAGTGGAGATGACTACCAGGTTGTGAAACTGGCTGTCATGGGCGAAGTGAAGGCCAACTTTAGACCTGAGTTCGTCAATCGTATTGACGAGGTTGTGGTGTTCCATGCACTGGGCGAGTCACATGTGAAATCGATTGCCAGCATCCAGTTGCAGAGCCTTGCGAAGCGCCTGGATGCTCTGGAGATGCAGCTGAATGTGAGTGATGCTGCCCTGGCTGAAATTGCCAGTGCTGGTTTCGACCCGGTGTATGGCGCGAGGCCACTCAAGCGTGCCATCCAGTCCGAGATTGAGAATCCACTCGCCAAGGAAATCCTCAACGGCAACTTTGCTGCGAAGGATACCGTGCACGTGGATTTCAAGGGCGGGCGTATGGTGTTTGCCAAAGCGTAAGCTTTCACTAAGGCAGGGCGCGTCCCTGCCTTTTTTGTGAGCGATAGCAAATAAAATTTTACTATTAAACCTGTTTTGGGGAATTTGGCTATTGCTCTACTGTCTTAGCAGACAGTAGAGCCTGTCATGGCTTGGTTTGATCTGGCGCATGGCCAGGAGGATGAGATGAGACTAGTAACTGCTGCGTTGGTTGGTAGTTTGGTGCTGGCAGGATGTGCGACCACCCAGCAAAAGGAGCCGCAGATTCAACGTATTTCTGCGGAAGAGCTGGAAAAGTTATTGCCACAACCTACGCCATTCATTACTTATGATGAGTTGGTACGATTGTCCAAGGCTGGCACCAGCGCGGACGAGATTATCGCCAAGATCAAGGAAAGTCATTCCCGCTATGACTTGACGCCTTCCAAGGCGCTGGAGTTAGGCAAGCAGGGCGTAGATGCCAAGGTGCTGGATTATATCTACAGTAGCCGTGAGCAGGCCTTGCGGGATGGGTTTGCTGAAGAGCTGAACAAGCGCGAAAAGGAAAAAGTGCTTGAGCAGGAAAAGCTGCGCCGTGAGTATCAATGGCGCAATCGCGGATTCTACGATCCATTCTGGGGACCAGGTTACGGACCATATTGGCGTGGTTATTATGGCCCGCGTTGGGGCTGGTGGTAAGCGGTAGATGCAATCACGGGGCTGGAATTTTCCAGCCCTTTTTTATTGTCGTGAGTGATGACATGGCTTAACGATCCATGTCACGTGTTGCTGCGCGCCAGCGTAGTTTTTCCGAATAGCGGTGCCGTGCCTGTAAGCGGGTATCTTTAAGAATGATTTCCAGCGTTTCGCCCAGGATGCGCACCACACCAAGGATGGGGATCACCAGCATTAATCCGGCTACGCCAGCAATTGCCTCTCCCACCAGAAACATCATGATCGTGAGCAACGGATGTATACGCAGGCTGCGACCCACAATGGCTGGCAGGAAGAAAAAATCATCCAGCATGCGAATCAGGATAAATAGCCCGGCAAGGCTGTAAATAACGCTGATGTTGCCTGGCATATCGGTGGAGGCAACCAGCGCTACAATGGCAAAACCCAGTAGCGGCCCCAAGTAGGGAATCCAGCACAGGATGGCGACTGTCAGGCCGAGCATGAGCGGTGAGGAGATGCCCAGTGCCCATAGGCCTAACGTTGTTAGGATGGTGTCAATCACCGTCATTTTCATTAGCCCGACAAAATATAGTCGTGCTGTTTGATCTACGGCGTGGATCAGATAAAGCGTTTTTTCAAAAAAGGCATTGGGAACGGCAGCGCCGAGCATTTTCCTGAAGTTGGCACCATCCTTGAGCATGAAGAAGGTGATGATGGGGGTGAGCAATAATGACGGGAGCCAAGTCGCCAGGCCGCTCAGTATTTTGCCCAGGTATTTGTCGGAGAAGTGTTCCGAGACGTCAGTGATCTGTTGGGAAATATTGTCGCCAAAGTGCGATGTCTGCAAGAAGCTGAATTTTTCTTGTATGCCTTCCACCAGTTGTTCAGCCAGCACGGCCCCACCTGCGGAGTAGTGTGCAATCCCAGCTTGCCATGATGCCGCGCTGGCGACGACTAATGGATAAACCAGCAATAAGCCAATGACAGTCACCATCAGGAATGCGCCGCTGAGCGCGACTGCAGCAATACCCCTGCCCGTACCTGCAGCTACCATTTTCTTTTCCAATGGAGCCAGCAGGTAATACAAGATCAAGGCTAGCAGGAAGGGCACGACCAGCCAGAGGATTTTCTTGAAGATCAGCAATAACAAACAGGTGGTGGTAATGATGCCGGCCCAGGCGACAGGGCCAGGGCCATGGTTCTCACTGAGCACGGGAGGCTGCTGTATGGTGTTTTGTTCAAGTTCTGGAAACTGGCTGCGACGCAGGCTGCAATGCTGGGAAATGGTGTCTGCAATTTGCGGGTGTGTATGCAGCAAATGCAGGAAATCATCGCGAAACAGCACAGCAAGCACGCAGTTTTCAATCGCACGTACCTGGGTGTGGCGCCGCATGTTTTCTAGTAGTGCGCGTTCACCAAAAAACTGACCGGCTTCCAGTGTGCCAAGGATTTGCCCATCCAGCGTGACGCGTACTTTCCCTGCCAGGATGAAGTAGATCGCTTGCCCTTCTTCTTGCGGGTCGTAGATGATTTCGTCCTGCACGTAGCTACGCTGGTGCAGCACATTATTCAGTGTATCCAGTTCGTGGTTGCTGAGCCCTGCTAGTAATGGCACTTCACGTAAGACCATCTGATGGTGGGGTGCGATGGGGTGGCGGAAACGGTTGAGTAGCATGAGTGGGCTCTGGACTTGTATTGCGACTATTCTATCCGGAGAAGGGGGGATCGCAAGAGGATCAGCGGCGAAGCAAGGATGAATTGCAGCGTGAAGTTGGCTGGGCCAGTGCAAACAAGCAACCAGGCCCGCCCCGAGATGGTAGCAAACCTGATTTCTTGCGGGTTAATTGCGCTGGCGGCGCCGACGTGTAACCAGGCCCAATACGCTGAAGCCGGCTAGCAGCATTGCATAGGCACTTGCTTCCGGCACGGCGGCGATATTGGCAACTACCTTGATGGATTGCAGGTTGATCGCCGCGGTGCCTATCACGCCTTGGGACTCATATATATCCTGCCAGTAACCCTCCTCTACCCATTGGTCGGGCTCGCAGACTCCATATTCGTCACAAGGTCCTGGCACGTAATAGCCGCCGGTGATAATCCACTCCTGACCCATATAGACATCAATCATGGTGTAGTCTGCCCAAGCTTCAAAAGAACCAGCGATTGTGGGTAGAGTCGTACCAGGAACGATACCTGTTGCGCTGAAACTGGAGCCATACCCGTCAGTGCCGGAAAATGATGCTCCTGGGCCGCCAATGCTCACACCCGCGGCACCCAGGCTACCGTTTGACGCGTCATAAGTGCCGGAATAGGTGATGGAGTAGCTTTCGATGATCTGGCCGGGATGCGCAGTAAAGGACAAAGGCAGGGAAAAAGCGCCTGAAAAACTTTCGTAACTAAAATAACGGCCACCGTCTGCGCTGACATACAGCGAGCCGCCAAAGTTGATGGAGACGCCGTTGGTAACACCAGATATTGAAGCAATACTGTTATCCAGTATTTGCTCGCCGTAATATGCATCATTGATCTGGAACTGGAATGTATCCGGATCGTAGCTGATATCGACGGCGTTGGAGTTGATGGTGGTAGGGGCAGCCAGTGCGGGAGCAGCGGTTGCGAGTATGGCGACGACACTCAAGTAACGCATCTTCATTTTGAATCTCCCAGGGTGATGGAGACTATGATTATGGGCGCTTTAAAAGTATATTGATATTGCCTGTTAATGGTCCGAATGGACTATCGAGATTGTCTTTTGTTATTGCGCAGATTTGAGGTGGGAGGTAGTTCTCTATTTTTCGCTGTTGCATTCAGCCGTTATACTTCTTCCCATCAGGCTAAGCCTCTCGGGAGTCATTTCATGCAGCAGCAACATCACCAGATCATCAAGCATACCAACGGGCGCCGTTTGTATGATATTACGCCTGCCGTGACGCGGTGGGTGGAAGGCTCCGGTATCCGGCAGGGCTTGCTGACGATGTATATCCAGCACACCTCGGCCAGCATTCTCATTAATGAGAATTACGATTCTGACGTGCTTGTGGATATGGAAAGCTTCTTTGAGCGCTTGGTGCCTGACGGGGATGCGTTGTTCATTCATACTGCCGAAGGACCGGATGATATGCCAGCGCATGTGCGCTCTGCATTGACGCAGACCAGCATCTCCATACCGGTTATGGATGGCAAGGCCGCGCTGGGAACCTGGCAAGGCATCTTCCTCTATGAGCATCGACGCATGTCGCATACGCGTAAGGTGTTGCTGCACTTGATTGGTGAGTAGTGACTTGAGGGAATCGTTCCCGCGAGTGCCTGTCTGGCATTGACATTTGTGAATGAGGATAATTATCATCCCACCCCTTTGTTTTTAAAATTATTTTAAGGGGAGTTTGTGGTGTTGATGATGAGGTTATTGGCGCGAGCGGCCACATTGGGGCTGGTGCTTTCAGCGAATCAAATGGCCTTGGCGGCGCAGGAAGCAGATAAGGGCGCCACAAATGCAGCCACTGCAACAGAGCCGGATGCTGAGCGGGCTGTATTGCCGGAAACCAAGGTATCTTCGGGCAAAACCCGCGAGCAGGAATACAATGCCCAGGCTGCAAGAGGAGCCACTCGCACTGATACGCCTTTGCGTGAAGTGCCACAGTCGGTACGGGTCATCGCGCGCGATTGGCTGGATGATACGCGTGCATTAAGGCTGGCTGATACCGTGGATTATGTCAGCGGCATTTCTCGTCTGAATGATTTTGGTGCGACTTGGGATAACTTCGCTATTCGTGGTTTTTCCAATACCGATCAAGGGATGCTGATCAACGGCTTCCGTGGTGGACGGGGGTATAACGTGACACGGGATGCAGCAACTGTTGAGCGTTTTGAGTTTCTTAAAGGCCCGGCAGCCGCATTGTATGGTGCGAGTGAGCCAGGCGGCATCATCAATATCGTCACCAAAAAGCCGCAATTCACGCAGCGCAACACCCTAGATATCAACATTGGTGGTTATGGATTACGCCGCGCCGCGCTGGATACCACCGGCCCCATCACCGAAAACCTTGCTTATCGTTTGAATGTGGTGGCTGAAGACAGTGCCATGCGTAACGCTCATCTCGAAGGTGACCGTCAAGTGGTTGCGCCCGCATTGACGTGGGTGATAAGCGATAAAACCGTGCTGAACTATGAGGCGGAGTTTGCCCGGGTTAGCACGCCATTAGATCGCGGCATTATCCAAATCAATGGTCGGGCTGGTGCGTTGTCGCGCTCACGCTTTCTGGGTGAGCCAAACGATGGCAATGTTGAGCTGACTAGCCAGACCCATCAATTGACGCTAGAGCATGAGTTTTCAGCAGCGTGGCGTGCACGTGCTGGCCTGAGCTTCAAAAAAGGGACATATGAAGGCGATAACACCGAGCTGGCGAGCTTTAACTCACCAGTGGTGAATCGCCGTGCCATGTGGCGTTCATTGCCTATGCGGGATACTTCTTTTCAGGCTGAGCTGGAAGGCAAGTTGAATACTGGTGCAATTGATCATCGGGTATTGATCGGCATGGAAGCTTCACGCTTGTGGATGGCGCAGGAAATTACGCGGTCAGATGCAGGTGTCTACCCTTATGCATTAAATATTAATCATCCTGTGTATGGGCAGGCTAAGCCAGCAACACAGAATTGGTGGTATGACACCGATGAACACCAAAAAAACAATGGCATCTATTTGCAGGATCAAATCGGCTTATCTACCCAATGGAAATTGCTGGTGGGTGTGCGGATGGATAACTACCACCAGACATATGAGGATCACCTAGCTGTAGGGAATACGAGTAAGCAACGCCAGACCGCTACATCCCCACGGGTGGGTTTAACTTATCTACCTACTGATTGGGCCTCTGTGTATCTTTCCTTCAGTGAAGGGTTCCGCCCCAATTCCGGTGCCAGTGCGACAGGGCGAGCTTTTGATCCGCAACAGTCCAAAGCGACAGAAATTGGCTTAAAGCTAGAGACACCGGACCATCGTATGGGCGCGAATTTCGCCATCTTCGACATTACCAAGCGTAATGTACTGGTGACGGACCCAACCAACGCTAACCGCAGCATTGCAGCGGGAGAAGCGCAGAGCCGTGGTTTTGAGGCGGATGTATTTGGTCGGTTGGGTGAGCATTGGCGTGTGACGGGTAATTTTGCGTATACCGATGCGGAAATCACCAAAGATACGACCGCGACCATGGTCGGTGCGCGTTTGGCAAATGTCGCTAAGACCAGTGCCGGTTTGCTGGCGATCCGCGAAGACTTCTTACCGAATGGCAGCCGTTACGGTGTGGGTACAGGCATCGTCTATATTGGCGATCGTGCGGGTAACGCGACCAATACCTATGAACTACCGTCTTATACCACGGTGAAGCTATTGAGCTATTGGGATGTAACGCCAAAGGCGAGATTCTCGCTGGATGTGCATAACTTGTTTGATCGCGAGTATTACACTTCAAGCTGGAATAACTACGTGATGCCAGGTTTGGGGCGTACTGCAGTCGCCAGCTTGCACTTGCAGTTTTAATCATGACAGCAGGGCGGGTTTAGCGCCCGCCTTGCTGACTGATATTGTTACTTCACAATGCTCCAGCTCAGCGGGTCGAAAGGCTTGCTCTGGAGCCGGAGTTCGAAATAAACGCCATGTTGCTCGTTGCCGCCGCTATTGCCAACTGAGGCAATCGTATCCCCGCCCTTGACGTTGTCGCCGACCTGTTTCAATACGGCCTGATTGTTGCCATATAGGCTCATGTAGCCGCTACCGTGGTCGATGATGATGAGATTGCCAAAACCGCGTAACCAATCTGCAAATACTACCTGGCCACTGGCGACGGACTTGACCTCGCTGCCCTCATTAGCGCGAATGAACAGGCCTTTCCATGAAATACCGGTGTCGGCGCGGCTGCTACCAAAACGATTGGTGATTTCACCGCGTACCGGCAGGTTGAGCTTACCCTTGAGTGAGGCGAAATTGGTGCCGTCGAAGGCATTACTGGGCAAGGTTTCATTGCGGCCAACGATCTTGCTGCTGGGTGTTTTTTCACTGGGTGAAGTGGTTGCCTGTCTGGATCTTTCCCGAGCGGCCTCACGTTGTGCTTTTTCCCTGGCAGCCTTTTCACGGGCTGCTTGTTCGCGTGCGGCCTTGGCAAGCTTTTCCATCAATTGCGTCAGGCGTTGTTCGTCGCGCTTGAGTTTGTCGATCTCGTTGCGTTGAGCACTGATCTTGCTCGACAGCTGTTTGACTAGTTTATCGCGCTGGCTTTTTTGTTGTTGTAGCTCCGCGCGCTCTTTTTCCTGTTGCTCTTGCAGGGTATCCAGTTCCGCCAGGGTTTTGCTGGTTTCCGCATTGAGCGTCTCTATCTTGGCAATGTTTGCGGAGGCTGCATCCATCAGTTCCTTGCGCGCGCGTGAAACGTAGCCGAAATAATGCAACTGGCGCGTGGCGGCGTTCGGGTCTTGCTGTTGCAGCAGAACCTGGGCCTGGTTGGGTTTGCCATGCAGGTATTGTTGATAGAACTGCTGGTTCAGCAGTGATTGTTGTTGCTTGAGCTCAGCTTCGTGTGCGGTTTTCTCACGGCGCAGCGCTTGCAAGGTCTGGCTGCTTTCCTGTTGCTGCTGTTTGAGGTCAACCAGTTTGCGGTTGGCATCGCTGATCGCCTTTTCACTTTTCTTGAGGGCATCGGCAGCTTCGGCGTGTGCTTCCTGCGAGCTACCCAGCTCCTTCTTCAGTGACTCCAAGCGCTGATGGATGACATCTAGTGCTTCACGCGGCTTTTCAGGCTCGCTCTTGGCAGCCCATGCTGCTGGCACGGCAGAAAAGCTGCTTGCCAGCAGCATGCAGAGCCAGCGTTTATACATCAGCTATTGCGCCTGGAAGTTGACCAGGGATTTTCCGGTCATGTCGGAAGGCTGCCTGAGGCCCATCATGGCGAGCAGCGAGGGGGCCAGATCGCAAAGCGAGCCTGTGCCAGGGGCGGCCAGAGTCGCTGGTTTGCCGATGAAGAACAGCGGCACCACATTGGTAGTGTGTTGCGTATGTGGCTGGTTGTTCTCGTAATCAAGCATTTGCTCTACGTTGCCGTGATCTGCCGTGATGAGCATTTGTCCGCCTATGCTTTCCATCGCCTTGACGATGCGGGCGAGGCAAGTGTCTATGGTTTCCACTGCCTTGATGGAGGCATTGAGGTCGCCGGAGTGGCCAACCATGTCGCAATTGGCATAGTTGCAGATGATGGCGTCATATTTCTTGCTGAGGATAGCGGCTTCTAGCTTGTCCGTGAGCTCAAAGGCGCTCATCTCTGGTTGCAGATCGTAGGTGGCAACCTTTGGGGATGGCACCAGAATACGATCCTCCCCGGCAAACACCTGTTCTTCACCGCCGTTGAAAAAGAACGTGACGTGAGGATATTTTTCTGTTTCGGCGATGCGTAATTGCGTCAGGCCTTGCTGCGCGACATATTCGCCAAAGGTGTTTCGGATTTCCACTGGAGAGAAGATCGGCGTGGCGCGGGTTTCTGCCTTGTCATACAGGGTCAGGGTGTAGAAGCCTGCCAGTTTGGGCTGGCGACGGCGGTTGAAGCCTTCAAAGTCAGGGTCAAGCAATGCATGGGTCAATTGGCGGGCACGGTCAGAGCGGAAATTGACGAAAATCACCACGTCGCCATCCTCCATGCTCACCGCCTGTTCGCCAGCAGGGACGATGGCAGTTGCCTTGACGAATTCATCCTTCTCGCCGCGTGCGTAAGCCGCTTGCAAGCCTTGCAGTGCGCTGGTGGCAGTGAATTCACCCTGCCCATCGGTAATCAGGTTGTAAGCAGCCTCGACGCGGGGCCAGCGCTTGTCTCTATCCATGGCATAGAAGCGACCACAAATCGAGGCGATTTTGCCGCCGCCAATGCGTACACAGGCGGCTTCCAGTTTTTCCAGGTAAGGTTGGGCACTGATGGGTGGGGTATCACGGCCATCAAGGAATGCATGCACATATACCTTTTCCACGCCTGCCTTGACTGCCATTTCAATTGTGGCGTGGATATGATCCTGATGGCTGTGAACGCCACCATCAGAGACGAGGCCCAGGATGTGAATTGCCTTATGGCCAGCTTTGGCCTTGTTCACCGCTTCCAGCAATACTGGGTTGGTAAAGAATTCGCCTGATGCAATCGAGCGATTGATGCGCTCGAAATCCTGGAATACCACGCGCCCGGCACCAATATTCAAGTGACCGACCTCAGAGTTACCCATCTGCCCGCCCGGCAAGCCGACGAAGGTCTCGGAGGCATTGATCAGGGTGTGCGGGTATTCTTTCCAGAAACGGTCAATGTTGGGGGTGTTGGCTTGGGCGATGGCGTTGTCGCGGCTATCTTCACGGTAGCCGAAGCCATCGAGGATCACGAGTAGGGCGGGTGTTACAGTCATTGGGGTCAGGATTCCGGTGAACTCAATCAATAGCCCTGTATTTTAGAGAGTTTTTGCCAGTTACGCATGTTTAATCATGGATTTCATCTGTCAGGAATGGTTTTTGTTCCGATTTTTACAATCAGGGCTTGAATTTTCCCTGGCTGGCATCATCTAGTCACACATGGCCGCCTGTCAGGCCGGGTAATTTGAGTACAATAGTACCTTTCGGGCATATTTTTGAGGTGACTGTGGATTTTTTTGCAAACAACGCATTGTGGATTGGGCTGGCAATAGGTTCTGGCGTGATGTTGCTATTGCCGACGATCAAGCGTGGTGCTGGGGCAAGTGTCAGCGCCAGTGAAGCTGTTATCTTGATCAATCGCTCCCATGCTGTCGTGCTGGATGTGCGTGATGATGCTGAATTTGCAGCCGGGCATATTGCCGATGCCAAGCATATCCCTTTGGCACAGTTGCCAGATCGTTTGAAGGAGTTGACCCGGTTCAAGGATAAACCGGTGCTGGTGTATTGCGAAAGTGGTGCTCGCTCTGCCAAGGCGGCTGCTATCCTAGCAAAAAATGAATTCAAGCAGGTGCAGCAATTACAGGGCGGGATCAAGGCTTGGCAGGATGCCAAGCTGCCCTTGGTGAAAGGATAGAGTGTGGCGAATATCCTCATGTACACCACTGGTACTTGCCCTTACTGCATCAATGCCGAGCGCCTGTTGCTGAGCAAGGGCGTGACACAGATTCATAAAGTACGTGTAGACCTTGAGCCAGAGCTCAGGGTGAAAATGATGGAACAGACTGGCAGGCGCACTGTTCCACAAATTTATATCGACGATGTGCATGTAGGTGGTTTCGATGATCTGCGTGCTCTCGATATGGCTGGCAAGCTGGACCCGATGCTGGCGAAGTAGTGTCATGGTTTTGTAGTACAAAACCTGCGCTGATGCGGATAGAATGACAAGCTTGAATTTTAGACGCATCTAAATATTTTATTTAATTTATATATGGGGAAGCGCTTAGCGCGACCTGAATCAAGGGAAGAGTCATGGCAGAAGAGCAGGCAGTAGCACAAGAGCAACAACCAGCATTCGGTATTGAGAAGGTCTATGTGAAGGATCTCTCACTTGAAATCCCGCATGCCCCACAGATTTTCATTCAGCGCGAAGCTCCCCAAGTTGCGATTGAGTTGAGCAATGCGATGACTCAATTGGAAGAAGGCATTTATGAAGTTGTCGTGACGGTAACGGTCACTTCCAAAATTGCTGACAAGACTGTGTTCTTGGTGGAAGTTGCGCAGGCTGGTATTTTCCAGATTCGCAACGTGCCCGAAGACAATCTCGATATCATCCTGGGTGTGACTTGCCCGAACATCATTTTCCCGTACGCACGCGAAACTATCTCCGATATCGTGACTCGTGCTGGCTTCCCACCTGTACTGCTGAACCCTGTTAATTTTGAAGCGTTATATGCACAGCAAAAGCAAGAACAGGCCAAGGCTAATGGCGCAACAACCCACTAAGTGGTTGCTGGCGGCGGCTCTGCTGCTGGTGCCTGCATTGGCATCAGCAGTTGAGTTCCGTTCTGTTTCCGTACCTAAGGCCGTGCTGTATGACGCGCCATCCGCACAGGGAAAAAAGGTGTTCATTCTCGGCCAGGGTTATCCTGTCGAGGTGATCGTCAATCTGGGCGACTGGATCAAGGTGCGTGATGCGCAGGGCGGCCTCAATTGGGTAGAGGCCAAGCAGTTAGCCAACAAGCGGACCGTGCTGGTCAAGGGTGGCCAGGCCGATGTGCGGCAGGCTGCCGATGCAGCGTCGACATTGCTGGGCAAGATCGACAAAGATGTTGTGCTTGATATGCTGGAATCTCCGGTCAATGGCTGGGTCAAGGTCAAGCACAGGGATGGCATGACAGGGTATGTGTTAGCTTCATCCTTGTGGGGCTTTTGATGCGGTTTTATAAGTAGTTCATGATGAAAATTTCAGTTTTAGGCGCTGGCGCCTGGGGTACGGCGCTGGCCCTGCAAATCAGCCGTCAGCATCAAGTTTCGCTCTGGACACGTAACCAGGCGCATATCATGGATATGCAGGTGACACGTGCCAATGTGCAATATCTTGGTGATTTTGCCTTTGGCGACCAGCTGACGGTGGAGGGTGATCTTGCTCGCGCACTGGATGGTGCAGACCTCATTGTTTCTGTCGTCCCAACCAATGGTTTCCGTAATGCCTTAAAAGACATCAAGCGCCTGGGCTGCAATGCTCCTGTGGTATGGGCATCCAAAGGCCTGGAAGCCGCGACTGCCAAGTTGCCGCATGAAGTTGCGCAAGATGAGCTGGGTGATAGTCGAGATTGGGGCGTGTTGTCTGGGCCGAGTTTTGCAGCCGAGCTGGTGCGCGGCCTGCCAACAGCAGTCACGTTAGCCGCGAATAATGCAGATTTTGCTGCCAAGGCAGGTGCAATGCTGCATGGGGGTAATTTCCGTGTTTACACCAGTACTGATGTCACCGGTGTTTCGGTAGGTGGTGCGCTCAAGAACGTATTGGCGATCGCAGCCGGTATTAGCGATGGTATGCAGTGTGGCAACAATGCACGTGCAGCCTTGATTACGCGTGGCATGGCTGAAATGACGCGTTTTGGTGTGGCACTGGGCGGTGCCAAGGAAACCTTTATGGGCCTCACTGGGGCCGGTGACTTGATACTCACCTGTACCGGGCAATATTCACGGAATCGTGAAGTGGGCCTACGTCTAGCCAACGGTCAGACCTTGCAGGAAATTCTCAAGACCCTGGGCCATGTGGCTGAGGGGGTGCATACGGCGCGTGAGGTCATCAAGCGCGCCAGCCTGCTGGGTGTGGAAATGCCGATTACGCATGAGGTGGATCAGGTGCTGTCACATGGCCGCTCTCCACGGCAAGCGATGGAAAATCTGTTGAGTCGTGAGCAGAAGTCAGAGTCGTTATAATCACGACATGATTTGTACAAAAAAGCACCAGTGATGGTGCTTTTTTGTTTTAAGGACTTATTCAACGGGGGGTGAGTCGCTGGGGTATTCTTACACCTAACTACACTAGATGCTTATACCGCGCCAGCAAAGTCATGTTGGCGCCATGCCTCATAAAGCAATATAGCTGCCGAGTTCGACAGATTAAGGCTACGGCTCTCTGGCATCATGGGCAGGCGCACTCTGTGCTCGGGGGTGAATTCGGCACGAATCTCTTCTGGTAGTCCGCGGGTTTCCGGGCCAAACACAAACACATCACCGGCCTGGAACTGGATATGGTGGTGATTGGTGCTGCCCTTGGTCGTGAGTGCAAACATCCGGCGGCCTGCCAACGCTTGCTTGCATGTCTCCCAGTCTTCGTGGACAACCAGGCTGGCATATTCATGGTAATCCAGCCCAGCACGCTTGAGTTGCTTGTCTTCCAGAGTAAAGCCAAGTGGCTTGACCAAATGCAGGCGCGTGCCACTATTAGCACAAAGGCGAATGATATTGCCGGTATTGGGCGGGATTTCCGGTTGGTAGAGCACGATGTCGAACATGATATATAAAGGCAAGAATTGGTAATCAAGCGATATTTTACATGGCAGTGGCCATGCCCTGCTTGATGTTACTCCGCTACTGTTCTCGCAACCACCCAACACTCTACATACCTTGCACCCGCTGCCTTCACCGTTTTTGCCAAGGCGTTGAGGCTGGCACCCGTCGTCATCACATCATCCAGCAATATCACATGTTGGCCGGTCAGGTCAGCGTTACACGCAAAAGCGCCTTGCATATTCTTGATGCGTTGCTTGTAAGGCAGGCTGGCCTGCGGTGGCGTAGGTTTGATGCGATGGCAGGCCTCTAGGCGAATGGGTAAATGTAGTTGTTTGCTAATGACTTTAGCGATTTCCGCTGATTGGTTGAAGCCCCGCTCTTGCAAGCGTTGCCGGTGCAATGGCATGGGAATCAGGCAGTCGGCTGGTAATGGCTGGCTTATATGAGCAGAAAACAATAGCCCCATGGTGCGTGCTAGGGTAAATAATTGTCCATATTTGTATTGTTGCAGCACTGTAGAGAGCGGAAATTGGTACTGAAACAAACTGCGCGTTGCATCAAACATGGGCGGAGCCTGCAAGCATTGCCCGCATAACAGATTGCCATTACTGGGCAGCGCACATTGGGGGCAGACATGATCAATGTGCCAAGGCATATCGCGCAGACAGCCATCACATAGCCCTAAGGTACCGCCTTGCCGACTTGAGCAAAGCAGGCATGACTGGGGGAGTAGTGCTTCGATGAGTCCTGCAAGATGCATCGCTTGTTATTCAGTCGCAGAGGGAAGCTAAATTGTAATGCTTAATCTCTGCCTGTTGGCACATGGCTCAATATGCAGTCATGTGGCCTACCTTGCTTACTGGGTTTCTAGCTTGATGTCCTGCCAGGATTCCTTTTGTGCCTTTATCAAGGCGGAGAGTCCTGCAGGGACAACGACTAAAAATGCAATGGCCCAGAGGATCAGGATTAAATGTACGGCACTTCCGGCCATTGGAATCAATACACCCGCAAAGATCATGGAAGCAAGCAGGCAGCCTGATATGCCATAGAATCTATAACCCGCATATTGGGTATATTGCCTTACCTGCGGGCTGGGGTGCTGAATATTTGCCGAGTATACAAAAATGGAAATCCCTATCCAGATAAATAGCACAGGGAAGGCTGGCATCAGCAAAGTCGCAATGATCGAGCCTAGATTGAATATCTGGGCGCATCGCTTTTGAGATTGAGCGCTGATGGTAGGGCTTGCTTGTTGCCTCATGATCTTGATGACCGAGTAGTGATGGTCAATCAATGATGAGCGCTTTTTTAAGATAAATATAACGAAACTTATTTGAATTTATTATTTAATATTTTTATATTAAATCTTGGCGGGAAGAACGAATTCCGTATGTTGTGACCAATTGGAAGGAGCATTGGCTACGTCGTGCAATAAAGCGATATAGCTGGCGAGCTCCTGATTATGGCGTTCACGTGGATACACGAGGTATATGGGATGAGAAAATTCCGGGGTTTGCGCCACAATCTCAAATATCCCTTCATCCAGGTATTTTTGCACGACCCGGGTCCTAAAATAGCCACTGCCACCGTGCTCAAGAATATGAAAAAGTGCCAAGGGACCAAGATTGACAGCCATGCTGGATTTCAGCCGGCCCGATAATGCGGTGTCATGCTGAAGGCGGAATTCATCTCCCCAATCAATAAAAATATAGGGTTCGGGTTGCTGCTTGGAGCGAATGCAGATGAGTTTTTCTTCCAGGATTTCCGTCACCTGCATGCCTGGCCAATAGTCAGGATGGTGAACTAGTGCTGCATCCATTGTGCCAGCGACCATTTGGCTATGAAGTTGCTTGGGGTCTGCCACAATTGCTTTTACAAATAGTGTGGGATATGTGGTTTTGAGAGCGGATGTCCAAGATAAAAGTAATGGGTTCCACAGGCTGACCTCACCCCCAATGGTGAGCATGGCATTGGTGCCCTCGGGGAACGGCAGTTCTCGACGTGCCGCTTCCCAGGTCTGGACAATCTGGCTGGCATAGGAAACAAATTTTTCGCCATGCGACGTCAGCTTTGCGCCGCTACGATTCCTGACAAACAAGATGCAGTCCAGGGCTTCTTCCAGGTTCTTGATTCGTGTGGTGACAGCAGTCTGGGTGATATGAAGCTTTTTTGCCGCATTGATAAAGCTGCCTGTACGGGTGATCTCAAGAAATGTCAGCAGTAAGTTATGATCCATGATTGTAAAAAATTGATATTAAATTAATTTAAATTAGTGAATATTTTATCTATGTTAATAGCGCAATATGCTGATGTGCTGCTTTCTCATATGAAATTATTTCTTACATTCATCAGAGCCTAGACTGACAGCGAGATCAATCGCTCGCCTACATAGGTCGGTGAAAATCTCCTTTAGCATGAAGCTTCATTTCAATGACTACATTAAAGGAGAACGTGATGAAGGTTTTCAATAGCGCCATCGTGTCAGCTTTTCTTGTCATCTTTATGCCGAACGCACATGCGGATAATGCCGTGGATATGCCACCCGCACATAAACAAAAACATAATGTTCCTGATTCCACTGAACACGGGAATTACTTGGAGCCACAGGATCAAAGTACTGGCGGTGGAGAGCAAATGAAAGACGGTGCTGTGCCAGGTAATGCCAAGGAAAAAAGTCAGCGCTTCAAGCAACAACCTGAACAAGGTGGCACTGACGTACAACAGAAAAAGTCTAAATAACCCAGTGTCTGTCAGGGAGGCTTTCTCGCATTAATGATTCCGTTTTGATTAATATTTAATCAGTTGTTTAATTGTTGTTGACTTGAATGTTGACAAGCTATAATCCGGGTTTTCAATTCCATTTTAATATCATGGCTACCAAAATCATCACGGCTAAGCAGCAGATGCGGGCGGCGCAAAGCTTCCCCTTCTTTTCGAGTCTTGCTGTGGTGGTACCGGTGTTGATCCCTTTCTGGATTGCCGCCTCCATTTTTACCTACTGTGCCATGGCAAACCATCCCTGTACTCGCGTGTGTGACTATCTCGTGCCCGCGGGTTATCGTTTTTATGGTTTGCTGGGCGCCTGGGTGGTACTGCTCAACTTTAGTTCCAATATGGCAGGTTGGGTGGGTGGAGGCTTGAATCTGGCCCTCATCATCTGGGCAATCAGTATCCTGGTGATCGTCCCGCTGGGTGTGCGCGATATCTTGCGTGCACGTAAGGAGCCATGGCAGGAATATACCGTCGAGACAACAGAATAAAAGGAAACACATGCGAGATTCAGTGATTGATATACGTGGCCTGGACCGTGTAGAGCGTGCCAAGGTCCAAGCGCGCGTGGAGGCGCCACAGCGCTGGACTGTTGATGAAATCGTGGCACTATTCGAGTTGCCGTTTTCAGATTTGATGCATCGTGCACAATCTGTACATCGCGAGCATTTCGACCCAAATGGCGTACAAGTGAGTACGCTACTGTCGATCAAGACTGGCGGCTGTTCCGAGGATTGTGGCTATTGCCCGCAAGCGGCTCGTTATCATACTGATGTGGAAAAGCAGGACTTGATGCAACTGGAGGAAGTGCTGGCTGCTGCCCGTGCCGCCAAGGAAAATGGTGCCAGCCGCTTCTGTATGGGGGCTGCATGGCGTAGCCCAAAGCAGCGCGATCTTGAGCCAGTCTTGGACATGATTCGCGAAGTCAAGGCAATGGGCTTGGAAACCTGCGCCACGCTTGGGATGCTGAAAGATGGTCAAGCCGAACAATTGAAGGATGCTGGCCTTGATTATTACAACCATAACCTGGATACCGCGCCAGAATATTATGGTGATGTCATTACCACACGTACCTATCAGGATCGTCTGGATACGCTGGATCGCGTGCGTGAGCAAGACATCAATGTTTGCTGCGGCGGTATTATCGGTATGGGCGAATCCCGTGCGCAACGCGCTGGCTTGCTGGCTCAGCTTGCCAATATGGAGCGTCCGCCCGAGAGTGTGCCAATCAACCTGCTAACTCAGGTGGAAGGGACGCCGATGTATGGTATGGATGAGCTGGACCCTTTCGAGTTCGTACGCACGATTGCGGCTGCGCGCATCACTATGCCACAGAGCTTTGTGCGCTTATCCGCTGGCCGTCAAAGCATGCATGAAGGCATTCAGGCTTTGTGTTTCCTGGCAGGAGCTAACTCGATTTTCTACGGCGAGAAGCTGCTGACTACGGATAACCCAGAAGCCGAAACTGACCGTAAGCTGTTCGGTAAGCTCGGCATTCATCCGCTTTAATCCGCCGCATGTCTTTCATGCCGGAATCTCCGCCGGTGAAGGCAAACCCTCCATTGCTTGAAGCATTGCAGGCCGAGCTCGCCGAACGTGCGAGCCTGGGTTTGCTGCGCCAGCGTCGCGTTTTAAATGGCATGCAGGGTGTGCATGTCGAGGTTGACGGTAAGCGCTTGCTCTCGTTTTGCAGCAATGATTATCTGGGATTGGCTTCTCATCCTCATTTGATCACTGCGATGCGTGATACCGCAGCGATTGCCGGGGCGGGTGGTGGGGCTTCGCATCTTGTTACCGGACACCAGCAAGCTCACGAGGCACTAGAGCAAGCCTTGCAAGCCTTGATGTGCCTGCCAGGAATTCTATTGTTCACCACCGGTTACATGGCAAATCTGGGCGTGATCACTGCGCTTTGCGGGCGTGACGATGCCATCTTTGCCGATAAGCTTAACCATGCCTCGCTCAATGATGCAGCATTGCTGTCACGTGCGGAGCTCAAGCGCTTCCCCCATAACGACCTGAGCAGCTTGGAGCGTTTGCTGGCGCAGAGCCAGGCTAGGCGTAAGCTGGTGGTGGCTGATGCTGTATTCAGCATGGATGGTGACCTGGCTCCTGTGCCTGAGTTACTCGCGCTATGTGAGCGTTACGATGCTTATTTGATGTTGGATGACGCACATGGCTTTGGCGTGTTAGGGAGCGAAGGGCGCGGTATTCTCGAACATTTTGCGCTTGATTCGCCGCGAATTATTTACATGGCGACGTTGGGAAAGGCTGCTGGCGCGGCTGGTGCATTTGTTGCTGGCCCAAAGATATTGACCGATTACCTGATGCAAACTGCCAGGCCATATATATATACCACTGCCAGCCCGGCCCCAGTAGCTGCAGCAGCCATGGCAGGTGTGCAATTGATCCAGCAAGATCATGCACGACGTGCACATTTGCATCAGCTCATTGCCGAGTTCAGGGCCAAATGCCAATTGCAGCGCTGGCAATTGATGGCTTCTGCCACTGCCATCCAGCCCATCATCATCGGCAGTAACGACGAGGCTTTGCAGGTAAGCAAGCGCTTGCTGGAGCAGGGCATTATCGTGCCAGCGATTCGCCCTCCTACCGTACCCAAGGGCACGGCAAGGTTACGCATTTCCCTTTCTGCCGCGCATACGCATGAGGACATTGAGCAATTGCTGCAAGCATTACATACACTGGAGGCCACATGAGCCGCCTGCATGTCGAGATCGTCGGCAAAGGCCAGCCACTGGTGCTGATTCATGGCTGGGGCATGCATGGTGGCGTCTGGCAACCCTTGGTGAAAAAACTATCGCAGTCCTTCGAGCTGCACATTGTCGATTTGCCAGGCATGGGCCTAAGCCAGGAGAGAATTGCCAGTAATCTGGATGAAATGGTGGCAGCGCTGCTACCTGTCTTGCCATCACATGCGCATGTACTGGGCTGGTCTTTAGGTGGCCAGGTGGCCATGCGATTGGCGGTACATTATCCTGAGCGGGTGAGTAAGCTGTTGCTGGTGGGGAGTACGCCATGTTTTATTAATACGCCATCCGGGCATCTTCAACCGTGGGAGCATGGTATTAATGCCAGCGTATTCCAGGCATTTGCGCGCCAGGTGAGTGAGGATTATGCCGCTACCCTAATCAAGTTTCTCACCTTGCAGTGCATGGGCGCACAAGATGCACGTGCCACTATCAAGGAGTTGCGCCTAGCCTTGGCTGCACGTCCTGCACCATCGCCGTTGACGCTCGAATCGGCATTGGATGTATTGCTGCAAAATGATTTACGTCCAGACCTGACTGTATTGCAGCAGCCTGTGCTGCTGGTACATGGTGATCGTGATAACTTGGCACCCGTGCAGGCGGCACATTGGTTGTCCCAGCATTTGCCTCATGCCAGCCTGCGCGTGATTGCTGGCGCAGGGCATGCTCCTTTCCTCTCGCACGCATCGCAGTTTGTCGATAGTGTGCGCGACTTTCTTCAACCCAATACAGAAGTGAACGGATGAGTGACGCTTATCGCATAGACAAAGCCAGAGTGCGCGCCTCATTTGACCGTGCGGCGGGTAGCTATGATGCCGCGGCCATCTTGCAGCGCGAAGTGCGCGAGCGCATGTTGCAGCGCCTTGAACTCATCAAGCTGACGCCACGCGTCATTCTCGATGCGGGTTGTGGTACTGGGCATGCCACGGTGGCATTGGGTAAGCGCTATCGCGATAGCCAGGTGATCTCGCTGGATATTGCCATGGGTATGTTGCAGCAAACCCTGGGACAGTACCCATTGATGAAGCGCATGCTTGCGCCGCTCACCGGCCAGAAACACCCTGTGGCATTATGTGCCGATATTGAAAACCTGCCGTTGCAACCTGACAGCGTGGATTTGATCTGGTCCAACGTTGCTATCCAGTGGTGCAATGATCTGGATGCGGCTTTTGCAGGCATGGCTCGCGTGTTGCGCCCAGAGGGCTTGTTGATGTTCAGCACTTTTGGCCCTGATACACTGAAGGAGCTGCGCGCGGCTTCCAGCGATGGCAATGTGCATGTCAGCCGGTTTATCGATATGCATGATATTGGCGATGCTCTGGTGCGAGCTGGGTTTGCTGACCCCGTGCTCGATGTCGAGCGCTTTGTGCTCACTTACGATGATGTCATGGCCGTCATGCGTGACCTGAAAGCCATAGGTGCCCAGAATGCTGCCGAAGGCCGTGCGCGTGGCCTGTTGGGACGGGGTTTCCTGGAACGCCTGACAGAGGCTTATGAGCAATTCCGCCACGAAGGTAAGTTGCCCGCGACTTATGAAGTGGTATACGGCCATGCATGGAAGGCGCAGCCGAAACAGCCAGGGTTGTCGACCGTGACCTTGCATCCGAGAAAGCCAGCATGAGCAACAAGCAAGCTTACTTTGTCACTGGCACCGATACTGGTGTTGGCAAGACCATGATCAGCAGTCTGCTGGTGCGCCAGTTTGCCCAGCGAGGGCTACGCAGTGTGGGCATGAAGCCCGTCGCCTCAGGATGTGAGAAGTGCGATGGTCACTTGATCTCTGAGGATGTTACCCAATTGCTGGCGGCCAGCAATGTTGATTTGCCATTGGCCGATATTAATCCCTATGCTTTTGAGCCAGCCATTGCACCGCATATCGCAGCCAAACAGGCGGGTGTGCAGATAGACCTGGATCATATCCAGTCAGCTTTCCTGAACCTGCAGGCTCATGCTGAAGTTGTTATCGTTGAAGGGGCAGGTGGTTTTTACGTGCCACTGGATGACGAGCATGACATTGCCGACCTGGCGCTTAAGCTTGATTTGCCAGTGATACTGGTGGTCGGCATGCGCCTGGGATGTATTAACCATGCCTTGCTCACTGCAGCAGCGATCCAGCAACGCGGCCTTACCTTAGCTGGCTGGGTGGCCAATCAGGTCGATCCTGACATAGCAATGCTTGAGGAAAATTTGCAGACCTTGCGACAGCGTATGCCGGCTGCATACTTGGGGTTTGTGGCTTGGATTGGTCCGTCGCATACTACTGATATAACAGATATTGTCAGCGAGCTATTGAAATAGACTGGCTTGAGTGTGAGTGGCGATAGATAGGCTGCCGCATAAATGCCTACGATTGGTGATATAAGGCCTGTTGGTTGATGTATTCCAGCACCTTGCCAGGCAATAAGTAACGTGGAGTTTTGCCCTCTGCAAAACGTTCTCGAATCTGGGTTGCGGAAATATCCAGCGCGGTAATTTCTTGCTTCAATATTCCATTTTCTGCTTGCCTACGCAGCAATTGTGCACTGGCGATTGCATGTTGTTGCGACCATTCATTTAGCGCTGTATGGCTCACTGGCAATGTCGTCCCCGGCCTGGTTGCGACCACGATATGCGCAAACTGCAACAATGCCTGCCAGCGGTGCCAACTGGTAATCCCAGCAAAAGCATCCAACCCCATCAGCAGGCAAAGCCTTGCCTGGCCTTGCAACTCTTCATTGAGCGATTGCAAGGTGTCTATAGTGTAGGAATAGCCTTCTCGCTGTAGTTCCCGCGTATCTAGCTTGAATAGTGGATTGTCTGCAATCGCAAGCGCTACCATGTCTGCTCGTTGCTGGGCCGACGTCATGGGCAGGTCACGGTGAGGCGGGGTTGCTGAGGGGATAAAGCGGACTTCTGTCAGATTCAGGCCTTCGGCCAGCTCCTGCGCCATGCGCAGGTGGCCGAAGTGGATGGGGTCGAAGGTGCCGCCCATGATGCCGATGAGCGGTAAAACCCGGGCTTGAGGTTTGTCGCCCATGTCCATCGTCATGCTGGTGAAGTGCAGGTGTGAGGGCATCAGGCCCGGACTTCTCCATCGCCCAGCACAATGTACTTCAAGCTGGTCAGGCCTTCGAGGCCAACCGGGCCACGAGCGTGCAACTTGTCGGTGGAAATGCCGATTTCGGCACCCAGGCCATATTCAAAACCATCCGCAAAGCGGGTGGAAGCGTTGACGATGACGCTGCTGGAGTCTACTTCGCGCAGGAACTGGCGGGCGCGAGTGTAGTTCTCGGTGACGATAGCTTCAGTATGTTGAGAGGAGTATTGGTTGATGTGGGCGATTGCTTCGTCCACATCGGCAACCACTTTCACCGAGATGATCGCAGCGAGAAACTCCGTGTAGTAGTCTTCTTCTGTGGCTGGTTTGGCCTGCGGCACCAGTGTACGGGTCTCGTTACAACCACGAATTTCCACACCTTTGCTGACCAGCATCGCAGCCAATGCTGGCAAGGCTTCTTGTGCAATGCTGCGCGCTACTAATAGCGACTCAGCCGTATTGCAGGTGCCCAGACGCTGGGTCTTGGAGTTTTCCAGGATACGCAAGGCCTTATCAAGGTCGGCACTTTCGTCGACATAAATATGGCAATTACCGTCCAGGTGTTTGATCACGGGAATGCGCGCTTCGTTGGAGATGCGCTCGATCAGGCCCTTGCCGCCACGTGGCACGATGACATCAACGTATTCTTTCATGGTGATAAGCTCACCTACGGCAGCGCGGTCAGTGGTAGCGACGACTTGTACTGCTGTCGCAGGTAGCCCCGCAGCAGCGAGACCTTCGTGTACGATGGCTGCCAGGGCGCGATTGCACTGGATGGCTTCGGAGCCACCCCGCAGGATGGCAGCATTACCAGATTTGATACAGAGGCCAGCAGCGTCTACAGTGACGTTGGGGCGTGCTTCATAGATGATGCCGATCACGCCCAGCGGCACACGCATTTTGCCAATTTGAATGCCGGAAGGACGATATTTGAAGTCGGACATTTCGCCAATAGGGTCTGGTAGGCTGGCAATTTGCTCCAGGCCTTCGGCCATGGTGGTGATGCCTTTTTCACTCAATACCAGGCGGTCCAGCATGGCAGGCTCCAGGCCATTGTTGCGCGCGGCTTCCAGATCGGCGGCATTGGCTGTCAGCAAAGTGTCACGCTCACGGCGAATGGCCGTGGCAATTGCGCGCAAGGCCTTGTTCTTGGTGTCTGTATCAGCGCGAGCCATGGCGCGGGAGGCAGCACGTGCCTCCATGCCAAGCTGTTGCATATAATGTTTGATGTCTTCCATTCTTGCCTCTATGCCAATTATTTCCTGCTGCCTATGCGCGCCAGGCCAAAGCACAGGCGGGAGATTTCCAGCCATGGATCCTGGTTCAACAAGCCTTTGCCCGCTTTGTCGATTTCCGCCAGTTTCTGTAGCGCTGCTTCTAGTTGGCGCATATTCAGGCGCGATAGCGCTCGTTTAACCAGGTTTTGCCTATCACCATAAATCCTGGCCTGTTGCATGGCACTGCTGACGTTGCTGCCCTGGGTTTCAGCATATTTTACCTTGATTAATCCGCGCAAGACCCAGGCCAGTGCACTCATGATAGCCACTGGCTGGGCACCTTCATCGCGTAAGCCATGCAGGATGCGTACAGCATGTTCGCTGTCGCCGCTCAACACTGCATCGCCCAATTGGAAAGCATCATAACGCGATACATTGAGTACGGCTTCCCTTACTTTGCTGCCGTCCAGTGCTCCCTCGGGATAAAGTAGCCCCAATTTCTGGATTTCCTGATGGGCGGCTAGCAGATTGCCTTCCACCTGATGTGCAAGAAACTCCAGTGTTTCCTGGTCGGTATGCTGTCCTTGCTGGGAGAGGCGGGAAGCAATCCATTGTGGCAATGCGGATGGTGCAACCTCATGCAACGCAAGCGAGACGCCGTGATTTTCCAGTGCCGCAAACCAGGCGCTGTTCTTGGCATCGCGTTCCAGCTTGGGCAGGATAATGATGGTGACGGTGTCTGGGATAGGCTCCACCGCAAGGGCTTGGAGCACCTTACCACCATCTACACCAGGCTTGCCGGAAGGAATGACGATTTCGAGGATGCGGCGGCTGGCAAACAGGGAAATGGATTGGCCAAAGGCAGTCACTTGCTGCCAGTTGAAGTTACGCTCAACAGTCAGGCGGGTACGTTCGTCATGCCCTGCGGCGCGCGCTGTGGCACGGATGGCATCCAGGCTTTCGCGCTGGGCGAGTGGCTCATCGCCCATGAGCACATATAGCGGTGCCAGGCCTTGGGCGAGGTGACGCTCCAGCTCCTGTGGCTTGAGCCTCATTCCACGGTGTCGTCCAGCGGCGATTTTAAGTCTGTAGCGCGAGGCTTGCCCTGAACCGGTTTGACCACCATCAGGCGACGCAATAGTTCGCGCACTGCATCGTCTTTCATGTCGTTGTAAAGCCGTTCCTGCTCAAGCTGTTTCGCCAGTAATTGCGAGTCATCATAAGTAATCTCGCGCCTACCCTTGATCGTTTGTACCTCGCCCCAGGTTTCGCTGGAAGGATCGCGCAGGCGAAAGTTGACGGTGTAGAACAGCTCGTATTCACGCACCAGACCGCGTCCGCTCAAGGATAAGATGCGTTGTTCCTGCGCTTCGCTCATGATTTCCAGCAGGAGTTCAGCCTGATCCTTGGCACTGACAATTTTGACGCCATTCACCGCGAGTGAGCGCTTAAATGGCTTGGAAATCGAGATCGTCGGCCCTTGTATGTACAGGGTGTGGAACTTGAGGTCGGCAACGCCCCGCATCTGGAAGCCACAGGCTGTCAGGGCCAATAGCATGGCAAGCAGAATCCAGTGGGTAGCGCGCATATACATGGTTTATCCTACGACGATGTTGACGAGTTTGTTGGGTACGACAATGATCTTACGCACGCTGCCTTCGGCCAGGTATTTCTGGATGCTTTCCTGTTGTACCGCCAGTGCTTCAATGGCTGCTTTATCCAGCGTACGGGCAACGGTCATGCTGCCACGCAGTTTGCCATTGACTTGCAGCATCAGCTCAATCTCATCCTGCACCATGGCAGCCTTGTTGGCAACCGGCCAGCGAGTATCAAGCAGTTGGCTATTGGGACGTAGCTCTTGCCAGAGCGTATGGCTGATGTGCGGCACGATAGGCGAAAGCAATAGCACGACATTTTCCAGCGTTTCTTGGCGGATGGCACGCGTGATGGTGTCGTCGCCTTCCAGCTTGGCATAGGCGTTCATGAGTTCCATCACCGCGGCGATTGCCGTGTTGAAGGAGTGGCGGCGACCATAGTCATCACTGACCTTGTCGATCGTCTGATGCAATTGGCGGCGGAAGGCCTTGAGTTCGGCAGATAGTTCGCCGGTGCTGAAAGCCGTTGTGATACCGGCTTCTACATGCGAGGCGACAGCAGTCCAGACGCGCTTGAGGAAGCGGTGAGCGCCCTCGACACCCGCATCGGACCACTCCAGGCTTTGCTCGGGTGGCGCTGCAAACATCATGAACAGGCGTGCGGTATCCGCACCGTAATTGTCGATCAACTCCTGCGGGTCTACCGTATTACCCTTGGACTTGGACATTTTGCTGCCGTCCTTCAATACCATGCCTTGCGTCAGCAACTTAGTGAAGGGTTCATCATGCTGGATCAGGCCGACATCGCGCATCAGCTTGTTGAAGAAGCGTGCATAGAGCAAGTGCAGGATGGCATGCTCGATGCCGCCGATGTATTGATCAACAGGCAGCCAGTAGTTGGCGCGCTTATCCACCATGCCGTTGCTCGCATCAAAGCTCGCGTAACGCGCAAAATACCATGAGGACTCGACGAAGGTATCCATGGTGTCGGTCTCACGCGTGGCTTTCTCGCCGCAGCTTGGACAAGTAGTGTCGTAAAACTCAGGGTCTTTCTTGATCGGCGAGCCGACGCCATCCATGACGACATCTTCCGGCAAGACAACAGGTAGTTGGTCAGCTGGCACAGGCACTTCGCCACAGCTTGGGCAATGCACGATAGGGATAGGGCAGCCCCAGTAACGCTGGCGCGAGATGCCCCAATCACGCAGGCGATATTGCGTACGCTTGTTGCCAAGGCTCTTCGCAGCCAATGCCGTAGCGATGGCATCGCTGGCCTGGGTGAAGTCGAGACCGTTGAAGTCAGCAGAGTCGAATAGAACCCCATGCTCGGTATAAGCCGCTTGTAAAGGCAGCTCCAACTCGCCATGAGCAGGCTTGATGACAGCCTTGATGGGCAACTCGTACTTGCTGGCAAATTCAAAATCGCGCTCATCATGTGCTGGCACGGCCATCACTGCACCTTCGCCATAGCTGATGAGCACGTAGTTGGCGACCCATACTGGCAGTTGCTCGCCAGTGATCGGGTGCAATACGAACAGGCCGGAGGCCATGCCCTTTTTCTCGGCGGTGGCCAGGTCGGCTTCGGCAACGCTGCCTCGCTTGCATTCGTCGATAAAGGCTTGTAGCTCGGGGTTGTTCTTGGCGGCTTCTGTGGCTAGCGCGTGTTCTGCTGCAACGGCAACGTAAGTTGCACCCATGAGCGTATCAGGGCGAGTGGTGTAGACCTTGAGCGTACCTTCACCGGCGGCGAGTGGGAACTCCACTTCGCAGCCATAGCTCTTGCCGATCCAGTTGCGTTGCATGGTCTTGACCTGCTCGGGCCAACCTTCCAGTGTGTCGAGGTCTGCCAGCAGTTCTTCCGCATATGCGGTAATTTTCATGAAGTATTGCGGGATGTCGCGCTTTTCAACCAGCGCACCAGAGCGCCAGCCGCGACCATCAATTACTTGTTCATTCGCCAGCACGGTTTGGTCGACTGGGTCCCAATTGACGGTTGCAGTTTTCTTGTAGATCAGGCCTTTTGTATAAAGCTCGGTGAATAGCCATTGTTCCCAGCGGTAATAATCTGGTTTGCAAGTCGCGATCTCACGCTGCCAATCTACGGCCAAGCCCAGGCTTTTGAGCTGGCCTTTCATATGTTCAATGTTGCTATAGGTCCAGCCTGCTGGTGCGACATTGTTCTTGATCGCGGCATTCTCGGCAGGCAAGCCGAAAGCATCCCAGCCCATCGGTTGCATGACGTTAAAACCACGCATGCGATGGAAGCGGCTCAGTACATCACCAATCGTGTAATTGCGCACATGCCCCATGTGTAGCCTGCCAGATGGGTAGGGAAACATGGACAGGCAATAATACTTGGGCTTATCGGACTGCTCCGTGGCCGCGAAAGTGGCATTGGATTCCCAATAGGATTGCGCTTGTTGCTCGATTTCACGGAATGGATACTGCTGCTGCATGATGGTGGTCTGGGTAAAAATTCGGAAAGCAAAATTATACCTGAAGCGGCAGTATTTTCCCGAGACAAGCGCGAGCATCTAATGAGATAGGTGGCATGCATGAATGAAAGTGTAGCCGTGCATGGCTGATGGCTATCGAAGTGTTAAGCACTTTGTTTTGCATAATATAATTTGCAAATAAGTGTGAGGGTAAAGTCAATCCTGAAAGTGGGCACTGCTTTTTGTGGATGCCGTCAGGATTATGTAAGAATTGATTTTTAAAAGGTTTGATACGCCTTGGCTTGAGGTGGGTAATCTATTTTTTACAAAAATTTAACAATTTAATTGCCATGAAATTTAAAGAACTATTCCTTTGATGCCGTAGGAAAGCTGGTGCATACAAGTCATCAAAAGGGGAAGTTTATGTTAGACCAGGAATCTGTGCTGGAGGTGTTGATGTTCACCTTGGGCGGCGAGTATTACGGCATCAATATCCTGAGTGTGCAGGAAATCCGCGGCTACGAGCAGGTGACACAGCTTGCCAATACACCTGAATATATCAAGGGAATCGTCAATCTGCGCGGCATTATTGTGCCTATTGTTGATATGCGAATCTGGTTTGGTCAGGATAATCCTGAATATAACCAGAACACTGTGGTTATTGTGCTCAACCTAAATGGGCGTGTGATTGGCATGGTGGTAGACAGCGTATCTGATGTGACTGCACTTGATACCAGCCAAATCAAGGAGCCGCCATCCATGGGGGCAGCTCTGGATGTGACGTTCCTATTAGGAGTGGCTACGCTGGATGAGCTGACTGTGATGCTCTTGAGCATAGACAAGCTGATCGCATCAATTGCGTTGGGCGCAGCTGGGCAACAAGCAGCATAAGTCAAATAAAAAAGGAGAGAATCAAGATGAAGTTTGCAGATTTTAATATCGGGGTGCGCTTAGGGGCTGGATTCGCAGCCATATTAACGCTGATGGTGATTATGGCTGCATTGGGATTGACGCAGCTCTCAAGGGTAGGAGAGACCGCCAGAGGTGTTGTAGAGGTAGAGCTAAAAAAAGAAAGAATGACAGCAGAATGGGTGTCAAATGCGACTCAAAATGGTCTACGCACCTTGGCTGCAATCAAGAATCCTGACCCCGTCATGTACGAGATGTACATGAGGCAAATTGCTGAGACAGTAGAGGCTAATAATGTTTTAAGAAAACAGCTTGAAGAATTGCTGGTCCGTCCTGAGGGTAAGACTAAATTTGCGGATGCTAAAGAAAAGTCGGTTAATTATGGCAAGGTTCGTGATCGCTTGCTCAAGCTGAGAGAGGATGGAGTGCAGGCATCCCAGATTGAGCAAGAGGTGCAGGCTGATTTTCTGCCAGCACGAAAGTTGTATTTTGACAGCATGAATGATCTGCTTCAGTTTGAGCGGCATGTAATTGATGAGGCTGGTGCTGATATTCAACGAGTAAGAAACTCCAGCAGCATATTGTTGCTGGGGATTAGTCTGGTTTCTGTGGTATTGGGGGCCATCTTTGCCTGGAGATTGGCGCAGGGGATTACACAGCCGCTAGCCAAAGCTGTGCAGCTTGCTGAGACAGTCTCTGCGGGTGACTTGACTAGTTCTTTGCATATTGACTCTAAGGATGAAATAGGGAAGTTGTTACGAGCCCTTAAGGCCATGAATGATAATTTGGCCGGGATAGTGGGCGAGGTGCGTAGCGGTACAGAGACTATCGCCACAGCATCCTCACAGATCGCTTCGGGTAATCTGGATTTGTCATCTCGTACCGAGGAGCAGGCCAGTTCCCTTGAGGAGACGGCTTCAGCGATGGAGGAACTTACTTCCACCGTGAAGCAGAATGCAGACAATGCGCAGCAGGCTAATCAACTGGCTGCATCTGCCTCTGGCGTAGCGGTGCAAGGTGGGCAGGTGGTCGAGCAGGTTATTTCTACCATGCAGTCCATCAGTGATTCCTCAAAGCGGATTGCAGATATTATCGGCGTGATCGACGGAATTGCTTTCCAGACCAATATCCTTGCATTGAACGCCGCAGTGGAGGCAGCCCGCGCTGGCGAGCAAGGGCGAGGTTTTGCTGTGGTGGCAAGTGAGGTGCGCAATTTGGCGCAGCGCTCTGCCAATGCTGCCAAGGAAATTAAGAGCTTGATCACAGATTCCGTGGAAAGTGTGGAGGTAGGGAGCAAGTTGGTCGAGCAGGCTGGAGCAACCATGCGCGAAGTGGTGAACAGCGTGCAACGTGTCACAGATATTGTTAGTGAGATCAGCGCTGCCAGCCATGAGCAGAGCACGGGCATTGAGCAAGTCAACCAGGCGATTGGCCAGATGGATGAAGTGACACAGCAGAATGCTGCATTGGTGGAAGAGGCGGCAGCGGCTTCGCAGTCGCTACAGGATCAGGCGGCTAGCTTGGCACAGGCGGTGAGCGTGTTCAAGGTCAGTCATGTTCAGGCTCGGGCAGTAGCCCCGCGTGCAGCCAGCAAACCTCAACCTGTTGTGGCTAAGTCTAAAGTCTCTAAGTCAGCACCGCCTGTAAAAGCCGTGGCATCTTTAATGCCCGCGAGTGCAGGCTCCGCAGATGAGTGGGCTGAGTTTTAGTTAGCGGCCCGTTGGCATAAAAAAAGCCGAACCATCATGGTTCGGCTTTTTTATTAGCGGCAGGTTTGCTTAGGTGGATTATGTACCTAAATTATTTAGATGAATTATTTACCTAAGGCTTGCAGTACCTGCGCACGGATATTGCTGACTTCGCCTAGGCCTGTGATTCGGACATACTTGGGGGCCTTGGCGCTGGCTTCAGCAGCCCATGTTGAGTAGTAGTCCACCAATGGCTTGGTCTGGCTGTGGTATACCTCCAGGCGCTTGGCGACTGTTTCTTCCTTGTCATCATCGCGTTGTACCAGGTCTTCACCGGTGACATCATCCTTGCCTGCAACCTTGGGTGGGTTGAACACCACGTGGTAGGTGCGGCCAGAAGGCAGGTGAGTGCGGCGACCGCTCATACGCTTGATGATTTCTTCATCAGGCACATCAATTTCAACCACATAGTCAATGTCCACACCGGCTTGCTTCATTGCTTCAGCTTGGGGGATGGTGCGTGGGAAACCGTCAAACAGGAAACCTTGCTGGCAATCTGCATCCTTGATGCGTTCCTTGACCAGGCCGATGATCACGTCATCGGGCACCAGGCCACCGGAATCCATATAGCGCTTGGCTTCCAGGCCAAGCTGGGTGCCCGCTTTTACTGCGGCGCGCAGCATGTCGCCGGTGGAAATTTGTGGGATGTTGAATGCTTCCTTGATGAAGGTGGCCTGGGTGCCCTTACCTGCACCTGGTGCGCCTAATAGTATGACTCTCATGTGGTCTCCTCTGTTCAATCCGCGATTATATCAGCCGCGCTTCATGCTGCTAGATAGTTAGCAATCGCAACAAATTTGGCTGGTGAAATATTTTCTGCCCGCAATTGTGGGTCGATGTTGAGCGTTGCAAAACCTGCGTCATCCAGTAATCCCTTGAGGGTGTTACGTAGAGTCTTGCGGCGCTGGGCAAATGCTGCGGTGACCACTTTCGCAAACAAGGCTTCGTCCTTGGCTGGATGAGGCAGGGTGGCATAAGGTACAGCACGTACGAAAGCCGACTCTACTTTTGGGGCCGGGTCAAAGGCCTCGGGCGGCACTGTGAGCAGGTATTCCATCTGCAAGCGGTATTGCAACATGACCGACAGCCTGCCGTAAGCCGCGCTGGAAGGCTCTGCCACCATGCGCTCTACCACTTCCTTCTGCAACATGAAGTGCATGTCGATGATATGCGGCACATTGTCGAGCAGGTGGAACAAGATTGGGGTGGAAATATTGTAAGGCAGATTGCCGACGACGCGCAGGCGTGGGGCGATACTGCCAAAGTCAAACTTGAGTGCATCGCTGGCGTGAATACTAAGTTTGCCTGCGGGGTAATAACCCTGCATCCATTCGATGATATCGCGGTCTATTTCCACCACGTGTAAGTGCGCCAGGCGCTCCAGCAATGGTTTGGTCATAGCCCCCAGGCCAGGGCCTATCTCAACCATGCAATCTTCCGCTTTGGGGGAGATTGCTTCAATCAAGCTATTGATAATGGCTTTGTCGGTCAGGAAATTCTGGCCGAAGCGTTTTTTTGCTATGTGCTTCATTGTGCTTGCTTACGGTTCTTGGCTAGGGTGATGGCGAGCTGGATTGCACTGAGCAGACTGCCAATCTCGATATTGCCTTTGCCTGCAAGATCAAGCGCAGTGCCGTGATCGACCGATGTCCTGATCATGGGTAGCCCCAGCGTGACATTGACGCCACCACCAAAGCTGGCATGTTTGAGCACAGGCAGGCCTTGGTCGTGGTACATCGCCAGCACGCAATCTCCTTGCGCCAGATTGTGTTGAGTAAAAAGGGTGTCGGCAGGTAATGGGCCTTTAAGGAGCATGCCTTCAGCGCGCAATTTTTCCAGCACCGGGGTAATAGTGGTGATTTCCTCCATCCCCAGATGCCCCCCTTCACCCGCATGAGGGTTGAGGCCGGTGACCAGGATACGCGGGCTGCGGATGCCGAATTTGTTGACTAGGTCCTCATGCAGGATGCGGATAGTTGTTTCCAGACTGTCTTGCGTAATAGCCCGACTAACCTCAGCCAATGGCAGGTGCGTGGTTGCCAGTGCAACACGTAATTCACCACCGACCAGCATCATGACGACTTGCGGTGTGTGGGTACGCTCAGCGAGGAATTCTGTGTGTCCGGTAAATGCAACGCCTGCATCGTTGATGACGCCTTTATGCACCGGCGCTGTCACCATCGCATCAAACTCGCCTTGCATGCAACCATCAATCGCACGTTCAAGTGTTTGTAACACATAGGTACCGTTGCGTGTATCCAACTGCCCGGCGATGACCTCGGCAGGGCAGGGTTGATGCAGGACGGTGAGTTGATGTTGTCCCAGGTGGCTAGGCCAGTTGTCAGGCGCGTAGCGTTGAGTCTGCAATGGCAGTGTTAAGGCCTGGGCGCGCGCTGCCAATACATCCTGGTCGGCAATCACAACCAGGTGACATGGCAATGCTTGGCCAGCCAACATGACACAGAGGTCAATCCCGATACCGGCAGGTTCGCCAGCCGTGATGACGATGCGGGGCAAAGTCTGCAATGGCTGGCCTAGTATTTGTCTTCCAGGCGATATTCGACATAGGCACGATCACGCAGCTCGCCCAGCCAATCCTGGAAGGCATCATCGGCCTTGCGCGCGCGGATTTCTTGTCTTGCCTTCATCCGTGCGGATTCCTGGGTCATGTCCTGCTTACGGCGCTCCATCACCTGCAGGATATGCCAGCCAAATGGACTACGCACTGGTTCGCTGATCTGGTTGATGGCAAGTCCATTCATCACTTGCTCGAATGCGGGCACGGTGTCGCCAGGGTTGGTCCAGCCTAAGTCGCCACCATTGTTGGCGGAAGCATCTTCTGAATACTGGCGTGCCAGTTCGGCAAAATCGGCGCCGTGATCCAGCCGCTCCTTGATCGACTTAATCTTCTGCTCAGCTTCCATCTCCGAAACGACTTCGCTTAGCTTGATAAGGATATGGCGAACATGAGTCTGATCCACGACCAGTGGTGAGCTACCGCCGCGGCGATTGAGCAGCTTCAGGATGTGGTAGCCATTTGGGCTACGCAATATTGGGGAGAATTGACCTGGTTGCAGGCCTTGTAAGGCATCCGTAAACAAGGCAGGTAGCTGGGCAGATGTTTTCCAGCCCAATACCCCACCTTCGAGTGCATTCGGAGCATCCGAGTAACCTGCTGAGATTTGGGCGAAATCTGCACCTCCCTGCAATTCTTTCAAGGCGGTTTCCGCCTTGGCCTTGAGCTTTTGCAATTCTTCTGGCGTACCTTCTTCCGGTGCGCGCACCAGGATGTGGGCTACCTCGAATTCATCCTTGATATCGTTACGAGAGGACTGCGTGGTAAGGAAGTTGTCGATTTCTGACTCGGTGACATTGACGCGGTTATCAACTTCACGCTCGCGCAATCGGGCCAGAATGATCTCATTGCGGATATCTTCCCTGAACTTGCGGTAAGGAATGCCTTCGGCTTCAAGCGCTTTGCGGAATTCGCCAGTGCTGAGCTTGTTCTGTTCGGCAATCCGTTCAATGGTCTTGTCGAGCTGCGCATCATCTACGCGCAAGCCCGTCTGCGTTGCATATTGCAGTTGTAGCCTGTCGTTGATCAAGCGTTCCAGAATCTGTTTTTGCAGCACTTCGCGCGGGGGGAGCTGCGTGCCTTGTTTTTCCAGTTGGGCAGTCACGGTCTGGATACGGTCATTGAGCTCTTTTTCAGTAATGACGCCTTGGTCAACAATGGCGACAATACGATCCATCTTGGCAATGTCTGCTGCCATGGCGGAGATGCTGGAAAACAAAAACAGGGCCAGCAGGCCATGCTTGGCGATAGTCTTGAAAACGTGATTGTGCATAAGATGATTACTGGTAGGAATCCGGGATCAGGCTGGAGCTAGTATAGCCGGGAATGGCGCGGTTAAGAAGTTTGAGCGGGTTCTGGCCGATAGAGGCTAAGCCTCCCAACTCAAGCTGGAAATAGAGTGCATAGTTGGCATCTGCGGTCGCGGTGGAAACACGTTGCATGACGGCTCTGGCTTGCCAGCAATCGGCGTCATACTCTAGGCCGGCAATCCCTTCAATCGGTTGGTTCTCGCGCAGCGAATAGTTCCAGCGCCCAAGCCCATACCAACCCTTGCCTAGAGGCCATTGGCCGGAGATATTGATTTGCTCTAGGCGATCTTCGGTGTAGCGGTAGCCAAGGTTGAGCGTCTTGCCGGGCTCGGGGTTGTAGCGTGCGCTGATGTTGTTACGCACATAAACATTTCGGTCCGTGTTGTACTGACCAAAGATATCAATGTTCCAGTTATTAAGCAGGCGGGCAGTGATTTCTCCGATGATGTCAGAGGTGTCGCCAGAGCGTGGGTTCACACCGGGTAGATAAACTTTTTCATCTGCAAAGTAATAGCGCTGCCCCACCGTGACAGCCAAGCGCTGTTCACCAGTCTTCTTGCTGATCATGCGGCTGGTGAAAGCCATCGTCAACTGGTTGGCATTGTTAATGCGATCCTGGCCGGTGAACTGGTTTTCCAGGAACAGCGAACCCATGTTCAAGTCAGCTTGGCTGGAATCGTAGACCGGCAGCAGCGATTGATCACGATAAGGGATATAGACGTAGTAAAGCCTTGGCTCCAGTGTCTGCGTGTAACGGTTCTTGACGATGCGTACGTCGCGATCAAAGTAGAGGCCGCTGTCTATACTGAATATTGGCAGGGTACGGCTTTGCGATTGATATTCGTCCTGCGATGTAATATTGCCGTTACTATCCCTGATGGTAAACGCGCCATTATCAACTTCATACTTTGTGTAATGCAGGCCTAGCTTCGGTGTGATGTAACCGTAAGGTTGTGCCATTGGCAGGCTGATGCTGGGGTAGGCGACCAGTCGTTTGCCTGTAACCAGCGTGTCGAGAGTGCCGCCACTCAAGGTGGATTGCGTGCTGATAGCATTGCTGTTGCGGTCAAAATTTGCCCACTGTGTCAATAGCTTGACGTCGAATGGCCCCCATTCGTCATTGCCGGTCAATGTGAGTTGTGGCAGGCGTTGCAGAGGATAGTTGAGTCCATCCAGTGTCTGGAATTTTTGCACCAGTGCATTGAATGTCCAGTTTTCATCAGCGTAGTTCACGTAGGCTTGTTGCGGCAGGTTCACCCGGCTGGTGGTGACAATACGGGTGGACATTTCGGAGAAATATTTATCGTCCGAGACTTTTTCCAGGTTGTACGCCGCAGTCCAACCATTCTGGAAGTTATGCAGGTGCGCAAACTTGGCGTAGTAGCGGTTGTCGCCCGTACTGGTGTCGCTAGGCAGATACTCTAGGTTGGCAGTCCCTTGGTAGTCTTCGTTCAGGTAGCGGAATTCGCCTTGGTATTGCATGCCGCGCTTACTCAGGAAGCGTGTACCTATGGTGGCATCCATGTCAGGTGCAATATTCCAATAGAACGGTACCAGGAATTCGAAACCGCTACGGCTGGTGGTACCCCAGGTAGGAGCCAGAAAACCAGATTTTCGCTGGTTCAGGAATGAGAAGTTGACCCAGGGTGTCCATAGGATAGGTACGCCCTGGAATTCCACACGTGCGTTACGCGCAGTACCTGTTTTGGTGTAATCATCCAGCTCCAGCTCCTTGGCGCGGATGTACCAATCATCGGAGCCTACTTCACATGTCGTATAGCGTGCACTCTTGAGGCGTTTGCGATCAGGACCTTCAAATACGACACCTTTTGCATCGCCGCGTGAGGCACCCTGCTTGCGGCTCAGGCCAGGCGCATAGCCGCTGTCTTCAATGTTTTGCTGCGTTAATGGAGTTGTATTGTTGCTGTTGTAGATCAGGTTGTCATTGTCCTGTCGCTGGTTGCCAGTGGTGCCGAATTGCGGCAGGTTGGCAAATTGCGAATCCAGTTCGAAAGTCGGGTTTTTCATTTCACCGATGCTTTCTGATGGCTTCATGCGCAGCTCGGGGCCTTTGATACGACCACCCTTGGTTTCCAAGCGAACGTTGCCAATAACGTGCAACTCCTCATTCTGCACATCATATTCTATGGTGTCGCCGTGCACTTCCTGTGCACCTGTTGTCAGTGAGGCATTGCCTATGGATTTAAGCTTGCGATCCAGGTAAACCTGTACCTTGTCGCCTTCAATAATGATGGCATCAGGATCTGGCAGGTTTTCAGATGGGGTATTGCTGGCATCTGTTTCCAGGGTGTCTTCGGCGTACGCGTGACCTAGTCCCAGGCAAACAAGCGCGACAAGAAAAGTGATGGGGCGAATTTTCACAATGATTCAGTGGTGAGGAGGCTTAAGTAAGCGCGTGTTTGTTTTATGGGTGATAAAATCGCATAATTTGCTGCTTTAGGCAATCCATAAATCGTGCGAAGGATTGCTTTGTGGCTGAATTAAAAGGAAGTTTAAATTTTCCGGCATGTTGTAAATGTGCCTGGTTTTCATGTTGTACGATCACAAAGTGATCGCATATTTCTAGGATAAATCGTTCGTGTCGCGTCTTGATCTATTGAATGATTGGCTCGCCCAGGTCTTGCAGGGCAAATCTCATCATCTGACAACAGCTTCTGCCGATGCCAGTTTCCGGCGTTATTTCCGTGTTCACCTGGCGGATGGCACTACCCTGATCGCCATGGATGCGCCTCCTCCGCAGGAAGATTGCGCGCCCTTCGTCAAAGTGGCGGCCTTGTTCCAGGAGGAAGGCTTGAATGTACCGAATATCGTGGCACAGGATTTGGAGCATGGCTTCCTGCTGTTGAGTGATCTCGGAACACAGACTTTCCTGGACGTGCTGAACGAGGAAAACGCTGATGCCTTGTTCCGCGATGCGATTGACGCGCTAGTCACCTGGCAACTTGCCAGCAAGCCCGACGTATTACCTGTATATGACGAGGCCTTGTTGCGACGTGAGCTTGCACTGTTTCCGGATTGGTATATAGCGCGCCACCTGAATGTCGAGCTCAACGATGCACAGCGCAGTGTGCTGGAAAATGCTTTTAGCACGATTGTGCGTTACAACCTGGCCCAGCCATCGGTGTATGTGCATCGCGACTATATGCCGCGCAACCTGATGGTGAGTACGCCTTCTCCTGGCATTCTGGATTTCCAGGATGCGGTCTATGGCCCGATCAGTTATGACGTGGCATCGCTGTTCAAGGATGCCTTCATCAGCTGGGAAGAGGAGCGGGTGCTGGATGGCGTGATTCGCTATTGGGAAAAGGCGCGCAAGGCTGGCTTGCCTGTATCTGCTGACTTTGGCGACTTCTACCGTGACTTTGAATGGATGGGGCTACAGCGTCATCTCAAGGTGCTGGGCATATTCGCCCGCATTCATTATCGCGACGGCAAGCCCAAATATCTGGCGGATACTCCGCGCTTCATGAACTATGTGCGCGCTGTCTGTGTCCGTTATGGTGAGTTGAAGCCGTTGCTACGCTTGCTCGATGAGTTGGAAAAACGCGAATCGCAATTCGGCTATACCTTCTAAGGAGGACTTTGCCTTGAAAGCCATGATTCTTGCTGCTGGTCGTGGTGAACGCATGCGGCCATTGACCGATGTGACTCCCAAGCCGTTGTTGCAGGTAGGCGGCAAGCCGCTGATCGTCTGGCATCTTGAGCGACTGGCAGCGGCTGGTTTCAAGGAGGTAGTGATCAATCATGCACACCTCGGGCAGCAGATTGAAGATGCACTTGGCGACGGTGGGCGTTGGGGTATTGCCATTCAATACTCCCCGGAAAAAGCTGCGCTGGAAACCGCAGGCGGCATAGCTAATGCCTTGCCTTTGCTGGGCGATCAACCGTTTCTTGTAGTCAATGGCGATGTGTTTACCGATATTGATTTCGTGCAGATGCGCGATGGTTCGCAAGCAGGGCAGTTGGCGTATCTGGCACTGGTGGATAACCCGCCACAACATGCGCATGGTGACTTTGCACTGGATGATGGAAAGTTGCTACTTGATGGTCAACACCGCCTGACTTTTTCTGGTGTGGCTGTTTATGCTCCAGCCTTATTCAAGGGCGTGTTGAGAGGTGATGTGGCTAAGTTGGCACCCTTGCTCAAAGAGTCGATTATGCGGGAGCAGGCGTCGGCTTTTCATCATCAGGGCGTATGGCATGATATTGGCACGCCAGAGCGCCTCAGGAGCTTGGATCAACATTTGAGCCAGGCATAACTAAATATGAATCCTCCCCATGGAGTGCTCGAACAGGGCTAGTTGAAACAGTGCAAATCGAAGAATTCAAGGCGCGCAGACAGGCGCTGGTGCAGAAAATGGGCCATGGCGTGGCGGTGATTCCTACTGCAGCCGAGGCAGTGCGCAATCGTGATAGTCATTATCCCTATCGCTTTGACAGTTATTTTTATCACCTGACAGGGTTTGATGAACCAGAGGCTGTCGTCGTGATTGTTGCCGGGGATAGACCCAAGAATATTCTCTTCTGCCGCGACAAGGATATGGAGCGTGAAACCTGGGATGGCTTCCGTCATGGTCCCGCAGGCGCGCAGGAGGTTTTTGGTTTTGATGAGGCGTACAGTGTCAGCGAGCTTGATCAGCGCATTGGCGACTTGCTGGCCAATCAGCCGCAACTATTCTTTGCATTAGGCGCGGATGCCGCTTGGGATCAGCGGCTAGGTGGCTGGCTCAAGCACCTCGCGAGCCAGGCACGTAGCGGCATCGCCGCACCAGCAGCGATTGTTGATGTGCGCCGCCTGTTGGATGAGATGCGCTTGATCAAGTCGCCTGCTGAGCTGGCCTTGATGCGAGAGGCAGCCGATATCACGGTTGATGCGCACAAGCGCGCCATGCGGATGACCAAGGCCGGCATGATGGAGTACGAAGTTGAGGCTGAGATTCTGCACGAGTTTTACCGTCGTGGTAGCCGTGCGCCAGCTTACACCTCCATCGTCGCTGGTGGTGGCAATGCTTGCGTGCTGCATTACATCACCAACCAAGATAAGCTCAAGGATGGTGATCTGTTGCTGATAGATGCTGGCTGTGAGTGGCAGGGCTATGCTGCTGACATCACCCGTACTTTTCCTGTCAATGGCAAGTTCAGTGCGGTGCAAAAAGATGTTTATGAGTTGGTATTGGCAGCCCAGGATGCCGCGATGGCACAAGTCCGGCCAGGACAGCACTGGAATGCCCCGCATGAAGCAGCATTGCATGTGCTGGCGCAAGGCTTGATCGATTTCGGGCTGTGTCAGGGCTCGCTGGATAGCGTGCTGGAATCAGGCGATTACCGTCGTTTCTACATGCATCGCACTGGGCATTGGTTGGGCCTGGACGTTCATGATGCCGGGGAATATAAGCAGGCTGATGGTGCTTGGCGACCATTGATGCCGGGCATGGTCCTGACAGTGGAGCCGGGTTGCTATATCCGGCCTGCCGACAATGTACCTGAGCATTTCTGGAATATTGGTATCCGCATTGAAGATAATGCCGTGGTGACCGCTGATGGACATGAGATCACCACTGTAGCCGCACCAAAAACCATACAGGAAATCGAGGACTGGATGGCTGCACGATGAGTAGTACAAGTGAGCAAGATATGTTGATTGTCGGCGGTGGCCCGGTGGGCGCTACCTTGGCGCTGGCGTTGCAACTCAAGGGCATCAATGCCACCGTACTTGAAGCGCGTGGCCGTGGTGCTGCGCATCAGGATCAGCGTGCGCTGGCATTATCGTATGGCAGTATCTTGATCTTGGAGCGCCTGGGATTATGGGATGAACTTGAGCCCAAGGCGACGGCCATCAATACCATTCATGTCTCACAACGCGGCAGCCTGGGGCGTAGCTTGCTCAAGGCCGAGGAGCATGGTCAGCCAGCCTTGGGGTATGTGCTGTCTTATGGTGATCTTTCTGCGGCGCTAGATCGGGCCATTGAGAAATTGCCAGGCATCACGGTGCATTACGAGGCAGAAGCGCTGGCGATTGAGCCTGGCCATGACACGGCGCAGGTGAAGTACCAATATCAAGGGAAAACCTATACTATCCAAGCCAAGATGGTTGCGCTGGCAGATGGTGGACGCAGTTTGGGTGATATTCCAGGGTTGGAGCGTGAAACCAAACACTATGGACATGATGCGCTGGTGAGCAAGGTGTCATGCGAGTTGGCGCATGACAACATCGCCTATGAGCGTTTTACGCCTGCTGGTCCGGTCGCCTTGCTCCCCAATGGTCCTCGTGATTTCTCGTTGGTCTGGACTGGTAAGGCGGAAGAAGTGCAAGCCCTGCTGGCGCTGGATGATGCTTCTTTTCTCCAGGCTTTGCATGCCCATTTTGGCGACCGTGTCGGACGTTTTCTGACTGTTGGCAAGCGTCTCACGTTTCCGCTCAAGCTGTCTTATCTCAAGCCTGTCACTGCTCCGCATCTCGTCGTTATTGGTAATGCCGCGCAGACCATGCACCCGGTCGCAGGGCAGGGTTTCAATGTCGGCATGCGTGATGCCTGGGAGCTGGCGCAGTTGCTGGCCTCTACACCGCTTTCTACATGGGGGCATGAAGCAATGATGCAGGCCTATCAGGTCAGCCGCAAAGCTGATACTCGTGGTGGTTTGTTGTTTACTGACTTCCTTATCAACGTGTTTTCCAACGATATGGTTGGTTTACGCAACATTCGTTCTTTGGGCTTGGGGTTGATGGATCTGGTGCCATTTGCCAAGCAGCACCTAGTGAGCAAAATGAGTTTTGGGCCCAAGGGGTAAGCTGACATGGCAGATTTGAAACATGAGTTTGACATTATTGTACTTGGGGCTGGCTTGGTGGGGGCTGCTGCTGCGGTGGCGCTCAAATTGCAAGGTTATCATGTGGCTGTGCTGGAACGTGGACAGGTTGGCGTTCAGCTCAGCGAGCAATGGGATAGCCGGATCTATGCCCTCAGCCCAGGCAATGTTGCCTGGTTGACGGAACTAGGTGCTTGGCAGGCAATGGATGCTGGCCGCTATTGTGCGGTGGAGAGCATGCAGATATGGGGTGATGATGGTGCCTACCTGGAGCTGGATGCCTATGCTGCCAATCTTGCCAGCCTGAGTGTGATTGTTGAGGGTAACCGCCTCCAGCAGGCTTTGCTATCGCGGCTTGATGCACTCGATGTGCCCATCATCGAGAGCGTGAGCATTGACCAAGTCACATGGGGGGCTAGTGCTGTTGAACTGCAGGCAGCGAATGGCGAAAGATATGGCGCTGCATTGCTGGTGGGCGCTGATGGCGCGGCCTCTTGGGTACGTGGGCAGGCCGATCTGACGGTGAAACGTCATGATTACGCTCAAATGGGCGTTGTAGCTAATTTTGCTTGTGAGCGCCCGCACTTGTCGCAAGCCTGCCAATGGTTCAGCGGTAATGATGTATTAGCCTGGCTGCCCTTGCCGCAGCAACATATTTCCATGGTCTGGTCAGTGGATAATGTCAACGCTCAGACCTTGCTGGCACTGGATGCGGAAGCCTTGGCAGAGAAGGTGGCTGCCGCCGGGGAGTATCGTCTTGGGCGCTTGAGCGTGGTAACACCAGCTCAGGCTTTTCCACTGGCGATGCAGGAGAGTAGTAGTTTGATACGCCCAGGTTTGGCCCTGGTCGGGGATGCTGCGCACCAGGTGCATCCGTTGGCGGGGCAGGGCGTGAACTTGGGATTCCGTGATGTACAAGCCTTGGCTGCAGCACTTGCGGCGCCACAGTCCAAGCGACAGCCTGGTGACATGATGGTCTTGCGCCGCTATGAGCGGGCACGCAAGGCCGATATGATGTCCATGCGTTTATTGACGCATGGACTGAACAGTTTGTATGCGCATCCTGCGCCTTGGCTCAGGATGTTGCGCAATGGGGGTATGCAATGCCTGAATCGCATGCCGACGTTAAAAAAGCAATTGATACAGCATGCCATTATCTAAAGCTTTGAATTACAGCGAGAGAATTTAACTTATGTCTAAGAAGTGGATTGCAATATTGGCGGCTTCGTTGTTTGCGGCGCATGCCTGGGCTGATGAAGCTAGCCTGAAGAAAACCATAGAAGCCACTTATCCCAAGGTGAAAGTGGAGAGCGTCGTGAAGACGCCTTATGCAGGCCTGTATGAAGTGTTCCTCGATGGGCAAATTATCTACACAGATGAAAAATTCAGCTTCCTCATTGCCGAAGGTCGGTTGGTGGAGCCCAAGACCAAGCGTGATATTACTGGCGAGCGCATGGACGAATTGACCAAGGTGGATTTTGCCGCCTTGCCGCTTGACCAGGCCGTCAAGGTGGTCAAGGGTAATGGTAGCCGCAAGCTGGTGGTGTTCTCTGACCCGGATTGCCCTTATTGCAAGCGCCTAGAGCAAAAAGAGCTGAGCAATATCACTGATGTGACCATCTACACATTCCTGTTCCCGCTGGAGCAATTGCACCCTGATGCTGCCAACAAGTCGCGTGCAATCTGGTGTGCACCTGATCGTGCCAAAGCGTGGAATGACTGGATATTGAATGGTCAATTACCCAAGGCGCAAGGCACTTGCGATACCCCGATTGAAAAGCTGGCCGAACTGGGCCGCAAGATCAATGTGACCAGCACGCCGACCCTGATTTTCGCTGATGGCAAGCGCATGCTGGGGGCATATCCAGCCAAGGATATTGAGAAGGCCATGACGGCGGCAGCAAGTAAAAAGTAAAAGGCTGTGTCGTGCTTGATTCAAGCATGAGCACCACATTGAAGAAGTGAACAAAAAAGGGAGCACTAGGCTCCCTTTTTCTTGAGCGCTGTGGCCTACACTACTTGGCCCATCTTGAATATCGGTAGATACATCGCAATCACCAAGCCGCCGATCAGCGTACCTAGTACCACCATGATAATCGGTTCCATCAGGCTGGACAGGGCTTCCACGGCATCATCCACTTCACCTTCATAAAAATCTGCCACCTTGCCTAGCATGGAATCCAGTGCGCCAGATTCCTCACCAATCGCTACCATTTGCAACACCATATTAGGGAATACCTCGGTATTTTGCATGGCGACAGTCAAGCTGGCTCCGGTACTGATTTCGCTTTGCACCTTTTTGGTGGCGTCATAGTAGACGCGGTTGCCAGAGGCACCCGCTACCGAGTCTAGCGCCTCGACCAGTGGCACGCCCGCTGCAAACATGGTGGAGAGGGTGCGGGAGAAACGGGCGATGGTGGCTTTGCGGATCACTTCGCCAAAAATGGGCATCTTGAGCAAAAGCCTATCCATACTGGCCTGCATTTTTTCCGAGCGTTTCCAGGTGTAGAAGAAGAACCAGAGTGCGCCGCCAATCGAGCCAAAGATCGCCCACCAGTAATCGACAAAAAAGTCTGACATCGCCATGACCATGACGGTGGGGGCGGGTAGGTCGGCACCAAAGCTGCTGAATAATTCCTTGAAGGCGGGAATCACGAAAATCATGATCACCGCGGTAATGACGAATGCCACTACCAGAATGGAAATTGGGTAAAACAAGGCGGACTTGATTTTGCCCTTGATGGCGAGGATTTTTTCCTTGTAGGTAGCCAGACGGTCCAGCAAGGAATCCAGAATACCGGCTTGCTCGCCCGCTCCGACTAGGTTGCAGAACAGATTGTCAAAATACAGGGGATATTTGCGAAAAGCCTGACTCAGGCTGCTGCCAGTCTCTACGTCAGCCTTGATGTCGCCCAATAATTTGCTGACTGCCGGGTTGCTGTGACCTTTACCCACGATGTCGAAAGCCTGCAGTAAGGGCACCCCTGCCTTCATCATGGTGGCGAGCTGGCGCGTGAAGAGGGTCACATCCTTGTCCGATATCTTGCCGCCCGTCTTGAAGCGTTGCTTGCTGATCTTGACGACATTGACACCCTGGCGGCGCAGGGTGGCCTTGACGAATGCCTCACCGCTGGCCTTCATCTCCCCTTTGACGCGTTTGCCTTTTTTATCCGTACCCTCCCAGGCGTACGTGACTTCCTTGGTTTCTTTGGCAGCCATGGCTTCCTATTGTGTGTTATTCGTTGGTGACAGCTTCAATTTCTTCCAGCGAAGTTAGCCCCTGCTTGACCTTGAGTAGGCCTGATTGCCGCAAATCGCGGACACCCTCTCGCTGGGCTTGATCTGCAATGTCGTGCGATGTGCCATTTTTCATGATGATGCGGCTCATTTCATCGGAAACCGGCATGACTTGGTAAATGCCCACTCGTCCTTTATAGCCTTGGTTGCAGTGGTCGCAACCATCTGCATTAGCGGCATAAGGTTGCCAGCTACCATCTAAATCTGCTTCCTTGAAGCCAATGTCCAGCAGGGCTTCACGCGGAATGTCTGCAGGTACTCGGCAATGCGGGCACAATTTGCGTGCCAGACGTTGTGCTGTTATTAACGACACGGCAGAGGCAATATTGAAGGGTGCTACCCCCATATTGACCAGTCGGGTCAAGGTTGATGGCGCATCATTGGTATGTAGGGTGGAAAGCACCATGTGCCCGGTAGAGGCAGCCTTGATCGCCATGTCAGCAGTTTCCAGATCACGGATTTCCCCGATCATGATGATGTCTGGGTCTTGGCGCAGAAAGGACTTCAACGCGGCGGCAAAAGTGAGTCCCTGCTTGTCATTAACGTTGACTTGGTTAATGCCTGCCAAGGGTATTTCTGCTGGATCTTCCGCGGTGGAAATGTTCACGCCGGGTTCGTTGAGGATATTGAGGCAGGTATAGAGAGAAACTGTCTTGCCAGATCCTGTTGGTCCCGTGACGAGCACCAGACCGTAAGGCCGTGTTACGGCATGTAGCAACGCTTCCTTCTGATCTGGGTCATAGCCGAGCGCATCAATGCCGAGCTTGGCGCTGCTGGGGTCAAGGATACGCATGACGATCTTTTCGCCATTAATCAATGGCAGTGTGCTCACACGAAAATCGATAGTCCGCGTTTTTGATAGCACCAACTTCATGCGGCCATCTTGCGGCACGCGTTTTTCCGAGATGTCGAGGTTGGAAATTACCTTGATACGTGAGGCCAGCTTGTCCTTGATCGCGAGCGGTGGCTGGGCGATCTCGCGCAATATGCCATCTACTCGGTAGCGGATACGATAAAATTTTTCATAAGGCTCAAAGTGCAAATCAGACGCGCCCATGTTGATCGCATCCATCAGAATCTTTTGGATGTATTTGACGATAGGGGCATCGTCGATTTCTATTGTGGGTTCCGGTTCGCTGTCTTTATCCTCTATCTCCAGGCCGAAGTCGTCTTCGCTGACCAGCGATTGCATGGTGGTATCACTAGCTTCTACCAGCTTGTCTATCCACTTTCCCAGCTTGTCGTCCTCGACAATGATGGGCATCAATGTCTTGCCCGTCTGGAACTGCAATTCATCCAGCATGTGCAGATTAGTCGGGTCGGATAAAGCCACAAACATGTTATTGCCACGATGGTAAAGCGTCATCGCCCGATAACTTTGCATGAGTTGCGGGCTGATGCCCTTGCTGGGCATGAACTCGGGATTGAGCGTGCTCAGGTCAAACAGTGGATAGCCGAATGCTTGGGAGCAGGCTTGGGCAATTTGCAAGGCTGTGAACCGGCGGGATTGCAACAACTGGCTGATGAATGAGATTTGTTTCTTGTCGGCTGAGGTCTGGATGCTGATTGCTTCATCCTCGTTCAGCAGTGCTTGATGAATCAATACCCGGGCCAGTCCGCCCAATTTATTCGGTGAAGTGACAGCAGCCATTGATCTTCAAGCCAGCCTTTTCCATAGTTTACGCAGTGTCTCCGGCGATGATGCATGCTGGGATTTTTTTTGTAAAGCGCTCAGGAATTTTATACTGCGTTAATCAATGTAAAGACATCATTATGATAAAAATAACAATTAGCATCTAAAAGCGCTTGACTTATTTGAATAACCCACGTAAAAACGCAAAAGGCGTTTGGAATTCGAGTGCATTGTAGCCGGCAACTACCGACTTTAATTCTTGAAGTACAAACTTTTGGGGTCGCCTCCCCTTAGATATATGCAAGGAAGTATTGAAATGGCAACAGGTACCGTAAAGTGGTTTAATGATTCCAAAGGTTTTGGTTTCATTACCCCGGACGATGGTGGCGACGATTTGTTCGCTCACTTCTCCGCAATTGTAGAAGCTGGCTACAAGAGTCTGAAGGAAGGTCAACGCGTATCATTTGATGTTACCGAAGGCCCTAAGGGCAAGCAGGCTTCTAATATTCAGAAGGCCTAAGCTTGGCTCACTGATGACTGTATAGTCTTCAAAAATAAAAAAGGCCGGAGAAATCCGGCCTTTTTTATTTGTCTGGCCCATTGTCTATCGTTGAGAACAGTGGGCCAGAGTATTACATGTGCTTGACGATCTCGGCACCAAACTCGGCACTGCCTATTTGCGTAGCACCTTCCATTTGTGAGGAGAAGTCATGGGTGACACGTTTTGCCTGGATTGCCTTGGCAACGCCGGTCAATACCAGATCAGCGGCTTCAGTCCATCCCAAGTGACGCAACATCATTTCTGCAGACAAGATCAATGAACTCGGGTTTGCGATATCCTTACCAGCAATTTTGGGTGCAGTGCCGTGCGTAGCTTCAAACATGGCGATGGTGTCGGAAATATTCGCGCCAGGGGCAATACCAATACCTCCAACTTGTGCTGCAAGCGCATCTGAGATGTAGTCGCCATTCAGGTTCAGCGTTGCAACCACATCGTAATCAGCAGGGTGTAGCAAGATTTCCTGCAAGAACGCATCAGCGATGCAGTCCTTGATGATGATACCGTTAGGCAATTTGCACCATGGTCCGCCGTCAATCTCAACGGCACCGAACTCTTCCTTGGCGACTTCATAGCCCCAGTTCTTGAAACCACCCTCAGTGAATTTCATGATGTTGCCCTTGTGGGCAATAGTGACTGACTTGCGGTTGTTGTCGATAGCATACTGGATGGCCTTGCGCACCAGGCGCTTGCTGCCATCAACAGAGACAGGCTTGATACCAATGGCCGAAACCTCGGGGAAGCGGATCTTCTTGCGTACGCCCATGTCGCTGAGGAAGTCGATGACCTTTTTGACTTCGTCTGTACCAGCCGCCCATTCGATACCTGCGTAAATATCTTCAGTGTTCTCGCGGAAAATCACCATGTCGGTTTTTTCCGGGTGCTTGACCGGGCTTGGTACGCCTTGGAAGTACTGGATGGGGCGTAGGCAGACATATAGATCAAGTTCTTGGCGCAGCGTTACGTTGAGCGAGCGAATGCCACCGCCAACTGGTGTGGTCAATGGGCCCTTGATGGAGATGACGTAATCCTTGACAGCCTTGAGTGTTTCATCAGGCAGCCAAGTGTTGTCGCCATAAGTGTTGACAGCTTTTTCGCCTGCGTAAACTTCCATCCAGGCAATCGCACGCTTGCCGCCATAAGCCTTGGCCACGGCGCTATCCACGACATGGCGCATAGGCGGGGTGATATCGACACCGATACCATCGCCTTCGATAAATGGGATAATCGGGTGATCGGGAACATTAAGCGTGTTATCAGCGTTAACGCTGATTTTCTCGCCAGTGGCTGGTACTTTGATTTTTGTAGACATTCAGAACTATCCTATTCAAACGCTAGAAAGACGGGCGTCATCATTCCATGAGACCAAGATGCTGATTTTATTCAATAAGCCCTATGGTGTAATTTGCCAGTTCAGTCCGCATGAAAAGCACGAGACATTGAAGGATTATATTGCCGTGCCTGGGGTTTATGCCGCCGGGCGGCTTGATACTGACAGTGAGGGTCTGCTTATTCTAACCGATGATGGCAGACTGCAACACCGCATATCGCATCCCAAGCATAAAGAATTCAAAACTTATTGGGTGCAGGTGGAGGGCGACCCCTCTGATGAAGCGTTGGAGCCATTACGACACGGTGTAGACCTGGGAGATTTTATTACCCAGCCTGCCAGGGTCAGGCGTATTGCAGAGCCTGCGAATCTATGGCCGCGCAACCCGCCGATCAGGGAACGTAAGGCTATCCCTGCAACCTGGCTGGAGGTGATCATTAGCGAAGGGAAAAACCGCCAGGTGCGTCGCATGACCGCCAAGGTTGGATTTCCTACCTTGCGCCTGATTCGCTATGCAGTGGGGCAGCATGTGCTTGATGGGATAGCGCCTGGCGAGTGGAAGCGGATTTAGCCTGCCAAATCATGGGGCCGGATATGTTAAACTCCGGTTCTTATTCGTATATTCCATAGTAGATACCATCCATGTCCGGCAATACCATAGGCACTCTGTTTACCCTGACTTCTTTTGGCGAATCGCATGGCCCTGCCATTGGGGGGGTGATTGATGGTTGTCCACCAGGGCTGGAGTTGACAGTGGAAGATATTCAGCAGGAGCTGGATCGCCGCAAGCCAGGGACTTCGCGCCATGTGACGCAGCGCAAGGAGCCGGATACCGTGGAGATATTGTCTGGCGTATTTGAAGGCAAGACCACAGGCACGCCGATTGGTTTGCTGATTCGAAATCAGGATCAACGCAGCCAGGATTACGGTAAGATTGCGGAAACCTTCCGTCCCGGACATGCTGATTACACCTATTGGCAGAAGTATGGCATTCGAGACTACCGTGGTGGTGGTCGTTCCAGTGCGCGTGAAACGGCGGTGCGTGTTGCCGCAGGGGCGATCGCCAAGAAGTGGCTCAAGCAGCGTTATGGTGTCACTGTCCGTGGTTTTATGAGTCAGTTGGGGGAAATCCATATTCCTTTCAGCTCATGGGATGTTGTGAATCAAAACGCATTTTTTTCACCCAATGAATCCATCCTGCCTGAGCTGGAGAACTATCTCGACAACATCCGTAATGAGCGTGATTCTGTAGGTGCACGTATTACCGTGGTTGCTGATGGTGTGCCCGTAGGATGGGGCGAGCCGGTATATGATCGCCTCGATGCAGACATTGCCCATGCAATGATGGGCATCAATGCTGCCAAAGGTGTAGAGATTGGGGATGGCTTTGCCAGTGTGGCACAGCGTGGGTCGCTACATAGTGATGAACTTACGCCAAATGGATTTGCCAGCAATCATGCTGGTGGCATCCTTGGTGGTATTTCCAGTGGGCAGGCGATTGTCGCGCATGTCGCGTTCAAGCCAACCTCTAGCATTCCACAACTACGCCATTCTATTGATAAGCAGGGTCTGGCATTGGAAATGCAAACCACAGGTCGCCATGATCCTTGCGTGGGGGTGCGTGCTACGCCTATCGTTGAAGCCATGATGGCCTTGGTGCTCATGGATCATTCTTTGCGCCATCGTGCCCAGAACGCGGATGTCTCGGTAGATACCATCAAGCTTTAACAATTTTTACCAGGCGGGGAGCTGTGTGCTGATCATGATCCAATGGCCCCCATGCAGTCAATCAGCATGAAACATCATGTTTCCCTGCCTTACTGGCGCTTATCCGGCTTTTACTTCGCCTATTTTGGCTTTGTCGGTGCGTTTACCCCATTCTGGACCTTGTATCTCAAGTCTCTGGCATTCAATGCCTTCCAGATCGCCATCCTGATGTCCTTGTTCCAGATTGCACGCAGTTTTTCACCTAGCCTATGGGGTTGGGTGGCGGATCATCGCGGCCATCGGGTGCCGATTATCCAATTCCTGGCTGGGGCCAGCTTGCTGGCTTATGTTGGTGTGTTTTTCGGCAACTGTTTTTACTGGTTGTTTGCCATCATGTTGACCTTGAGCTTTTTCTGGAGCGCCTCTTTACCCTTGATCGAGGCAGTGACACTGGGGCATCTTGGCGACAGGTTGGACCGCTATGGGCATATCCGCCTTTGGGGATCGATAGGGTTTGTCGTCGCTGTGATTGGACTAGGGTATGCCGTGCAATACCTAGGCATGATGGCCTTGTTGTGGGTGATCCTGTTTCTGTTGGCTGCTGTCTGGGTCTTGTCATGGCGCTTGGCGGACCCGCTGGTGGCGTTGCAGCATCATGATGGTGATGGTTCATGGTGGGCGATATTGCGCAGGCGTGAAGTGATTGCGCTAATGGCTGCCTGCTTTGCCATGTCTGCTGCGCATGGTGTCTATTACACGTTTTACTCCATCTACCTGGTGGATCATGGCTATAGTAAAGGGATCGTGGGCTGGCTATGGGGCTTGGGCGTGATGTGCGAGATCATGGTATTCCTGTATATGCCCAAGCTAACGGCGCGTTTTGGCCTGCGGCATATCATGCTTGCTAGCTTGTTCTTGGCATTTGTGCGTTTTTTCGTGATCGGCTGGGCTGTGGATGTCTGGTGGCTGATTGTGCTTGCGCAGACATTGCATGCAGCGACATTTGGCTCTTATCATGCGGCAGCGGTTGCGCTGACACACCGCTATTTCAAGGGTAAGCATCAGTCCAAGGGGCAAGGCTTGTATACCAGTATCTCTTATGGTGTTGGTGGCACTCTGGGAGCGGTGATTAGCGGTTTTGCCTGGGAAAGCATAGGCCCAAGCTGGACATTTACCGTTTCTGCACTATGCGCTATGCTCGGCTTTATCTTTTTCATGTTCATGATGCAGGAAGATTAAAAGGGGAAACCATGCGGACATGGATGTGGCTGCTACCATGCTTGATGTCATCATTGGCGTGGGCAGAAACCCAGGTGAATATTGTGGGTTTGTTTCAGGGTAAAGCCATCATGGTCATCAATGGCGGCAAACCACGTACCCTTGCAGCAGGCGAATTCAGCCCTGAAGGCATACGCTTGGTGGCTGCCAGCAGCGATAAGGCGGTTATCGAGGTGGATGGTATCAGGCGCGAATTGGGCATGGGGCAGGCGATTGCGTTACCTAGCAAAAATGCCATGGCAGGTAGCAGTAGCGTCACCTTGTATGCTGACTCTACGGGACATCATTTCGCTGATGGCTATATCAACGGTGCATCTTTGCGATTTCTTGTCGATACCGGGGCATCGGCGATCGTGATGAATAGCGGCGATGCCAAATATGCCAAGATTGATTACAAAAGCGGTACGCCAGTCTCAGTGCAAACCGCTAACGGTGTCGCTAACGCCTATAAAGTCGTGATTGGTAATGTGCGCTTGAATAGTTTGATATTGAACCAAGTGGATGCGCTAGTCATGGAGGGTGGGTCTCCAGCAGTTGTGTTGCTGGGCATGAGTGCACTTAATCGGATGGAGATGAAGCGTGATGGGATTGCGCTTACCTTGACCAAGAAGTATTGATGCATGAATAACGGCAAATAAAAACGGCAGCCTAGGCTGCCGTTTTTATTCAGGTGATGGCTGTATGGCCATCCTTATCCTGCGTCGCTTGCTTAGTGACGCTTGTCTTTTTCAATCAGTGCGTAAGCAGAGTGATTGTGGATGGACTCGAAGTTTTCTGATTCCACCGTGTACTTGACGATGCGAGCTTCGGCGTTAAGCTGGGCCGCCACATCACGCACGATATCCTCGACGAATTTCGGGTTGTCGTAGGCGCGCTCGGTGACGTATTTTTCGTCAGGACGCTTCAATAAGCCATAAACCTCGCAGGAGGCTTGTTCTTCCACCAGGCGAATGATGTCTTCCACCCAGATGAAATCATTGATCAATGCGGTAACAGTAACGTGGGAGCGCTGGTTGTGCGCACCGTAGTCAGAAATCTTCTTGGAGCAAGGGCACAAGCTGGTTACGGGCACGACTACCTTAACGGTAATGTCGTACTTGCCTTGGTTGATTTCGCCAATAAAGGTGACTTCGTAGTCAGACAAACTTTGTACACCTGATACTGGGGCCGCCTTGTTGACGAAGTAAGGAAAGGTCATCTCAACGTGACCAGACTCTGCATCTAGGCGTTGCACCATGCCGCGCAGGATGCTCTCGAATGATTCCACGGAAATTTCGCGCTCGTTGTTGTTGAGAATCTCAACAAAGCGAGACATGTGCGTGCCCTTGAAGTTGTGTGGCAGGAACACATACATATTGAAATTGGCTACGGTATGTTGCACGCCTCCAGTCTTGTCCTTGACCTTCACTGGATGACGGATGGATTTGATCCCTACCTTGTCAATGGCGAGTTGCCGGGTATCCGGGGTGTTCTGCACATCTTCAATCGGTGGAATAGAGGGTTGGTTCATGAGATTCCTGAGACGCTATAAGTAAATTCGGTAATAGTTGAGTATACTACTTGGTTAATTTTTTCTCAATTGCGGCAGCAATGCCTGTAGCGTTGAGACCGCATTCCGCCAGCATGGTTTCATGTACTCCATGCTCGATAAAGGTGTCAGGAAGACCCAGGCACAGCACAGGTGTGTGAATGTCCATGTCTTGCATGGCTTCCATCACCGCAGCACCCGCCCCGCCCATGATGGCGTTTTCTTCCACGGTAACGATGAGCTCGTGGCTTTGCGTCATCTCGCTGATCAATGCAATATCGAGCGGCTTGACGAAGCGCATGTTGACCACGGTGGCATCGAGAGTATCGGCGGCTTGCAGCGCTGGCGTTAGCATACTACCAAAAGCGAGGATGGCGACGCGCTTGCCTTGCCTACGAACCTCACCCTTGCCCAGTGGCAGCAACTGCATGTTCTTTTCAATGGTGGCACCAGGGCCACCACCACGAGGGTAGCGAACGGCAGAAGGGCCATCATGCAGGTAGGCCGTATACAGCATCTGCCGACACTCATTTTCGTCGCTCGGTGTCATGATGGCGATATTAGGGATACAGCGCAGGTAACTGAGGTCAAAGCTGCCCGCATGGGTTGGGCCATCTGCCCCTACCAAGCCTGCGCGGTCAATTGCAAACATCACGGGCAGGTTTTGCAGGGCAATATCGTGGATGAACTGGTCGTATGCGCGTTGCAAAAATGTCGAGTAAATGGCGACAACAGGCTTGAGGCCATCGCAGGCCATACCAGCGGCAAACGTGAGGGCATGTTGCTCGGCAATGCCGACATCATAAAAGCGGTCAGGAAACTGCTCGGCAAACGCATTGAGGCCAGAGCCATCGCACATGGCAGGCGTAATGCCAATCAGGCGCTCGTCTTGCGTGGCCATGTCGACCAGCCAGTCGCTGAACACCTGCGTATAGGTTTTTTTGCCAGCCTGCGTGATGGAGCAGCCATTACTCGGATCGAACTTACCTACACCGTGATACTTGCCGGGGTTGTCTTCTGCGGGCTGGTAGCCATGGCCTTTTTGCGTGGCAATATGCAGGAACTGCGGGCCCTTGAGCTCGCGGATATTGCGTAATGTGGCAATCAGCACATCAATGTCGTGGCCATCAATCGGGCCGATGTAATTAAAGCCAAACTCCTCGAACAACGTACCTGGCGTCACCATGCCTTTGACATGCTCTTCCGCGCGTTTGGCGAATTCACGCACAGGCGGTACTACACCTAGTACTTTCTCGCCAGAACGGCGCATTGAGGTATAGAGCGGTCCGGAAAGCAGCTTGGCCAGATAATTTGTCAGTGCGCCAACATTGGGCGAGATCGACATATCGTTGTCGTTGAGAATCACCAGCAGGTTGGCATCCATCGCGCCTGCATTGTTGAGCGCCTCAAATGCCATGCCTGCGGTCATCGCGCCATCGCCGATGATGGCGATCGAATGGCGGTCAGAGCCAGTTTTTTGTGCCGCAATCGCCATGCCGAGCGCGGCTGAAATGGAAGTGCTGGAGTGCCCTGTGCCAAAGGTATCGTAAATACTCTCATCGCGCCGCGGAAAGCCTGCAATGCCACCTGGTTTGCGCAGGTTGCTCATGGCTTCACGGCGGCCCGTCAGAATTTTGTGCGGATAGGTTTGGTGACCTACATCCCAGACGACACGGTCTTCTGGTGTGTTGAAGACATAATGCAGGGCAATGGTCAGCTCGACTACCCCGAGGTTGGAAGACAGGTGTCCGCCGGTTTGCGCAACGCTATTGACGAGAAAGCCACGTAATTGCTTGGCAAGCTCATGTAGCTCCCTGCGGTCTAGTTTGCGCAGTTGCTCTGGTGAGTTGATGCTTTCTAGCAGTTTATACATGGCCGACCCGCTTAAAAGCTACGTTGAGTAATGAAATATGCCACCTGCTTGAGCTGCTGGGCGGCATCGCCATATGCGGCCAGCGGTGCCAGTGCATCGTCAAGCAGCTCCTGCGCCAATCGCTTTGCTTGGTCTATGCCCAGAATAGTGACGTAGGTAGGTTTATTACTTTCTGCATCCTTGCCTGCAGTCTTGCCCAGGGTTTCGCTATCGGCTTCTGCATCAAGAATGTCATCCACCACCTGAAATGCAAGGCCAATGGCTTGGGCATAGTGATCAATGGCATGCAATTGATCTTGGTCCAAGTCATCGGCACAGTGTGCGCCCAGCAGGGCCGCAGCACGGATTAATGCACCGGTTTTGTGGATATGCATATATTCCAGCTCGGTTTGGTCCAATGCCTTGCCTACGCTGGCGAGGTCAATCGCTTGGCCTCCTGCCATGCCACGTGAACCGCTAGCGATGGCGAGCAGGTTGACCATGTCCAGTTGACGCGCAGGGTCAGTACAGAGGCCCGGGGTCGCCAGCGACTGGAACGCCAGAGTTTGCAACGCATCGCCAACTAGCAGGGCGGTAGCATCATCGTATTGCTTGTGACACGATGGTTTGCCACGGCGCAGGTCGTCGTCGTCCATGCAGGGCATGTCGTCGTGCACGAGGGAATAGGCGTGGATCAATTCCACGGCAGCGGCAGCAATATCCACTTTTGCCGGGTTTGCGCCACAGAGCTCGCCTGCGGCATGGGCCAGCAATGCACGCACACGCTTGCCACCACCGAGCACGGCGTAGCGCATGGCTTCATGCAAACGGTCGGGAGCAATATCGGAGGCTGGCAGCAGGCTATTCAGCACTTGCTCCATACGTTGTTGGGTATGTTGAGCCCAGCTTTGGAAATCGGTCATTTAGTATCGTTGTAGGGTTGTAGCTGGTTGGATTCAGTGAGGATACGTACTTGTTGCTCAACATCTGCCAGGGATTGCTGGCAATGTTGCACAAGCTCCGAGCCGCGCTTGTAGGCCGCGAGGGATTGTTCAAGTGGCAACTGGCCGGACTCTATCTGTGCGACCAGGCTTTCAAGCTCTGTCATGGCGGCTTCAAAGCTCAACGCTTCAAATATGCTGGATTGCTGGTCGTCAGCTTTGGTTTTTTTACTCATGAAAACAACCGGTGCAGGAGCAGATAGCATCACTGCTGCTCGGTGCAGTTATTGAAAATAATGTGCCATTTTACGCTGAACTGCCCCTGTAAACCATGATTAAGTTAATGATAATCCCAGCTGGCGCTGCATAAAGCGGCGGATATCATCAATCTCTTCCATGCAAACCGAATGTGGCATTGGGTATTCGTGCAACTCCAGTGCATAGCCTTCGCCTTGCAGGGCATGGGCCGAGGCTTGATAGCGCGCAAGCGGAATCACATTGTCCTGGGAGCCATGCGCCATGAAGATAGGGGTGGCTTGGTTGGCGGGATGTTTTTCTGTTGCCAGGCTGTCAGCTAGCCCGAGGTAGGTGGAAAGTGCCAGTACGCCTGCCAGTGGGGTGTCATGCCGTAAGGCTGTGTGCAGGGCAATGACGCCACCTTGCGAAAACCCCGCCAGCATGATGCGTTCTGCTGGAATCCCGCGGGCAATTTCATGCGCGATCAAGGCTTCAATTTTTTGCTGGGTAGCACGTATACCCTTGCCATCTTGTATGGCACCAGGCTGGAAGCTATAAATATCGTACCAGGCAGGCATGACATAGCCATTATTGACCGTCACTGCCATCGCAGGGGCATGGGGCAAAATAAATCGGGTGTGGGGTAACGCAAGCTCACGCACTACTGGCACAAAATCGTTGCCATCTGCGCCCAGGCCATGCAGCCAGATCACGCTGTTTTGGATGGTATCGTCGGAAGCAATTTCAATAAAATCTAATAAAGACATCAATGTAGCCTAGTGTTGGGCGAAAATGGCATTTTGCCATGTAATGGCTATGGTGGCATGTTGCTACTGTGTTCGTGCGCCCTTTACGCTATGCTTCTGAAAAACCAGTAATTACTTGCATAACCAGACTGTCACTGTTCCTGCATGCGTCTTTCTTATTTTATTTCCCATCACTATATCCGCTTGTTACTTGGCGTGTTGGTGACCATCTTGCTTTTGGCCCATGTTGTAGGCGCATTCAACATGGGCTTTGTGAATGCCATGGAGCGTTTTGCCTATGATGCTCGCCTGCAATTACTGATGCCGGGTGGGCAAGATCCGCACATCGTGATTGTCGACATTGATGAAGCCAGTCTACAGCAGGAGGGGCACTGGCCTTGGGGGCGCAATAAGTTGGCGCATTTGCTGGATCAATTGTTTGATCATTACCAAGCCAGGCTAGTAGCTTTTGACGTTGTGTTTGCCGAAAAGGATGAAAGCTCTGGTTTGGCAGCATTGCAGGCTTTGCAGAAGGCGCGGCAACAGCCAGGGTTGGCAAGTGTGATTGATGAGTTGGCTCCCACGCTCGATTACGACCAATTATTTGCTAATAGCATTCGGGGGCGTGATGTCGTGCTGGGATATTATTTCCGGCACGATACACGCCTCAAGCAGAATATTGGCGTGCTGCCATCACCGGTTATCCAGGCTGGGGTATTGGAGGGGCGGGATATTGCTTATCTTTATGCCAGTGGCTACGGTGCCAATATTCCCAGCTTGCAACAGCAAGCAAAAGCCGCAGGACACTTTAACCCCGACCCTGATGAGGATGGCATCACCCGCCGCATTCCTCTGCTAGTCGTGTATCAGGGTGGTGTTTATGAAGCGCTGTCCTTGGCAGTGGCCCGACAAGTGCTGGGTGATGTAGCGTTGAAGTTAGGCTTCGCGGGTGGCGAGCAAGGTGCTGGTGTGGAGTGGTTGGCACTAGGGCAGCACAATATCCCGGTGGATGCTCACCTGAATGCCTTGATCCCTTATCGTGGCAGGCAAGGTAGCTTTGTCTATGTCTCAGCCGCAGATGTGTTGCATGGCAAAGTGCCGCAACAACAGCTAAAAAACCGTATTGTCTTGATAGGGACCACTGCGCCTGGATTGATGGATTTGCGGGCAACGCCAGCACAGAGTGTTTACCCAGGCGTGGAAATCCATGCCAACATGATCGCGGGAATTCTGGATGGCAGTGTCAAACAACAGCCTGCCTATACCTTGGGTGCGGAGTTTTTACTGTTACTGTTTCTTGGTGTCGGGCTGACTGTCTTGCTCCCTCGGATGCGACCAGCGCCAGCTTCGGTACTGGTGGTCTCGGTATTTTTACTGTTGATATTGTTTAACCTGCTGTCGTGGCAGATTGGCGTGGTATTGCCATTGGCTTCGGCCTTGCTGCTGGTCGTCGTGATTTACGTGCTCAACATGAGTTACGGCTATTTCATCGAATCACGCAGCAAACGTCAATTGACACAACTATTCGGTCAATATGTTCCTCCTGAACTGGTAGAGGAAATGGCGGCTCATCAACATGAGCTAGGGCTGCAGGGCGAAAGTCGTGAGATGACGGTGTTGTTTTGCGATGTCCGCGGATTCACCAGCCTGTCGGAAGCATTGGATGCGCCAACCCTAGCCAGGCTCATGAATGAATACCTCACAGCGATGACGCGCGTTATCCATCAACATCGGGGCACTATCGACAAATACATTGGAGATGCCATCATGGCCTTCTGGGGTGCGCCATTGCATGATGAGCAGCATGCCGCTCATGCTGTCAATGCCTCGCTGGACATGGTGCGAGAGCTGGAAAAAATCAATGCCGATTTCCAGCAACGAGGTTGGCCCGTGCTGGAAATCGGCATTGGCCTCAATAGCGGTGATATGGCCGTGGGTAATATGGGCTCCGAGTTCCGCATGGCCTATACCGTGTTGGGTGATGCAGTCAACCTAGGCGCGAGATTGGAAGGCCTGAGTGCCTATTATGCAGCGCCGGTGATCGTGAGTGAGTTCACCGCGCAGGCCGCGACGCAATATCGTTACCGTGAGCTCGACCTAGTGCGCGTCAAGGGCAAGGATGTTCCCGTGAGGATATTCGCACCGGTTGCAAGTGATGATGCCTCAATGGATCAGGAGCTTAGCCAGTATGAATTGGCATTAACGGCTTATCGCCAGCAGCACTGGTCGCAGGCCCAATCGGCATTCATGGCATTGCAAGCGACATATGGTGCACGCATGATCTACTCAATCTACCTTGAGCGGATCGCCTATTTCAGCCAACATGCACCAAGCGTAGATTGGGATGGAGTATATAATTTTGAAAGCAAGCGAGGCGTAGCATGATGGTGAGCGTATTGGGCTGTAGTGGCGGCATAGGCAAGGGCCTGCGCACCACCTCTTTGCTGGTGGATGACGATATCCTCATTGATGCGGGCACTGGCGTAGGTGATCTGACGCTGGAGCAAATGGCGGTGATTGATCATGTCTTCCTCACCCATTCCCATCTTGATCATATTGCCTTCTTGCCACTGCTATTGGATGCTGTACTCGGTAAGCGTGATCAACCTCTCATCGTACATGCCTTGCCTGACACCATCGTTAGCCTGCAAACCCACATCTTCAATGGTCAAATCTGGCCTGATTTCAGCGAAATTCCTTCCATTGAGCAACCTTCCCTTGTCTATGCGCGATTGACTGTCGGCGATGTGGTTGAGATTGGCAGAAGAAAGATCACGGCATTACCCGCCAATCATACCGTTGCAGCCGTGGGTTATCTGCTCGATAGTGGTGAAGCTAGCCTGGCATTCAGTGGTGATACCACAAGTTGTGACGAATTTTGGCAGGCCCTGAATCAAGTGGATAGTTTACGCCACCTGATTATCGAAACCTCATTTACCAATGCCGAAATCGCCCTCGCATTGGTTTCTCGGCATTACTGCCCAGCATTGTTGATGCATGGCTTGAGTCAATTACAGTCTCAGCCGCAAGTCTGGATCACGCATCTGAAACCGGGGGAGGAAAAGGTGATCATGCGGGAAATTGGCGAGGCTATGCATGTGCTAAAGTCACAAGCTTTGCAACAAGGGCAATCAATCTGTATTTAACGTTAGTTTTCCAATGAAGCGTATAAACTTTTGCGGGACGCATCTTATGCGCTAAGGAATCCGTTAAATCAAGTTCACTACGGTAATGATGATGCGTATTTAGATATAAAAAAAGAAACAGGAGATAAGCCATTGAGGCCTTATCTCCTGTGGAGGAAGGTGTTTCAATTTTGGTGCAATATTATTGGATATTGCTTCCGACGCGTGTTGTAAGGTTTTAAGGTACTAATGCACAAGTACCAGAACCTGCTGCGCATGATGTATTTTGCGAAATAGCTGCATTACCACGGGCTACTGGAACAAAAACTAAAGCATTATTTGCGGTGAAATCTCCAACGGTCATTGCAGCACGTGCTTGGCATGATGAGTTCACAAAATTAGCAGGAGCTCTATTATCTGCTGCGTCAGCAACGGCAGTGTTTATGTAGGCTTTTGCTTCTGCCAAGCATGCACCATTGGCAGAACGTTGTGTGTAATCACGATAAGCTGGTAATGCCACTGCCGCCAAAATACCAATAATTGCTACGACAATCATCAGTTCGATCAGCGTAAAGCCTTGTTGTACTTTTTTCATCATAAACCCCTTTTAGTTGAGTTGAGTTTGTATTGCGGTTGGAGGAGTACCGCATGGTTAGCTTATTGCAATGGATATGCCAACTTTTGGGCGTGATGAGTTTGTATTTGAATTTAAAGGGTTTTGCTGTGATTGAATAAAAAAGCGGAGCATTTGCTCCGCTTTTTTTGGCGTCACTTACTGACAAAAATTGTCAGTAAGTGACAAGACAAGTCGTTATTTGCCTTCGGCAACCTTTTTCAGGTTAGCTAGGCCTGCATCGTAAACACCGTTGACGGCATCAAGTGCAGATTTGTCATCCTGGCCTGGTGGGATTGGTGGGTTGAGCTTGTAAACACGGTAGAAGCGGCCCATCCACTTCACTTCCGTCTTGCCGCCATCGGCTGCTTTAACTGTGATAGTGGAGTAGTAGTCAGCAACTGGCAGCACGCCTTCAATGATGCCGTACTTGAGTTGCTTGCTATCTTCGTCGATGCTCTTGAGGTTTTCAAGAATGGTGCCACCGCCCTTGAGGGTCAGCAGGCGCACGGTTTCTTCTTCACCTGCGTCATTTTTGCGTTTGTCGAGCTTGGTGCTTTCAACGGCTGGGTGCCATTTCTGCATGTTGCCGAAGTCCTTGACCAATGCCCAGACTTTATCGGGGGTGGCATCGATAATGATGGTCTTTTCCACCTTTTGGGGAGCTGGGCCGTGAGCTGCTGCGGTCAATGGCAGCAGGCCTATAGCCAAGAGTGCGAGGATTTTCTTCATCTATATTTCTCCATGTTATTGCAAGTTAAAAAGCGGAACGATTAATGTGCTGTCCTGCTACCACAGGATGTGGGGCGGGGCAGCGACTAACTAGCTCCTAATCAATGTGACGTCTTGTTGAGTATAAACTGCCCGAACGCCCGGCTTTGCTTGCCTGTGGGGATGTCCTGGACATGTTTATGGCTACTGGCGTCTATCACTGAAACCGAGTTGTCAAACCAGTTGGCAACGTAAATTTTGTTGCTGGCGGCATCATAGTTGATACCTTCGGGGAAGCCGCCAACACGAATCTTGGTCACTTCTTTATACTGTGTCAGGTCAATCACCGATACGGTGTCGGCTTGGGTATTGGTGACGTAAGCATAACGGTTATCTGGACTCACCGTGACGCAGTATGGGTGTTCTCCCACGGCAATTGTATGTGTATCAAAAGTGTCCAGATTGATTACAGAGAGGCTGTTGGCATACACATTGACGGCAAGTAGTTGTTTGCCGTCCGGGCTGAGCGTGATGCCAAACGGGTGTTCGCCTGTGGCAACACGTTGCAGCACCTTGAGCGTTTGCGTGTCGATAATAGCCAGGTCGTTACTGTCACGGTTGGCCACATAAAGCTTGCTGCCATCTGGACTGATGACGATACCAGCCGGGGCTTTGCCTATGCTGACCTCGCGGCGTTGAGATGTGTCAGCAGTATCGATAACCAGGACACGGTTGTCATTCCAGTCAGCGACATAAAGGCTTTTGCTGTCCGGTGACAGGGCGATGCCGACTGGTGAGCCAGAAATATCAATAGTATCGACGACGGTATAGGTATTGGTGTCAATGACTGAAACCGAGTGGCTATCAACATTGCTGATATAAGCCTTGCCGAGGCTTTGCGAGGCGGCTACGCCAACTGGCGCTTTGCCTACGGCAATGGTGGCGATGATGCTGTGATCGGCAAGGTTAATCACGGAAACCGTATTTTCGCCCTGATTGGTAATGTAAGCCTCATCGGCACAAGCCAAAAACGAGAGTGTCAGGAGAAGTAAGAAGCTACTGAGGGTACGGATGTTGTGTTTCACTGTTGATGGCTATTTTGCGATCGGATTTTGCTGGTTGAATAAAATAACGCGACAATGTCTGCTAAGGTTGACTTGGCAGTATACGGGCGTGCCGCAAACAGCGTCAAGACTGGATTTCTCCTGTGTTTCCCGGGATTGCAAAGCGGCAGAGCGGGCTTGCCCAGCTTTCAATATGGAGCGAAATATGGAAAAATGACGACAAACTATAGAGGTATGTTGTCATGATAGATCGGGATGGATATCGCCCGAATGTTGGCATTATTTTATGTAATGCCCGCAATCAGGTGTTTTGGGGTAAGCGCATCCGCGAACACTCTTGGCAGTTTCCGCAAGGCGGGATCAAATATGGTGAAAGCCCTGAGCAAGCCATGTACCGCGAATTGATGGAGGAGGTCGGGTTACGTCCTGAGCATGTCAAAATTTTGGGGCGTACCCGAGATTGGCTGCGATATGATGTGCCTACCAACTGGATCAAGCGCGAATGGCGTGGCAGTTACAAAGGGCAGAAGCAAATATGGTTTCTGCTGAGGCTGGTAGGGCGTGATAGCGATGTATCGTTGCGTGCCAGCACGCATCCGGAGTTTGATGCTTGGCGCTGGAGTGACTATTGGGTTGCCATGGACTCCGTGATTGAGTTCAAGCGCGATGTATATCGCCTGGCGCTGAAAGAGCTTTCTTCTCATTTGACCGAGCGTCGTCGCACGAGAATAGTGGAAAAGCTGGATCAGTCGATGCGCTAAATTTTATGTTTTAAGATTAAAGGGTTACAGTTTTTTCTGTAACCCTTTTTTCATTCAGCGCTTGTCTGCCATGGCTTCTCCCAGCCGGACTGGCCGTGCGGGCTGCCAGCCGCCTTGGAAGCTAAGCCGTGCGGTTTCCGGGTAGAGCAGTACCACGGTGGAGCCGAGCAGGAAGCGCCCCATTTCTTCACCTTGCTTCAAGTAAATGCCTTGTTCGTGATAAAGCCAGGTGCGGGTTTTGCCCGTGCGCGGCGGATTGACGATGCCATGCCATACGGTAGCCATGCTGCCGACGATGGTGGCCCCAACCAGCACCAGGGCGAACTTGGTGTCTCCATGTGCGAACTCGCATACCACCCGCTCATTGCGCGCGAATAGGCCTGGGACATGTGCGGCTGTCAGTGGGTTGACGGAAAAAAGGTCACCGGGTACATAGGTCATGGACAGCAGCTTACCATCGCATGGCATATGGATGCGGTGATAATCGCGAGGGCTGAGGTAGATGGTGGCAAAGTGCCCATTCTCATAGTACTTGGCCATCTCGCTGTTGCCGGCGAGCAATGCTGTCGTGGAGTATTGGTGACCTTTGGCCTGAAAAATTTGGTCTTTCTCGATTGGGCCGAATTGACTGATCGCACCATCGACCGGACAGATTTGCGTGGCATTCGCCAGTGGGCGTGCTCCGGGTTTGAGGGCGCGGGTGAAGAAGTCGTTGAAGCTGACATAGCTGTTAATGTCAGGGTTTGCTGCTTCAAGCATATTGACCTGATAGCGTTTGGCAAACCACCGGATGACCGCTGTTGTCAACCAGCCAGCGCGCAGGTGGGCAAGTTTGCCTGCCAAGGCGGTGAGTGCGGTTTTGGGAATCAGGTACTGTAGTTTGATAGAGCTGGGTGTAGACACACAAACCTCTTATGAGCAAATGACGGAATGTAAAAAGAGGCTGGACATTGTCCAGCCTCTTTTATTCTAGCGTAGAACTTTGCTTGCTTAGCTCTGGAAGAGAGCTAGGTGTAGCAGTCATCCATAATTGTTAGTTCTTGGATTGGGCTTGAGTATGATCAATTAACCAAGAACTAAACACCGACTAGTTCTTTGATTGATCTACCAGCTTGTTCTTGGCAATCCAAGGCATCATGGCGCGCAGTTGACCACCTACTTGTTCAATCGGGTGAGCAGCGTTGAGGCGACGGCGAGCAGTCATGGATGGGTAGTTGGTGCGACCTTCCAGGATGAACTGCTTGGCGTAGTCACCATTCTGGATGTTGGTTAGGCATTCCTTCATTGCAGCACGGGCTTGATCTGCAATCACGCGAGGGCCAGTGACGTACTCACCGTATTCAGCGTTGTTAGAGATGGAGTAGTTCATGTTGGCAATGCCGCCTTCGTACATGAGGTCGACGATCAGCTTGAGCTCGTGCAAGCACTCGAAGTAAGCCATTTCAGGAGCATAGCCAGCTTCAACCAGTGTCTCGAAACCAGCCTTGACCAGCTCAACAGCACCACCACAGAGAACAGCTTGTTCGCCGAACAAATCGGTTTCAGTTTCTTCGCGGAAGTTGGTTTCGATTACGCCACCCTTGGTGCCACCGTTAGCAGCTGCGTAGGAAAGGGCAATGTCCTTGGCCTTGCCGGATGCATCTTGGTAAACCGCGATCAGGGAAGGTACGCCGCCACCCTTGAGGTATTCGGAACGTACAGTGTGGCCTGGGCCCTTAGGCGCGATCATGATCACGTCCAGGTCTTTGCTAGGCACGATCTGGTTGTAGTGCACATTGAAGCCATGAGCGAAAGCCAGCGCAGCGCCCTTCTTCAGGTTAGGAGCGATGTCAGCATGGTAGATTTCTGCCATGGTTTCGTCTGGCAGCAAGACCATGACGACATCAGCGCCAGTGACCGCATCCTTGATTTCCTTGACTTCATGACCGGCATTGACGGCCTTGGCGAAGGAGCTACCGTCCTTACGGGCACCGATAGTGACAGTAGCACCGGAGTCCTTCAGGTTTTGCGCGTGGGCATGACCTTGGGAACCGTAACCGACGATGGTGACCTTCAGCTTCTTGATCAGGGAGAGGTCTGCGTCCTTGTCGTAATAGACTTTCATTTTTTACCTTTCAATACAAATGGAGGCTGCTGCCCGTGTAGGGCGGCATGAGTGTTTAAAGTTTGAGTATCCTGTCGCCGCGACCAATGCCGGAGGCACCAGTGCGAACGGTTTCGAGAATGGCGGCCTTGTCCAGCGCTTCCAGGAAGGCATCCAGTTTGGAGCCGGAGCCAGTCAACTCGATAGTGTAGCTACCGTCTGCTACATCAATGATGCGTCCGCGGAAAATGTCGCACATGCGCTTCATTTCATCGCGGAACGATCCTGTCGCCTTTACCTTGACCAACATCAGCTCGCGTTCGATAAAGCGGCCATCGTTGAGGTCCAGTACCTTGACCACATCAATCAGCTTGTTGAGCTGCTTGATGATCTGCTCGATCACTTCATCCGATCCGGAGGTGACGATGGTCATGCGTGACAGCGTGGCGTCCTCAGTGGGTGCCACGGTCAGGGATTCGATATTGTATGCACGCGCGGAAAACAGGCCAGCCACGCGAGAGAGGGCACCGGCTTCGTTTTCCATCAATATGGAGATGATATGTTTCATGCTGTTCTTCTTACAGGTCTTCAGCCAGGATGATTTCGGAGAGTCCCTTGCCATTTGGCACCATCGGGAACACGTTTTCGTTCTGGTCGGTGATGAAGTTCATGAACACGAAGCGATCTGTCATGTTGAATGCATCAGTAAGCGCACCCTCAACATCGGACGGCTTTTCAATGTTCATGCCGACATGGCCGTAAGACTCAGCGAGCTTGACGAAGTCAGGCAGGCTGTCCATATAGGATTCGGAGTAACGGTTCTCGTAGAAGAACTGCTGCCATTGGCGCACCATGCCCAGATAGCGGTTGTTGAGCAAGATCACCTTGATCGGCAGGTGGAACTGCTTACAGGTGGAGAGCTCCTGGATGTTCATCTGGATGCTGCCTTCGCCCGTGACGCAGGCTACCTTGGCCTTGGGGTCTGCAAACTGTACGCCCATGGCATAAGGCAGGCCAACACCCATGGTGCCCAAGCCGCCAGAATTGATCCAGCGACGTGGTTTGTCGAACTTGTAATACTGTGCTGCCCACATCTGGTGCTGACCAACGTCAGAGGTCACATAGGCATCGCCCTTGGTGACTTCCCACAACTTCTCTATCACGAATTGTGGCTTGATGATCTCGCTGTTACGGTTGTAGCCAAGACAGTTGCGGCCGCGCCATTCTTCAATTTGAGTCCACCAGGCCTTGAGGGCTGCTGCATCTGGCAAGCGAGCTTCGGCATCTAGCAACTCGTTCATCTCAGTCAGCACGGATTGCACGTGGCCGACGATAGGCACATCTACCTTGACACGCTTGGAGATGGAGGATGGATCGACATCAATATGAACGATGGTGCGATCTTTGTTGTAGAAGTGCTGTGGGTTGCCAATAACGCGGTCATCGAAGCGCGCGCCAACGGCAATCAGCACATCACAGTTCTGCATCGCCATATTGGCTTCCAGCGTGCCATGCATGCCGGGCATGCCGACAAACTGCTTGTCAGTTGCAGGGTAACCGCCCAGCCCCATCAATGTGTTGGTAACGGGGAAGTTCAGTCGGCGTGCCAGTTTGATCAGTTGATCGGCTGCGTCACCCAATACCAAGCCACCGCCGGTATATAGCATGGGGCGCTTGGCTTCCAGCATGAGCTTGATCGCCTTCTTGATCTGGCCGGAGTGTCCTTTGAGGATAGGCGTGTAGGAACGCATTTCCACTGTTTTTGGGTATTCGAATTCGCCAAGGTGCGCGGTGATGTCCTTGGGGATGTCGACCACTACCGGGCCTGGGCGGCCAGTGGCGGCGATGACAAATGCCTTCTTGATGGTGGGCGCAATATCCTTGACATCCTTCACCAGGAAGTTGTGCTTCACGCAAGGGCGTGAAATGCCGATCATGTCGACTTCCTGGAAAGCATCCAGACCGATGGCCGGCGTGGGTGCCTGGCCGCTGATGACGACCATGGGGATGGAATCCATGTGCGCGGTGGCAATGCCAGTGATGGCATTGGTGGCACCCGGGCCTGAGGTCACCAGGGCAACGCCGACTTCACCGGTAGCGCGAGAGTAGGCATCGGCTGCGTGGACAGCGGCTTGCTCGTGGCGGACAAGAATGTGCTTGAACTTGTCCTGTTTGAATATTTCATCGTAAATATTGAGCACCGCGCCACCAGGATAGCCAAAAACGTATTTGACGTTCTCTTCCTGCAAGCAGCGAATGACGATTTCTGCGCCAGATAATTCCATAGATATTGCTTGTTATGCCGAGAATTTGGGAAACTTAGAACACTAACGGTTTGTGCCTGTTTGGTCAAGGTCGATTAAGTGAATACCTGCTTTAAGCTGGTGATTTTTAAGTGGCTTGTGACTGACTCGTCTGATTGGTGGAGAGCCACTTTATATCTGGTCATGCAAAAGGCGGCGGGGCGACTTTGAGCAGTTCTTCTATCGTGGTCAAGCCTGCAGCAATTTTCTCGGCACCGTTCATCAGCAATGGCTGCATGCCTTGTTGATATGCCAGCTTTTTAATGCTGGCCAGGTCAGCATCTGGCGTGATAAGTTTTTTGAGCTCGGGTGAGAGTGAGAGCATCTCATAAATGCCGCTACGACCACGATAACCTGTCATGCGGCACTCCAGGCAGCCGTTGGCGGTATATATCTGCGCTGGCTTGGGAAGTTTCCAGTCCCCCACTAGTTCATCCCAGCGCTCCTGGCTGATGTCGGCAGGTGTTTTGCAGTGCGGGCACAAAGTGCGTACCAACCGTTGCGCCATGATGCCAATAAGCGAAGAGTGGATGAGGTAAGGAGGTATGCCGAGGTCTAGCAAGCGTGTCACTGCTGCGGGGGCATCATTGGTATGCAAGGTGGATAGTACTAGGTGGCCGGTCAAGGCGGCCTGGATTGCCATTTCACCGGTTTCTACGTCGCGGATTTCGCCGACCATGATGATGTCTGGGTCTTGGCGCAGCAGGGTGCGTACGCCATCTGCAAATGTCAGGCCGATGTTGTGCTGCACCTGCATCTGGTTGAAGGCTGGCTCGACCATTTCGATGGGGTCTTCTACGGTGCAGACATTGACTTCAGGTGTTGCCAGCAATTTGAGCGTGGAATAGAGCGTGGTGGTTTTACCTGAGCCGGTCGGCCCGGTGACGAGCACAATACCATTCGGACTTTGTGTCCACTGGGTCCATTTTTGAGCTTGCTCGTTGGAAAAGCCCAGTTCGACAAAATCCTTCACTAGGATTTCTGGCGTGAAAATACGCATCACCAGCTTTTCGCCAAAGGCGGTTGGCATGGTGGAGAGGCGCAGCTCAATTTCCTCGCCTTCATCGGTCAAGGTCTTGATGCGCCCGTCTTGTGGGCGGCGTTTTTCCACCATATCCATGCGCCCCAGCAGCTTGATGCGATTGGTGATGGCGCTCATGATGGCACTGGGTAACTGATATACCTGATGCAGTACGCCATCAATGCGGAATCGTAGGATGCCCATGTTGCGGCGCGGCTCCAGGTGAATGTCACTCGCACGTTGCTCAAAGGCGTACTTGAACAGCCAGTCTACAATATTGATGACGTGCTGTTCGTTGGCATCCAGGTTCTTGTTCTTCCCTAACTCGACCAATTGCTCCAGGTTTTGCACACCAATCACTTGGCCAGTTTTTGCGGTATTGGCAAGATTAATAGAGTTGGCGAGATTGTAGACCTCAGGCAGGTAGCGGCTGATTTCACGCGGGTTGGCGACCACTAGGCGGATGCTGAGCTTGAGGATGCGCTCCAGGTCGGGTATCCATTCGGTAAAAAATGGTTCGGCGGTAGCGATGATGGCTTCTTGCCCGCTGATTTTTACTGGCATGATCTTAAGCCGCTCGGCATAGGCCTTGGAAATGACTTGTGCCACTGCGCTAAAATCCAGCTTGAGCGGATCAATGTGAAAGTGTTCCAGCTGGGCGCGCTTCGCCAGCCAGGCAGTGAGTACCTCCAGGGATAGTTGCTTGTGCGGCGGTTGCAGGTTTTTCCACTTTTGCTCACTGATGATGATCAGTGGGTGCAGGTTGGAGCTATCTAGCCTGCGGTCCTTGAATAATTGCTCCGCCTGCAGTTTGTGCACCAGCCCATCATTAACCAGCATACGTAATGTGTCGCCTAGGGAAAGGCGGCCAGGAGTCGGGTGGAAGATGGCGCTGGATAGAGTCATGAGCTGAATACTAAAGAGTCATGCAGCAAAAGTCGATGCGGTAAAAGACGTTGTGTTGTCTGTAAGTTGCCATTAAATAGGATCAGGTTGAAAACGCATGGAAAGATCAATCGCGTGGACATGTTTGGTCAGGCCACCAATTGAGATACGGTCAACGCCGGTCAGTGCAATTTCCCTGACACTATCCAGTGCGATGCCGCCGGAGGCTTCCAGAATGGCTTGACCATTCGTCATTTGCACGGCTTCCCTAAGTTGGGTTGTATCGAAATTATCCAGCAGGATGAGTGTGGCGCCTGCATCTAGTGCAATACGCAGTTGCTCCAGTGTTTCCACTTCAATCTGGATTGGCACACCGGCATTGAGTGCTCGGGCATTCTGCAATACTGCTTCAATACTTCCTGCTGCAGCGATGTGGTTTTCCTTGATCAGGATGCCGTCATAAAGCCCGATGCGCTGATTCATGCCACCGCCGATACGTACGGCATATTTTTGCGCCAGTCTTAATCCAGGCAGAGTCTTGCGCGTATCGAGGATATGCGATCGTGTGCCTGCAATCGCATCGACATAGCGGCGTGTCGCTGTGGCAGTGGCGGAGAGGGTTTGCAGGAAGTTGAGCGCGCAGCGCTCGGCGGTCAGTAATGCGCGTGCAGGCCCGGATAATTGGCACAAGATGGTGTTGGGGGCGACTTTGTCACCTTCCTGTACTTGCCATTCAATGACGATGTCCTTGGATATGTGCCTGAAGGCTTCAGTAGCCCATGGAATACCACAGATGACAGCCTCTTCCCGACAGAGGATGGTGGCGGTTGCTAGTTGGCCAACTGGCACCAATTGTGCGGTGAGGTCACCTGTGGCAACGTCCTCTCCCAAGGCATGCAGGATGTCTTGTTCAATAGTTTTTTGCAGGGCGCTGGAGAGTGTTGTGTGCTGTGATGTGGATTCCATGATTTACATTATAATGCACTCATCCATCTATCAAATCCTCCCCAAGATGAAACTCCTATACTCGAATACCAGCCCGTATGCGCGCAAGGTGCGCGTAGTGGCGGCAGAAAAGCGCATTGAAGTGAACATGGTGCAGGTTGTGCTCGCTGATCCCGATTGCCCGGTCAATGATCATAATCCCTTGGGGAAGATTCCAGTCCTGGTCTTGCCGGATGGTGACAGCCTCTATGATTCACGTGTAATTGTGGAGTATCTCGATCATCGTACGCCGGTGTCTCATTTGATTCCGCAAGACCATACTGCCAAGATTGCTGTGCGCCGCTGGGAGGCTCTGGCTGATGGGGTGACGGATGCGGCTGTTGCTGCGGTGATGGAAGGACGTCGTGCGGAAAATGCGCAGGATCCTGCAGTGATTGCCAAGCAATTGGGCAAGGTAGAGCGCGGCCTGAAAACCTTGAATGACGATCTGGAAAAGAAGAAGTGGTGTGTGCAGGATAACTTTAGCTTGGCCGATATTGCACTAGGCTGCATGCTGGGTTACCTGGAGTTGCGGTATCAGCAGTTAGACTGGAAGCAACAGTACCCCAACCTTGCCAAGCATTATGCCGCGATGATGAAGCGAGCTTCCTTCAAGGATACGGCTCCCGTTCTTTAACACACGGGAGCCGTGCCAAGGCATTACAGCGATGAGGTGATGATGCCGCCGCCCAGGCAGACGTTGCTTTCATACACAACAACGGATTGGCCTGCGGTAATCGCCCATTGCTTGTGGCCAAAGCGAATCTCGGCGTGATCGCCTTGCAGGCTGTCGATTTCGCAGGGGGCATCTGGCTGGCGATAGCGTGTCTTGGCGGCATAGACCCAGTGAGTTTTGGGTTCTTCGCCAGCAATCCAGTGCAGGTTGCTCGCGATCAGGCCGTCATTCAGTAGCAAGGGGTGGTCGTGCCCTTGCACGACGATCAGTACGTTGCGTGCCATATCCTTGCCAGCCACGAACCACGGTTCGCCATTGCTTTCGCGTGAGCCGCCAATGCCCAGCCCCTGGCGCTGCCCCATGGTGTAATACATCAGGCCGTTATGCTGGCCCACCACTTTGCCTTCCGGGGTTTGTATCTCGCCCGGTGTACGGGGCAGGTAGCGGCTGAGAAATTCCTGGAAAGGCCGCTCGCCGATAAAGCAGATGCCGGTGGAGTCTTTTTTCTCGCTGGTGGGCAGGCCGGCCTTGCGGGCGATATCACGAATCTCGCGCTTCAGCAGGTGGCCAAGTGGAAACAGTGTTTTCGATAGCTGGGCCTGGTTGAGGCGGTGCAGGAAATAGCTTTGATCCTTGGTGCCATCATCGGCTTTCATCAATTGAAACAGGCCGTTTTTCTCACGTACCTGTGCGTAGTGGCCGGTTGCCATGAGATCGCCACCCAACGCCATGGCGTGGTCGAGGAAGGCCTTGAACTTGATCTCGGAATTGCAGAGGATATCAGGGTTAGGCGTGCGTCCTGCGCTGTACTCCTCCAGGAAATTGGCAAACACGCGCTCTTTGTATTCCTTGCTGAAGTTGACAGCTTCCAGCTCAATATCGAGCTTGTCCGCGACTGCGGCAGCATCAATCAAATCCTGCTTGGCTGGGCAATATTCGTCAGTATCGTCATCCTCCCAGTTTTTCATGAACAGGCCGGTGACTTCATATCCTTGTTCTTTGAGCAAGAGTGCGGCGACGGAGGAATCGACGCCACCTGACATGCCGACGATGACTTTTTTCTTCATGATGCGTGTTCTATCTTGGTAGTAATTCTATAAATGGGTAATCGCGTTGAGCGGGAAATGCTGCCCCGCTAGATAGTGCTCAACGCAGGTGAGCACTTGCGGACTACGGTGTTGGGCCTTGGTGGCACGGATTTCATCTGCTGTCATCCAAAGGGCGCGAATAATGCCGTCATCCAGCGCCAAGTCCGCTTGATGATCGTCCACCTGGCCGATAAAGGCAAATCGCAGGTAGGTAATGTCCTTGAGCGGATGACGCCAGTGGTAAATGCCGAGCAGGCTTTGCGGGGTAAAACGATAAGCGGTTTCCTCGCGTGCTTCCCTGACGGCTGCCTCCAGCAGACTTTCGCCATTTTCCACATGTCCGGCAGGCTGGTTGAGGCGTATACCGTCTGCGGTTTCTTCTTCCACCAGGAGGAAGCGGCCTTGTTGCTCGACAATGGCAGCAACAGTGGTATGGGGTTTCCAGATCATGGGTTTATGTGCCAGCTAAGCGGGTGTTTTTCACCCAGCAATCGTAAACCCATAATTTTACAGCGGGATTGCCTGTGAGGCCAGCGTAGGTGTTATCCGGTGATGGTAACTTGCTTGGTGCGGCCAGGGTCTATCAGGTACTATCCGCCCAATACTAATAGGCATGGGCACTAACATGACACGTCTTTATCTGGCTTCTCGTTCACCGCGGCGCGCAGAGTTATTGCAGCAAATCGGTGTGGAGTTTGTCGTCATTCCTTCCGATATAGACGAGTCTGTATATAATGCGGAGTCGGCTGCGGATTATGTATTGCGTCTCGCACAGGAAAAAGCGCAGGCTTGCGCAGCCAGGCTGACAGTGCTGGATATGCCGGTGTTGGCTGCAGACACGACGGTATGCGTGGGGGGCGTGATTCTCGGCAAGCCTGAGCATGATGATGAGGCCTATGCCATGTTGTCCTCCATGTCAGGTGGCTGGCATGAGGTGCATACTGCGATAGCTCTAGCAAGTACACATGGCATGCAGGTGGCGCTTTCAACCACGCGCGTCAAGATGATGGCGTTGAGCCACGAAGTGATGACGGCCTATGTGGCGAGCGGAGAACCTCGGGATAAAGCTGGTGCCTATGGCATACAAGGCTTGGGTGGCATCCTGATTGAGCGAATTGAAGGCAGCTACTCAGGTGTGATGGGGCTGCCGCTGTATGAAACTGCCAGGTTGTTGAGGAATTGCGGCTTTACGATACCTAGCTAGGTGATTGGCTGCGATGCCGATCTGAATATTGCGATTTGGAAATTAAAAAGCAAAATAAAAAACGTCATGAGTGAAGAAATACTGATCAATGTCACCCCACAAGAAACGCGTGTCGCGATTGTCGAACAGGGTGTATTGCAAGAGCTGCATGTAGAGCGCGCTACTTCGCTAGGGCTGGTAGGCAATATCTATCGTGGCAAGGTGTGTCGCGTGTTGCCTGGCATGCAATCTGCCTTTGTCGAGATTGGTCTGCAACGCGCGGCTTTCCTGCATGTGGCTGATATCCTTGAGTGTTGTAGTCCGGATAAGGAAAAGGCTATCCAAGAGGTATTACACGAAGGTCAGCCTATCATGGTGCAAGTGATCAAGGAGCCGATAGGTACCAAGGGTGCTCGCCTCACCACGCAGATCAGCATTGCAGGACGCTTCCTCGTCTATTTGCCACAACAGCAGCATATCGGCGTATCGCAACGCATTGAGGATGAGGCTGAGCGTGAATTGTTACGCGAGCGCCTGTTGCGCCTACTGCCGGAAAAGCGCGAGGGCGGCTACATTATCCGTACCATGTCGGAGGCGGCCACCGATGAGGAGTTGTTGGCCGATGTTGATTACCTGCAAAAGGTTTGGAGCAATATACAGGCGGCTAGCCATGGGGCTGCTGACCGCTCCCTAGTGTTCCAAGATCTCGATTTGCCCATGCGCGTGTTGCGTGATGTCGTGAATGATGACACTGATCGCATTCTGGTGGATTCGCGCGAGACTTATCAAAAACTACTGGATTTTGCCAGCCACTATGCCGTGGGGGCAGTCAAGCGTCTCGAGCATTATCAGGGCGCCCGCCCGTTGTTTGATATGTACAACGTCGAGCACGAGATCAACAAGGCCATGTCGCGCAAGGTGGAACTAAAATCAGGTGGCTACCTGATTTTTGACCAGACCGAAGCGCTGACCACCGTGGACGTGAACACTGGTGGCTTTGTCACTGGGCGTAGCCTGTCCGATACCATTTTCAAGACCAATCTAGAGGCTGCACAATGCATTGCGCGGCAACTACGTGTGCGCAATCTCGGTGGCATCATCATCATCGACTTCATCGATATGGATGAAGAGGAGCAGCAAAGTGCTGTGCTGACGGAGCTGAAAAAAGCCGTGGTCAAGGACAGGGCAAGAACTGGTGTTCATGGGTTCTCGACCCTGGGCTTGGTAGAAATGACGCGCAAGCGCACGCGCGAAAGCCTAGCACATTTGCTCTGTGAGCCTTGTCCCTCTTGCAAGGGACGCGGTGAAGTGAAAACTGCGCAAACGGTTTGCTATGAAATCTTCCGCGAAATTTTGCGTAACGCCAAGCAATTCACCGCACGTGAGTTCCGCATCCTTGCAGCCCCCAAGGTGATAGACCTGTTACTGGATGAAGAAGCTCAGAGCTTAGCCAATCTTTCTGATTTTATTGGTAAACCGATTTCCCTGCAGTCAGAAACCCACTACGCGCAGGAAACCTACGATATTGTTTTGATGTAGGTCTACGAGAGTGACATAAAAAAGCCGACGATATCGTCGGCTTTTTTATGTGCGCTAGTTGATCACCTCTTGCCTAGAACAAGCGTAATAGCTGCATTTCAGTTGGCGTGATCACCACAATCAGAATCAATTCAGCTAGGATGAATACGACCAGTGGCGTGAGGTCAAAGCCGCCTGCGGTGGGGATGCGGTTACGCAGAGGCTTCAGTACTGGGCGGGTCAGCGCATCCAGCACTGGCGTGAGGATGGTATAAGGGTTGATCCAGCTCAGGATGGCTTGCAAAAAGACGGCATAGAGAAAAATATAAATACTGAGCTTGAGCAGGCCGACAAAAGCCAGCCCCAGCAAGGCGATCCAGATAGTGTTGTCGGCCACCAGGAGCGGATAGTTGCTGATCAGTTTCGAGCCAGTCTGCAACAGGAACTGGGTAATGAAAGCGAGCAACAAGGTGGAAGTATCCACGCCCGCAATGCCAGGGATAAAGCGCCGCACGGGTTTTACTGCAAAATTGGTGATGGCGACAATGGCCTGGGACACCGGGTTTTGAAACGGTGCACGTGTGAGCTGCAAGTAAAAGCGCAGTAACAAGGCCAGGGTAAACAATCCCAGGATAGTATGCAGCAGGAACTGCAAGGCGTTGTTAATCATGCAGGCTCCTGGTAGAAAATGGTGAATGGCATGTTAGTCTTTCCCTAATTGTTCACCCAGCTCGCGCGCGCGCTTAGCTGCAGCGTGTGCGGCCTGGATAATGGCTGGCTTGATGTCGGCTTGCTCCATGGAGAGGATGGCGCGTTCTGTGGTGCCACCTTTGGATGTCACTTGGGCGCGTAAGGTCGCGGCTGGGATGTCAGCTTGGCTGGCAGCCAATTGGCTGGCGCCAAGAAATGTTTGCAAGCTCAGGGTGCGTGCCTGATCAGCGTCAAAACCCAGATCAAGCGCAGCTTGCTCCAGCGCCTCGATGAAATAAAATACATAGGCAGGGCCGCTACCTGAAATGGCAGTGATTGCATCAATCTTGCTTTCGTCATCTACCCATAATGTAGTGCCTGCCGCAGAGAGTAATTGGTCGGCTTGTTCGCGTTGCTCAATGGAAACTCCCTCTGCAGCATAGAGGCCGGATAGGCCGGCCTGTATTTGCGCCGGCGTGTTGGGCATGACACGAACGATGGCGTTGTAGCCATTCAGCCAGCGGCTGAGCGCAGCGCAGGTGATGCCGGCGGCGATAGAGATGACAAGCTGCTCGGTCAGGAAGCTGGCGAGGAAGATTGCCAGGTCGCGCAGTTGCTGTGGTTTTACCGCCAGTACGATGATGTCGGAGTTGGCGACGCTGGGCAGATGCTCCGTGGCATGCACGCCAAATTCGTTGGTTAATTCTTCACGTTTGGCGGCATCAAGCTCGATGACATTGATGGTAGCCATGTTGAAGCCTTTTTGCTTGAGGCCGCCGATAATGGCGCGGGCCATGTTGCCGCCGCCGATAAAGCTGATTTTCATGTTGATTGTTCTGTGGTTGGTTTGATCCGGGCGCCGAAAATGGCGGAGCCCACCCTGACTATTGTCGCACCCTCTTGAATGGCTGCGGAAAAATCTTCTGACATACCCATGGATAATGTATCCAGTGCATGACCAGCGGATTGCAATTGTTGATAAATCTCGCGTACTGCGTGGAATTGCGCACGTTGCTTGGCGGGGTCGTCGGTCGGTGCTGGAATGGCCATCAATCCGCGCAGGTGTAGCCTGGGTAATTGCCTGATGTGTTCTGCCAGCGCCAATGCTTCTGCGGCGCTGGTGCCGCTTTTGCTATCTTCGGCGCTGATATTGATCTGGATGCAGACCTGCAATGCTGGCAGGCTAGCGTCACGTGCAGCATTTAGCCGATCAGCGATCTTGCTGCGGTCTATGCTGTGCACCCAGTCAAAATGCTGGGCAATCGGCTGAGTTTTGTTGCTCTGGATCGGGCCGATGAAATGCCATGTTATTGCTAGGTCGTTCAGTTCCTGCTGTTTGGCGAGTGCTTCTTGCAGGTAGTTTTCGCCAAATTGACATTGACCTTTCATGAAAAGCTCACGGATGGCATTAGCTGGATGCGCCTTGCTCACGGCCAGCAGGCTCACGCTATTTGCTTCCCTGCCGGCATCAAGCGTAGCGGCCTCGATACGGGCCTTGATGGCTTGCCAGCGCTTGCCAATTGTGTCCATAATCCGTTCATCCTTCGTGATTGCAACCATATCTCGGCACGTACATAGCCGGGCCAAAATTATAACAGGAGCCTTTCTTGGATATTTCTGATTTGCTGGCGTTCTCGGTCAAAAACAAGGCTTCTGACTTGCATCTTTCCGCTGGTATGCCACCTTTGATCCGGGTCCATGGGGATGTGCGCAAGATCAACGTGCCACCACTGGATCACAGCGCCGTGCACGACATGGTGTATGACATCATGAACGATGGCCAGCGCAAGGTGTATGAAGAGACGCTGGAATGTGATTTTTCCTTCGAGATTCCCAATTTGGCGCGTTTCCGTGTCAATGCCTTCAACCAGAACCGTGGTGCCGGTGCGGTATTCCGAACCATTCCATCCAAGGTGCTGACGATGGAGCAACTCGGCTGCCCGCCGATATTCCGCGAGATTGCGCAGAACCCACGTGGCATCGTGCTGGTGACCGGCCCGACTGGTTCTGGTAAATCTACTACATTGGCTGCGATGATTGATTTCATCAATGAAAACGAGTTCGGGCATATCCTCACTGTGGAAGACCCGATTGAGTTTGTGCATACCTCTAAAAAGTGTCTGATCAACCAACGCGAGGTTGGTCCGCATACCTTGTCGTTCTCCAACGCTTTGCGCTCCGCCCTGCGTGAAGACCCAGATGTCATCCTTGTGGGCGAAATGCGTGACCTGGAAACGATACGATTGGCACTTTCTGCTGCGGAAACCGGCCACTTGGTGTTCGGTACCTTGCATACCAGCTCTGCTGCCAAGACCATAGACCGTATCGTGGATGTGTTTCCTGCCGCCGAGAAGGAAATGGTGCGCTCCATGCTCTCTGAATCTTTGCGTGCCGTGATTTCCCAAACCTTGTGCAAGACCAAGGATGAGCAGGGCCGTGTTGCCGCGCACGAGATCATGATAGGCACCCCTGCCATCCGTAACTTGATCCGCGAGAACAAGATTGCCCAAATGTATTCTGCAATCCAGACCGGACAGAATGTTGGTATGCAGACGCTGGACCAGAACCTGCAAGACCTGGTGCGCCGCAATGTGATTTCGCTGGCTGAAGCAAGAACCAAGGCAGCCAACAAGGACGCCTTCGTCGGTTAGGATGGTAGAAGAATGAGCATGGATCAAGGCCAAGCGGAAAAATTTGTATTCGACCTGTTACGCTTGATGCTGGGCAAGAAGGCTTCCGACCTCTTCATTACGGCAGGCTACCCGCCAGCGATGAAGATTGATGGCAAGATGACACCGGTGACGCAGCAGGGGCTATCACCACAACAGGCACGTGAAATTGCCCGTGCCATCATGAATGATAAGCAAGCTGCAGAGTTTGAGGCCACGCGCGAGTGCAATTTTGCGATTGGGATGCCAGGGGTAGCGCGTTTTCGCGTCAATGCTTTTGTGCAGCGTGGTAGTGTGGGCTTGGTATTCCGGACGATCACTACGCATATTCCCAAGCTGGAGGAACTTGGCCTGCCCGATGTTCTTAAGGACGTTGCCCTGACCAAACGCGGGCTGGTGATTTTCGTCGGCGGCACGGGTTCTGGTAAATCCACTTCTCTTGCGGCGATGGTGGGCTATCGTAATGAAAACAGCCACGGGCATATCATCACGATAGAAGACCCGATTGAGTTTGTGCATGAGCACAAGAACTGCATTGTCACCCAGCGCGAGATAGGCGTGGATACCGACAATTGGCAGATCGCCCTCAAGAACACCTTACGACAGGCACCTGATGTGATCTTGATCGGTGAAATCCGCGATCGGGAAACCATGGATTACGCCATTGCGTTTGCTGAAACCGGTCACCTTTGTATGGCGACATTGCACGCTAACAGCACCAATCAGGCGCTGGACCGTATCATCAACTTCTTCCCCGAGGAGCGCAGGCATCAGTTGCTCATGGATTTGTCGCTCAATGTCAAGGCTTTTGTCTCGCAGCGGCTGATTCCGCGCAAGAGTACTACTGGCCGGGTCGCTGCCATGGAAATCATGATCAATTCTCCCTTGATTTCAGATTTGATTTTCAAGGGCGATGTGCACGAGATTAAGGAGATCATCGCCAAGTCGCGCGAGTCAGGGATGCAGACGTTTGACCAGTCCCTGTTTGACCTGCATGAGGCTGACCTCATTACGTATGAGGATGCGTTACGTAATGCTGATTCGGTTAATGACTTGAGGCTCAGGGTCAAGCTGGAGGGCAAAGATGCTCATGACAAAGACCTCTCCGCAGGGTTGGATAATCTCGGTATAGTGTGAGCCTGCCAGCATTGGTTGCTGGCATTCCTCATTTACTTTTCTGAAAGTCGACAATGATCGAATGGTTGGCAAGTCCTGAAGCCTGGATTGCGCTTGCAACATTGACAGCCCTGGAAATCGTCCTGGGCATCGATAACATCATCTTCATCTCTATCCTCGTTGGTCGTCTGCCGGAAAAGCAGCGTAATACCGCCAGAAGGCTAGGTCTTAGCTTGGCAATGATTGCGCGCCTGGCGTTGCTATTCTCCATTTCCTGGGTGATGGGTTTGACGCAACCGTGGTTTGAGGTTGCTGGGCTGGAAATATCAGGCCGCGACCTCATCCTGATTGGTGGTGGCCTATTCCTGCTGGCCAAGGCTACGCATGAAATACACAATAGCCTGGAAGGTGCTGATGGACATGGAGAGGCTAATGTCGCCGTCAATAGTATGGGTATGGTACTGGTACAGATTGCCATCCTCGATATCGTGTTTTCACTGGATTCCGTGATTACAGCAGTTGGCCTTGCCGATCACGTGGAAGTCATGGCTGCGGCCATCATCATCGCGGTTGGCGTAATGCTGTTCGCTGCAAAGTCGATAGGGGATTTCGTCGATAACCATCCCACCATCAAGATTCTTGCTTTGTCATTCCTGATTTTGGTAGGTGTAACCTTGATGGTGGAAGGTTTTGATGTGCATGTGCCCAAGGGCTATATCTACTTTGCCATGGCATTCTCGGTGGCGGTGGAAATGCTAAATATCAACATGCGGAAACGCATGAGTAAAAGAAAGCCGGTGAAATTGCGCAAAAAGTCGATGCAATAAGTGACCGTCTGTCATCCAAGATGGTGCATGTGATTGCTTCATGGTGCCGATGTGAGGCTATGGTTTGGTTGTAAAGCTGATTTAATACATTGAAAAATATGTGAATTTATACATACGTTGGCTTGGTCTTCATATTGCTTCAGTTCCCTTGATTATTTTCTCAATGTCATGGGAGTTAGCTAAATGAGTGAACATGAGTGCCAGGCAGGGTGTAGTCATCATTCACATGCGGCGGATCATGCTGAAGTCCAGCAAGAGTTCCAAGAGAGGCGGCGTGATTTCATGCGTGATTTTGCCGTGGGCGGGGTCTTGGCTTCAGCGGCCAGCCTGGGCATCAGCGCCAGTGCTTTTGGCCAGGCTATGCCAAAATCCGGAACATCTTCTGGTCATGCTACTCATTACTACATTCCTGCCAGTGATAAAACGGTCAGTTGGGGGTTCTTCAGTAAGTCACTCAAGCCTGTCGTTGAGCTGGAATCCGGTGATTTTGCCACCATAGAAACATTGACCCATCATGCCAATGATGATGCGTCATTGATGGTCAAAGGTGATCCTGGTGCCGAAAGCGTGTTTTACTGGGATAGCAAGCATAAAAACGTGGACAGACGCGGCATGGGGCCAATGGATCACAAGCTTGGCGCTGGTGGTGGCTTGGGAGTGCATATCTGTACCGGGCCTGTGGCGGTGAAGGGAGCCCAGCCCGGCGATGTGCTTGAGGTGCGTATCGTTGATGTCGCCCTGCGTCCGAGTGCCAACCCGGAATATAAGGGCAAGGCATTTGGCTCGAATGCGGCGGCTAATTGGGGCTTTCATTACAATGATTTGATAGAGGAGCCCAAGAAGCGCGAGGTAGTGACGATCTATGAACTGGATGCTACCGGCGAGCGCAACTGGGCACGCGCATTCTACAATTTCCGTTGGACACCGCAGACCGACCCCTTTGGTGTTGTGCACCCCATTATCGATTATCCCGGCGTACCGGTTGACCACAGCACTATCAGCAAGAACTTTAATGTACTGAAGAATATCCGTGTCCCTGTTAGGCCGCATTTCGGCACCATGGGCCTCGCACCCAAGGAGGCCGATATGGTCAATTCGATACCGCCCAGCTATACCGGTGGCAATATCGATAACTGGCGTATCGGTAAGGGTGCGACCATGTATTACCCGGTGTCGGTCGCCGGGGGATTGTTTTCGGTGGGGGATCCACATGCTTCGCAGGGGGATTCAGAGATGTGTGGCACTGCCATCGAATGCTCGTTGACCGGCACATTCCAGTTCATTCTGCATAAGAAAGCCGATCTCGTGGGTACTCCACTGGCCGACCTGCAATATCCCTTGCTGGAGACTCAGGATGAATGGGTATTGCATGGCTTTAGTTATGCCAATTATCTTGCAGACTTGGGCGCTGATGCGCAGAACAGCATTTTCTCAAAGTCTTCGTTGGATTTGGCACTCAAGGATGCATTCCGCAAGATGCGGCATTTCCTCATGCATACCCAGCATTTGAGTGAGGACGAGGCGGTCTCGCTGATGTCCATCGGGGTCGACTTTGGGGTTACCCAAGTCGTGGATGGTAACTGGGGTGTGCATGCGGTAGTGAAGAAAGGGATTTTTCCTGCGCGTGATGCTTATTAGTGTTATCTGCGGATGTGCAATGCAGACGCCCGACGGTAAGCCGGGCGTCTAGTACTAACTTTGATAGGCAATCTCGCCATTTACCAAGGTATAGCGAACCTTGCCAGCCAGCTCTAGCCCGTCAAACGGCGTGTTCTTTCCCTGGCTCAAGAGGTTTGCTGCTTCTACTTTCCAGTATTGCTGCGGGTCAAAGATGCAAATATCGGCTTGAGCCTCCAGTCCCAGATGGCCTTGGCTGATCCCTAGGCTGGTGGCTGGCGCGTTGGTGATGCGTGCCAACGCTTCGATCAGGGGAACCTTCTGTTCCTCAGCCCATTTCAATGTGAGTGGCAGCAGTAGTTCCAGGCCTGTTGCCCCAGCCTCAGCCTCGCCAAAAGGTACCAGCTTGGCATCTTCATCCACAGGCGCATGGTCTGAACATGCGAGGTCGATCGTGCCATCTGCTAGCCCTTGTCTCAAGGCTTCTCGGTCACGTTGGCTGCGTAGCGGTGGCCGCAGGTGGCAGTTGGCATCGAAAAAGCCGATGTCATGTTCGGTGAGATGCAGGTGGTTGATGCTGACATCGCAACTGATCTGCAGGCCCTGTTTTTTGGCCTCGCGTACCATGGCCACACCTTCGGCACTGGATAGGCGGCATAGATGCACCTTGGCTCCAGTTTCACGCACGATATGCAGGATGGTGGCGAGTGCCAGTGTTTCCGCTGCAACTGGAATAGTCCTGAGACCCAGGCGTGCGGCAACCTCTCCGTCGTGTGCAACGCCGCCCTCTGCCAGATAAGGCTCCTGTGGGCGCAACCAGACGGTGAAGCCAAAAGTGGCGGCATATTGCAGGGCACGCCATAACACTAGAGTGTCGACAATCGGTGCATCGGCTTGGGCAAAGCCGACACAGCCTGCTTCAGTGAGTTCGCTCATTTCGGTGAGTTGTTTACCGAGCAGCTGACGGGTCAGCGCCCCCAAGGGGTAGACATTGCTCAAGTGCAATTGCTTGGCGCGGTGCTTGAGCATTTCCACCAGGCCAGATTCATCAAGGATAGGGTCGGTGTCTGGCGGGCAGGCTAGGCTGGTGATACCACCGGCTACGGCAGCATGAAGCTCGCTTTTTAATGATGCTTTGTATTCGTTGCCCGGTTCGCGCAGGCGGGCGGATACGTCTACCAGGCCCGGGCAGACAATTAAGCCCTTGGCATCGATGGTCTGGTCAGCTTTGAAATCTGCGGGCGCATTGCCTATGCCGGCAATCTTGCCGTTGCTGACGTAAAGGTCTTGTACAGCATCAAGTTTGTGTCTGGGGTCGATTAGCCGCCCTTGCTTGATATGGATATTCATTCGGAGTTTCCTGCGAGGATGCTCATGACGGCCATGCGTACCGCAATGCCATAAGTCACTTGGGGAAGAATCACGGATTGTTTGCCATCAGCCACCGCAGAGTCGATTTCCACGCCGCGATTCATTGGGCCGGGGTGCATGACGATCGCATCTGGCTTGGCGAGTGCAAGCTTTTCTGGTGTGAGGCCGTAACACTTGAAGTATTCCTGCGCACTGGGCAGCAAGGCACCGTTCATGCGTTCATTCTGCAAGCGCAGCATCATGACAACGTCTACGTCTTTCAGGCCTTCTCGCATGTCGTGATAAACCTGTACGCCAAGTTTTTCTACATGCTGCGGTAATAAGGTCTTGGGCGCAATGACACGTACCTCGGGTACGCCCAAGGTAGTGAGCGCATGAATTTCTGAGCGAGCCACACGTGAGTGCAGCACATCGCCAATAACGGCTACGCGCAAATTGTGCATATCCGGTTTATAGCGACGGATAGTGAACACATCGAGCAGGCCTTGCGTCGGGTGAGCATGACGGCCATCACCAGCATTGATGACGTGGATGTGTGGTGCGACATGTTGCGCAATGAAATGAGCGGCACCAGATTCCGCATGTCGCACGACGAACATATCGGCATGCATAGCCGTGAGGTTGTCTATCGTGTCGAGGATGGTTTCACCCTTGGATTGTGATGACGTACCTACATTCAGGGTGATGACGTCAGCAGACAGGCGCTTGGCGGCGATTTCAAATGTGGTGCGTGTGCGTGTGCTGTTCTCGAAAAAGATATTGCATACGGTTTTGCCTCGTAGCAGAGGCACTTTTTTCACTTCGCGCTCAGCTACGCCGACAAAGGATTCGGCAGTGTCGAGAATCTGGTTGAGGATGGCGCGTGGTAGCCCTTCTGTTGTGAGCAGGTGCTTGAGTTTGCCATCCTTGGTCAATTGGGGATTATGCATCAGGCACTTGCCTCCAGGCTGAATTGGAGTTGATGGTGTTCATCGCGGGATAATTGTAGTTTCTGATCAAAGGGGATATCCAGTTGCAGCGCGGCAACTTGCGGGCAGATCGGCAGCTCGCGACCACCACGGTCTACCAGCACAGCCAGGGTGATACTGGCTGGCCTGCCGTAATCAAAAAGCTCGTTCATGGCGGCGCGGATCGTGCGGCCAGTGTAGAACACATCATCAATCAGGATGATGTGGCGCTCTTCCACATCAAACGGGATTTGGGATGGGCGTGTATCTGCATGCAGGCCACGTTGGTTGTAGTCATCGCGGTAGAAGGAGCTGTCGAGCATACCTAGCTCCAGGGAGCAGTCTGGATGCGAGGCTTGCAGTGTGGGGAATAGGCGTTCTGCAATCCATGCGCCACCGCTATGAATGCCGACGATAGCGGTTTTCGGTTGAATGAATGGAGAGAGTTTTTGCTCTAGTGTCAGCAGCAGGGCTTCTGCATTGGGAAGTTGAGTGTTCAATGTCATGAGGCAAGTCCGTCAAAATAGGATTGCAATATATGTTGTGCCGCTACTTGATCTAGCATGGGTTTTTGCTTGCGGCCAGTGATGCCGCTTTGCCTGAGGGTCTGGCTGGCTTCTGCTGAACTCAGGCGTTCATCAATTAAGCGAACTGGCAGGTTGAAGCGCCCTTCCAGGCGGCGTGCAAATTTTCGGCAAAGCTGGGTCAATGCATGTTCGTCACCATTGAGATAACTTGGCAAGCCTACGACCAGCGCTACCGGTTGCCACTCTTCGATCAGGCTGGTAATGGTAGCAAAGCGTTTGTCATTGGCTTCTGTGTCAATGGTAACAAGTGGATGAGCAATGCCGAGCAAGTGTTCGCCGATGGCGACACCGATGCGTTTTTCACCGAAATCAAATCCGAGCACGCACCCTTGCAAGCTAGTTGCCGCCTCAGGCATGCCCGGCTTCCTCGGCAAAACGGGCAAAATCCAGCCCCAGCAATGCCATGGTGGCTTGTACTTTTTCTTCTGCAGGTAGGCCGAATAATAAGTGATTGCGTTGTTCTGGTGTAGCTTCCACCGTGAGCCAGGCATTTTGTGCGAGCTCTTGTTCCAACTGGCCTGCTGACCAACCGGCATAACCAAGGCTGACTACGAATTGGTCAGGGATGTGGTCTTCGGCAACGGCTTGCAGGATATCCTTGGAGGTGGTCAGGCCTGTATTGGCATCAATGCTGAGCGTTGAGTCCCAGTCTTCTAGTGGCTGATGCAGGACAAAGCCGCGATCCAGCTGTACTGGCCCACCGAAATAGACTGGTTTATCCGTCAATGTGCTGGAAAGCGGTAGGTTCAGTTGCTTGAACAACGCCTGCAGCGTCATGTCGATAGGACGGTTAATGACAATGCCCATCGCGCCGTCGGCATTGTGCTCACAGATGAAGGTGACCGACTTTGCAAAGTAAGGATCAGTCATGGCGGGCATGGCAACCAAAAACTGACCAGTGAGATTAACGTTTTCCACGCCGCTATTATCTCACATAACGATTTTCACATCATGGCTTGTCGCTGGTCAGGGTGTTTCGACGTAACCGGTGATTTCCAGGCCAAAGCCGACAATGCTTGGCATCTTGCGTGGTGCGGCGAGTAATTTCATTTTCCTGACACCCAAGTCCAACAAGATTTGTGAACCTATGCCGTAGTTACGCAAATCCTGGCGCAGGCGCACCGGTTCGTCTGCAAACTTGATGCGTTCGACCAGATCTTCTGCATCTTCGCTATTGTGCAGCAGCACAACAACGCCCGCGTCGGCCTCCTGGATTTTACGCATTGCTTGCAAGGTGTTCCAAGAATGTGAGCGACTACTCTCATCAATGAGGTCGAAGACGGAAAGTGGTTCATGCACGCGTACCAGGACTTCTTTATCCGGGGTAATGTCGCCCTTCACCAGCGCCAGATGGGTTTCCTTGGCAATCATGTCGGCATAGGCAATTAGGCGCATTGGGCCGTAAGGAGTTTCCACATTACGCTCTGCAGCACGTTTGACGAGACATTCGTTTTCATTACGATATTGGATCAGGTCGGCGATGGTGCCGATCTTGAGGTTGTGCTGCTTGGCAAATTCAATCAGGTCCGGCAGCCTGGCCATGCTGCCGTCTTCCTTAAGAATCTCACAAATGACAGATGCAGGCGTCAAGCCCGCCAGTGCTGACAGATCACATCCTGCCTCGGTATGTCCAGCACGCACTAGCACGCCGCCATTTTGTGCTGCTACCGGAAAGATGTGCCCGGGGCTGACTATATCGCTTGGTTTGGCATTTGGGGCGACGGCTGCTTGTATGGTACGGGCGCGGTCACTCGCAGAGATGCCTGTCGTCACTCCTGTTGCTGCTTCGATAGACACCGTAAAGTTGGTACCCATGCCGCTGCCATTTTTTTGCACCATGGCAGGTAAGTTAAGTTGCTTGCATCTATCTTCAGTCAAAGTCAGGCAGATTAATCCACGCCCATGCTTTGCCATGAAGTTGATGTGTTCGGCAGTCGTGAACTGGGCGGCGAGCACGATGTCGCCTTCGTTTTCGCGGTCTTCCTCGTCAACGAGGATCACCATGCGCCCTTGGCGCATTTCTTCAATGATGTCTGTGGTTGGGCTGATCATGATGGGTAAAGATGTTTAAGTGAATACTGGCTGCTTATGCGGGAATGTCGTTCCACTGCGTCATGCGATCTACATAGCGTGCGATCAAGTCGACTTCGAGATTAACGCGGCTGCCTACGCCGAGGCCTTTCAATGTGGTGACTTCGACGGTGTGGGGAATGAGATTGACATTGAAATCATCGCCATCTACATGGTTGACCGTCAGGCTGACACCGTCAATTGTAATCGACCCTTTCACTGCAATGTAGCGTGATAGCTGGTGAGGTGCTCGCACAATCAACAACATGCTCTCGCCAACTGGTTCAAAGCGGATCACCTGACCTACGCCGTCGACATGGCCGCTGACCAAGTGACCACCTAGGCGGTCAGAAAGCCGCAAGGCTTTTTCGAGGTTAACCTCGCGCTGAGTGTCTAACCCCACGGTGCATGACAGTGTTTCCTTGGAAACATCGGCCTCAAATGTGCAAGTGCCCAGCGTAATTGCGGTCAGGCATACGCCATTGACTGCAATGCTGTCGCCAATGGCAACATCTTGCAGGTCGAGGTTGCCTGTATCGATCACAAGCCTTGCGTCATCGCCATGAGGGGTGATGGTCTTGATATGGCCTTGGGCCTGAATAATGCCGGTAAACATAGAGTGAATTCTAGCAGACGTGATGCGGTCTTTGGCGGAATTTTGTTTGGGAGCTAAACGCTTTCTTTGAGCGTGTCACATTTGTAAAGTGGTAATAAAATTAGTGACTTAATTTTAGGCTTCTGAGATTAGTCCGATGGGACTAATTAGTCCAGACGTACTAAATGCAAAAAGTGAAATCACTCATATACTGCGTTCCAGTATCAAACGAGACAAATTTAAAGTCTGTAACAATTTTAAAAATACTGTGCTTGATATGAGTCGCAGTACATTTTGATAAGGAAACAGCAATGTTGAATTTTAAGGGGACAGTAGTTAGTGCTTTAGTTGTAGGTGTTGCAATGACTGCTCAAGTTGCATTGGCAGGTCATGACGACAATAGCATCAAAGCAAAAATCACAGGATTTGAATATTCTGATGTAGTCGATGTCAAGATTAGTTCTAATAGTGGTAAGAAATGGACAACCGTTGAAGCTGGTGCCTATAAAGGTACTTGGGAAAACGGAGATGCCTTTGCTGCATTCTGTGTTGAAATATCACAAGGATTAGCGCCTTTGGGCAAGTGGGCTTCTTACACTGAAGGTACTTTTTCATCTAGCGTGGAAAATAGCCTGACTTCTTTGGCGAATAAATATTATTCTTTTGTTGGTGATGCAGTTACTTCAGCAGCTTTCCAAGTTGCTGTTTGGGAAATTGTAACTGAATCCAAGACAGGACTTAATCTGGATAAGGGTAGCTTCCAAACAGACAATACGACAGATACCACTAAAGAGTGGGTATCATCAAAGTGGCTGCCTTTCTTTGGTAGTTGGAAATATACAACTATAGATAATCCAGAGTCACTCGCAGCGGTTACTCTTGCTCAGACATGGTTGTCTGGCATCAACGACGACAGCGTGTTGGCTACTGGTGATTACAGCCTGCAATACCTCAAGAATGGCAAGTACCAAGATTTGGTTGTGTTTACCCAAATTGCAGCTGTTCCAGAGCCAGCGACATACGGCATGTTGCTGCTGGGCATGGGCGTGATGGCCTTGGTTGCACGCCGTCGCCGCGCCAACACCATCCGCTTCTAAACAGCGTTTGGCAGTAACAAGAGCCCTTCCAGTTGGAAGGGCTTTTTATTGGTTGTGTGATGATGCTCATGCTGTACTTGTCTTCCTTTCACGCTAGAATGCGGCATGACATTTTTTAAACAAATTCCGTTCGAGCTTTTTGTCGGCTTGCGTTACACGCGGGCCAAAAGGCGCAATCATTTCATTTCCTTTATTTCCCTCACTAGCATGGTTGGCATTGGCTTGGGTGTTGCTGCCTTGATCGTGGTGCTTTCAGTGATGAATGGTTTTCAGGAGGAGTTGCGTAACCGCATTCTGGGCGTGGCTTCACACTTGCAGATCACTGGGCCAAATAACGTGCTGGAGGATTGGCGTGCCTTGGAGCAGCGGGTGGAAGGGGCGCCACATGTACAGGCTGCTGCACCTTATGTCATGGCGCAGGGCATGTTGTCTTTTGGTCAGGCGGTGCAAGGAGCAATTATCCGTGGCGTGTTGCCTGATGCCGAGGATAAAGTGGCCGAGCTGGGTAGTCATATGCGGGCAGGGCAGTTAAGCAATCTCAAGCCCGGTGAGTTTGGTGTGGTGCTTGGCTCTGAGTTAGCTCAATCTCTAGGCGTAGTATTGGGTGACAAGGTGGTGTTGATGGCACCGCAAGGCCAGTTTACGCCAACGGGCATAGTACCGAGGATTAAGCAATTTAAAGTGGTGGGCTTGTTCGAGATCGGCATGTTCGAGTATGACTCCGGCCTGGCGCTCATTCATCTTGATGATGCTGCCAAGCTCTATCGCATGGGGGACACTGTCTCCGGGGTACGTCTCAAGTTGGATGACTTATTTAATGCGCCTGCGGTGGCACAGCAACTGGGGCAGCGCCTGATGGGTGTGGGTAACTACTATATTAGTGACTGGACCCAGCAGCATGCTAATTTCTTTCGTGCTATCCAGATGGAAAAGCGCGTGATGTTCATTATCTTGGCGCTGATCGTCGCAGTTGCTGCATTCAATATCGTCTCTACCTTGGTGATGGCAGTGACGGATAAGCGTGCGGACATCGCCATCATGCGCACCTTTGGTGCCAGCCCGCGCAGCATCATGCAGATATTCATTGTGCAAGGGGCTTTGATAGGTGTGATTGGCACCGTGGTAGGCGCATTTTTTGGCGTATTACTTGCCCTCAATATCGATACCATTGTGCCCTTCATTGAGCGTATGTTTGGTGTGCAATTCCTTGCCAAAGATGTTTATTACATCAGTGATTTGCCTTCCAAATTAATGTGGTCGGATGTGACGGTGATTGTCGTCTTGTCTTTCGTACTGAGTCTTCTGGCGACCCTTTACCCTAGCTGGCGTGCTGCCAGGATCAATCCGGCGGAGGCTTTGCGCTATGAGTAATCCTACTATCCTGCAATGCATGGATTTGCAGAAAACCTACACTGGCCTTGATGTTGCAGTGCTTAACGGCATCAGCCTGCAAGTCGACGCGAGTGAACAGATTGCGATCGTCGGGACTTCAGGCTCTGGCAAGAGCACATTGCTGCACTTGCTTGGTGGGTTGGATGAGCCGAGTGCCGGGAGTGTCAATGTCATGGGTAAGCCCTTGGCTGCCCTTAATGAAGCACAGCGTGGGGCGTTGCGCAACCAGGCATTGGGTTTTGTCTATCAGTTTCATCATCTGCTGCCGGAATTTACCGCGCTAGAAAATGTGGCGCTACCTTTGATGATACGGCGCTTGTCACGCGATGAGGCATTGGCGCGTGCGCAGGAAGTGCTCGTCAAGGTTGGATTGGGCCACAGGTTGGAACACATGCCGGGCGAGCTTTCAGGTGGTGAACGCCAGCGTGCAGCGGTAGCACGCGCGCTAGTGACTAATCCTCGCTGCGTATTGGCTGATGAGCCCACCGGTAATCTTGATCGGCATACGGCCCAAGGCGTATTTGATCTTTTGCTGGAGTTAAACCGTGATCAGGGCGTAAGCCTGGTGGTTGTGACTCACGATCTTGAACTGGCTGCGCGCATGCAGCGGCAATATCGTCTGCAAGATGGCAGGTTGAACACTATCTGAGTGGGTGATTGTAGATGCCCACGTTTGCACTGACATTTGTAGCCGGTGCCTGGGTATTGCAGCAGCTGCCTAACCTGCCCACCCTCTCCTTGGGGTGGGCATTGCTTCCTCTCATTATTCTTTTCTGGTGCTTGCGTTCTCAGGCAGTAATGCGTAATGCGGTGTTGGCGTTGCTGGGGATGACTTTTGGCTTCCTCTGGGCCGCATGGATGGCGCATGATCGAATGGCGGACGAGCTGCCTGTTGCCTGGGAGGGTAGTGATATTGCTATCGTCGGAGTGGTGGCAAGCTTGCCTGTTGCCCATGAGCGAGGGGTGCGGTTTGATTTCGATGTCGAACAAGTCAAGACGGCAAGCGCAGTGGTACCTAGCCGCATTTCATTAATTCAGTATACCGGCGGATTTTCCAGGGGCAGCAGCCGTGTTTCCAAGGTAAAGCCTATCAACCAGGCACGATTCCATGCCGGTGAGCGCTGGCAATTGACGGTACGCTTGAAGCGGCCACACAGCACATCTAACCCATACGGCTACGATTTTGAGTTGTGGATGCTGGAGCGCAACATTCGCGCCAGTGGTTATGTCAGGCAAGCACCTGCTGCCACTCGGCTGGATGCACACGTTAATAGACCCGGCTACTGGATGGAAATGGCGCGGGAGTCAGTGAGTCAACGTATGGCTGAGGTACTGCAAGACAAGCCTTATGCTGGTGTGTTGAAGGCACTGGCGATTGGTGAAGACGATGCGATCAGCCAGCAGGATTGGCAGGTTTTTCGGCGTACCGGGATTGTGCATCTTGTCAGTATTTCCGGAGTGCATATCACCATGCTTGCCGGATTGATCTATACGTTGGCTGCTGGCCTCTGGCGGCGTATTCCACAATGGCCGCTGTATTGGCCAGTGCGCAAGGTGGGATTGGTCGCAGGTGTGGTGACAGCGATTGCCTATTCGCTGATGGCCGGTTTTTCCATTCCAACACAGCGTACTTTATATATGCTGGCGGTCATGGCATTCGCGTTCTGGTCGGGGCGCCGGGTGGAGATAGGTAGAGTGTTGCTACTTGCCTTGTTGGTCGTCGTGTTGATTGACCCATGGGCGGTGTTGGCGGCAGGGTTTTGGTTGTCGTTCGGGGCTGTCGCAGTCATGGCTTACGCAATGAGTGGTCGTTTGTATAAGCCGCACTGGCTGCGTGATGCGGTCATGACGCAGTGGGCGGTGACGATAGGCTTGATTCCTGTCCTGCTAATGTTGTTTGGACAAGTATCATTGATTTCTCCGATTGCTAATGCGTTTGCCATTCCGTTGGTTAGCCTGGTGATTGTGCCATTGACGTTGCTTGGTAGCTTCTTGCCGTTAGATGCATTGTTGTTACTGGCGCATTGGATCATGCAGCTAGCCATGCAGTTGCTGGCATGGTTAAGCGAGGTGCCGTCAGCAATATGGCAGCAACACATTCCATCCACCCCAGTGATGTTGCTGGCAATGGCTGGGGTGGCTTGTTTATTGTTGCCTAAGGGGGTGCCGTTGCGATGGCTCGGGTTGGCGGGGTTGTTGCCATTGTTGCTTAATGCGCCTCCTGGCCCAGCCTATGGTGATATGCGAGTGGCTGTGCTAGATGTGGGTCAAGGCTTGGCGGTGGTCGTAGCTACACAGAAGCATGTGTTGTTGTATGACACGGGTCCCACATTCTCAAGTCAAAGTGATAGTGGCAACCGGGTGATCGTGCCTTACCTGAATGGTGTTGGTGTTCGTCGCCTCAATGGCATGGTCGTGAGTCATGACGATTTGGATCACACCGGTGGCTTGGCCTCCGTATTGACGGCATTGCCAGTTAATTGGGTACTAAGCTCATTACCAGCTAACAAGCCTGAGCTGGCAAAATTGCCACATTCTCCATGTCAGGCCGGGCAGAAGTGGCGTTGGGATGGGGTAGAGTTTTCCATGTTGTATCCTGCTGATGCAGCTCGCCTGTCTGCTGGGGTGAAAACTAATAATCGTAGTTGTGTGCTGTATGTGCGCAGTGCAGCGGGAACATTGCTATTGCCCGGTGATATTGAGCGTTCTGTCGAGGCTGACTTGCTTGATACCGTGGCTCCTGCACTGGCTGCAGATGTGCTGGTCGTGCCACATCATGGCAGTCGCACATCCTCAACGTCATCATTTATCCATGCAGTTAGTCCGCAAGTGGCAGTTTTTACTGTGGGGTATCGCAATCGCTTTCATCACCCACGGAATGAGGTTGTCACTAGATATGCCAATGCAGGAGCTAGTCTGTATCGTTCCGACCATGATGGGGCAGTGCTGTTTGATTTTCGGCAGCATCAAGGGATCAGTGTGACAGGTTGGCGAGAAAAGTCGCAGCGCTATTGGTACAACCAGCCCGCTGGATTTACATCAGCTTCCCTTGCTGAAACTGGCAACGCACGATAAAGTAACGCCACTTTACAGAACATCTGAGGGGCACTTTTGTGTGGGAAATCATTAAAGCGGCAGGATGGCCAATCTGGCCGCTGATCTTTGCTTCAATCGTCGCAGTAGCCATTATCATCGAACGTCTCATCGCATTGCGTGAGCAGCAGATTGTGCCAAAGTCCCTGTTGCCCGAAGTGCAGAACTGGTTGGGTCAAGGCCGCGCTGGTGTCACGCAAGAGGCGTTATCCAGGTTGGAAAAGCATTCCATGCTAGGTACAGTCTTCGCCAGTGCGTTGAAAAACCTGGGCGCACCACGTGAGGTTATGAAGGAAGCCGTGGAGGAATCTGGTCGTGCTGTAGCTCATAGGTTGGAGAAATATCTCAATACCTTGGGTACGATTGCCACAGTAGCTCCCCTGTTGGGCTTGCTTGGTACCGTGATCGGGATGGTGGAACTGTTTGGCGCATTTACCGCGACTGGCCATGATGTTGCCCAGTTTGCACGTGGTATCTCCGTGGCTCTGTACAATACGGCGGGTGGTATTGTCGTAGCGGTGCCTGCCATGATCTCTTATCGTTATTTCCGTGGCAAGATTGATGGTTTCATCGTCGAGATGGAGCAAGAGGCGGTCAAGCTGGTTGAAATTATCCATGGTGAGCGCAAGGAATGAATTTCCAACGAGGTAGAAAGCACGAAGATCTCGAGATGAACCTCGTGCCTTTGATCGATGTGCTATTGGTGATCATCATTTTCCTAGTGGTGAGCGCAACCTTCTCACGCGTGACGGAGTTGCAGATCAACCTGCCAACTGCAGAGGCGGAAAGCCCACAGGATAAGCCATTGGTGATTAATGTCGGTGTTGATGAGTCAGGTCACTATGTCGTTAATAGCAAGGATGTGGCAGATGGCTCTGTGGCAGGGATTGCGGATGCCTTGAAAAAGGCGGTTGGTGATGGCAAGGATCCCACGATTATTATCAGTGCTGATGCCAAGAGCAGTCACCAATCCGTGGTGAATGTCATGGAGGCATCGCGCCAAGCCGGGTATAGCCAGATTACCTTCGCCACACAAGCACGCTCTGGTTCTTGAATTTTAAAAAGTATTCATCATGTCTAAAGATGCACTTGGGAAGGCTGACGCCTCCGTGCAAAGTGCGCGGGTTCTTTACCTGCGCCTTCTCAAATACGCAGCCCGCTACTGGCTTGTATTCCTGATCAGCGTCATTGCGCTGGTTACTTTCTCCGCCACCAATACCGGATTCCTTGCAACTATTAAGTTGGTGACTGACGAAGGGTTCGTCAATCAGGACTCTAGCAAACTTCACTTACTGCCATTTATGCTGTTCGGCCTGCTCGCTATTCGTGCGCTGGCTGGCTTCATTTCTAATTTTGCCATGCGCTGGGTTGCCCGGCGGGTTGTGGAAAATTTGCGCCAGGATACTTTCCGCCGCTTGATGAGCTTGCCGGTGAGCTTCTTTGATGCGATTTCTGCGGGCGTGGTGACTTCCAAGCTCACATATGACACTGAGCAGATGGCTGGTGCGGCGACCAAGGTGGCGATGAGCGCTGTGAGGGATACGCTGACGATTGTTGGCATGGTGGGATACATGCTGTATCTGGATTGGCAGCTTACCCTGATTTTTGCAGTAGTGGCACCAGCCATGGCTTGGTATCTCAAGAGCATGACGCCTCGCCTGCGTAGCTCCGGCAAAGCCGTGCAACAAACCATGGGCGAAATGACGCAGGCGGTCGAGGAGGCGGTTTCAGGCCAGCGTATGGTGAAAATATTCGGTGGTGGTGACTACGAATACCAGCGCTTTGCCAAAGTGGCAGGCAAGAATCGTCATATGCAGATTCGCCTGGCACGATTCTCTGGCATGAACAGTATGGTGGTTGAGTTGCTGGCTGGTCTTGCCTTGGCCTTGGTGGTGTTTTATGCGGTGGGTAAGTTCAGTGCAGGTGAGTTTGCTGCTTTCATTGGGGCATTGCTGATGCTGATCGGCCCGGTAAAAACATTAACCAGCCTGAATGAGGAGTTGCAGGTAGGCTTGGCTGCTGCGCATAGCGTGTTTGAGTTGATCGATAGCATTCCTGAGGTGGATGAAGGTGGTCAGGAAATCGGGCGTGCTAAAGGCGAGATTGTGTTTGAGCATGTTTCTTTGCAATATCCCGCTGCCAAACGTCCAGCCTTGATCGACTTGAATTTCACAGTCAAGCCTGGTGAAAAGGTGGCGTTGGTGGGGCGTTCTGGTGGCGGCAAGACGACGTTAGTCAATTTATTGCCAAGGTTTTATGAAGCCCAACAAGGGCGCGTGCTGATTGATGGGGTGGATATCCGTCAACTTGGCCTGAAAAACCTGCGCCAACAATTTTCCCTGGTGAGCCAGGATGTAGTCCTCTTCAATGACACGGTATTCAATAATATTGCGTACGGCATGTTGCGTAATGCGACAGAGGCAGAAGTGATTGCCGCAGCTCAAGCTGCGCATGCCTGGGATTTTATCCAGCAGTTACCTAATGGCTTGCAGAGCGAAATTGGTGATCGGGGGGTTCGACTTTCAGGTGGGCAGCGTCAACGCTTGGCAATTGCACGCGCCATTCTCAAGAATGCCCCTATTCTTTTGTTAGACGAAGCCACTTCAGCATTGGATACCGAGTCTGAGCGTCATGTGCAAGCTGCGCTGGATGAATTAATGCAGAACCGGACCTCAATTGTGATTGCCCATAGACTGTCCACCATAGAAAACGCAGACCGGATTATGGTGATGGAGCAGGGGCAGATTATCGAAGGGGGTAGTCATGACGAGTTGTTGGCATTGGGTGGGCATTACGCCAAGCTTTACCAGAAACAGTTTCATTAATAGTCGTTTTACTGGGAGTCGCTGACGATGAACCAGTCATTCAGCCGCTGGCTGGAGCGCCAATGGTACGAACATACTCCTTGGCAAGTCGTGCTTAGGCCATTCTCCTGGCTGTTCTACATCCTGACTGCGATGCGCCGGCTGGCCTATCGTTTGCGCTTGTTTAAATCGTTGAAGCTGCCAGTGCCCGTTATTATCGTTGGCAACATTAATGTCGGCGGCACTGGCAAAACACCATTCGTTATTTGGCTGGTGCAGCAGTTGCGTCAAAATGGCTGGTACCCCGGCATTATTAGCCGTGGCTACGGCGGCAACGTGATTCATACTCACCAAGTGACAAAGGATAGTCTGCCGCAGCAGGTCGGGGATGAGCCGGTCTTATTGGTTCAGCGTACTGGCTTGCCTTTATATGTAGGGCGTAAGCGTACGCGTGCAGCTCGTCACTTACTGCGAGACTATCCAGAGTGCAATCTCATTATTAGCGATGATGGCTTGCAGCATTATGCATTAGAGCGTGACATGGAAATTGTCATCATTGATGGCGAGCGCATATTCGGTAACGGACAGCTATTGCCTGCCGGGCCTCTCAGGGAAACCAGCGCACGCCTTGAAGAGGTAGATGCTGTTGTATTCAATAGCGGGGCGCCAGCAGCGGGTGGTTATCTCATGCACCTTGTGCCCGATCATCTACGCAAGTTGCGTGCTCCGGAAGAGCGGATGGAATTGAGTGAGCTAATCGGTAAGCGCGTGCACGCTGTCGCTGGCATTGGCAATCCTCATCGCTTTTTTAGTCAATTGGAACAATTGGGCCTTGTTGTTGAGGCCCACCCTTTTCCAGATCATCATGCTTACAGCGCGGATGATTTCCAATTTGCCAAGGATGACATCGTCCTCATGACAGAGAAAGATGCGGTCAAGTGCACGACCTTTGCTCGGGACAACTGGTGGTTTATGCCGATCACAGCCGAGATAGATCGAGCACTTGCAGAAAAGATACTAGCGCGTCTGACGCGACTTATAGAAAAGGAAGCTTGATCAATGGATGCAAAATTACTGGAAATTTTGGTGTGCCCGATTTGCAAAGGACCATTACATTATAAAAAGCCGGAGCAGGAGTTAATTTGTAAGCCCTGTCGATTGGGCTACCCTATTCAGGATGGTATTCCTGTGATGTTGGAAGATGAAGCTCGTAAGTTGCCTGCTGAAGAAGAGGTTGAGTAATGTCTTTTAAGGTCGTGATCCCTGCCCGCTATGCCAGCAGTCGTTTGCCCGGCAAGCCGTTGCTCGATATCGCCGGTAAGCCTATGGTCGTTCGGGTGATTGAGCAATCTCTTGCCAGTGGGGCGGCTGAAGTGGTCGTCGCCACGGATCATGAGCTTATCCGCAATGCTGTAGCAAGTTATGGTTATGATGTGATCATGACCCGCGCTGATCATGTATCGGGTACAGATCGTATTGCCGAAGTGGTGCAGCAACAAGGATGGGGGGATGATACGATCATTGTTAATGTGCAGGGGGACGAGCCGCTCATAGATCCTGCCTTAATCCGCGAAGTTGCTAGTAACCTTGCTATTCATGTTGAGGCCTCAATGGCAACAGCCTGTCATGCTGTCCATGATACAGCCTCTATCCTGAACCCTAATATTGTTAAAGTAGTGCTTGATGACCAAGGGCATGCACTCTATTTTAGTCGTGCTCCTATTCCTTATCCTCGTGATGCATTTGCCGCTAACCAAGATATTCCTGCTGATATGCCTATATATAGACATATAGGTATCTATGCTTACCGTGCTGGCTTCTTGCGTGCTTATGCGGCCCTGACGCCTTCAGCGATTGAACACTTTGAGTCGTTAGAACAGTTACGAGTCCTTTGGCATGGATACAAAATTAGCGTGGAAATTACACAAAAGGCACCAGCCAGTGGCGTGGATACAGAGGCTGATCTTGCTTATGTACGTTCTGTTGTGATCGGTAGTGAAAATAAACTATTGTGATTGTGAATGCTAAGCACTTGATTGCAAGTGAATAGCGCTACCAATAAGCTTGATGTCATATAGATTGATTGAAAAATGCGTTGACATCAAAGTTTCAGTTTTGCTATAGTTTCACCTCTCGACGCAGCACACATCTAAACGAAGTGGGTTGCAACGACATCGGTCGCGGGGTGGAGCAGTCTGGCAGCTCGTCGGGCTCATAACCCGAAGGTCACAGGTTCGAATCCTGTCCCCGCAACCAAAAGATTTTAGTAGTAAGCGCGGTTAAGCAAGTTTTGAAAGAGTTAAAAAAACTGCTTGACTGGATCGAAAAGGTCT